>JAANMX010002271.1_pt1 | contig 19637 bp, 19 predicted proteins | sample 7279681 | NCBI WGS metagenome assembly JAANMX01 (sample SAMN14094542, study PRJNA606508) | bioreactor metagenome | isolation source: A lab-scale SPAN reactor treating ammonium-rich wastewater day 351 | place: Ireland: Galway | collected 2018-01-01
CCTGCATCGACTCGCCGCGCAGCGCCGCGGCGCGCGACTCGCCCAGGACCCAGCGGACCGCGTCGATGATGTTGGACTTGCCGCAGCCATTGGGGCCCACGATCACGTCGGAGAGTTGATTAACCCAGGGAGGGTCAATTCCAGATGTCGTCAGGGGGTTAAATCTTCGTGTCGCTTGACAGGAGAGCGAGGCGTAGGGGCCCGACATGGGCGGTGGGCGGGCCGCAAATGCCCATCACAACGCCGACTTGATCAGAGGAGAGACCCGGGGAATCGAGGGCGGTCGCGGGTGTGCTCTGTCGGATTTTTTTACATTCGACTCGCCGGATTACACGAAAACGCCAAGATATCCGCGAACTATTTCACGAAATCAGCTAGTTAATAAACTTGGCACGAGATTCGCTTAAATCTTGTCACGCATCAAGACCGTTGCGCCGACTAGGAGAAAGCCATGATGAAACTCAAACAATGGATGCTGACGTCCGCGCTTGCGGGACTGTTTGCCGCTTCGGCTTCCCACGCGGCGCCTGTGATTCACGACCTGTCCAGCGGGGATGTCGGACCTCCGCTCGTGCAGGATACTGCACCGATCAACGGCGCGATTTTCGTCGCACCGTCGGGGATCTACGATGCGACGGGTACTGGTGTTTTCAATCCGTTTGTCCGCATCCAGGAGAAAGGTAACGAAGAGGGTTACAACACCTCTGATCGGGCGGTGCAGTTCGACGAGAATACCGATCCAAACTTCACGCGCGACCTCCTATTCAGCAGTGTTCCTGTCGTCACGCTCGGCGGTGTTTCGTACCTCGAGTTCGTGCTGGACATCAACGAAAGTGCTTCCGCTAACGGCCGTTTCCTTTCTCTCGACCGCTTGCAACTGTTCGTCGGTGCAGACCAAGCGACGAACACCGTTGCGGGCAGTTATGACGGTATTAACAAGTTGGGTAGCCTGACCGCGCTGTGGGACCTCGACGGACTCGTCGATAGTGCGATCCTGCTCGACTACGGCGTGGTCGGTAGCGGAAGCGGGCGTGCCGATATGGTCGCCCTGATCCCGCTCTCGGTGATCCCGGCGAGTCTCCAGAACGCAAGCTCTTCGCTGTACTTGTACTCGCAGTTCGGAGTGACGGCAAACCCGTATGGCCCCGGCGGTATTGATGCGACTTCTGATGCCGGCTTCGAGGAGTGGGCGTGGGTCCGTGGCAGCGTCACCTGCCCTCCGGGTTCTACCAATCTCGATTGCGGCGGCGGCGGTGGCGGCGGCAGCGGTGGTGTCCCCGAGCCGGGCACGCTCAGCTTGTTCGGTGCGGCGTTGCTGGGCAGTTTCTTCTACTCGCGTCGGCGCCGGCAGCGAGATGCCTGACTAGCGCGTTCGCGCTGTGCACGAAGCCCCGGCACGCCGGGGCTTCGTGTTTCAGATGACGGCAATGGAGGGTTGGTGGTCGCCCGCTCGGCCGCATCTTGGCGGGATGGTCGGGTCATCCAGGGAATGTATGAGCTGAAAGGATTCTGGCGCGGAAGCGCTCGGGTGTGATGATTTCGAAGTGGTCCCGGATCGAGCGGTAACGCGCAAGCTTGAGCAGGGCCTTGTCGCGCGTCAGCAGATGGGTGGCCTGCGCCTGGATGGCGATCTCCATGAATTTCTGATCATCCCGGTCGCTGCAGCGCGGAAGCAAGGCGAGATTCTCGGTCGCCGCGCTCCCCAGGTGGGCGTTCAAAGGGGTGACGAGAGGCCAGTAGTCCGCATAGATGGCTTGTCGAGAGACCTCATCCAGCCCGAACTGCCGGTACGCCAGCACCCGCCGCAACTCCTCCAGCGCATCCTCCCGGCTGTACAGCCGGCAGTTCCCTGCCTCGATCCACTTGCGCAGTGCGTCAAGTGCTGGATCGCGGAACATCCACAGCGCGAGTACGGTGTTGGTGTCGAGTACGAGGGCAGGGCGATAGTCGCTGGTTTCTTGCCCGTTCTGGGGCGTAAGGAATTCCGACACTGTGTGCACGTCCGGCTGAACTGGGGTCAAGAAGAAGGGCGCAAGGGGCAGTCGCGGCGGACATGTGGGCAGGTCCGCGCAATTTCCCCCACCCGTAAACGCAAGAACGGGGAGGGTCACCCCTCCCCGCTCCTACCCATCAACGATCAAGCCGCAGCCTTGACGTCAACGCGCGCCTTGACGAAGCTCCCCGGCGCGTCTTCCAGCGCCTTCAGCTTGCCCTTGGCCGGGTCGCGCGGCTCGGTCTGCTCGGCGTCGTGGGCGGTGACCCAGCTTTGCCAGTCGGTCCACCACGAGCCCGCGTGCTGCTGGGCGCCTTCGAACCAGGCTTCGCCAGTTTCGGGCAGCTTGGCGGCCGGGTTGACCCAGTAGCCATACTTGTTGGCCGCCGGCGGGTTGACGATGCCGGCGATGTGGCCGGAGCCGCCCAGCACGAAGCGCACCGGGGCGGTGAAGCGGCGGGCGCCCATGTAGGTGCTCTTCCACGGGGCGATGTGGTCTTCGATCGCCGAGATGAAGTAGCACGGCACCTTGATCTTGGTGAGGTCGATCGGGGTGCCGTCGATCTCGATGCCGCCCGGCTCGACCAGGCGGTTTTCCATGTACATGGTGCGCAGGTAGAAGCTGTGCATGGCGGCCGGCATGCGGGTGGAGTCCGAGTTCCAGTACAGCAGGTCGAACGGGAACGGGTCCTTGCCCATCAGGTAGTTGCTCACCACGAACGACCAGATCAGGTCGTTGGAGCGCAGCATGCTGAAGGTGCCGGCCATTTCCGAGCCTTCAAGGTAGCCGCGCTCGAACATCTTCTTCTCGAGGCTGGAGACCTGGCCTTCGTCGATGAACACGCCAAGCTCGCCGGGTTCGGTGAAGTCGGTCATGGTGGTGAAGAAGGTAGCCGAGGCGATGCGCTTCTGGCGCTTGGCGGCGAGGTAGGCGAGCGTGGTGGCGAGCAGCGTGCCGCCCAGACAGTAGCCGGCGGCGTTGACTTCCTTCTCGCCGGTCTGCTGTTCGATGGCGTCGAGCGCGGCGAGCACGCCTTCCTTGACGTAGGCGTCGAAGCTCTTGGCGGCCAGGCGCTCGTCGGGGTTGACCCATGAGATCACGAACACGGTGTGGCCCTGGTCCACGCACCACTTGATGTACGAGTTCTTCTCGCGCAGGTCGAGGATGTAGAACTTGTTGATCCACGGCGGCACGATCAGCAGCGGCTTCTTCAGCACCTTGTCGGTGCTGGGGGTGTATTGCACCAACTGCATCATCTCGGTCTGGAACACGACCTTGCCCGGCGTGGTGGCGACGTTCTTGCCCAGCTCGAAGGCCGTGGTGTCGGTCATCTTCACGCGCAGGTTGCCGCCGCCGTCCTCGACGTCGCGCAGCAGGTTGTTGAGGCCCTTGAGCAGGTTCTGGCCGTGGCTCTTGACCGTCTCGCGGAAGACTTCGGGGTTGGTCATCGCGAAGTTGGACGGCGACAGCGCGTCGATGTACTGGCGGGTGTAGAAGTTGACCTTCTTCTGGGTCTGCTCGTCGAGGCCGTCGACGCCGCTCACGGTGTCATGGATGTGACGCGCGGCGATCAGGTACGACTGCTTGATGAAGTCGAACAGGAAGTGCTCTTCCCATTCTTCGTCCTTGAAGCGCTTGTCGCTCTTCTCGGGCGAGGCGATCGGCGAGGCGCTCAGGCCGGCGACGCGCATCATCGAGTGCTGCCACAGCGAGAAGTAGTCCCACACCAGGTTCATCTGCGCCTGGGCGAGCTTGTACGGGTTGGCCAGCAGCTTGGCCATCATGTCCATGAAGGCCTGGGCGATGCCGAGCTCGTCAGCCGGCGTGGAGACACCCTTCTTGAGCTGGCGGTGGACGTGGTCGCTGATCAGGTGCGAGGCGCGGCGGGCGACTTCGGCGTAGGTCTTGGCGACTTCCTGCGGGTCGGGTAGCTCAGCCTTGGGGGTGTCGTTGCTGGTTGCAGCCATGTGGTTTGGGCTCCTGTTATTTGGGTCGGGGCGGGCTTACGGGCAAGGGGTGAAACGGATGAGTCCGTTCGCATCGACCTGCCTCGATAGTGTTCCCTGACTTTCGAGGTGGTTGAGGTGGGCAATGGCCTCCCCCATGGCGAACATGACCTGATGGGTATCGAGCGCGCGTGGAAAAAGCGTCGGCAACAACTCGAAAGCGGTGCGCGGTGTGCGGCAGGCAGCCAGCAAGACCTCGCAGCGCTCGCGATGATGCTCGACGAGCTGATCAACCCTTGATCGAATACCCTTGAAAGGTTTGCCGTGAGATGGTAGCACGAGCGTGTCGTCGGGGATGTTGCACAAATCCCGCAGTGAGCGCAGAAACCAGCCCAGCGGATCGTCGTGCGGGGTGGCCGCGTACACGCTGACGTTGGTGGAAATGCGCGGCAGCAGCATGTCGCCCGAGATGAGCACGCCGAGCTCGGCGCAGTACAGGCTGGCGTGCTCGGGCGCGTGGCCGAAGCCGACGATGATGCGCCAGGTGTGGGCGCCGATGCGCACTTCGTCGCCGTCGAACAGGCGGCGGTAGTGGGCGGGCACTTCGGGCGCGCCGCGGCGGTAGGCGTTGCCGCGGGTCGAGAGCGCCTCGTGGCGCTCGTCGGCCAGGCCGTGGCGGCGGAACTGGTCGAGCATGTCGACGACCGAGTAGCCGGGGGTCTGGTGCCAGATCGCCTGCGCGGCGAAGAACTCGCCTTGAGTCATGTGGATCGGCGCCGCATCGCGCGCCGCCAGCCAGGTGGCCAGCCCGATGTGGTCGGGGTGGTGGTGGGTGACGATGACGCGGCCGATGGGCCGGCCGTCGGCGGCGAGCACCGCGTTCCAGGCGTCCTGGGTGTCGGGCGAGGCGTAGCCGCAGTCGATGACGACCACGCGGTCGCCGTCGTCGAGCAGCCACAGGTTGATGTGGTCGAGCGCAAAGGGCAGGGGCATGCGCACCCAGCGCACGCCGGGCGCTACCTCGAGGGTGGTGCCGGCGGCGGGCAGGGTGTCGTAGGGATAGGTGAGGGTGGGGGCTGTGCTCATCGTCTTGTCCTGTCTGGGAGGGCGACCCGGGGGCGGGCAGGCGCTGCGGCGCGCGCGCATTGCCCAAAACCCGGGAATCTGCTTAACTTCCGTTCGACTTTTTCGTTATCAGTAATTAAATCAATAAATTGCGCTGGCTTCTGCAGGCTCGGGAGGCTGGCCGTCGTGACCGAGCATGGGCAACGAACAAACCTTCACCATCACCGAACTCGCACGCGAATTCGACATCACCCCGCGGGCGATCCGCTTCTACGAGGACCAGGGCCTGCTGACGCCAGCGCGCGTGGGCCGCGCCCGTGTTTATACCAAGGCCGATCGTACCCGCCTCAAACTGACCCTGCGCGGCAAGCGCCTCGGCCTGTCGCTGGCCGAGATCCGCGAGCTGCTCGACATGTACGGCGGCGTGCGCAACTCGGCGCCGCAGTTGCAGCGCTTTCTCACGGCGCTGGCGGTGCGGCGCGCGGCCATGGAACAGCAGCGTCGCGACATCGAGGCCGTGCTCGACGAGATCGACATGCTCGAGCGCCAGTGCGAGGCCCTGCTCGGCGACAACGCCGAAGGTGCGGCGGCGGCGCGGGCCGAGCTCGTGCGCCGGATCGATCGTGCCAGTGTGGGCTGAAGCGCTGCCGATGCCCGCGCGGCGCTTGCATTTTTTCAGTCCCGAGTTTACGTTGACGTAAACGTTAAAACAAGCACCAACACCCGGTGAGGAGACCCCCGCATGCGAACCGAGATACCGCAGTTCCAGCCCCGTGATCCGGACTACGCCGAGCGCGTGCGGGCGAGCTTCAAGCTTCAGCACGCGATGAGCCTGATCGGCGCCGAGATGGCGGTGGTCGAGCCCGGCTATGTCGAGATCCATCTGCCGCACAAGGCCGGGATCACCCAGCAGCACGGCTTCATCCACGGCGGCGTGGTCGGCATGATCGCCGACTCGGCGGCGGGCTACGCGGCCAACACCCTGACCCCGGCCGACACCAGCGTGCTGACGGTGGAGTACAAGATGAACCTGGTCGCGCCCGCCGACGGCCAGCGCCTGGTGGCGCGCGGCGAGGTGGTGCGCCCGGGGCGCACGCTGATCGTGACCCGCGCCGACGTGTATGCGATTCGCGACGAGCAATGGACGCTGTGCGCGATCATGCAGCAGACGATCATGGCCATGCAGGGCAAGAGCGAGCGCGCCGGCTGATGCGGGCGGGTGCCTGCCTGCATGCGTCGGACGTAACGGATCACAGGAGCTGAAATGACTTATCGCCTGCGCGCGCTCAGCGCTTCCGACGTGACCGAACTGGAGCAGGTGCGCCAGTTCTTCCGCAACTACGCCGCGTGGCTGGGGGTGGATTTCAGCTACCAGGGCTTTGCCGACGAAGTCGCCAACCTGCCCGGTGCCTATGGCGAAGCCGATGGCCGCCTGTTCTTCGCCGAGTTGGACGGCGTGCCCTGCGGTTGCGTGGGCGTGCGCCGGTTCTCGGAAGGCGTGTGCGAGATGAAGCGGCTCTATGTCGACCCCGAGATGCGCGGGCGCGGCCTGGGGCGGCAGCTCGCGCTGGCGGCGATCAAGGCGGCGCAGGAGGTCGGCTACCGCCGCATCCTGCTCGATACCCTGCCGGCGATGCGGATCGCGATGAAGCTGTACCGGGAGCTCGGCTTCACCGAAGCGCCGGCGTATTACCCGAGCCCGGTCGAGGGCACGGTCTTCCTCACCCTCGACCTGTCGCAGTGGTCCGAGGACGCGGTCAACAACGAGAACCTGTTCCACCTCTTCGACTACAACCAGGCGTGGTCGCGCCAGATGCAGCAGCTCGACCCCGGCTTCTTCGAGAAGCTGTCGCACCTGCAGAGTCCGGAGTACCTGTGGATCGGCTGCTCCGATTCGCGCGTGCCGGCCAACCAGATCGTCGGCCTGCTGCCGGGCGAGGTCTTCGTGCATCGCAACGTGGCCAACGTGGTGGTGCACACCGACCTCAACTGCCTCTCCGTCATCCAGTATGCGGTCGACGTGCTCAAGGTGAAGCACATCATGGTGGTCGGCCATTACGGCTGCGGCGGCGTCAAGGCGGCGCTCGAGCGCGCGCGCGTCGGCCTCGTCGATCTGTGGCTGCGTCATGTGCAGGACGTGCATGTGCGCCACCTGCGCGCGGTCGACACGCTGCCGCCCGAGCTGCGCCACGACCGCCTGTGCGAGCTCAACGTCATCGAGCAGGTGGCCAACGTGGCGCAGACCGTGGTCGTGCAGGACGCCTGGCAGCGCGGCCAGCCGCTCACCGTGCATGGCTGGATCTACGGCCTGAAGGACGGCCTGATCCGCGACCTGGGCATGAACGTGAGCCGCCCGGACGATCTCATGCCGCGCTACGTCACGGCGCTCGAAGCGCTCGGCGACTGAGCGCGGCAATTACAACCCAGACCAACACGAATCAATCAGGAGAACCGCATGTCCGATCCCGTCGTCATCGTTTCCGTCGCCCGCACCCCGCTGGGCGGCTTCCAGGGCGATCTCGCCAGCCTCACCACGCCGCAGCTCGGCGCCGTCGCCATCAAGGCGGCGGTGGAGCGCGCGCGCCTCAAGCCCGAGCAGGTCGAAGAGGTGATCATGGGCTGCGTGCTGCCCGCCGGCGTCGGCCAGGCGCCCGCCCGCCAGGCCGCGCTTGGTGCCGGCCTGCCGCTGTCGGCCGGCTGCACCACGATCAACAAGGTGTGCGGTTCGGGCATGAAGGCCACCATGCTGGCGCACGACCTGATCCTCGCCGGCAGCAACGAGATCATGGTCGCCGGCGGCATGGAATCCATGTCCAACGCGCCCTACCTGCTGCCCAAGGCGCGCGCCGGCTACCGCCTCGGCCACGGCCAGATGTTCGACCACATGTTCCTCGACGGCCTGGAAGACAGCTACTCCAAGGAGAACAAGGGCCGCCTGATGGGCACCTTCGCCGAGGACTGCGCCAGCCAGTTCGACTTCACCCGCCAGGCGCAGGACGAATTCGCCATTGCCTCCACCACGCGCGCGCAGGCCGCGATCAGCAACGGCGACTTCACCTGGGAGGTGGTGCCGGTCACGGTGTCGGGCCGCAAGGGCGACGTCGTCGTCGACAAGGACGAGCAGCCACCGAAGGCGCAGATCGACAAGATCCCGGGCCTCAAGCCCGCGTTCAAGAAAGACGGTACGGTCACCCCGGCCAACTCGAGCTCCATCTCGGATGGCGCCGCCGCGCTGGTTCTGATGCGCAAGTCCACCGCCGACAAGCTCGGCCTCAAGCCGGTCGCCACCATCGTCGGCCACGCCACTCACGCGCAGGAACCGGCGCTGTTCACCACCGCGCCGGTGGGCGCGATGCAGAAGGTGCTGGCCAAGGCGGGCTGGTCGACCGACGACGTCGACCTGTGGGAAATCAACGAGGCCTTCGCGGTCGTCACCATGGCGGCGATGCATGAGATGAAGCTGCCGCACGACAAGGTCAACGTCAATGGCGGCGCCTGCGCGCTCGGCCACCCGATCGGCGCCTCGGGCGCGCGCATCCTGATCACGCTGATCGGCGCGCTGCGCAAGCGCGGCCTCAAGCGCGGCGTGGCCAGCCTGTGCATCGGCGGCGGCGAGGCCACCGCGATGGCGATCGAGGTTGATTCGTCGGTGGCCTGCGGCTGAATCTGATCGACAGGTGCGGGGCGGCTCACGAGGCCGCCCCGCCATGCCCCTAGCAAGGACTTCTACAAGGACAGCAGTGCAATGATTCTGACCCAGGAACAGGAACTCATCCGCGACTCGATGCGCGCCTTCGCGCAGGAGCGCCTGGCCCCCTTCGCCGCCGAATGGGACCGCAACCACACCTTCCCGCGCGAAGCGCTGAACGAACTCGCCGAACTCGGCGCGCTCGGCATGGTGGTGCCCGAGGAATGGGGCGGCGCCGGCATGGACTACATGAGCCTGGTGCTGACGCTGGAAGAAATCGCCGCCGGCGACGGCGCCACCTCGACCATCGTCAGCGTGCAGAACTCGCTGCCCTGCGGAATCATCAACCGCTTCGGCACCGATGCGCAGAAGGAAACCTGGCTGAAGCCGCTCGCCCGCGGCGAGAAGCTCGGCTGCTTCTGCCTGACCGAGCCGCATGTCGGCTCGGACGCGTCCGCCATCCGCACCACGGCCGTGCGCGACGGTAACGAGTGGGTCTTGAACGGCGTCAAGCAGTTCATCACCACCGGCAAGCACGCCGACGTCGCCATCGTGTTCGCGGTCACCGACAAGGCAGCCGGCAAGAAGGGCATCACCTGCTTCCTGGTGCCGGCCAATGCGCCCGGCTACCAGGTCGGCCGCATCGAGGAGAAGATGGGCCAGAAGGCCTCCGACACCACGCAGATCCTGTTCGAGGACTGCCGCATCCCGGCCGACTCGGTGATCGGTGCGGAAGGCGAGGGCTACAAGATCGCGCTGTCGAACCTCGAGGCCGGCCGCATCGGTATCTCCGCGCAGTGCCTGGGCATGGCGCGTGCAGCGCTGGAAGCCGCGGTCAAGTACGCGCAGGAGCGCGAGAGCTTCGGCAAGCCGATCTTCGAGCACCAGGCGGTCAACTTCCGCCTCGCCGACATGGCGACCCAGCTCGAAGCCGCGCGCCAGCTGGTGTGGCACGCCGCCAGCCTCAAGGACGCCGGCCGTCCCTGCCTCAAGGAAGCGTCGATGGCCAAGCTGTTCGCCTCCGAGATGGCCGAGCGCGTGTGCTCGGACGCCATCCAGGTGCACGGCGGCTACGGCTACGTGACCGACTTCCCGGTCGAGCGCATCTACCGCGACGTGCGCGTGTGCCAGATCTACGAAGGCGCGAGCGACATCCAGAAGCTGGTGATCGGGCGCGCGCTGGCGGCTTGACCGGCGCCTGACGGCAGCGTGGGGCGGGCCTTTTCCGCACGGGGAAGGCCGGCCTCGTGTTTTTGGGGCGGCGGTCGCCGGCGGATCCGCCTGCCCAGGCCGGGCGGTCCGCGCCCGGCACATGCGCGCAGTCGTGACGGGTTGCACACGCAGGCGCCCGCAGCTCTGCGAGCATGAATCCCAAATCGTTCGCGCCGGCGCAGCGCGCGCGCTGACCCACAGGTCGCGCAGCGGCGGCGATGCGGACGAATGCGAGCAATGTCAGCGAGGCGAATGCCATGGATGCGATCTCCGCCGGAATGAACCCGGTCCCCCGCGAACTGATGCGGCCGGCCGACGTGCGCCAGGCGCAGGCTGCGCAGCAGGAAGCGCAGGTCCAGCGCCAGGAGCAGCGCCCCAGCGACGCCGCAGGCGCAGCCGCGAGCGCGTCCGCGCAACCCAGCGCCGTCGTCACCCTCAGCACCGCGGCGCGCGGCGAAGCCGCCGCGCAGGCTGCGCCCAGCCCCGACAACGGCACCGTGGAAGCACGTGCCGTCGAACAGGCCCGCGCCGCGGCCGCCAACGGCGACGTGCGCAACAACTACTCGGCGCAACGCGCACTGGCCTCGTACGAGGCCATGTCCCAGGTCGGCGCCAACGCCGCGGCGCGCCCGAGCCAGCCCGAACAGCCCACGGCCCCCGGCCAGCGGGAGCCGGGCGTGCTGCGCACCTGATTCGCAGCGAGGACGTTCCTGCCACCCGAGGGCTGATCATCGTGGCAATCCAGGGTGTCGGTTCCGCCAGTGCGGCCGCTTCCAAGACCATGCCCAGGCCGCTACCGCCCGCTGCTGCGCCAGGTCACGCTCGCCCAGGGGGTGCTGTTCGGTCGCGCCCTGTGCTCCGAACCGGAACTGCGCGCGGCATTCACGCTCGATGCGCTGCTGCAGAACATCATCGACTCCAGCGCCATCGAAGGCGAAACGCTCAATGTCGGCTCGGTGCGCTCCAGCATCGCCCGCCGGCTGGGCCTGGCGGATAGCGACAGCGCACCGGTGGAGCCGCGCGCGGAAGGCCTCGCGCAGATCATGCTGGACGCCACGACCAGGCTCGATGCGCCGCTGACCGAATCGCGCCTGCTGCAATGGCCCGCCTGGCTTTTCGCCGGCGAAGATGGCTCGCTCGATCCCTTGCTGCGCGCGGCGCTGGCGCATTTCTGGTTCGTCACCCTCCATCCCTTCGACGACGGCAACGGCCGCATCACCCGCGCGCTCACCGATCTCGCGCTGGCGCAGGGCGAGCGGCAGAGCATCCGTTTCCATGCCATGTCGGCCGCGATCCTTGCGGACCGCAAGGGCTATTACGCTCAACTCGAAACTGCACAGAAGATGCATGCAGCGCCTGCGCCGATGGATCTGACGCCGTGGCTGCACTGGTTCCTTGCCACGCTGCTGCGCGCCATCGAGTCGGCATCGGCGCAGACCGACCGCGTGCTCGCCAAGAGTCGCTTCTGGCATCGCCACCGCGCGCAGGTCGCGAGCCCGGAGCAGGTCAAGGTTCTCAACCGCCTGCTCGACGGCGACCAGCGCGGGCGGGGCGGCTTCGAGCACGGCATCAGCGCCGCGCAATATCAGGCGGTCGCCAAGGTCTCCAAGGCCACCGCCACCCGTCATCTGGCCGATCTCGTCGCCAAGGGCTGCCTGGAAACGCTGCCCGGTGGCGGTCGCTCGACCCGGTATCAGATCCGCTGGCCGGCGGTAGGCGATGTGTAGCGAGTTCTATCGGGTTTTCGCTATACGCCGGTGTACATGCTTATAAATCCGTACCAATCGGCTTGCGGCGTGAGCCGAATAGCCGCCGCAATCGGCTTACCCACCTCCGCAACCTGACATGAGCAACAACGAGATCGTCCACAAGCTCTGGAACCTGTGCGACGTTCTGCGTGACGACGCTATCAACTACTCCGACTACGTCACCGAACTGGTGCTACTGCTGCTGTTCATCAAGATGGCGCACGAGAACAGCGGACACGCGCTCGAACGGCGTTCACGCATCGCCGCTCATTCCACGCTGCCCACCTCGGCGAACTTGCGCTCCAGCTCGCGCCGCATCGCCCGGCGCACTTCCGCTTCGGCGAAGCGGCGGCGCTCGTCCGCCGTATCCGGCGCCAGCGCCGGCACCTTCGTCGGGCGGCCGTCGTCATCGACCGCGATCATGGTGAAGAAGCAGCTATTCACATGACGCACGACCTTGGCGCGGATGTCCTCGGCGACGACCTTGATGCCGACTTCCATCGACGAGTTGCCGGTGTGATTCACCGAAGCGAGGAAGGTGACCAGTTCACCGACCTGGATCGGCTGGCGGAACATCACCTGATCGACGCTGAGAGTGACCACGTAGTGGCCGGCGTAGCGGCTGGCGCAGGCGTAGGCCACCTGGTCGAGCAGCTTGAGGATGGCGCCGCCATGGACCTTGCCCGAGAAGTTCGCGGTGTCGGGCGTCATCAGGACGGTCATGGTGAGCTGGTGGGCGGGGAGGTCCATGGCGGGGTCTCGTGCGTGGGTGGGCGGGGAGGGCCGGCGCAGTTTCGCTCCTGCGGGTACCGGGCGCAAGGCGGGGACGCATGCCTCGATCGTGCCGGCGCGACCGGGTGTCAATGCAGGTCGCGGTCTGACCTGTCTTGCTTCATTTTTGTACATTGATCGGTTATTGATGCTACGAATAAGCTATCGATCGCTGATGAATAAAACGAAGGAGGCTTCCATGCTGGCTGTAACGGTTTCGCCCAAATTCCAGGTCGTGATCCCGCAGGCGGTGCGCGAGCAGTTGAACATCGAGGCGGGGCAGAAGCTGCAGGTGCTCGCCTATGAGCACCGCATCGAGCTGTTGCTGGTGGAGGCGCCGCAGGCCTTGCGTGGCTTTCTGGCCGGGATCGACACCGATGTGCCGCGCGAGGACGATCGCGCATGAACGTCGTCGATTCCTGTGGCTGGCTGGAGTACTTCGCCGATGGCGCCAATGCCGATTTCTTTGCCCCGGCCATCGAGGCGACGGCCGAGCTGCTGGTGCCCACGCTGACGCTGTTCGAGGTGTTCAAGCGCATCCTGCAGCAGCGCACCGAGGCCGACGCCTTGCGCGCCATCGCCTTGATGCGGCAAGGGCGCCTGATGGAACTTAACGACACGGTGGCGCTGGGTGCGGCGCGCCTGTCGCAGGCGCTGAAGTTGCCGCTGGCCGACAGCATCATCCTGTATTGCGCGCGCCAGCACGGCGCAACGCTATGGACGCAGGGCGCCCATTTCGAGGCCATCGACGGCGTCCGCTTCGTGCGCAAGGGCTGAAGGGCCGCGTGCCCGCGTCAGCGAGGCGAGGTACTTCGTCGGTGGCTGGCCGAGGGCCTTCCTGAACATGATGATGAAGGCGGTGACCGACTCGTAACCGAGCGCGGCCGAGACCTGCTGCACCGAGGCGCCCGCGGCCAGCTCGCGCAGCGCGATCAGCAACTGCAGTTGCTGGCGCCAGCGCCCGAAGCTGAGGCCGGTCTCGCGGCGTATCAGGCGGGCGAGGCTGCGTTCGCTCAGCGCCACGCGGCGAGCCCACTCGGGCAGCGTGCTGCGGTCGGCGGGGTCGCGGATCAGGGCATCGGCGATGCGGCGCACGCGCGGCTCGCTCGACATCGGCAGGTGGAGTTGCTCGACCGGCATGTTCGGCAGCTCATCGAGCAGCACACGGGCGAGGCGGGCGGTGGGGCCGTCGGCGGGGTAGTCGTGGGGCAGGCCGGCGAGATGCTGGATGAGCTCGCGCACCAGCGGCGAGATCGCCAGCGTGCACGGCTTGTCCGGCAGGGCGCTGGCGCCGGGTTCGACGAACAGCAGGCAGATGCGGGCGTTGGGCGTGACGCGGTTGCTGTGCGGCAGCTCGCCCGGCACCCACACCGCGCAGTGGGGCGGCACCATCCACACCGCGCCGGGCACCTCGCAGATCGCCCCGCCGCGCAGCGCCAGCACCAGTTGCCCCTTGCGGTGCCGATGCAGCGGGGCTTCGCTGTCGTGCTCGGGCACCTCGACCCGCAGGGCGATGGCCGGGCGCGGGTTGAGGTCAGGATCGAAACTGCGCCAGGACGGGTCTGCAGACATGGGCGTGGCCGGATTTGGAGATAAGTTGGCAATCTATTCAGATACGTGCGCGCAGTAAATCCGTAGACTCGGGCTTCGATAGAAATCTCGAGAGATTCTGCCCATGCGCCACCTTTCCTCCAGTTCCTCATCGCAGCCCGGTCCGGCGCCTGCGCGCGACCTCGCCCTGGTGCTGCTGCTGATCGGCATCCTGCTGATCGCGACCAATCTGCGCGCGCCGATCACCGGACTGGCGCCGGTGCTGGCGCTGATTCAGCAGGCGTTCGACCTCAGCACCGCGCGCGCGGGGCTGCTCACCACGCTGCCCTTGCTCGCGTTTGCACTGGTGTCGCCGGTGGCGCCCGCACTGGCGCGGCGCCACGGGCTGGAGCGCACGCTGTTTGGCGCGCTGGTGCTGATCGCCGGTGGCGTGGCGCTGCGTTCGGCCGGGCCGGCGTGGAGCCTCTTCGTCGGCACCGCGGTGATCGGCGCCGGCATCGCGGTGGGCAATGTGTTGCTGCCGGCGCTGTTGAAGCGCGACTTCCCGACCCGGATCGCGAGCGTGACCGGCGCCTACGCGCTGAGCATGGGGGTGGCGGCGGCGATTGCGTCGGCGAGCGTGTACCCGCTGGCGAGCGGTCTCGGGCTGGGCTGGTCGGGGGGATTGCTGGCGATGGTGGTGCTGCCGCTGGCGGCGATGCTGCTGTGGTGGCCCCAGCTCGGCAAGCGCGCCGCCGTGGCCCAGGCCGGCGCCGCGCCGGCGGCCACCGCGCCGATCTGGCGCCACGCGCTGGCCTGGCAGGTGACGCTGTTCATGGGGCTGAATTCCTTCGTCTATTACGTGATGATCGGCTGGCTGCCCGCGATCCTGGCCAGTGGCGGCTATTCCCCTGCCGAGGCCGGCAGCCTGCACGGCTGGATGCAGCTCGCCTCGGCAGTGCCCGGCCTGCTGCTCGGCCCGCTGATCCAGCGCCTGCATGACCAGAAGTGGGTGGCGCTGGCGATGTCGCTGCTGGTCGCCGCCGGTGTGCTCGGCCTGCAATGGCTGCCCGGGCTGGCCGGCCTGTGGGTGTCGCTGTTCGGCTTCGGCGCCGGCGCCTGCATCATCCTGGCGCTGATGTTCATGGGCCTGCGCACCGCAGATCCCCGCCAGGCCGCGGCGCTGTCGGGGATGGCGCAGTGCGTCGGCTACCTGCTCGCCGCCTTCGGCCCGCCTCTGGTCGGCGCGCTGCGCGACACCTCTCAGGGCTGGACCCTGCCGCTTACCGTCTGCCTGGTGCTGTCGCTGGCCATGGCCGTGCTGGGGATGCTCGCCGGACGCAAGCGCACCATCCCGGGCCCGGCCGTGCCGGCGCAGGCCTGACCGCGCCGCGGGCCGGAGGCGGCGGGGCCTCGCCACCGACCCGCCGCCGCAGGCATGCAGCTTGGCGCGGCACGGTCCGCCCCGATGCGCGCGGCGGCGCGGCGCCGCGCGCAGGCCGCCGCCTTGTCGCTGGCCCGCATGGCGTCTAGGCTGCAGAAGCCCCATGCGGAGGTCGCCGCCATGCTCAAACATCTCTTGTTGCTCGCCCTCGGCGCCTGCGCGTCGTCGATCGTCCTCGCGCAGGCGCGCCCGCCGATCCCGAGCGTGGTGCTCGATCACATGAATGATCTCGACCGGCGCTGCGCCGCCGCCGGCGGACGCGCTGGGGCGGGGCGCTACGTCGTCGCCCAGGACTTCACCGGCGATGGCCGGCTCGACTACCTGCTGTCGGAGGGCGATTACGATTGCGTCGGCCGCCCGGGCCTGTTCCGTCAGGGCGGCGTGGCGCGGGTGGATCTCTTCGTCGTCGATGCGCGCAACGCGGCGCGCCGGGTGTATTCCGACCAGCTCATCGCCTATCGCGTGCTCGCCGGCCAGCCGGCCAAGGTGCAGATCGCCCGCCAGGGGGCGGCCTGCGGCGCGGGCAGCACTGCGCGCACGCAGTGCGCGGCGCAACTGGCGTGGAACGGACATGGCTTTGGCGAGGCGGTTGCGGTGAGCGATGCGAAGGCGCCATCGGCGACCGCCGCGCCAGGGGCGCCCGCCACGTCGCCAGCGCCGCAGGCCGCCAATGCAGCGGCGGGCGCGGCTGCCGTCGCAGCGACGGGATCGGCCCCCGTTGCCCTGATGGTTGGGCCCGAGGCGCGCCCGCGTTTCCTGGCCGACTGCCGCCAGACCTATGTGTCGCGCAGCGCCGATGCGGCGCGTTGGGCCGACGAGCAGTGCGTGGCGGACTGGGGTAAGATCGAGGCCAGCGCCGCGGCGACCGATGCCCTGCTGGCGGCCTTGCCCGCGACGCCGGGCGAGGCTGTGGCGCTGGCCGACCTGCGCCAGCGCCTCGCCGGGGTACGCTGGGCGGCGAGGCCGGGCGGACGCGGGCTGTCGGCCAGCGGGCGGCTGGGCGAATTCGAGGTGTCGGTCACCGGCTCGCCCGCGGCGAAGACGCTCGGCGTGAATTGGAGCGAGGTCGGCGCCGAGCCGCCCTACGACATCGTCGGCGCGATGTGGGCACGTGGCGTCACGCTGACCGAGCTCGCCTGCGAGGAGTTCGGGAGCGGCGAGTGGCAGCGGGTGTTCGCGGGCCATGCGCCGGGCCGCGCGCCGTTCCGGATCGAGATCGGCCAGCGCGTGGCGCCGTTCGCGAATTCCAATTCCTACTACGGCGCCACGATCGACCTGTCCGGCCGCGCGCCCGCGCCGTCGGCACCCCGGCAGACGTGCACCAACCCGAGCAACCTGCTCCAGGCGGGTGTGGTTCAAGGACTGCCGCGGTGACCCGTGACCGTTGGCGGGTGGCGTCGGAATGACGCGGTGAGACGTCGGAACTCCGCGAGGTATTCCGCGGCGCTGTCGCTGCCGACCAGCCCCTGGAAGATGAAGTAGCCTCCCGGGTCGGGCGCGACGACCTGGTAGAAGCGCAAGGGCAGCCCGCTGCGCAGGTCGTTTGCATCGGCCACGATCTCGTACGCCTCCAGCCCATCGACCTTCAAGTTGCGGCCCTGCATGTCGCGCAAGCCGGAAATTTCGACGGTTTGCCGAGCGCGCTGCTCGGCGAAGCGCTGCAGGTCGTCGAGTGGGGCTCTGCCGACGGAGGGGCCGATCACATACAAGGGTTCTTGCGCCGACGTGCGCGCCATCGAGCCGCTGCGGGTCAGGACCAGCGTGTTTCCCATGCGCTGGGCGACCTTGAGCCGCGAGTCCGCGTCGACACGGAAGGGTAGGCCGGCCATGGGGTCGGTCTGCCCGGTCGTCGTCGACGTGCTCAGCACCGCGAGGCGCACCGCTTCGCCCAATGACGCAGGTGCCGTGCGTGGAAACGTGCCGACCACCAGCACGCTCTGGTTCCCGCGCGGGGCGAGCAGCATCCACTTGCGGAAGTCGAATCCGTCAGCATGCTGAGCGACGTGAAGCAGCAGCGCGGGCGCGCCGGCGACCGCTACGTCCTTAATCTCGATCAGTCGCATGCCGCGTGACGCCAGGCCTTCGCGCGTGAACCCGGCACGCAGCTCGGCGTAGCCGGTCGGTATTTCGTTGACCATGATCGAGGCCCCTTGCGCCAGGTGCTCGAATCCGGGAAAACGCCGCGAGGGCGTGAATCCCGCCGGCGGTTGGAGTTCGACCTGTGTGCCCGGGATGGGGGTTGCTAACGCGACGGTGTGATCGAGCATGAGGGCGACGGTAAGGAGCGCCCCCACCGCGGTCCGGATGCATGGTTTTGCCATGTGCGCCTCCTGTCTGGCAACGCATTAAACATAGTCCAGACGCTTGCAGGGTCAATCGGATCCATGGAGACGCTAAGCAGCGGGCGCTCTCCTGATCACTTTCCGGGCAGGTTTGCGGAACCGGGGGTTGTTTTAAGATGGCCGTCCACATGAGTCCTGATCGACGGGGCCCGGCCTGCCTGTCCGCACCGCTTCGTCGTGGCGTTTCGCGGTGACCTCGGGCGGGTAGCGATCAGTCAGGCAATGGAAGGTAATCCGTCAGCGAGGAGACAAGACGATGAGCATTCACTGGACGAGCGCGCCAGCGCGCGTGAGCCACTGGATCGACAACGAGATCCACCAGGGCAGCCGCGCGGGCAGCAGCCCGGTGTTCGATCCGGCGCATGGCCGCGTGGCGCGTTCGGTCGACCTGGCCACCCAGACCGAGGTCGACGCGGCGGTGGCCTCCGCGGTGCGCGCGCAGGCGAGCTGGGCCGAGCATGCGCCGCAGCGCCGGGCGCGCGTGCTGTTCAGGATGAAGGCGCTGGTCGAGCACTACGCCGACGACCTCGCCCGCCTGATCACCCGCGAGCACGGCAAGACCTTCCCCGACGCCCAGGGCGAGGTGCAGCGCGGGCTGGAGGTGATCGAGTTCGCCTGCGGCATCCCGCAACTGCTCAAGGGCCAGCACTCGGCGGATGTCGGCGGCGGCATCGCGAACTGGAGCCAGCGCATGCCGATCGGGGTGGCGGCCGGCATCACGCCCTTCAACTTCCCCTTCATGGTGCCGATGTGGATGGCACCGGTGGCGATCGCCTGCGGCAACGCCTTCATCCTCAAGCCCTCCGAGCGCGACCCCTCGCCCTCGCTGCTCACCGCCGAGCTGTTCCGCGAGGCCGGGCTGCCGGCGGGCGTGTTCAACGTGGTGCAGGGCGACCGGGTGGCGGTGGACGCGCTGCTCGCGCACCCCGACGTCGCCGCGGTGAGCTTCGTCGGCTCGACGCCGATCGCCCGCCACATCCACGAGACCGCCGCGCGCCACGGCAAGCGCGTGCAGGCGCTGGGCGGGGCCAAGAACCACATGGTGGTGATGCCCGACGCCGACCTCGACCAGGCCGCCGACGGCCTGATCGGCGCCGCGTATGGTTCGGCCGGCGAGCGCTGCATGGCGATCTCGGTGGCGGTCGCGGTGGGTTCGATCGCCGACGCGCTGGTGGCAAAGGTGAAGGCGCGCGCGCAGGTGCTGCGCGTCGACGACGGCGAGGCGCCGGGTGCGGACATGGGGCCGGTGGTCACCGCCGAGGCCAAGGCCCGCATCGAGGCCTACATCGCCGCCGGGGTCGAGGCGGGCGCCGAGCTGGTCCTCGACGGCCGCGGCCTGACGGTGCCGGGCCGCGAGCACGGCTTCTTCGTCGGCCCCACGCTGTTCGACCACGTGCGCCCGGGCATGCGGATCTACGACGAGGAGATCTTCGGCCCGGTGCTGTGCGTGGTGCGCGTGCCCACCTTCGCCGACGCGGTGGCGCTGATCAACGCCCACGCCTTCGGCAACGGCGTCGCCTGCTACACCCGCGACGGGCGTACCGCGCAGGACTTCGCCAACCGCATCCAGGTCGGCATGGTGGGCATCAACGTGCCGATCCCGGTGCCGATGGCCTGGCATTCCTTCGGCGGCTGGAAGCAGAGCCTGTTCGGCGACCACCACGCCTACGGCGAGGAAGGCGTGCGCTTCTACACGCGCTACAAGAGCATCATGCAGCGCTGGCCCGACAGCGGCTCGAAGGGGCCGGAGTTCGTGATGCCGGTGAATTGAGGGGCGCTGGCGGCTCCGACGCGCGCAGGCCGTGCGGTGTCTGCCGCACCCCTGCGTCTAGCCCGCAGTCGATCGTGCGTCCGCGGCGCTCGTGCTCGTCCGGTAGGCGCTCGGCGCCACCCCGGT
>JAANMX010002272.1_pt1 | contig 19627 bp, 18 predicted proteins | sample 7279681 | NCBI WGS metagenome assembly JAANMX01 (sample SAMN14094542, study PRJNA606508) | bioreactor metagenome | isolation source: A lab-scale SPAN reactor treating ammonium-rich wastewater day 351 | place: Ireland: Galway | collected 2018-01-01
GGATAAAAGAGAACACGGATTAATAAAAATCTGTGTTCCTTCCGATCCGTGTATACAAAATTTCATCCCCCGTGGCGCAACGAAGTCGCATGGGGAACTTTTCTGAAAATTCGCCAATTCCTGCTACACTATACGGATTCAATTCCGTCTTTCTATCTTCTTTGTGCCTTCGTGTCTTAGGGGTAGAAAAAATCCGATCCCGTCCCAGGAAGCGAGACCGCCCATGAAACAGCTCTCCACCAAAGAGATTCGCCAACTCTTTCTCGACTATTTCCACGAACTGAACCACGCGATTGTGGACAGCAGCAATCTGGTCCCCGCCGACGACCCGACACTGCTCTTTATCAACGCCGGGATGAATCAGTTCAAAGACGTCTTCCTGGGATTGGAGAAGCGGGACTACAACCGGGCCACCACCAGCCAGAAATGTCTGCGGGTGAGCGGCAAGCACAACGATCTGGAAAATGTGGGACCCAGCCCCCGCCACCACACATTTTTTGAGATGCTGGGCAACTTCTCCTTTGGCGATTATTTCAAAAAAGAGGCCATCCAATTCGCCTGGCATCTGCTGGTAGAGGAGATGGGCCTGCCCACAGAACGTCTCTGGTTCACCGTCTACACCGACGACGACGAGGCCGAACAACTCTGGCAGCAGGTGGGCGCGGCCCCGGAGCGGGTGCTGCGTTTTGGCAAAAAGGACAACTGGTGGGCGATGGGCGACGTCGGCCCCTGCGGCCCCTGCTCAGAAATCCACTTCTATTGGGGCGATCTGGACAAGCAGGTCCCCGACGGCGTGAACAAAGACGACGAATATCTGGAAATCTGGAATCTCGTCTTTATGCAGTACGAACAGAAGGTGGCGGGCGGTGAACTGATCCCTCTGCCCAAGCCCAGTGTAGACACAGGCGCGGGTCTGGAACGGCTGGCCTCGATTTTGCAGGGCAAGGACAACAACTATGACACCGACGCCTTTGTGCCGATTATGGCCCGCATCCAACAGCTACTGGGCCACAGCGACGCCCAACGCCAGGAGCATCTGACAGGCTATCGGGTTATCGCCGACCACAGCCGGGCCATGACTTTTCTCATCGGTGACGGCGTGCTGCCGGGCAACGAGAGCCGCAATTATGTGCTGCGGATGATCCTGCGCCGGGCGGCCCGCTTTGGCAAACGTATCGGTTTTGAAAAACCCTTCCTGGCCGAAGTCTGCCAGGCGGTCATCGACGAATATGGCGGCCACTACACCGACCTGCCCGCCAAACAGAGCTTCATCCTCCAGACCGTCACCGCCGAGGAGGAGCGTTTCCAGCGCACCCTCAACACCGGTCTGGCCCGGCTGGAAGAACTGATGGATCGGCTGCGGGAGGAAGGCGAGACAGTCATCCCCGGCGACGAGGCCTTCCGCCTGTGGGGGACCTACGGCTTTCCTGTGGACATCACCCGGGACGTGGCCCAGGAACAGGGCTTTTCAGTGGACGAAGCGGGTTTTCAGGCGGCGCGCAAGAAAGATCGGGAGGATTCCAAAGCCAGCGCCATTGCCCAGCTCCCCGCGGACCTGTCGGTCTACGGCCAGCTTTTCCAGGAGTTGCAGGACAAAGGCAGTCTGGACGAGAACGGCGTGCGCTCCCTCATCTACGAGAGCGCGGCGGATGTGGACACGAAAGTCATCGGGCTGGTGGTGGACGGGGCCAGCGTGGCCAGCGCCAGTGTCGGCCAGCGGGTGGAGATCGTCCTGCCCCAGACGCCCTTTTATGTGGAGAGCGGTGGCCAGGTCAGCGACAGCGGCGACATCTACTACTTCCCGGAAGATTTGGATGAGCCGGTCTGGGCGGTGCGGGTGGACGACACCCGGCGGCCCATTGCCGGGCTGATCGTCCACATCGGCGAGGTGGTCAACGGCACAGTGCAGACCGGCGACCCGGCCTATGCGGTCATCGACACAGAGCGGCGCTGGGACATTATGCGCAACCACACCGCCACCCACGTCCTGCATCGGGAACTGCGCGCCCGCCTGGGCGATCACGTCCACCAGGCCGGCTCCCTGGTGGCCCCGGATCGCCTGCGCTTCGACTTTACCCACACCGCGGCCATCAGCAGCCAAGAACTGGCCGACATCGAGCGCGCGGCCAACGAAGCCATCCTCGCCAACTTTCTGGTGGGCGACCGCTGGGCCGGTCTGGAGCAGGCCAAAGCCGAGGGCGCAATGGCGCTCTTTGGCGAAAAGTATGGCGATACCGTGCGTATCGTCTCTATCGGCGACCCGGAGGGCGACGACTACAGCAAAGAGCTGTGCGGCGGCACCCACGTGGACAGCACCGCCGAGATCGGCAGTCTGCGCATCACCAGCGAGGGCAGCAGCGCCTCTGGCGTGCGCCGCATCGAGGCTGTCACAGGCCGGGGCGCGGAGGAGCTGATGGCGACGCGGCTGGCTGTGCTGGGCGGCGTGGCCGGGCTGCTGCGGGTGCGCCCGGAGGAAGTGGGCGAGGCGGTGGATCACCTGCGGGATCAGAACCGGCGCTTGCAGCAGGAGATCGACGAAGTGCGGGGCAAGCTGGCCCGGCTGGAGAGCCAGTCGTTGCTGGAAAACGCGCAGCGGGTGGACGGACTGGCTGTCCTGGCCCAGCGGGTGCAGGTGGAGGATGTGGACACCCTGCGCCAGATGACCGACTGGTTCCGGGACAAACTGGGCAGCAGCGTCGTCGTCCTGGGCGCGGTCATCGACGAGAAGCCGATGCTCATCGCCGCGGCCACCGAAGACGCGGTGAAACGGGGCATCCACGCCGGCAATCTGGTGCGGGACGCGGCCAAAATTGTGGGCGGCGGCGGCGGCGGGCGTCCCAATATGGCCCAAGCCGGTGGCCGGGATGTGGAAAAGCTGGCCGACGCCCTGGGCATTGTCCCCGGCTGGGTGGAACGCAATCTGAAGGGGTAGCGTTTTTTCGCACAAAAGTTCACATTTGTGGTAACATAGAGCTATGCGTAGAATAGAATTCTACCGCCTCCCGAATGGTCAAAGCCCAATTGAAACGTTTTTGGACTCTTTGACGGGCAAGCAGGCGCAGAAAGTGCTGTGGGTATTGCAATTGGTCGAGGAGATGGAGACAGCTCCTCGTCAATATTTCAAGAAATTGGTTGACAGCGAAGGGACTTGGGAGGTACGCATTCAATTTGGAAATGATATTTTCAGGTTGTTGGGCTTCTTTGATGGCGGCACGCTGCTGATTTTAACAAACGGTTTTGCCAAGAAAACGCAAAAGACGCCTGCGCAAGAGATTGCGCTTGCGATTCGCCGCAAGAATGACTATTTGGCAAGGAGGAAGAGCGATGAGTGATGTAAAGCGGTATGTTCAGCAACGCGCTGAACGCGATGCTGAATTCGCAGAAAATTATGCAATTGGCTACGCTGATTTCAAAATTGGCGTTATTTTGCGCCAGGCGCGGGAAGCCGCAGGACTGACCCAGGACGAGGTAGCTCAAAAATTGCGCACCAAGAAATCTGCCATTTCCCGCATTGAAAATCATGCGGATGATGTCCGTCTTTCCACCATCCGCCGCTATGCGGAAGCGGTTGGCACAAGCCTTCAGATTCGATTGGCTGTTTCACAATAGAGTTAGCCGCCCCATACGCGCATAGGTACTGGATTTCGGACGTGACTCGATTTGATGAGAAGGGCAATGGAATGCTCTCTCGAACTGAAATCAACTGCGCTTTGGATCGGTTGGGCGAACTGGCGGAAGCGCAGAATATCCGAATAGAATTGCTTCTGGTTGGCGGCGCTGCGATGGTTCTCCTGTACAATGCGCGGCTGTCTATGCGCGATTTGGATGTGGTCATCTTGCGGATTGGCTGAATGACGGCGCGAAAGGATTTATGGCCGGTTTGTCCAGTGGACCGACTGTGCTGACCTCGCCTGGTATCGTTGTCAAAACTGCTGCAGTGGAACAACTGCTGGCGATGAAATTGTCGGCCTGGCGAGATGATGTCGATATCGCCGACGCAACTCGTCTCTTGCAGGAAATTGCAGGTAAGCGAGAACAGGTATGGACAGCTTTGGAGCCATAGCTGGTTCCCGGTTTGGAGATGAAGGCAGAATACGCCTTCCTGGATTTGTGGGAGTCGCTCTATAGCGAAAATTGAAGAACTGGCTATAGCGGTTTGGGAATACGACAGTCTATTGGCACGCACACTGGTCCAAGAGTACTACGATCCCAAACTCGTCCTGGCACATATCGAAAAACCAGTCACCGATGACCGGGATATTTTGGTCACATCGGCGGCCCTGATTGAAATGCTTTCGTTGCGCCGTGGGCAGAATCCTCCAGCGTGGACAGAGGATGTCGGACCACTTCTTCAGTCGCGTTATCTTCTGAAGGCAGCGGCATCGATGCAACGACTGCGCCGGATGTGTGAAACAGAAGCACCGAAGCCGCTGCGCAAACGTGGCCTTTTTGCGCCGCCCAACTTTCTGGAGTTTGTGTGAAGTATTTTCTGTACTGGATTTCGGTATGAATATCTCCTACCCGTCACATATTGAATTATTGGACGAACTGTCCAGCCAGGAGACCGGGTCCCTCGATTTTGTGGTTCTGATTACTGGCGCGCTCGACACAAGCGATACGCCTTCTTTGCACTGCCTTTTGAACGAAGCCGTGCGCGTTCTGAAGGAAGGCGGCAATCTTTTTGTCCAGGGCATCCTCCGGGTCTTGCCGGGGATCGGGGTATTTCTGGAAAAGCACCTGACCTTTAAGTATTGGTTTGCCGTTGAATCGACTCCTCTCGAAAACCAGCCTTTGCCTTCGGTCCACGCGGGGGTGTTGCTTTTCAGCAAAGGGCGCAACTTCAAAATCGGCCGCGTGCGACTACCCCATCAGAGTTGCGCTGCCTGCGAACGCTCGTTGAAAGATTGGGGCGGGAAAGCCCATCTGATGAATCCCGATGGCTATGTGGTTTCGGATGTCATCAAAGACATTCCCACGGCAGACAATTACAGCCAGATTTCCGAACCACTCTTTGACATTTTGATTGGGCTGCTCGATCTTCCAGCGAAAAGGAACGAAGCGGACAAAAAGCTGGTGGAGAGTCGGCCATCTCCCATTAGCGGCTTTGTCGGCCCCGTAGAAGGTCTGGCCTGGAAACAGTCCAGTCTGGCTGAATCCTATGTCCAATATACTTTGCCGGATTTCCCGCTCTCTTTGCAGCGGCGCAACGGCCACCATCCGAAGCCCATCACGCCAAAAATCGATCCGGACAACCTCTACAACGTCATTCACCAGGGGGATTCGCTCGAAATCCTGCGCCAGTATCCCGACGAATCGGTCGATCTGGTCTTTGCCGACCCGCCCTACAATCTGGACAAAGCCTATTCGGTCTACGACGACGGATTGGCTGACCAGAAATATATCGAATGGTGCAACGATTGGCTGGCAGAATATGCCCGGATTCTGAAGCCAACCGGCTCGCTCTTTGTACTCAATCTGCCCCGCTGGGCCATGCACCACGCCCATTTTCTGAACCAGCATCTCTATTTCCAGAATTGGATTGTCTGGGATGCCCTGTCAGAGCCTCGTGGCAAAATTATGCCCGCGCACTACGCATTGCTCTTTTACACAAAACAGCCGACCGGTTTTACTTTCAATTACCCGTCGGTCAGCCCTATCGACGCCCGCCATTACTGTCTGCGCGCCTCCTGTGTTCGCCAGCGCAAGGCCGCAGGCGACGACGACAAAGCGCCGCTGAACGATATTTGGTGGGATGCCCACCGCATCAAACACCGGCGGGATCGGGACATTCATCCTTGCCAGCTCCCCAATTCGTTGATGGAGCGCATCATCCGCCTCTCCACAAATCCGGGGGATGTGGTGTTGGATGCCTTTGGCGGCGCGGGCACAACCCCAATCACCGCGCTTCAATTGGAGCGCCGCTATGTGGCGATGGACTTGGACCCCAATTATGTGGAGATTATGCGCAAGAAAGTTGCCCAGGTTCACGAAAAGGGGGAAGTTCGGCGTCAGAGCATTCGTCAGGAGACGCGGGTCGTTTCCAAAAAGGCGTTGCAGTTAGAATTGCGTCAACTATCGGTGGAACTGGGCAGACTACCCACACAAGAAGATGTACGCAGGCAAAGCCAATATGAACTGGCCGTTTTCCTGGAGACCTTCCCGACCTGGGGCAAGGCGCTCAAAGGGGCAAAATTGGAGATGCAAATCGCGTCTTTGTGAACTTCATCGACGGCGGCGGCTGGCTGGCGCGTAAACGGGATATGGAACGACTGGTAGACGATTGTCACTATTTCGTCAATTTGCAAAATTTGGATATGCTCGAAGCAATTGTGCTGCAACACGCGCCGTCGTCCTATCGGCGCAGATGAGTGGGTGCGAAAGGAGCGACAGATGATTCAGGTCACAATGCAAGAAGTTGAGAAAAATGTTCTGCAACTCATCCAACAGGCAATTGCTGGTGAGGAAATTGTAGTTCTGTCAAATAACCTGCCTGTCGTGAAGTTCTCGGCAATCAAAGCACTGAACGGAGAGCGGAAACCGCGTGTTCCGGGTAGTGCCAAAGGGCTGATTCATATGGCCGACGATTTCGATGACCCCTTAGAAGATTTCGCTGAGTATATGTAATGCGTATTCTTTTGGATACACACGCCTTTCTCTGGTTTGTTTCCAATGAAGCGGAAATGAGTACGCGCTCGTTAAAAATTATCGAAGATCCCAGCGTAGATGTTTTGGTGAGTGTTGCCACTCTTTGGGAGATTGCCATAAAGTCGAGTATCGGAAAACTTGACCTGAAGCAAACGTTCGACGAGATTATTCCCAGAGAACTGACGAACAATCGTTTCCAGCTTTGGGCGATAGATATCGCAGCCTTGTCTTTAGTTTCTACACTTCCACTTTATCATCGGGACCCGTTCGACCGCCTACTCATCGCACAGGCAATCGCCGAAGGTATTCCAATAGTTACCCGCGATAGTGCGTTTTCGAGCTATCCGGTGCAGATCATCTGGTGACCAATTTGTCCGAAATTCTCCACATCGAACCCGACGCCACAGCCGAAGCCGTGCGCCGCCGCCTGGCCCGCATAGACGGCGAGCAAGTGGCCGTCGTCCTGCCCAAGGGCTGGGGCGAACTGAACAGCATTCCTCGCCTGCGGCTGATCCAGCGGCAGGCCGTGGCGCGCAATCAGCAGATCGCCCTCGTCACCCACGACCTCTCCACCCGGCAGGCGGCCCAGCAGTTGGGCATACCCGTCTACGCCAGCGAGTCTGGGCTGGCGGGTCGCACCTGGCGGATGACCCCCAGCCTACCTACCGTCGATCCCCGGCAGCCCGCCGTGGGTCTGCCCCACCCACCGGCCTGGCGCACGGCCAGCGGCGAGGCCGCGGGCAAAGGCCGGGATGCCATCACCGCCCGGCCCAGCCTGCACCGCAGCCGCCAGCGCCGCATCCAGGCCGCCGAAGCCTGGCGCCGCCCCGCGCCCCTCTGGCTGCGGCTCATCGGCTATACACTGGTCGGCGGCTTTTTGCTGGCCGTGCTGGCCGCCTTTGCCGTCTACGTCTTGCCTGCGGCCACTGTCACTGTCGTCCCCGGTCAGCGCCAGGTGGAAGCCCCGGTCACCCTGAGCGCCAGCCCGGATGTGGACGCGGTGGATGTGCAGGGACGGCTGCTCCCCGGACGGCTGATGGAGACGTATGTGGAACTGACCGGCACGATTGCCACCAGCGGCTCGGAGCAGGCAGCCCAGGGCAAAGCGGTCGGCCAGGTGGTCTTTACCAACCAGACCAATCGGGAGGTGCGCATCCCGGCGGGCACAATCGTCTCCACCAGCACAGGCGACCGCAACGATTTTAGCACCACTTCGGAGACAGTCGTTCCCGGGCCCCAGGGCAGCCAGGCCACAGCCAGCATCGAAGCGATTGAGGAAGGGGTGCAGGGCAATGCCCGGGCCAACACCATCACAACCGTCTCCGGCGCGCTGCGCACACAGGTGGGCGTGACCAATCCCGGCGCGACCGGCGGCGGCCAGTCTGCGCTGGTGCGGGTGGTCAAACAGGTGGACAAAGATACACTGCTGGCACAGTTGGAGACCCAGGCCAAAAGCGACGCCTTTGCCCGGCTGCAACCAGAATTGCGGGCCAACGAATGGCTCTCCGAATCCTCCATCCAGACTTTTACCGTAGCCCAATTCTTTGACCACTTCAACGACGAGCCAGCCGACGTACTCGGCCTGACCCTGCGGGTGCTGGTGCAGGGCGTGGCGGTGGATCAGGAGACGGCGCGCACAATCGCAATGGCCGCGCTGCAAGAAGCTGTGCCCGAACGGGGCAAACTGGTGGCCGATTCCGTCCAGTTTTTGGTGGATCCCAACGTCACGGTCATCGGGCGCACGGTAGGTTTTACGGTTGTGGGCAGGGGCAATTATGTGATTCCCATCGACAACCGGGAACTGCGCTCGGCTGTAACCGGGCTGTCGATGGAAGAGGCCAACGCGCTCTTGCAGGAGCAGTGGCTTCTCCAACAGCCGCCCGAATTTTACATAGACCCGGACTGGTTTGGCACGCTGCCCCGCTTTGGCAGCCGCATTCAGGTGCGGGTGGAGTTTGACCAGGCGGCGCGGGGGGAATAGCGAATTGCGAGTTGCGAATTGCGAATTGCGTAGGCCGAAACGGGAGGCGTGAAACGTGAGATCACCCGACCTTTTTCACGTTTCACGTTTCATCTTTTCTGGGGAGAGCCAAGTGTGAGCGTTCCGCCATCTCTCCCTCCCATCAAACTCATCGCCTTGGACGTGGGGCTGGCCCGCATTGGCGTGGCGACCTGCGATCCCTTGGGGATTACTGTGCGCCCGCTGGCGGTGATTCAGCGTCGCAGCCGCCAGGAGGATTTCGACCGGCTGGTGGCAATTGTGGCCGCGGAAGAGGCGGAAGCTGTCGTCTGCGGTCTGCCCCTTTCGATGGATGGCAGCGAGAGCGAGCAGACGAAGATGACCCGGACCTGGGCCCTGCGTCTGGCCCGTACACTGCGCACGGCCCGCAAAGAACCCTTGCCCGTCATCTTCTGGGACGAGCGTCTCAGCTCCTTTGCCGCCCAGGAGATGATGGCCGACGATCCCAAACGGGCCCAGGCCATCGGTGAAGACGCCTACGCCGCCGCGGTCATCCTGCGCAGCTACCTGGACGCACGCAAGCGGGGCGAAGGGGAGCGGTGGGGTGGGATTGTGCTGGAGAAGAAGTGAGGGTTGCGTATTCCGTATTTCGTAGGGTAACGAAGCCACAAGCGTTGCAGACAGTCCAGACCAGTGAGCGCCGGTTGAGTAGCCGAGTCTTCGAGGCGTATCGCTTGTACTGAGCCTGTCGAAGTGAAACCAAAGCGAACGGGTCTACGAGTTTTCGTGGCGACCCATTCTGATGGCTCACCCGCTTTGGTTTCGATACGGCGGCAAACAGCAGCCGCCTACCCTTCGACAGGCTCAGGACACCGCTCAACCGGCGCTGGTCTCTCGCTCTGCATCCCGCAACTAACGCACGCGACAAAGATGATATGACACAGGATCGCATCGCGGCTTACGCAATACGAAATACGCAATACGCCCTGACCGGTCGAACCGCCCTCATCACCGGTGTCAGCCGCCGGGCCGGGATTGGCGCGGCGATTGTGGCGGCCCTGGCCGAGGCGGGCGCGGATATTTTCACCACCTGGTGGCGGCCCTACGACGCGTCAATGGCCTGGGGCAGCCGGGACGCGGAAGCCGAGAGCATCCTGGCCGATGCCCGGTCGCTGGGTGTGCGGGCAGTGGGAATCGAAGCCGATTTGTCCGACCCGGCCACGCCCGCCCGCATCTTTGACGCGGCGGAGGCAGCCCTGGGATCGGTCTCCATTCTGGTCAACAACGCCACCCATTCGACCCATACGCCGATTGAGACGCTGAGCGCGGTGGAACTGGACGCCCATTACGCGGTCAATCTGCGGGGGACGGCCCTGCTCTGCGCCGAGTTTGTGCGCCGCTATCCGGGTGGAATGGGCGGACGCATCATCAGCTTTTCGTCCGGCCAGGCTGTGGGGCCGATGCCGGATGAACTGGCCTATATTGCAACCAAAGGCGCCATCGAGGCCCTGACCCTATCCCTCAGCGCGGCGGTGGCGGCCAAAGGGATTACCGTCAACGCCATCGATCCGGGCGCAACGGACACGGGCTGGATGACAGCGGAGCAGCAAACGCTCTGGGCCCAGGAAAACCCCTTTGGCCGCCTGGGCACGCCCGCAGACGCGGCCCGGCTGGTACGCTTTCTCGCCAGCGGCGAAGGTGAGTGGATTACCGGCCAGGTGATCCACTCGCGAGGTGGAAGATAAATCAAGTGCGAAACGTGAAACGTGAAACGTGAGATCACTGAACGATCTCACGTTTCACGCCTCACGTTTCTGCGGACGAGGAATTGCAGAAACAGAGAATGAACAAATCAACCCTATCTTTTTTACAGGCGCGCAAACGCCAGCGCGCCCAACAGAATCAATCCCCGGCCAAGTCTTGGGCTGATCTGATCCTGACCAATCTGGCCCGGATTGGTTTTCTGGCTCTGGTGCTGGGCGTGCTGTGGAGCGTCTGGTCCGTGGCCGAGGCCCATCTGGGCGAGCAGTTGATGGCGACGGAGCAGCTTAGCGACGCGCTGATCGATCCCAGCGCCGGTCAATACGCGCTGACGCCGGAGAATATCGAAAAGCAGGTGCTTGTCTTCAATCTGAGCCTGCGGGAAGAAGAGCTTTCCCAGCCCGCTGGTGTGGACCCCCGCCCTCGTCCCTTTACAATTATTCCCGGCGATGCCGCCCGCTTTGTGGCCGCTCGTCTACAAAATCAGGGCTTTATCACCGATTCCGATCTTTTCAATCTCTACCTGCGGGTGACGGGGCTGGACCGCCGCCTGGAAGCGGGCAATTTTATGCTGGCCGACACGATGACAATGCCGGAGATCGCCGAGGCATTGCAGGAGGCCCGCTTTGAGGAGGTGCTGGTCACAGTGCCCGAAGGGATGCGGGCCGAGGAGATTGCCGAACGGCTGGCCGAGAATTACGTCATCGACGGCGAGCGTTTTCTGAGCGCGGTGCGCCAACCCCGCAATCTAAGCATCTTTGAGAACTACGATTTTCTCCAATCCCTGCCCGATGGAGCTTCCCTGGAAGGCTTTCTCTTTCCTGACACCTACCGTTTTCCGGTCAGCGCCAGCACGCCGGAGTTGATTCTGGCCTCCTTTCTCAACAACTTTGAGGACCAGGTGGGCAGCGACGGGCTGATCGGCGGTGGCAGCGGGCTGAGCGGGCGGGATTTGCTCAATCTGGCCGCGATTGTGGAGCGGGAGGCTGTGCAGGCCGACGAGCGTCCGCTGATTGCCAGCGTCTATATCAATCGACTGAACAGCAATTGCATCGCAGATGTGGGCGGCACTTATCTGCAGGCTGACCCGACTGTGCAGTATGCCCGGGGCGTGGCGGGCAACTGGTGGTGGAAACCCCAGCGTGTGGAGGAGTACAGCCAGATTGTCAGTCCGTACAACACCTATCTGAATCCCGGCCTGCCCCCCGGCCCGATTGCCAGCCCCGGCCTCAGCGCCATCCAAGCCACCCGCGACCCCGCCGAAAGCACCTACTGCTTCTTTGTCGCCACCGGCGAGGATGGCCGCCACGCCTTTGCCCGCACCCTGGCCGAGCACGAAGCGAATCTGCGGATTTATGGCTACAATCCGTAAGGCGGGGAACGGGCGTTGGCTCTTCCATTCGCCATTCGCCATTCGCTATTCACCATTCACTATTCTCTTTTTTCTTTTCGCCCTCGCCCTCTCCGCCTGCGCCTCCACCCGGCCTGTGGCGAAAATCGGGCTGCTTGCCCCCTTTGAAGGAGTCTATCGCCAGGAGGGGTACGACGCCCTGACAGCGATGCGGGCGGCGATTGAGGATTCTGGTCTGGACGTATTGCCCCTGGCGTTGGATAGCTCACGCGATGCTGTGCGGGCCGGGCAAAAGGTGCTGGCTGATCCGTCGGTGGTGGCAGCCGTCGGCCCCTATTGGGCGGTGGAGGCTCTTTCGGGCGGGTCGCTTTTTGAGGGTAGCTATTGGTGGCATCCCTACGCCCCCGCCGGAAATCGGGCGTGGGCAGGGGAAGCGGTGAACGCTGCCCGTGGCTTTGCCGAAGGGGAAGGGCGACGGCTGGTTCTGGCGGCGACTCCCCCCGACTGGTCTGGGCTGGGTGCGGAGACTGTTGCCGAGGCGGATGAGGTGCAGCCGGGCCAGACAGTTCTCTGGCTGGGGGATGCTGCAGCGGGCGCGGACTTTGCCAAAGCGGTGTGGGAGCGTCTGCCGGAGACACCCTTCGGTCTCTATGGGGCTGGTGCAGAGACTTTTCGCCAGCGGGTGGGGGAGTCACTGCTCGGCACGCTCTTTGTCGTCGGCTGGATCGACGACGACTATCCCGCCTGGGCCGCAGGCCATTTACCCAACACACCCGCCGCCTATACCGTCTACCGGTTGACTGCCGATGTTCTGCACCGGCTTTCTGGTGAGACAACCACAACCGTCTGGCAACCTGCCATCTTTATAGTACACAACGACGGTAGCCTATCTTTGGCATTGGACCGCTGAGTTTGGATGTGTAAATATGCGCGTATTGATGATCACCTGGGAATTCCCCCCCAATATGGTGGGTGGCATTGGCAAGCATGTGGCCGAGCTGGTCCCTGCTCTTTCCCAAAACCTGTTGGATAACCCCGCATTTCATTTGGATGTACTTACAAACCGTTCTGCTGGCGGCGCACGCCTGGAACAGGCTACTCCCAATGTCACCATTCACCGGGTAGATACGCCGCCTCTTGCGCCCAACGATCTCTTCAACAGTGTCGTGGATGGCAATCGCAGACTTGAAACCTATGCGCTGAGGCTTGCTGCCAGCGCACCCTATGACCTGATCCACGTCCACGACTGGTTGGTCGCCAGCGCGGGCATTGCCCTGAAACATTTCTGGAAAGTGCCGTTAGTTGTAACGATTCACGCCACCGAGCGGGGTCGCCACCAATCCCACGTACCCAACCAGACCAGCGTGCTGATCAACCAGACCGAATGGGAGGTCTGCTTTGAGGCGTGGCGGGTGATTGTGTGCAGCGGTTTTATGGCAGGGGAATTGGGCGGCTATTTCGGCGTCCCTCTGGACAAGACGAGTGTGATCGCCAACGGCATCGACCCCGCGCCTTTGCGTGGCTGCGCGCCGGATGTTGTGGCCCGGTTGCGTCTGCGCTATGCGCCCAACGGGGAGAGGTTGCTTTTCTTTGTAGGGCGTATCACACCGGAGAAGGGGCTGTCCCTGCTGTTGCGGGCTATGCCCCACATTTTGCGCCACTTCCCGGATGTGCGGCTGCTGGTGGCGGGGAAAAATTCCGAACAGATGCAGTCGCTGGTGGATGAACTGGGCATCAGCCAGGCGGTCGAACTGCTGGGCTTTGTCACCGATGAGGCGCGCAATTGCCTGTACAATACAGTCGATGCTGCCGTCTTTCCCAGCCTCTACGAACCTTTTGGGATTGTGGCGCTGGAGGCAATGGCAGCGGGCTGCAATGTGATCGTCAGTGATGTGGGTGGGCTGAGCGAAGTCGTCCACCACATGCACAACGGGCTGACTGTCATCGCCAACAACCCTCAGAGCATCGCCTGGGGTGTGGATGTGCTCTTTGAAGACGAAGAGCGGGCGGCCCAGTGGCGGGCCACAGCGCGGGAGAATGCCGAGACGCTCTACCGCTGGTCGGACATTGCCGCCCGCACCTACGAGCTTTACAAAAGTGTGGTGGAAGAACGGCGTCAGGTGGAGTGGTAGGTAAAATCAGCCGCCCACAATCCGATCCAAAATCACCGGCAGCGGATCCGCTGTCCCTTCTTCCACACGCCAGGCCGCCCCCAGCCGGGAGAGCGCAACGGATGCGCTGGCCTCATCTGCGGCATAGACAGCGCAGAGTGGGTCGCCCGCACTGACCCGCGCCCCCACTTTGGCCTGACAGACAGCGCCCACGCCAAAATCGATAGCATCCCCCTTTTTCTTGCGCCCGCCGCCCATCTCCACCACAGCCAGCCCCACCTCACGCGCGTCGATGGCGTGGATGTAACCGCTGCTTTGCGCTACAAGCGTCCTCTGCACCGGTGCGCTGGGCAGCCGCTCCGGGTGATAAACCTGTGCCGGATCGCCGCCCTGGGTCGCCACAAATGCCACCAGTTTCTCGAAGGCAGCGCCCGACCCGATGGCTTTTTGCACCTGCTGGCGGGCCCCATCCAGGCTGGGGCAGGCGGGATCGCCCAGGAGCAACATCTCCGCCGAGACCCGTTCCACCAGCGCCTGAAAATCTGCAGGGCCGTGGCTGTGCAGGGTTGCGATGGCCTCGCGCACTTCCAGCGCGTTGCCCACCGCGTTGCCCAACGGCTGCTCCATTCCCGTAATCAGTGCGGTCACGCTACGCCCCGCGCCGGCGCCGATGGCAACCATCAGCCGGGCCAGGGCCCGGGCGTCGTCCAGCTTTTCCATAAACGCGCCCCGGCCACATTTCACATCCAGCACAATCGCATCCGCGCCCGCGGCCAGTTTTTTGCTCATAATACTGGCGGCGATGAGGGGCAGGCTGGGCACAGTGCCGGTCACATCGCGCAGGGCGTAGAGCCGTTTGTCGGCGGGGGCCAGATCAGCCGTTTGCCCGGCGATGACCAGCCCGATTTCCCGCAGTTGACGGCGAAAGCGTTCTTCGCTCAGGTCGGGCGACCAGCCGCGGATGCTCTCCAATTTGTCAATTGTACCCCCGCTGAAGCTGAGTCCCCGCCCGCTCATTTTGCCCACGGGCAGGCCGCAGGCAGCCACAATCGGACCCACGGCCAGGGTGGTTTTGTCGCCCACGCCGCCGCTGGAATGTTTGTCTACAATCAGTACACCGGGCGCCACCGCGTCGTGGAGGTCCAGGGTGTCGCCGCTCTCCGCCATCGCCAGGGTGAGTTGGGTGGCCTCGGCGTCGCTCATCCCCCGAAAGAAGACGGCCATAGCCCAGGCCGCCAGTTGATAGTCGGGGATGGCGTCATTGACCATTCCCCGGACAAGAAAGTATAATTCGGTGGCTGTGTGTTCGCCCCCATCCCGTTTTTTTGTAATAATATCTACTGGGTTCACCGGTTTCTCCCTGCTGGCTGCGTGTTGGACCGTTCGATTTTTCCTAGTATACACCCGAAATGAGAAAGAGCGCGATGGCCGCACAGACCGAATCTCCAGTCACCACCTGGCACGACCGCATTTTTAAGGAGTTCTTTCACCGCTTTCTGCCCAATTTTATGCGCATCTTCTTTGCCGAGGAGGCCGCGCAGCTAAATTTTGACACCCTGCACTTTTTGGACAAAGAGCTGGTGATCAATCTGCCGGAACAGACGTTGCGGATTACGGATGTGGTGGCGGAGGTGGAGACGGTGACGGGCGAGAAGGAGACGATTCTCGTCCACGTGGAAATTGAGTCCAATCCCCAGCGCCGTTTCCCCCAGCGGATGTTCGAGTATTACAGTCTGCTGCGGGTGCTGCGCCAGCGTCGGGTTCTGCCGATTGCCTTGGTTTTGCGCCCCGGCGCGGGTGGCCTGACGTGGAAGGCGTATACGGAAGAGCTATTCGGGCGGGAGCTACTGGCTTTTCGCTATGGACAGGTAGGCATTCGTGACCTGCCGATGGGTGGGTATGCCGTGCAGGAAGACCCGGTGGCCGGTGCGCTCTCAATGCTGATGGCGGCGGACGAGGCCGAGCAGCCTGCCCAAAAGCTGGCGGTCTTGCAGAATATCATCGCCAGCGGTTTGACAGATGGCAACAAACTCTTTTTAATTGAGCTAATCAGCATCTATCTGCCCACGGCAGATTTAGTAGATTTGGGAGGCAGTGTGATGGAACAGATCGCAGATATTGAGTTGACCGTCTTTGAGAGAATGCGACGGGATAGTCGCCGGGAGGGTCTTGAAGAAGGGCGTGAAGAAGGGCGTGAAGAAGGGCGGGAGGAAGGACGGGAGGAAGGACGGGAAGAGGGCAAGCGTTTGCTCTTGCAGCGTCTGCTGACCCACAAATTCGGCGAACTGTCGGAAGATATGTTGGCGCGGATTGCCACCATCAGCGACGACGAGACCTTCGATTCTCTGGTTGAGCAGGCGTTGACCGCGCCTACCCTTGCCGAATTGATCTTTCCCGCTGCCCTGACTGGCGACGATAGCGAATGAGCCAGCCAATCACAATTGTCGGTGGCGGGCTGGCCGGGACAGAGGCCGCCTGGCAACTGGCCGAGCGGGGCTTTGCCGTCACCCTCTACGAAATGCGCCCGGTGCGCTCCACCGCGGCCCACATCACCGACAACTTGGCCGAACTGGTGTGCAGCAATTCGATGGGCAGCACCCTGCCGGATCGGGCGCTGGGCATCCTGAAAAACGAGATGCAGAGCCTGGGCAGTCTGATCCTGCGCACGGCCTTCAGACACGCGCTGCCGGCGGGCAGCGCGCTGGCTGTGGGGCGGGATGAGTTCGCCGCCGAGATCACCGAACTGATCAGCAGCCACCCCAATATCGACCTGCGCCGGGAAGAGGTAACGGCCATCCCGGTTGGCCCCACAATCCTCGCCACCGGACCCCTGACCAGTCCGGACCTGACCGCGGATGTGCAGCGCTTGACCGGGCGCTACCTCTACTTCTACGACGCGATGGCCCCGATTGTGGTGGCGGACAGTATCGATATGTCCATCGCCTTTCGCCAGAGCCGCTGGGACAAAAGCTCGATGGACGGGCCGGAAGAGGGGGATTACATCAACTGCCCCTTCAACAAAGCCGAGTATGAGGCGTTTGTGACCGCGCTGCTGGAATCGCCCAAGAACGAACTGAAGGGCGCGGACGCGGAACTGGAACGCTACTTCGAGGGCTGTATGCCGATTGAGGTGCTGGCCTCGAGGGGGATGGATTCCCTTGCCTACGGCCCTATGCGCCCGGTGGGTCTGCGCGACCCAGCCACAGGACGACGGCCCTGGGCGGTTGTCCAGTTGCGCCAGGACAATGTGGCGGGCACGCTTTACAATATGGTAGGTTTTCAGACGAATATGAAATGGGGGCAACAGGCCCAGATTTTACAGATGATCCCCGGTTTGGCTGGGGCGGAGTTTGTGCGGCTGGGCCAGATGCACCGCAACACATTCATCAACAGCCCGACGCTGCTGCACCCGACGCTCCAATACCGGGAGCGGGAAGACCTTTTCTTTGCCGGGCAGATTACCGGCACGGAGGGCTATGTGGGCAGCACAATGGGCGGGCTGCTGGCGGGCATCAATATGGCCCGGCTGCTCACCGGCCAGCCCCTGCTCGTCCCCCCGCGCGAGTCGATGATGGGCAGTCTGCTCTATTACATCACCCACGCCGACCCGGAGAACTTCCAGCCAATGAAAGCGAATATGGGTCTGCTGCCCGAACTGGAAGAGCGGGTGCGGGGCAAACAGCAGCGCTACGGTGTCTATGCCGAGCGGGCGCAGGCAGCCCTGGCCGATTATCTGGTCGAGAGTGGATTCACGCCTGTCATCCAAGCCAAAGCTGTAGTAGCATAAGGTGGTGCAGCCACGATTTGCGTGCGGAAACGTGAAGACGTGAAACGTGAGATCAGGCGGCGACACCTCACGTTTCACGTTTCAGTTAGTTGGCTGATCGACTGACGCATATGCGTTAGTTCCTCGCTGGTACGGACTAAAAATAGAACACGGATGGACACGGAAAGAACGGATTCACACGGCGCTGTCCTGAGCCTGTCGAAGGGGTTCAATCTGCGAAAATCTGCGTAATCTGCGCAATCTGCGTTCTATAGAACTGATCACCTATCCAATATCCTATCCCCCCCAAGGAGAAACTGATGCACCAGCACGACGAAGAGGAAGAACGCGTCGAAATTGAAATCGATGAGGTAGATGCGCCCGGTATCGACGAAATTCTCTCCGCCGAGGCGCTGGCCTTTGTGGCCGATCTGCACCTGGAATTCAACGAGCGACGGGAGGCGCTGCTGGCCGCCCGCGTCGAACGGCAAGAGCGTATCGACGGCGGCGAAGTTCCCGGTTTTCTGGCCGAGACTGCCCACATCCGGGGCGGCGACTGGCAGGTGGCCGAGACGCCTACGGATCTGCTGCAACGCTGGGTGGAGATCACCGGGCCGGTGGACCGCAAAATGGTCATCAATGCGCTCAACTGCGGCGCGGATGTCTTTATGGCCGACTTTGAAGACGCCAATTCCCCCACATGGGAAAACTGTGTGCTGGGCCAGCAGAATCTGCGGGATGCGGTGCGCCGGACGATTCGGCTGGAAGACGAGGCCAGAGGGCGGGTCTACGAACTCAACGAGAAGACGGCTACGCTGCTGGTGCGACCCCGGGGTTGGCATCTGGTGGAGAAGCATATGGCGGTCAACGGCGAGGATGTGAGCGCCAGCCTCTTTGACTTCGGGCTGTACGTCTTCCACAACGCCGAGGAGAACGCGGCCCGAGGTTCGTCCTGCTATTTCTATCTGCCCAAACTGGAAAGCCATCTGGAAGCCCGGCTCTGGCGGGATGTCTTCGCCTATGCCGAGGAAGCGCTGGGGATCGAACACGGCTCCTTCCGGGCCACTGTGCTGATCGAGACGATTCTGGGCGCGCTGGAGATGGAGGAGATTCTCTACGAGCTGCGGGAATACTCGGCGGGGCTGAATGCGGGCCGCTGGGATTACATCTTCAGTTGCATCAAAAAGTTCCGCAACGACCCCACCCGTCTGGTGCCGGAACGGGCCCAGGTGACGATGACGACGCCCTTTATGCGCGCCTACACCGAGCGGATGATCCACGTCTGCCACTCTCACGGCGCGCACGCCATCGGCGGGATGGCGGCCTTCATCCCCAGTAGGCAGGACGAGGAGGTCAATCGCAACGCCTTTGCCAAAGTGACCGCGGACAAAGAGCGGGAATCCCAGGACGGCTGCGACGGGACTTGGGTGGCCCACCCGGATTTGGTGCCGCTGGTCCGCGAGATTTTTGAGCGAAATTTGAAGGGCAAGCAGAACCAGCGGGAGCGGCTGCGGGAGGATGTGACCGTCACCGCCGAGGAGATCACCGCCATTCACGTACCCGGCGGTACAATCAACGAGGCCGGGCTGCGGCTGAATGTGGATGTATCGCTCCAATATATCAACGCCTGGCTGCTGGGCAACGGCGCGGCGGCCATCTACAATCTGATGGAAGACGCGGCCACCGCGGAGATTTCCCGCAGCCAAATCTGGCAGTGGATTCGTCACGGGGCCAAGCTGGACGACGGGCGGGTGATTACTACAGAATTGTACGAGCAGATTCGGGACGAAGAGTTGGCGAAACTGGGCGGTTCGGCCGCGGATCGCTACGAGGAGGCGGGAGAGATTCTGGACGAATTGGTTCTGACCGACGACTTTGTGGAATTTCTGACGCTGATTGCCTACGATTATCTGGACTAAAAATGGAACGTAGTGCGTGAAACGTGTAGTACAAACGACTTACGATATGTTTGGCACTTTACCAACCGAATAGAACTACCTGAAAGAAAGGCTCAAGGCAGAGAGAAGGGCTGA
>JAANMX010002273.1_pt1 | contig 19625 bp, 23 predicted proteins | sample 7279681 | NCBI WGS metagenome assembly JAANMX01 (sample SAMN14094542, study PRJNA606508) | bioreactor metagenome | isolation source: A lab-scale SPAN reactor treating ammonium-rich wastewater day 351 | place: Ireland: Galway | collected 2018-01-01
GTAGCTGCCGGCCTTGATCCGATGTGCGCGCCCGCTGATGCGCGCGAGCAAGGTGAGCCAGCGGGCATCGACATCGACCCCTGCGCGCTCGATCAGCCCCGCCGCCTGGCGCATGCCCACCCCGCGCGGCACGGTGAAGTCGATCACCTCGGCCTGCAGCGCCAGCGGGCGATGCGCGTACCACCACCCGGCGCCGGCGACGAGCGCCGCGACAAGGAGCAGGAACAGCACGAGACGGAGGACGAGACGCTTCATCGGCACTCGCAATGCGCGGGAAATCCCTGCCGGCGCCATGGGCGACCGGGCTGCGGAGGGCGCTTATAATACTTCATCGCACCAACCCCGAGCCCGCATACCGATCATGACAGTCTGGACCGAACACCTCGCCCACCTGGGCGCCACCCTTGGCGATGCCTCCCTGCACTTCTCCGACCCGGCCAGCGAAGCCCGCACCGCCACCGAGACGACTATTGCGGTGCCGCTGCTGCACCTGGGCACGATCCGCTCGGTGGGGCCGGATTCCGCGGCCTTCCTGCACAACCTCGTGTCCAACGAGGTCAAGGAGCTCGAAGCCGACGCCGCCGAGTGGAACAGCTTCAACTCGCCCAAGGGCCGCATGATCGCGAGCTTCCTGATGTGGCCGGAAGCCGAAGGCCATGCGCTGGTGCTGTCGGCCGACATCCTGCCCGCCTTCCTGAAGAAGTTCTCGATGTACGTGCTGCGCAGCAAGGTCAAGCTGTCGAACGCCAGCACGGACGTAGCCCTGATCGGCATCGCCGGCCCGAACGCCGCCGCGGTCGCGCACGCCGCCGGCGCCGAACTGCCGGGCGCCGACATGAAGCAGACGCTCGCCGCATCCGGCCTGCGCTGCATCCGCCTGGGCGCGACCCGCTACCTGCTCGCCGTGCCGGTGGATGCCGCGCCGGCCACCTACGACGCCCTGCTCGCCGCCGGTGCCGAGCGTGCCGGCACCGCCGCCTGGCAGCTCACCATGATCCGCGCCGGCCTGCCGCTGATCACCGCGCCGACGCAGGAGGAGTTCGTCGCGCAGATGCTCAATTACGAGCTCATCGGCGGGGTCAATTTCCACAAGGGGTGCTACCCCGGCCAGGAGATCGTGGCCCGCACCCAGTACCTCGGCAAGCTCAAGAAGCGCACCTACCGCGTCGCGCTGCCCGCCGGCGTCGAGGCTGCGGCGGGCATGGACGTGTACGCGCCCGACTTCGGCGAACAGTCCGCCGGCAAGCTGGTGAACGTGGCGCCGACCGCGGACGGCGGTGGCGAGGCGCTCGCGGTGATCCAGTCGAGCAGCGCCGAAGCGGGCGAGCTCCACCTCGGCGCGCCCGACGGCCCACGCCTCGTCGTGCTCGCGCTGCCCTACGCCCTCGGCTGAGCGGCACGATCCACGATGTGCCTTGTCGTCTTCGCATGGCGGGTCCACCCGCGCTATCCGCTGGTGCTCGCCGCCAACCGTGACGAGTTCTTCGACCGCCCGGCGGCGCCCGTGCACTGGTGGACCGATGCGCCGCACCTGCTCGCCGGCCGCGACCTCGAGGCCGGTGGGACCTGGATGGGCTTCAACCGCAACGGGCGCTTCGCAGCGCTCACCAACTACCGCGACCCGAGCCGTCGCGTTTCTGGCGCGCCCTCGCGTGGCGCACTGGTGCGCGATGCACTCGAGGACACGCGTGACGCCGCGACCAGCCTGCACGACCTTGCGTCCTGGGCCGAGGCCTACGCCGCGTTCAACCTGCTGGTAAGCGATGGCGAGCAGCTCGGCGTGCTCGAGAGCACGACCGGCGCGGTGCGCATGCTGCCGCCCGGTGTGTACGGGTTGTCGAACCACCTGCTCGACACGCCCTGGCCCAAGCTGCTCAAGGCGCGCACCGGGCTCGAGCACGCGCTGACTGCGCTGCCCGAACTTGCAGACGCGCACTCGCAAGCCAGCGAGGACGCCCTGGTCAGCGCGCTGCTTGCGCTGATGCGCGACCCAACGCCGGCGGCCGACCCACACCTGCCGGAAACCGGCGTGAGCCTCGAATGGGAGCGCTGGCTGTCACCGGCCTTCATCCGTGCCCCGGGCTACGGCACGCGCTGCAGCAGCGTGGTGCTGCGCGACGCGACGACGCTCACGCGCTTCGTGGAATGGACCTGGGATGTTCATGGAGAGCTGCGCAGCCAGGTCGAGCACCGCTTCACCCCGAGCGTGGCGGCCTGAGCCGCCGCCCGCCGGTCGCCCCCCGATCGGCGCCCCCGTCGGCTACAGCGTCCGACGCATCGCCCGGTGGGGAATGCCCGCCTCCATGAACTCGTCGCCATGCGCCACGAAGCCGTGACGGCGGTAGAAGGCGAGTGCATGCACCTGCGCATTGAGCGCGACCTCGGCAAGCCCTGTGCGCATCGCCTCCGCAACCAGCGCCTCGAGCACGGCGCCGCCGACGCCCTCGCCGCGCAGCGGCGCGGCCACCGCCATGCGCCCGATGTGGCCGTCCGGCAGCAGGCGGCCGGTGGCTACTACCGCACCGGCCTCGTCGCGGGCGATCGCATGGCGGCTCACGGCATCGAAGGCATCGCGCTCGATGTCTTCGGGCACGCCCTGCTCCACGACGAACACCGCGATGCGCACCGGCATCACCTGCGCCTCGGCCCTCGCCCAGTCGGCAATCTCGACAAGCACCGCCGGCGCCTCACGCCGCGGCAGCGACCGATGCTGCTCACTCATTCCACGATCTCCACTTCGGTCCCCACCGGCAGCAGTTCGAACAGTTCGATGATGTCGCGGTTGCGCATGCGCACGCAGCCATGCGAGCGCGGCACACCCATCGGCTGGTCGTCGCCGGTGCCGTGGATGTAGATGTAGCGCCGCATCGAATCGACCTGCCCACCGCGATTGCGCCCGGGCTCCTCGCCACACAGCCACAGGATGCGCGTCAGCACCCAGTCCTTGCCCGGGTGCGCGGCGACAAGGTCCGCGCTCCACACCTCGCCGGTCGGCCGCCGACCGCGGAACACCGCGCCGCTGGGCGCGCCGGCGCCGATCCGGGCGCGGATGCGATGGCGGCCGCGCGGCGTGCAGTAGCTGCCGGTCTGCTCGCCTGCACCATTGGCTGCGGTCGATACCGGATAACGGCGGATGCAGGCGCCGTCATCTCCGATCAGCGACAGCATCTGCTCGCCGATATCCACGCGCACCCGCATTCAGGCCACCAAGGTCTTGCTGCGGCGCGCGGCAAAGAAGCTCGACAACATGCGTCCGCAATCGTCGGCGAGCAGCCCGCCCTCGATGGTCGCGTGGTGATTGAGCCGCGTCTCGGCAAAGAGGTCGAGCACGCTGCCGGCGACGCCGGTCTTGGGGTCGCGTGCGCCATAGACGACGCGGGCGATGCGCGCGTGCATGATGGCGCCGGAGCACATCACGCATGGCTCGAGGGTCACGTACAGCGCGCAGCCGGGCAGGCGGTAGTTGCCGAGGCGCGTTGCGGCATCGCGCAGGGCCATGATCTCGGCGTGGGCCGTGGGGTCGTGGCGGCCGATCGGCTGGTTGAAGCCGCGGCCGACGATCTCGCCGTCGAGCACCACCACGGCGCCCACCGGCACCTCGTCGCAGGCCCCGGCCTGGCGCGCCTGCTCGAGCGCGGCGCGCATGTAGTCTTCGTCGTTCATTGCTGCAGTCATCCTTGAATGAGCGCGATTCTATCCCGAACGCGCATGCAGGCCGCAGCCGCCTGCCCTCCCACTGCGGCTTGGGCTAGAATCCGCGCGACCTGCCCCCGGCCGAGGGGGCGTTCTCGTTTACGGACCTGCGCATGAACGTCGATCTCTCCCTCATCCGCCCCTACGCGCCACTGGTGCGGCGCATCGAAGCCGAAGCCACCGTCATCGGCGACCAGATTCTGAAGATCGACCACTTCCTCAACCACCGCATCGAGCCCAGCTTCATCACCGAGATGGGCCAGGAGCTGGCCAGGCGCCTGGCGCAGTTCGAACCCACCGTCATCCTCACCGCCGAAGCCAGCGGTATCGCCCCCGGCCTGGTGGTGGCACAGGCGCTGAACGTGCCGCTGGTCTACGCAAAGAAATACGCCCCGCAGGTGGAATCGCCCGCGATCGCGCGCGTGATCCCCTCGCCCACCAAGGGCGGCGAGACCAAGCTCGTGCTGTCGCAGCGCTACATCGTGCCCACCGACCGGGTGGTGATCGTCGACGACTTCCTGTCCAACGGCCGCACCGCGGTGGCGCTGGTCGAGATGGCGCGCGAAGCGGGCGCGACCGTGCTATGCGCGAGCTTCATCGTCGAGAAGCGCTTCAAGAAAGGGCACGCGACCATCGAGGCGCTCGGCGTTCCGGTGTGCACGCTCGCCCAGGTCGAGGCGCTCGAGAACGGTCGGGTCGCGCTCACTCAACCCTGAGCCAACCCCGAGCCAGCGCCGAACCGGCCTGAACCTGCGCAACAGCGTGGGATTTGCACGCGCAGCGCCATGCGCCCGTGCTTAGACTGGCGGCTTCGAACGAACGGACATCCACCATGGAAGAGTTCCAGTCCCAGATTGACGCCTTCGCCGATCAGATCGAGCAGGAATTGCGCGACGGCGTGCTGAGTTTTCCCACGGTTTTCGACCTGTCTCTGCGCATCAAGAGGCTGGCGGACAACCCCGACAGCTCGCTCACCGACATCGCCAACGCGGTGAAGGCCGAGCCGGTGCTGGCCGCCAAGGTCATCCGCATGGCGAACACGCTGTCGATGAATCCGTATCGCGGCGAGATCAGCAGCCTCAAGGAGGCGATCACCCGCATCGGGCTGTCCACGCTGCGCTGCCTCGCGTTTGCGGTCGCCGCCGAGCAGCTCGCGCGCGATCACCGCTCGCGCCAGATGCGCCTGATCGCCACCGGGCTATGGATGCACGCGATCGACGTCGCCTCATGGGCATTCGCCTTCGCCCGCGAGCGCGACCGGCCCAACCCCGACGGCGCCATGCTTGCCGGCCTGATGCTCGACATCGGCCAGTTCTATCTGCTGGCGCGCGCCGCGCGCTATCCGGCGCTCGAGGGCGACATGCCGCGCTTTGCCGAAGTGGTGGCGCTGTGGGACGAGCCGGTGCGCACCGCGGTGCTCGAGGCCTTCGACCTGCCGGAGACCATCATCGACGCCTGTGCAGCCGACCCGACCGCGCACACCGAGTGGCCGCCCGAGACGATGAGCGACCTGGTGTTCCTGGCCACCCTGGCAGCCGAGTCGCCCAACCCCTTCGATACGCTGCTCGGCATCCAGCGCCGTCCGGAAATGCTCGCGGCCAGCATCGGCGACGTCGGTAGCGAGGCCTTCCAGGCCCTGGTGGACACCGCCCGCGACACGCGCCACGAGCTCATCGCCGCCGCCTGCGACTGAAGGCGCCGCAGCGGCTGAGGCGTAACGGCCGGCCGCCGCGTTCAGGCGCCTCGGTCGCCTCGGTCGCCTTCGTCCGTTTCGCCGCGCAGGTGGCGGCGCAGTTCGCGCGCACACAGCGCAACCGCCTGGTTCGCCTCGGGAAAGACCTTGCCGAGCGTGAAGAAGCCATGCACCACGCCCGCAAAGGCGTGGTAGGTGACGTCTCCGCCTTCGGCTGCGACCCGCGCGGCGAAGGCCTCGCAATCGTCCACCAGCGGATCGAACTCGGCGCCGATCACCAGCATCGGCGGCAGCCCGGCGAGCGAGGCCGCGCGCATCGGCGACGCGCGCCAGTCCTCGGTATTGCCCGCCGGCAGGTAGCGCTCGAAGAACCACTGCAGCGTGCCGCGATCGAGGAAGAAGCCTTCGGCGTAGCGCTCGCGCGAGGCACGTTCGCTGCGGATCTCGGTACTCGGATAGACCAGCATCAGGAAGCGTGGCCGCACCTCGGCCGCGCGCAGCGCGAGCGCGGTGACGATCGACAGGTTGCCGCCCGCACTGTCGCCGCCGAGCGCGATCCGCCCTGCGTCCACCTCGAGCAGATCGGCCTGCTCCACCGTCCACTCGAAGGCAAGGCGCGCATCGTCGAGGGCGGCGGGAAACGGATGCTCGGGGGCGAGACGGTAGTCCACCGACAACACGGCACAGCGCGAAGCGTTGGCGAGCTCGCGACAGACCACGTCGAAGCTCGCCACATCGCCCACGCACCAGCCGCCGCCATGGAAATAGATCAGCAGCGGCAGGTATTCGCCGGCGTGACTCGACAGCGGCCGGTAGTAGCGCGCGAGCAAGGCCGTGCCGTCCGGACGCGGGATCGGCACCTCGGTGGTCGAGGCCACGGCCGGCGCCTCCGGACGAAACACGAACTGCAGCTTTTCGAAGGAGTGGCGGGCCTGGGCTTCGGACAACTGGTGAAAGCGCGGCGCACCGATCCGGTACGCCATATCCAGCAGGGAACGGGCTTCGGGAGTCAGGGGCATGAGCAGCGAGCGAACGGGTGGAACCCGCCTGTGGTCTGGTTGGGCCGCAATTCTAGCTTTCCTTCGCTGCGCGGCGGACATTCGAGCGCGGGACCGTGAGCAATGACGCAGGTCGGGCACGTCGGGCGTCCGCTGCCGGCGCACATTGCGAGGCAGCAGGATTAGACTGGGAGCATCTGAAAGGAGACACGCAATGAGCAAGGCAGAAGACCTTCATCCCCCCGTCAGCACCACCACCAAGCCCCCCGCAGCCACCCAACGCAAAGCCGCCCGCCGTAAGCCGGCGAGCCGCCGCACGCGCGAGGGTGACACCGCCCCCGAGCTGAGCGCCGACGGCATCGAGCGCTTCGAGATCGAGCAGGCCATCGCCGCCGCCGAGGACTCGAAGCTGGTCGCCGTCACCGACATTCTCAAGACCGAGCTCGGCCGCGACCCTCAGCGCGCAGCACGCGCGCTGGACTCGATCCTCGCCGGCGCCTCGCCCGACGACGTCCACGTGTTGCGCCGCGCCCTGATGCGCGCCGACGCCGGTACCGCGACCAACGCCCCCAATCCGGACGACGAGCTCGCGCCCGACTGGCGCCAGGGGGGCTACCCCTACCGCAACCTGATGACGCGCAAGGCCTACGAGAAACAGAAATACCGCCTGCAGGTCGAGCTGCTGAAGCTGCAGGCCTGGGTCAAGGACACCGGCCAGCGCGTGGTGATCCTGTTCGAGGGCCGCGATGCCGCGGGCAAGGGCGGCACCATCAAGCGCTTCATGGAACACCTGAACCCGCGCGGTGCGCGCGTGGTGGCGCTGGAAAAACCCTCCGAGATCGAACGCGGCCAGTGGTACTTCCAGCGCTACATCCAGCACCTGCCCACCGCCGGCGAGATCGCGCTGTTCGACCGCTCCTGGTACAACCGCGCCGGCGTCGAGCGCGTCATGGGCTTTTGCAGCAACGACGACTACAACGAGTTCATGCGCCAGGTGCCGGAGTTCGAGCGCAACCTGGTGCGCAGCGGCATCCACCTGATCAAGTTCTGGTTCTCGGTGAGCCGCGACGAGCAGCGCCGCCGCTTCAAGGAACGCGAGTCGCACCCGCTCAAGCAGTGGAAGCTATCGCCGATCGACCTCGCCTCGCTCGACAAGTGGGACGACTACACCAAGGCCAAGGAGGCGATGTTCTTCTACACCGACACCGCCGATTCGCCGTGGACGGTGGTCAAGTCCGATTGCAAGAAGCGCGCGCGCCTCAACGCCCTGCGCTACGTGCTGCACAAGCTGCCCTACACCAACAAGGACATCGAGCGCATCGGTCCGCTCGACCCGCTGCTGGTCGGCCGCGCCAACGTGGTGTACGAGCGCGGCGAGAAGGACGCCGTGCCCTTGCTTTGAGTCATGCACGAACCCGCCTCGAGGCGGGTTCTTCGCATCAAACTGCCGCCAGCGGTGACAAGTCGTAAGCGGGCTGCCGCCCCGGGCTGCGAGACCGCCTAGACTAGTTTCACGTCCGACCGGACGTGACCGGTATTGCGACACAAGGGGAGAAAGCACGATGGCAAACCTTCGTTCGAAAACCATGACCATGCTGGCGATGGCCCTCGCGGGCACCTTGCTCGCCACCCCGGCGCTCGCCGACAAGCCCGCGCACGCCGGCGGCGGCAAGCCCGATCACAAGCAGGCAGGCCCGGGCGATCGCGGCCCGGGTGCAAAGGCCGATCGCCGCGACGACGACCGCAGGAACACTCAGCAGCGTGTCGACGAGCGCGAACGACGGTACGACGCCGACCGTCGCGACACGCGTGGCGACAACCGCGACCGCGATGGCGACCGCGACCGCGATCGGAATCATGAACGCGACCGGGACGGCGACTACCGCTGGGGGCGCGACGGCGGGCCACGGGCCGGCGCCTACTTCACCGAGCGCCACCGCGAGGTCGTGCGCAGCTACTACGGAGAACGCTACCAGAGCGGGCACTGCCCGCCGGGACTCGCCAAGAAGCACAACGGCTGCATGCCCCCGGGCCAGGCCAAGAAGTGGCGGATCGGCTACCCGCTGGCCCGCGACGTGGTCTATTACGACGCACCCGGTGACATCGTCCTGCGCCTTGGCATGCCGCCCGAAGGGCACCGCTACGTGCGCGTCGCTGCCGACATCCTGCTGATTGCGGTCGGTACCGGGATGGTGGTCGATGCGCTCGAGGATCTGAACCGCATGTGAGGTCTGATCCCTGGCGCGGTCGACAGCGCTAAAGTTTCGCGTTCGGCTGCCGTTCAGGCACGGCATGTCGAGCGCTGGAACGCAGGACGCCCCCACCCACAGCCAGCCCCGCCCCTCGCAAGAGCGGCGGGGCGTTGTTGTTCGCCATCGCCTGGGCTGGGCTGCATTCGTGTTCTGGATCGCCTACAGCGGGGCCGTGCTGGGCTGGCATGCCCTTGCCGCGCCGCCTGCCGATGCGTGCATCGTGCGCTGAAACCGTACCCGACCGAAACCAGGAAAACCTCATGTCCAGGCACCACGACCAACCCGACGCGCTGCACGCCTTCCGTGCCGCAGCCGACCGCCTGATGCTCGCATTTCTCGGCGTGCATCTGCTGCTGACGCTAGGCGTCGCGGCCTACACCGACACCTGGCTGGTGGGCGTCGCGGTGGGTCTGCCCGCGCTGCTGGTGCCAGCCGCACTGGTTTCGCTCAGTCCCGGCTCGGTGCTGTCGCGCTCGTCCATCGCGGCCGCGTTGATGGTGTTCTCGGCGCTGACGATCCAGCAGTTCGGCGGCGCAATCGAGGCCCACTTCGGCATCTTCGTGCTCCTCGCCTTCCTGTTGTACTACCGTGACTGGCGGCCGATCCTGGTCGCCGCGGCGCTGATTGCAGTCCATCACGTCGCCTTCAACTACCTGCAGGCCCTCAACTGGGGCGTGTATGTGTTCGAGAGCGGGTCGTCCCTGACGCGCGTGCTCGCCCATGCGGCCTACGTCGTCATGCAGGCCGGGATGCTGATCTACATGGCGCTGCGTCTCGAACAGGAGGCAGTGGTCTCGGCGCGGGTCGGCGCGCTCGCCGCGCGCATCGGCGAGGGCGACCTGCGCCCGGTCGACAGCCACGATGACGGCTCGAGCCTGCTGCGCTCGGTGATCGACATGCAGGGCAAGCTCGCGGGCACGCTCGAGCGCTTCAATCGCGAGGCGCAGGCCGTCGCCAGCAGCGCGCAGGCGCTCGATCATCATTCCGGCGTCGCCGCCGAACGCATGCGCCAGCAGCGCGCCGCAACCGCAGACATCTCGGCCTCGGTCGACGCACTCACCGGCGAGATGGCGCGCCTGGCCGCCGACGCCGAGCACGCGCGCATGCTGGCCGCCGACTCGGGGGGGTCGGCACGCAAGGGCGCGGGCATCGTCAAGGCCGCAATCGACGAGATCACCGGCATCGCCGGAACCATCCGGCATTCGGCCGACAGCGTCGAGGCACTCGGCAACCAGTCCGACCGCGTCGCCGAGGTCGTCGGCCTGATCAAGGCCATTGCCGGACAGACCAACCTGCTCGCGCTCAATGCCGCCATCGAGGCAGCGCGTGCCGGCGAGCAGGGCCGCGGGTTCGCGGTGGTCGCCGACGAAGTGCGCAAGCTCGCCGAGCGCACCTCGGCCGCGACCGAGGAGATCGCCGGCATGATCGACGACATCCAGTCGAGCAAGACGCAGGCGCTGGCCAACATCGAGTCGGCGGTCGAACGCGTCGGCAAGGGCAGCGGACTCGCCGCCGAGGCGGGCGCATCGATCGGGCGCATCACCGATGACGCCGACCGCGTCGAGCACGTGTTCGGCGCGATTGCCGCAAGCCTCGGCGAACAGAGCGCGGCTGCGCGCCAGATTGCCGCTGCGGTCGAGTCGGTGGCGAGCCTCGCGGACGAGACCGAAGCCTCGGCGAATTTCGTCGCCAGCGAGGTTGACACCCTCGAGCGCACCGCGCGCGAACTGTCACGGGCGGTCGGCAACTTCCGCGTCGCCTGAGGCTGGCGAACCGGCGGCGCAGGTCGCGGTCTATCGGCTATCCCAACCGGAGACCCAATCATGCTGCATGAGCTCTTTCGCGGCTTCGTCCTGCCTGTTGCATTGACGGCAGCTTTCGCCCCCGCCCTCGCCGACCCGGGTGCCGCCGCCAGCGCACTCTTCGGCCCAGGCGCCGGCCACGAGTTGCGCCGCCTGCATGCGGACGAGGTCGTCAGACTTGGCGAGCGCTTCGGCGGACAGCCGGTGCTGGTGGTCAATACCGCAAGCCACTGCGGCTTCACCGACCAGTTCCGCGAACTCGAGGCGGTGCATCGGAAATACAAGGACCGCGGCCTCAGGGTCGCCGGTTTCCCGTCCGATGATTTCCGCCAGGAGGCGGCCGAGGAGTCCAAGACCGCCGAAGTGTGCTTCGAGAACTTCGGCGTCACCTTCGACATGTTCGCGCCGATCGCGGTCACCGGCGACAAGGCACACCCGCTGTTCCGCGAGATCGCGCGCCAGTCCTCGGCGCCGCGCTGGAACTTCCACAAGTACGTGATCGACCGCAACGGCCGTGTGGTCGCGGCCTTCCCGAGCCGCGTCAAGCCCGACGCCCCCGAAGTGCTGAAGGCGATCGAGCAGGTGCTCTAAGCGGCCGTGCTCACAGTGCGCGCAGCGGCCAGAACAGCGGAATCAGCACGCTGGCCGCTGCCCACACGATGAGGTTGAGCGGAATGCCCAGGCGGGCGAAGTCCGAGAAGCGGTAGTTACCCGCGCTATAGACCAGGGTGTTGGTCTGGTAGCCGATCGGGGTCGCGAAGCTTGCGCTCGCCGCGAACATCACCCCGACCACAAAAGGCCGCGGGTCCACGCCCAGGTGCTGGGCAACGCCGATGACGATCGGGGTGAACAGCACCGCGACCGCGTTGTTGCTGATGAACTCGGTCGCGATCGAGGTCATCAGGATCACCAGCGACAGCATCATCCACGGCGACAGCCCCTCGCCGACCGTCACCAGGCTGCCCGCCATCAGCGCCGCGAGGCCGGAATCGCGCATCGCGATGCTGACCGCCAGCATGCCGAAGATGAGCACGATGATCGGCCATTCCACCGCCTTGTAGGCTTCGTCCGGACGAATGCAGCCGGTGATCAGCACGACGGCGGCACCGATGATCGCCAGCCCCTCGATCGGCATGACGTTGAAGGCGGCCAGCAGCATCACCCCGGCCATGGTGGCGAGCGCGACCGGCGCCTTCGCGCTGCGGGTTGCGCTGACCTTGCCGTCGGTGATCGCGAACAGGTCGCCGTTGTCGCAGAAGCGCTTGATCTGCGTGGGCGTGCCCTCAACCAGCAGCACGTCACCGAACTGGAGCTGGAAGTCGTCGCCCACATCGGGGATCGAGGCATTGCGCCGATGCACGGCGATGAGGTGTATGCCATAGCGCGCAACAAGGTCGAGGTCGCGGATCGGGCGCTGGACGTAGCGCGAGGTCTGGCCCACGAGGGCCTCGACGATCACCACATCACGCTTGCGCAGGGTTTCCAGGTCGTGCGGATCGGCTGCCTGCGGGGTCTGCACGCGCAGGCCGACGAGATCGGTGCTGCGCAGGTCCACCATCGCGCTGCTGCGCGTGTGCACGACCAGCCGGTCGCCGACCTCGAGCCGGGTGTCGGCCACAGGCGCGGAGAACTCTTGCTCGGCGCGGAACAGCTTCAACACCTTGATGACACCGTTCGACAGCCGCGCCTCCTTGAGTGTGCGCCCGGCAAGACGCGAGTTCTCGGGCACGAAGAGTTCGGTCATGAACAGGCGGTCACCGCTGCCGCTGAACTGCTGGGTCAGGGTCTCGCGCACCGGCAGGAAGCGCTGCGCGAAGAAGAACATGAAAGTGCAGCCGATCAAGGCCATCAAGGCCGCCGGCGCGGTGATCTCGAACATCGAGAACGGCGCCAGGCCCATGTCACGCGCCACGCCATCGACCAGGATGTTGGTCGAGGTGCCGACCATCGTCACCAGCCCGCCGAGGATGGTTGCGTAGGAGAGCGGAATGAGCAGCCGCGAGGGCGCCACCGCAAAGCGCCCGGCGAGCGCGAGCACTGCCGGAATCATCACCATCACCACCGGCGTGTTGTTGATGAAGGGCGACACGCAGGTCCCGACCAGCAGCATCGCCAGCAACAGTCGGCGTTCGCTGTGGCCGGCGAGGTTGCCGATCCATTCGCCCAGGCGGTCCACGCAGCCGGTGCGTCCGAGCGCACCGCTGATGATGAACAGGCAGACGATGGTGATCGGCGCACTGTTGCTGAACACGCCGAGCACCTTCGCCGGCGTCAGCAAGCCCAGCGCCAGCAGCAGCGCGACGGCAGCGATGACGGCGACGTCCGGCTTGACCCACTCGCGCACGAAAGTGATGAACAGCGCGACCAGGACGAGGCCGACGATCAGCGCATGGACACTTTCGGGAAGGATCATGGGTCGGTGCTGCAGTGCGAAAGTAAGGTCGCAGCACAATAAACCAGCGTCTTAAGCGCGCAAAAGAATATAAAGTTATCTCTTTATTCTCATCAACAAGTTAATTGCGAGCGATCGAACGCCGCCCTGCCCGCCGCTGCGATGCAGGCTCCCAAAGCACGTCTTGCCGGGCGAAAATGCAGGCTTCGCCGAACTCCCGCAACTCACGGAGATCGGTTCCAGAGAATCGACTGCATCGGAGTACAGCATGAAGACCTACGACTACATCGCAATCGGAGGCGGCAGTGGCGGCGTCGCCACGGCGCGGCGCGCAGCCGAGTACGGCGCCCGTGCCCTGGTCGTGGAAGCGGCCCGCCTCGGCGGCACCTGCGTCAATGTGGGCTGCGTCCCGAAGAAGGTGATGTGGTACGCGTCGAACATCGCCCAGACCCTGCGCGATGCGGCCGGCTACGGCTTCGCCGTCGGCGAGCCGGGCTTCGACTGGAACACGCTCAAGTCCCGCCGCGACGCCTACATTGCACGCCTCAACGCCATCTACGCCAACATGCTGGAAAAGGCGGGCGTCGATGTCGTGCGCGGCTTTGCGCGTTTCGTCGATGCGCACACCATCGAGGTGAACGGCGAGCGCTTCAGCGCCCCGCACGTCGTCATCGCCACGGGCGGCCGGCCACTGGTGCCGGACATTCCGGGGGCGGAACTGGGCATCGACTCCGACGGCTTCTTCGCGCTCGAGGCGCAGCCACGCCGCGTTGCGGTGGTCGGCGCGGGCTATATCGCGGTCGAGCTGGCGGGCGTTTTCAAGGGCCTGGGCAGTGAAGTGCACATGCTGGTCCGCGGCCCGCACCTGCTCCGCCCCTTCGACGCCATGCTGCGCGACGAGCTTACGGCGCAGATGCAGGAGGACGGCGTGCGCCTGAACTTCGGCACCCAGGTGCGCAGCGTCACCCGCCAGGCCGACGGCGCGCTGCAGATCGCATGCAGCGATGGCGGCATCCTGGAAGTGGATGCGCTGGTGTGGGCCACCGGCCGCCGCGCCAACACCGACAAGCTCAACCTCGCCGGCGCCGGTATCGCCGCCGACGACAAGGGTGTGATCGCCACCGACGCCTTCCAGAACACTACCGTACCGGGCATCTACGCCATCGGCGACATCACCGGCCGCGCCGAGCTGACGCCGGTCGCGATCGCCGCCGGCCGCCGCCTGGCCGCCCGCCTGTTCCTGAACCGGCCCGACAGCAAGCTCGACTACGACACCATCCCGACGGTGATCTTCAGCCACCCGCCGATCGGCACCGTGGGCCTGACCGAGGACGAGGCGCGCAGCCGTCACACGGACGTCAAGGTCTACACCACGCGTTTCACCGGCATGTATCACGCGCTCACTGAACACCGCCCGAAGACGGCGATGAAGCTGGTGTGTGCGGGCGCGGACGAGCGCATCGTCGGTGCCCACGTGATCGGCGAGGGTGCGGACGAGATGCTGCAGGGCTTTGCGGTGGCGGTGAAGATGGGCGCACGCAAGGCGGATTTCGACGACACGATCGCGATCCACCCGACCAGTGCCGAAGAATTCGTGACCATGCGCTGAGGGAGAACCCGCGATGCCGATGACCTACGAACAGTACCTCGACGAGGTTGCCACCCTGCTCTACGAGCGCTTCGACCAAAGCGAAGAGGCGGCCATCAAGCTGGTGATGGCCGCCCAGGCGGACGACTTCTTCAGCGCGCACGACGACGACCCGTCGATGTGCACGCTGGAGCGCGCGCAGGCCGATGCCCGCGCGGTCTTTCGCAAGTACGGAAAGGCTCAGGAGCAGCAGCCGTGACCGCCACCGCCGCCGCAACCGCCGCCACCGACGGCGGCCGCAGCGGCCGCAGGCGCACCCGCCGCAGCCTGCGCGCCGAGCTGGATCGTGAAGTCGATGACGATGTTGCCCGGCTCGCGCGCAACGTAGTTGATGCCGACCTGGTTGCCGTAGCGCTGCTGGATCTGGCCGAGCAGCGGCAGCGGGTCGTGGTCGTTGACGAAGCGCATCGTTTCGCCGTCCTCGAGCGACTCGAGCGCACCGAAGATCGCGGCATGGCGGAAACGCTTGGCGACGCCACGCGCATCAAAGGGGTGAACAGCATTCTCGAACATCGTGATTTCTTCCATCGGATGGGCTCCGGTCTCCTTCTGCGGCCGGAATCGCAGCGTAAGCAGCTTAGGCGCTGCGTCGCGCCAAATCCTTGAGCAAGAACAAAAACGCCCCTCGCGCTGCTAGAGTGCGGCAACAACCACAGCATGATCCGGAGAACACCATGTTCGCAGCCCTTGGCCGCCACTTCACCATCGCCCTGGCGCTCGTCGCCGCGCTCACGCTGTCCGGCTGCGGCTACAACGATTTCCAGCGCCTGGACGAACAGACCAAGTCTGCGTGGGCGGAGGTCCTGAACCAGTACCAGCGCCGCGCGGACCTGATCCCCAACCTCGTCGAGACGGTGAAGGGCGAGGCCAACTTCGAGCAGGAGACCCTGAGCCGCGTGATCGAGGCGCGCTCGCGGGCGACCGCGATCCAGGTCACCCCGGAAATGCTCGACGATCCGCAGGCCATGGAACGTTTCCAGCAGGCGCAAGGGCAGCTCGGCAGCGCCCTGTCGCGCCTCCTCGCCGTGTCCGAAAACTATCCCAACCTCAAGGCCAACCAGGGTTTCCAGGATCTGCGCGTGCAGCTCGAAGGCACCGAGAACCGCGTCACCGTGGCCCGCAACCGCTACATCGAGGCGGTGCAATCCTACAACGTCCTCGCGCGCAGCTTCCCGACCAATCTCACCGCGATGATCTTCAGCTACAAACCGAAGGCGGGCTTCACCGTTGCCAACGAGGCCGAAATCTCTGCGCCACCGCGGGTGGACTTCGGCAACCAGGACAAGCGCTGACAACGGCACGCCGCCGATGAGAACGCTCCCCTCAGTCGATTTTCACCCGGCACCCCGTGCTCCCGCCGCTGCCCTGCCTGCGGGAAGCACTCACGGGCGGCTCGGCGCAACACTCCTGCTGCGCGTGCTGATAGCGTGCGTACTCGCGCTGTCCGCTGCACTCTTCACCCCGCCGACACTCGCCCAGGCGCTCCAGCCGGTACCCCCGCTGACCGCGCGCGTCATCGATCGCAGCAATACCTTGAGTGCGCCCCAGCGGCAGGCGCTGGAAGACAAGCTGGCGGCCTTCGAAGCCGAGCGCGGCAGCCAGATCGTCGTCCTGCTGGTGCCAAGCACCCAGCCCGAGGACATTGCCGCCTACGCCTTTCGCGTTGCGGATACATGGAAGATCGGGCGCCGTGAAGTCGGCGACGGCATCCTGCTCGTCGTGGCCAAGGAAGATCGCAAGGTTCGCATCGAGGTCGCACGCACCCTCGAAGGGGCGGTACCTGACCTCGCGGCGTGGCGCATCATCGACGGCGCCATCACCCCCGCCTTCCGGCGCGGCGACTTCGCGGGCGGGCTGGATGCCGGCGTGGATGGGCTGATGGCGCTGGTGCGTGGCGAGGCGCTCCCTGCCCCGCAGCAAGGCGGTGCGCAAGATGCGGGCATGAATCTGGAGGATCTCGGCGCCCTGCTTTTCGTCGCCGTGCCCATGCTCGGCGCCGTGCTCATCGGCGTACTCGGTCGCAAACCCGGGGCCTTGCTCACCGGGGGCCTCACCGGGCTGATCGTGCATGTGCTGACGACCAGTCTGCTCCTTGCCCTCGTCGGCGGCGTGCTCGCGGTCGTGTTCGTCCTGGCGCTCGGCGTCGGCAGCGGCGGCCGTGGCGGACCGCCGCATCGCGGCAGCGGGCCGATCATTCGTGGTGGTGGCCTGGGCGGCCTCGGCGGCTTCGGGGGGCGCGGTGGCGGCGGTGGTTTCCGCTCCGGCGGTGGCGGCAGCTTCGGCGGCGGCGGCGCATCCGGAGGATGGTGATGGAGACCCTCAAGCGTTGCCTGCGCCACCTCTGGCTGGACGCCGATGATGCGCGTCGCGCGCTCGACGATGCGGGACTCGGACGCCTCGAGGCTCGCGTCCGCGCCAGCGAGCAGGGACATACCGGGCAGATCTGCCTGTGCGTGGAGGCCAGCCTGCCCCCCAGCTACCTGTGGCGGCACATCGCGCGTGGCGAATCAATCGACGCCGTGGTGCGCGATCGGGCGCTCACGCTCTTCGGCAAGCTACGCGTCTGGGATACGGAGTACAACAACGGCGTGCTCGTGTACCTGCTGCTTGCCGAGCACCGCATCGAGATCGTCGCCGATCGCGCCCTGGCCCGGTGCACCCACGAGGCGCACTGGCGCGAGCTCGTCGACCGCGTGGCCGAGGCCTGCCGCGCGGGGCGGATCGAGGAGGGGCTGACAACCGCGATCGACGTCGCAGGCGCGGCCCTCACCGAGCATTTCCCCAGCGCTCACGGAGGCGACCCGTCCGCGGGCACCGACCCGGGGCTACCGGACCGGCCGACGATTCGTTGAGTGAAGATCGTGCTGCCTCCTACCTCGCCGCAACACCGTTTTTGCACCGCAACAAGGTGCATCCAGGTCGGCCGTTTCCGCATGCCGGTCCGGCCGCCGATGCGACCTATGATATTGTGTAGGGGAGATGGCTATTCGCTGCAGGGATCATTGTGCATAGCTGCGTGAATGCGCCAGCGCGAGCGCCGTCTCCAGTCAAACCGGACAATCAATGAACGCGAGTGGAGAGGACCCTATGGCCAGCAAGCAAGAACAGTTGAACGAACTTCAGAAGAAGAACCTCGAGGCTGCAATGCGGCTGGCTCAGTTGTCGATCGAGAACTCGCAGCGCATCATGGAAATCCAGGTCGCGACGGCCAAGCGCCTGTTCGAAGAAGGCGTGCAGAACGCCAAGGCGCTGTCCACCGCCAAGGATCCGAAGGGCCTGATGGAACTGCGTGCGACCTACGCACAGAGCACTACCGAGCAGATGCTCGCGTGTGCCCGTCAGATCGCCGAGATCACCGCAGCCACCCAGGCCGAGTTCGGCAAACTGGTCGGCGAGCAACTGACCAGCGGCAGTACCGACATGTTCGAAGCCATGCAGAAGATGTTCAAGGGCATGCCGATCTCCGACCAGAACGCCCTGGGCGCGATGCAGACCGCAATGGACACCACCCGTGCGGCCTTCGAGCAGATGACCCGTGCTTCGACCGAGGCCTTCCAGGCCTTCACCCAGCAGGGCACGCGCGGCCGCCGCTAGTCCCGGACGGCTCGCACACGAACGGCGCCGCAAGGCGCCGTTTTGCGTTCACCGGTACGCCGCGCTTACCCGTTCAGCGTCGCCGTCAGCGCCGCTGCTCGACCTCGTCCCAGCTTTCCCCGCTCGCTTCGTCCGCCGCATCTGCCGCCCACCGCGCAGCAGCGGAATCATCGGCCTCGCGTGCATCGACCCAGCGCGCGCCGTCCGGCGTTTCCTCGCGCTTCCAGAACGGCGCCCGCGTCTTCAGATAATCCATGATGAATTCGCAGGCCGCGAAGGCGTCACCGCGATGGCGGCTGGCGACGCCGACGAAGACGATGCGATCGGTCGGCTCGAGCCGGCCGTAGCGGTGAATCACCCGCACGCCGAGCAGCGACCAGCGCGCCTTCGCCTGCGCGACGATATCGGACAGCGCGCGCTCGGTCATGCCCGGGTAGTGCTCGAGCGTCATCGCATGCACGCCGCTGCCATCGTTCACGTTGCGCACCAGGCCGACGAAACTGGCCACTGCCCCGACCTCGCACTGGTCCGCGCTCAGCGCGCCGATCTCGGCGCCGACGTCGAAGTCGGCCTCCTGGACACTCACCTCCGAACGCGGCGCCACGGCTCAGCCTCCGGTCACAGGCGGGAAGAACGCGACCTCGTCGCCGGCGGCGACCGCCGCCTCGGCGCCCACCATGCACTGATTGAGCGCGGCACGCACGTTGCGCCCTGCTGCCAGGGCCTGCCAGCCTTCGCCACGTCCGCTCAGATGGGTGCGCAAGGCGCCCACAGTGGTCACGCCCACCGGCAGTTCGAGCTCCTCGCCCGATCGCCCCACAGCCTCGCGCAGGCTCGCAAAGTAAAGCACCTTCACCGTCGTCGTCATCGCTGAATCATCCGCATTCGTTTCTTTGATTACCAGGCCACCATCGCGCTCAGCCAAGGAGATCGCCATAGGGCAGGAAGCGCACCACCTCGCCGCGGGCGATCGCCGTATCGGCCGGGATGTCGACCAGGCCATTCGCCCACACCGTGGAATTGAGCGCGGCCGAGCCCTGGTTGGCGAACAGTTCCACCCCGCCCTGGGCGTTCATGCGTGCGCGCAGGAACTCGCGCCGGCGATCGGGCCGCGGCCAGTCGAAGTCGGCGCGCAGCATCAGCGCCGCCGGCGCCACCTCGCGCACGCCCTGGGTGGCGAGCAGGAAGGGGCGCACCATCATCAGGAAGGTCACGAAGCTCGACACCGGGTTGCCCGGCAGGCCGATGAAGGCGGCGCCGTGCACATGGCCGTAGGCCAGCGGTTTGCCCGGTTTCATCGCGATCTTCCACATGTCGAGGCTGCCTTCGGCCTCGACCGCGGGCTTGACGTGGTCTTCCTCTCCCACGGAGACACCGCCGCTGGTGAGGATGAGGTCGTGGCCCTCGGCCGCACGGCGCAGCACCTCGCGGGTGGCGTCGAGGCGGTCGGGGACGATGCCGAAATCCTCGACCTCGCAGCCGAGCGCGGCGAGCAGGCCGCGCAGCATGAAGCGGTTGGAGTTGTAGATGGCGCCCGGCGGCAGCGGCTCGCC
>JAANMX010002274.1_pt1 | contig 19621 bp, 10 predicted proteins | sample 7279681 | NCBI WGS metagenome assembly JAANMX01 (sample SAMN14094542, study PRJNA606508) | bioreactor metagenome | isolation source: A lab-scale SPAN reactor treating ammonium-rich wastewater day 351 | place: Ireland: Galway | collected 2018-01-01
ACTTGCCGTCGCCATCCATCTCCAGCCGGAGCCGGGCGGTCGTGATCTCCTCAAACGTGGTAGTGTTCCAGGAGCCTCCCACCACGCCCAGACCGGACACTCCCTTGACGGGGACGAACCGGTTGCCATCCCACCACAGCAGGCGGCAGGCGGCGGGGAGGCGCACACCCCGCCCGTCATCCCACCAGAAGATGTCGGCCGCGCTGGCGCTGATTGGCTGGCCCCACTGGTACTCGATCCATTGGGTTCCCGTCTTGGGCCAGTTCCCGTAGCATCTCCGGCTGTGGTCGTCCATGCCGAGGGGCTCGAAACCGTCGTTGACAGCTTCCAGCGTCTCATGTCCCGAAACGAACGAGGTGGAGGGCGTGGCAAACAGCGCCAGGTTCAGGCCCTTCGGCCGGGACTCGGCCATTCCCCGAAGCATTTGCAGACCAAACAAGGTGCCGGCGGCAGCATGTGGTTGAGCACGGAACATCACCGACACCCGGGACTTTCCCGCGATGAGTTGGGAGGGGATGGGATACCGGACTTGGAAAAATTCGCCGGGCTGGCTCCCTGTCAGTGCCTGGGTGGCGATCTTCCGATTCTCCACGCAGATGTCGAACTGGGCATCCTCCTCCCCACCCCAGTAGCTGCAGTGCAGGATGGCGGGCGCGCCGGAGGGAACGGCCAGCTCGTAGGAAAATGAGCCCCGATTGGAGCGGCGCCCGAGCCTGCCGGAAAACGCACTGGCGTAACTGCCGCGGCTCTCGAGACGGTGCGCGCCTTCGTTCTCCGCGTCGCCAATTCGCACGGTGTCCATGGTCTGGCCGCGCAACTCCCGTTCCTGCTGCTCCAGCGCCGCCACGGCGGCCTGCCGTCGGTCCCGCTCCGCGTTTGTAAGCAAGTCCCAGTAGATAGAGTAACGCTGCGGCGGCAACCGGTGGAAGGCGATCAGCGTGACGTCTGCGGGTGAACCTACGCCTTTGGTGCGGAAGGTGAGGGGCTGCCCAGGCACGGGTTCCACCCACTCGCGCACCGGCCGGCCCTCGGTCAGAAGCACGGGCGCGGGCGGGCTGGTTTTCCCTTCGAAGAACTCGGACTGCTCCTGCTTCGCGTAGGGCATGGGCGAAACGATGTCCCCGCAACCCAGCGCGCCGGCCAGCACGCAGGGGCCATAGCAGATCGCGGCGCGAGCCGGATCATCCGGCAGCGGTTCGAGGCGCAGGCTCATGGGCAGGCGCACATCCACGCGGTCACCGCTTTTCCATTCGCGGCGCAGATCAACATAACCGGAAGGCCCGGCGGCCGCCGGGATCGGCGCGCCATTGATGCTCACGGTGGCGGGACCCGCCCAGGCGGGCTGGCGGATCTTCAGGGTGAGGCTGACGGGATTGTCGCACTGCCAGATGAGTCGGGTGGTGTCGCTTTCGGGAAAGGAGGTCTCCTGTGTGATTACCAGGCCTTTCTCCTTCCATGTGAGCCGCGAGGCGATGAACAGGTTCACGAAAAGGGACGCGGCGTCATGCCAGTAGATGCTTTCGCCGTATCTGGCATGACTCTCGACACCCGTTCCCGTGCAGCACCAGAAGGAATCGTGCGGCGTGTTGTAAGCCATGAACCACGCTCCATAGAGCGGGACGTGGTAGCCCATCATCCCGGTGCGGGGATCCTGCGTGGCGAGGATGTGATTATAGAGCGCTCGCTCATAGTAGTCGGCATAGGCAGCAGCGTGGTTCCACGCGAAAACGTGCCGCGTCAGCTTCAGCATATTGTGAGTGTTGCAGGTCTCGGCCGTCCATGGGCTGAGCCGGCGAGCCAGGCGGTCCGGCGAGCCGAAATGCTCGCGGTCGCTGTTGCCGCCGATGGCATAGCTGTGGTGACGGACCACGGCATCCCAGAAGAACTCGGCAATGGTGCGGTAGCGTGTCTCGCCCGTGATTTCGTAGAGGCGAGCCGCGCCGGTGACCTTGGGGATCTGCGTGTTGGCGTGCAAGCCGGCCAGGTTGTCTCTCCGTTCTGCCAGCGGTTCCAGCACGCGTCGGTCGTGGAAGCGCCGCGCCGCGCGCAGGTGCTTCCGGTCTCCGGTCAGCGCGTAAAGATTGGCCATGGCCTCGTTGATGCCGCCATGCTCGACGACGAGCATCGCCTGCATCTGCTCCTCGCTGAGGCGCTCGTTGCGAGCGGCCAGCCAGTCGCCAAACCGCCGCGCCACGTCCAGCGCACGTGCGTTGCCGCATCGCGCGTGCGCGTCGATCAGCCCGGCCAATACTTTATGCAGGGTGTAGTAGGGCGCCCAAACCCGTTCGCGCCTTTCCACGCGATCGATGAACGATTCGGGAAATGCGCTCAGGAAGCCGCTCGGACCCTGAGCCGCCTGGCATGCAGCCAGGCCATCCACCAGCGCCGCGACACGTTGCCCAAAGCGCTCGTCGCCGGTGGCGGCGAACATCAGCGCGCAGGCCGAGAGATAGTGACCCGCGAAATGGCCGCGCAGCTCACACTCGGGGGATTCCCACCCGCCGTAGGCCTCAGCGGTGGACGGAAGCCCGGCGTTCAACCGGAAGGTGTGCAGCAACCGGTCGGGGTCGAGGTCCAGCAGGTAATTCCGGTCCCGCTCCAGGGCGGCTTTGAATGGCGAATCCAACAGGCGCACCTGGCCCAGATCGAAGGCCTGAACCTGGCAGATGCCTTGGGGTGAAACCGGGTCGCTCGGGGGCAGAGCATTGGCCGCCAGGGGCGCAATCAGGGCCGGCAGGATCAAAGTCATCGCTATTCTTATGTTCATACGCATGTTAACCATCCGCGGCTCAGGACGCCGCCTCTCGTCCGCTGGTTCTCTCATTGATTGACGACCAATTCGCGATTTCATGGTGTGGTTCACTCCCGTGCCCCGGGTTTCAAATCCCGACTGACTTCCACTGCGGACTCCACTTGCCCCAGATACACGGGGTTGTTCGACGCGATGCGCACCGCGAGGGTGGCGGGATGCTCGCCGTCGAATTCAACGCGCGCGCCTGTTGGACTACCGGCGAGTGCCGGCGCCGAAAGGACCGCGGCGATCTGCAAGGTGCGCATGGCGAATCGAGGGTAAGCGCGAGGCCTCAGCCGACAACGCCATTTCACGCAAAAGTACCGCCAGTTTGCGAATCTCGGATCATGCCTTTCGCGCGGGGCACCCCCGGGGCGGAATCGTGTAGCCCATCTGGTCACAGATGGGCCGCCAGAGAAAGCAACCCCGCCTGTGGAGCTACAACGTGAACCTGGATCGGCGGGTGCGGGCCGACCAACCCCTACGCCAGGTCGAGAGGCTGGTGGATTTCGTGACCGATGGGGAGAAGCTGCTGGTGGACGCGAGCTTTGCGCGCGCCGATTCCAGCAGGAACTCCATCAAGGAACTCCCGGATGCGACGCCCTCGCGATTTTCCCTCTATCGGGCAACACGCCGTTGAGATGTGACCCCTCCTCTGACCGCCGGGACAGACAGGCAAACGGCAGAATGAAGATTGATTTCATGGCATGTTTGCGTCCTTCGTTGTCGGCGCGTGTTGTTGAATAGATGGCGACGGCGGCGTCACTGAGTAATCTGCGATGATGTTTCCCGCATAGAGTCGGCCGTGTTCGAAGCTTGGCTTGAGTCGGGCGGGAATGAAGGTCGCGATGACGGCGGCATCGGGCTCGATGGCGATTTCGATTTCGCTCGAGGCGTCGCCAATCCAGCGGTTGGCGACGGCGTCCCATACGCGCGTCGGCTCCCCTCCGGCGGGCAACATCACCTTGGCTGTTTCGAGGCGCGGGTTGTAGAGGAGCGTGGTGGGGAAGGAAGGCCTGGCGAAGAAATCAGTCCTGCGCGTGTCGAGGGCCAGCACGCCGGCCACTGGGGTCGGTCTTATGATCGCGCCGAAGACGCCGCTGAGCGCACCGCTGTATATGCCGAGGTTGATGGGGCCCCAACCCTGATTCGATGGATCGCCGGAGGCGAACGGACCCGGTTCACCGGTGCGATTGTTCTTCTCCATCAAACCCTCGTAAGGAATCGCCGCGGTGTGCTTTGAAGCCCACGCCCAGTCGCTTTGCTTCGCCGGAGGCAGCTGGTCGGGATAAAATAACCGGGCGCTGTGGGCCGCCGCGTGCATCCACTTGCCGACGGGCCGGGCGAGCCGGTTGTCATAGCGAGAGGCGGCAACGAGCGGCCAGGCGTAGGCGAATGTCTCCATCGAAAACGCGTAACCGCCGCGCATCTTCGGCGAGGAGAGCGCGCCGCGGCTGACGCCGACGAGGCCGGCCACGTCGCAGCCGCCCCATCGACCGCTGACGGCGCCCCATCCGTCGCCCCTTGCGGGATCCTTTACGTGCGGGCCGATACCCCGCACGGCGCTATCCTCGAAACACCAGCCGAAGACCTTGCCGACATCGTAATGCGCGCCTTGCTCCGCGTTGCTGCGGGCGGCGGCATAGGCGCCGAAGGCGGCGAAGAATTCGTAGTTGGGGTTTTCATGCTGCGCGCAGAGCCAGTCCAGGGCGTGGCGCGTTTCACGAGAAAACGTTTGCTCCCCTGGCCATTTTGCATGGGCCATCTGCATGAGGAAGGCCAGCCCCGCCGCCGAGTCCGGCTCACGCCAGCGCCGGACGACCGCCTGCTTCTTGCGTAGGTCGTAGGCTTGGAAATTGAAGTCATTGATCTGCCAGAGATGCAGCGCTGCCTCCGCCCAGCGCCGGCAGGATGCGCGCCATTTTTCCGCGAGCGATTCTTCGCCCGGATACGCGGCCACGAGCGCGCCGGCGAGAATGCTCGGCGTCAGCTCATACCAGAAACTCCCGCCCGACTGCCCGCCGATCCGGTTGAGAAACACGCCGTCTTCGGGCGCGAAATACGCCTCCTGCATGCGCACGAGGTTCACGGCTTCCGGGCTTCCTGGCACGATCCAGCGGGTCATGTCGTGGCCGAGCAGCGCGCCGCTGAGGAGCACGCCCATGGTCACGATGCCCTCGTGCGCGATGCCGAACACGCCCCATTGATTCTTCATGCCCACGTAGCTCGGCAGTCCGAAGGTGGTCTCTGTACGCGCCTTTGTCTGATTCCACCACATCAGTGGCAAATATTCGCCTTTGCGCACTGGATCGAGCGTGAAGGTCAGAAAGTCCTCGGCCCGCTGCCGCCAGTCGATGAGCCGATAGCCCCGGCCCTCCCGGGGATACGACTCGATGCGAGGCGTGGTGATCTCCTCTCCCGCGCCGGCTGCGCCCATCGCAAACGGCGATGCCAGGAGCACCGCCGAGAAGACACCGAGGCTCAGGGGCCAAGGGATGAGCCCCACCGGTGCCCACGGCGGTTTCCCATTCATTTCTTCGCCTCGACTCCTTTGCCGTCCGCCAGTCACGATTAAACTATTATGGATCCCTCATGAGGGCCGGGCGCGCGGAAACCTGTAGGACCTTGGACGCCGCCACGGCAAAATCGCCGCGCGTGACCGGCCCCGGCGTGGCCGCGGCGCTCACATACTGGGCCGATTGCGGATCGAGGCCGGCGAAAAGACGCCTGACATCTTCCCATGCGACGGTCTCCCCACCCTCGAAACTCCCGGCGGATTTTCCGGCCAGTTCTCCAAGCCGCGTGGCAGCCGCCTGGAATTCTGCCCGTTCTAGTTTCGCCTCGGGCCGCCAGAACTGGCCGGCCCCCATTGAGCCCTCGCGTCTTTTGGCGAAGCTGCCCGGGGCATCGAGCACGCCGTAGAGGGAGAGGAGCTGGGTGGCCTGCCAGAGCTCGGTGCCCCAGATCACATCCTCGTACCAGCGCTGGATCAGGTTTGATCCCGCCGCCAGCAGCGCGCTCTGCACCGCCACCGAATTGACCTTGCGCGGTGGCAAGTCGTCGCGGACCGCCGTGGCCGCGATTGCCCCGGCCGCCTGTCCGGTGAGCATCGTGACCGGCTGAAGCCGGGTCGCGCCGTTGACGTGGCGGGACTGCGAAAGATTTTTTTCCGCCATCACCAGTCCATCCACCGTCTCGGGAATAAAGACCTCGAACGGCACTTGGAACGGCCCACCCCCGTGTGGGATCTCTCCGCTTGTGAGATCCGTCTCTACCGCGTGCGCCGTCGGCCCGTGGTCGAGATCCATGTAGTAATCGCCCATGGCCACCGCCGTCGGGAAAAGCTTAGCATTTTCGAAGCGGGTCAAGTCATCCGCGCGCAGGGTGTAAAGTCCGCGGGCTCGCCTGGCCTCACGCACGTACGGCCACTGCGGCAGATGAACGGCAATCCCCTTGAGATCCTCCCGCAATCCGAGTTGCTCCATCGTGCGCCGGTTGTGCGCGGTGTCGTAGCCTTCGTCCTCCGCCACCGACCACGGCAACCCGAGTTGCTGCAGGTAATAAATCTGGCAGAGGGTCCGGTAGATCCCCTCCCGCTCCCCCTCGAGCCGGGCATTGCGATCCTCGATACTGGCCGCGGTGACCGGGTAATCCTGCGTTCCCCCGTTCAGCCCGCACTGGGTGTGGCGCACCTGGGTTAACATCCCGGTCGAGGGGCTGTCACCGTCGGCCATGCCGCGCCAGGCCAGCAGGTTGCGATACGAGCGCGGTCCCTTGACCCACTTCGCCGCCGAGCCCCAGGCGTGTGCGCCCCAGAGCTTATGACCGTGTTTTCTGGGATCATAGCCGGGGGGCGGCGTCCTGATCTTCAAATGCTCGGGAATGCCGCCCGGGTATTCCCGGATCACCCCCACCCAGGTGTGATATTGAACGGGCGAGGCCGGGTCGATGTGGTCGCTGGTCGTGGTGCCGACCCGGTAGCGGGCCCCGGTCAGCGGGAGCACGTCCCCGTACTCCGTGGCCTCGACGAGCACCTTGATCGAGATCGTCCGTTGCACCACCGTCCCCTTCTCGTCGACGTGTTCAACACTCACCCCGGTAATCACCTCGCCCTTTTTAGAAACCGCGGTGACCCGCGTCCGGGTCGCGAGGTCGAGCGTCCCGGTCTTGCGGGCGTCGGCGATGAAGGCATAGAGCATGGCCCGGGCGATCTTCGGCTCGTAGCCCCCCTCGAGTTGCTCGGGCCAGGCGTAGTACGCCCGGAACGGGTCTTTATCGAGCGTGTAATAGTGATTGATCATGCTCTGGTGAAACTCCCGGTAAATCCCGCGTTCGCGGATCGGAAATTTCTCCCAGCATCCTTCCTCGTCCATGGAGGTGACAGCCGCTGCGGCCATCTGGCCACCGATCCAGTCGCTTTCCTCCAGGAGCAATACCCTGGCGCCCAGGCGCGAGGCCTGCACCGCGGCCGCCCATCCCCCGGTGCCGGCTCCGGCGACCACCACATCGTAGGCATCGGCGAGGTTTACCACTTTCGTGTTCAGGCTTCCGAGTGCTGTCGCTGCCTTGAGGACCTTGTAATTCACCAGGCGCGGCTCCGTGATCCCGTTCTTGGCCTCCATCTGCTCCCTCGAAAGGACCGGTTTGATCGCCGCCTCCGTCTCCACAATCACCGACTCGAACGCGGCGAAATTGCTTGCTGCCAGGCCCGGCATGCCGGACGCAAACCCCTTCGGGTCCCATCCATCGACCCGGGCCTGTTCCTCTCCGCTGGCGTCGAGGACCCGGCCTGTAACCTCCGGCCCATTGAAGGCCAAGGACAAGGTCCAGACGTTTCCCTCCAGCAACCGGCTCCGGGTCACATAACTTTGCAGCACCTCCCCGGCGCCCTCTCTGACTTTCAGCAGGTCCACGCGGGAGTCGCCCGAAAATCGCACACTGTAATAATTGCCCGCGTCCTGAGCACGGCCGATCACCGCCGCATGGACCTCTGGATCGGGAGTCTTTTTGAACCGGGCAGAGATCCGGCCATCCATAAAGTCAGCCGCCCGCCGATCGTCAGCCATCACCCCGCGGTAGGCGATCACGCCTTTTTCCCCTTTCCAGAGAACCCGGAGAAATCCAAGGCCATCGACTCCCCAGTTGGGGCTCGAGCGCTGGACCCCAAGATCTTTCCAGCCGCTGGGAATCCTGCCCAGTCCACCGCCGGAGAAATCCTCGGCAATCATCACGGCCGCCTTCGGTTCGTCCGGCGGCGCGGCGTGAAGCATGCCGCAAGTTGACCATGAGATGGCGAGAAGCGCCAGGACGGCTGGATACATGTTTCTTGTCGCGGTTAAGGAAGAGATTCTCATGCAGCGCTCCACGCGTCTTACTTGTCGCGTTTGCCGCGCGGCCGGTATTCAGGCATCTGGGCACGCCACACCTTCCAGGTGGCCAACAGTTCGCTCGCCCGTTTTGGGTCCTTTGCCGCCAGATTGTCCTGTTCCCCGAGATCTTTCGACAGGTCATACAACTCGGCCGAACCGTTACGACGCACCACCAGTTTCGACCGATCCTGAATCAACGCCCCCTCCAAGCCGGTCAGGAAATAGAGCGACTCGTGCGGCGAACCCTCGCGATCACCCTTCAGGTATGGGACCAGGCTCACGCCGTCCAGGCCGTCCGGCTGCGTCACCCCGGCCAAGTCCAGCACCGTGGGCAGAATGTCCAGCGTGCTCACCGGCTTGTCGTACGCGAACCCGCCCAGGAAGACGCCGGGATACGCCGCAAAGAACGGCACGCGGATGCCGCCCTCGTAGTGGCTCCACTTGTAATCGCGCAGCACGCCGTTCTCCGAGCGGTTTTCGGGATGCCCGCCGTTATCGGCAAAGAAGAACACCGCGGTGTTGCCGCTCAGGCCCAACGCCTCGAGTTTGTCGAGAATCCGCCCAACGGCCTCATCGAGGGCGGCTATGGTGGCCGCGGTGTCGGCCCGGGCCGTGTCGCCTGGGAACTGAGCCGCATACCCTGTCGCCTCGTTGGGACGGGCGGTGGGCGACTTCGGAACATCGTAGACCTTGCCTGCGGCGCGGGCGGCATCGTAAGCCTCGCGGATTTGGTGGTTAGGCTGCTTGATGGGGCCGATGTGCGGCGCGTTGAAGGTGACTGTCAGCGAGAACGGCCGGGAGCGGTTCCTCTCGATGAATTCTTCCGCCTCCTGCGCCAAGATATCGGTGATGTAGCCCTGCCGTTTCTCGGGTTGGCCGTTGCGCAAGAGGGCCGGGTTGAAATAGTCAACCCAGGGGCCCTGCTTTGGCGCGGTCAAGGTCTCGTCGAAACACTCCCGCTCCCAGGGCATCGGCCCGGCGCTGTGCCATTTCCCAAACAGCGCGGTGCGGTATCCGGCGTTGCGCAACATCCCGGGCAGCAGGGGGACGTCGGTGGGGATTCCGGCAGGATGATCGTTATTCAGAATCCCGAAACGCTGCTGGTAGACGCCTGTGAAAAATCCGGCGCGCGAGGGCGCACAGAGCGGCGCCGTCACGTAGCCAGCGGTGAATTTGACACCGACTTGCGCGAGCCGGTCCAAGTTCGGCGTCTTGATCGCGCCGTGCGACAGGCAACTGACGTCGCCATAGCCGAGATCATCGGCGATCATGATGACGATGTTGGGCTTGACGGTGTCGGCGCAAACGGGGCGCAGCAGGAACGGCATCAGGAAGAAACCGCATACAAGCCGGAACATTTCGCGATAGGAATATAACATGGCGAATCTCACGGTGTGGCTCACTCCCTAGCCTCGGATTTCTTATTCGGATCGAATTCAACCGAGGACTCCACCTGACGAAGATACTCGGGATTGCTGGAGGCAATGCGTACCGCGAGCGTGGCGGGATGCTCGCCGCCGAGGTCGCCGGCGGCGACTTTGAACAGGAGATGATTCCAGCCTTTCTTGAGCGGCAGGCGGTCGAACTGATAGCGCGTGCGGTAATCGGCCGGCTCCTGCTGCGCGGCAGGAATTTCGCGGCCGTTGAGGAACAGCCGGCATTTCTCGGAGGCGTAGCAGACGGTGGTGAATTGCGGCGCGTCGGGGCCATCCGCGAGCAGGTCGTCGAGCGCGCGCGGGCTGCGCAGCCAGCAGCTGAAATAGACCGCGAAGGCACCGGTTTTTGGGCCGACCTGCTTGAGCTGATGGAAGATGAACCGGTCGCGGCTGGGGCTATTGACGGTCTGCCAGCGAAGCTTCCCGGCCCCCTGGGTGCCCCGATTGCGCGCCTCGCCGATGAAGTCGGTCGCAAGCGCGGCCTCGACGCTCGCCGCGGGGAATCGTCCGATGGCGAGCGCGTTGAGCAGCGCGCCGCGCTCATCGAACGCGGCGACGTTTGCATCGGCGGATTCGCCGAGCCTGATGCCGGCGTTGGCGAGTAGGCGGCGCCAAAAGGTGTTCGCGGAGCGCGACGCGACGCGCCAGTCGAGCGAGCAGAGCAGCAGCTTGTTCTTGCCGTGTGCGGTCTCGACGAGCGCGGCGCCAGAAGGTTTGACGAGATGTTCGTACAAGACGACGGCGGCGCACTTCGCGTGTTCGGGGGCTTCGTTGAACAGCGACCAATCCGTATTGCTGGCGCGCAGCAAGGCGCGACCGCGCTCGACAGCCGGCCCCGTGATGCCCTGGCGCATGATGAAGCGATCCGGCCCGTCTTCCGCAAAGTAGAGGTCGGGCAGCGCGAAGGGCGCGGTCCACGGGTGCGCAAGGTCGGGGACTAGCGCGGTGGCGGCGCGGTCGGTGAGGGAGCAGTTGAGGGCTTGAAGCGCCGAAGAGTTTGCGCCACTCAGCATGACGAGCGTTGTCCCGGCGGCGGGCCCGGTTGGGACGGCGCCGTCTGCGATGTTGAAATCCTGCGCGCCCTCTGCCAGCGGGACGCCCAGCGCGACAAGGCGTCGTGCCAGCGGGCCGTTGCGGTCGCCGATGAACCCGACCTTCTCGATCGTCGGCGCAGGCGCGGGGGGGCGCGGCGGAGCCTGCGTGCGCTGACTCCACGGCGACGGCTGGGGGCCACGCGGATCGAGCGCGGCTTTCTGCGCGTCGAACATGGCCAGCGGCTTGTAGGGCGGCAGTTCCGGATCCCAGCCGGGATTGAGCGCGGCGACGTACGGCGGCAGGCGCTCCGGCTGGATCCCGGGTCGTCCCTCCTCGAAGGGTTTCGTGAAGAACACGCCGTCGTCCCTGCCGGGCGGGCGCGTGAAGTCCCGATAGCCGAAGGGCAGGTGCTCGACGCCGAACCACGCCGTCTCGCTCGCGGAGAAGTAGGCCAGCCGCGGGAGCGCCATGCGGACGATATTGTCATAGGCATCGATCGCCAGCGCCTCGTTGCGGCCCGCGTAGCTCTCGAACGCGCGCGGGCCATTGAACTCCGCCATCTGCTTCGGCCGGGCGTAGTAGGTGCCTCCGGATTCGCCAACCATCAGCGGCTTGTTGGCGGCCGGCAGTCGGTCCAGCGGCGTGCCGTGTCCGAAGTGCTTGCTCCAGACCGGCAGCGTGCCGCGCAGGTCCTCGTCGCCATCGCAGGAGATCCAGTCGCGCGTCGGGTCCAGCCGCCGGGCGCGCGCGCCGAGTTCGGCCAGTTGTCGGTACCAGCCGTCGGCGACGTCCTTCGGCACGCTGTTGTGGTCGAAGATCGCGAACAGCTCGTTGCCGAAACTCCAGCCCAGCACGCTCGGGTGATTGCGGTCGCGCAGCACCAGCCCGTCGCAATGCTCGGCGAAGCGCTGCCACGCGACCGGCTCCTCGAAGTTTAGCGAGATCGCGCTGCCGAAGATCGCCGTTTCGTCGAGCACGACGAGTCCCATCTCGTCGGCGAGCTCGAGATAGTGGCGCGGGTGCGGCTGCGCGTGCGGGCGCACCGAGTTGCCGCCGAAGTCCTGGACGAGCCGATACCACGCCTGGACGTAGCTTCGCGACAGGATGAACGGCCCGAACGGATGGAGGAAATCGCCGATGAGCTTGATGGGCTTTCCGTTGAGCCACACGTCGCTCCCGCGGATGGCAAACTGCCGCCAACCGAAGCGCGTGGAATGATTGTCCGCTATGCGGTCACCCTGTTTCAACGAAAGCACCGCCGCGTAGAGATTCGGCGAGCCCGGCGCCCAGAGCTTGAGCCGGCCGTCGACACGCTCGCGGAGCGTGAGCTTGGCTGTGGCGCCTGCGCGAACGGTGACATCGCAGGGCGACAGAGCGAACGACGGCGCGCCGAGTTCCCGGGGCGGTCCCGATTGTTCGGTCGCCGGGGTCAGCGATGAGAAAATTCCCGCGACTGCCGTGACGACCTGGTCGCGGTCGCTGTCATTTCGGACGGTGACCTCGAGCTCCAGCATGTCTTCATCCACGAGCGGCTTAACGAACACGTCGTCGACCCGGACTTCCGGCAGGCCGAGCAGGAACACGTCCTGCCAGATGCCCGCGAGCCGCTCCGTCATCGAGCCGCACGGATACGGCGCGCGCATTTTCGGGTAACGCCCGCTCTGCTTGTTGAACAGCACGTGGGCGCGGATGCCGACGAGCAACTCGTTGTCGCCGTCGCGCCGCACCAGCCGCGTGACGTCCAACTCGAACGGCAGGTACTTGTCGAAGTGCGTCCCGGCGGGCCGGCCATTCACGAGGACCTGGCAATCGCCCGCCACGGCCTCGAAGCGCAGCACGACGCGCCGCTCGCCCCAATCCGACGGCACGCGGAACGCGCGGCGCAGCCAGCCCATCTCGGCCTTGTCCCATGCCTCCGGATAACTCGGGAAGTAAACCGAGTCCGGCCAGAACGGCCGCTCCGTGCCCGCGCCGACATTGCGCCCGCCGCCCCACGTGTTCACGTTCCACGGCGAGGGAATCTTGATCGGCGTCGCATCCCAGCCGTCGCCCTTTGGCAACGGCAACTCCGGCGGTTCGCCCGCGCCGCGCTTGAAGTCCGCCGGGACTGCCACCGGCTGGAATTGCCACGCGCCGTTGAGGCATAATTCGGCGCGCGCCGAACCTTCCTGCGGTCGGATCCAGCTCTCGGCGGGCGCAAATTCCCCGTCGAACTCAATGCGCGCGCCTGCCGGACTACCGGCGAATGCCGACACCGAAAGGACCGCGGCGATTTGCAGGGTGCGCATGACGAACCGAGGGTAAGCGCGAGGCCTCAGCCGGCAACGCCATTTCGCGCATTAATACCGCCACTTTGCGAATCCTGGATTATGGCGTTCTTGCGGGGCACGCCCGAGGCGGAATCGTGTAGCCCATCTGGTCACAGATGGGCCGCGCGTTGGAAGATCCACGGTCTGACGACCGTGGCCACATCCCGAATTTTTGAGTTGTTTAGCCCGGATCGGAGCGTCGGACGGGTGGGCCTGGTCCGAGCGTTCCGCGAGCGCATGTCCCCGGTCACTCGGTCTCTCGGAGGCGTTTGATCAGTTCCGGGTACCTGTCGTCGGTGTCGCCGACCTGTTCCTTGAGGCGGGCGAGCCGTGCCTTGAGCTGTCTCACCGCATCGGCGCAGGCCGGATCCGCATAGGAATTGTTCATCTCGTGGGGATCTTTTCGGAGGTCATAGAGCTCCCAATGGGCGGGGGTCGATTCTTTCAGGGCGCCCGGGGCATCGAGCGGCAGGCCATAGAAGAATATCAGTTTGAAATCGCGGGTGCGTATCCCGTAGTGGGCGGGGTTGTCGTGGTGCGCCATGTGCATCCAGTAGCGGTAGTATGCGGCATCGGGCCAGTCGGCGGGCGCGGCTCCCGTCTCGAGGATGGGGCGGAAACTGCGGCCCTGCATGTCGGCGGGCGCGGCGGCACCGGCGAAATCGAGCAGCGTGGGGGCGAAGTCCACGTTGCTGATGATGGCGTCGCTGGCCGAGCCCGCCCGGATGGCGCTTGGGTAGCGGACGAGGAGCGGCATGCGGAGGCTCTCCTCGTACATCCAGCGCTTGTCGATGTAATCGTGCTCGCCGAGCATGAAGCCCTGGTCGGAGGTGTAGACGACGACCGTGTCATCCGCCTCGCCCGCCTCCTTGAGATAGGCGAGGAGCCGGGCGACGTTGTCGTCGATGCCGCGCACGGTGCGGAGGTATTTCTTGAGGTAGCGCTGGTAGCTAACGGAGGTGTACTGGTCATCGGGAAGACCGGGATCCACGAACATGTGCTGTCCCATGTTGCGGCGGGCGTTGCGTTTCGAGATTGAGGTGCCGTGGAGCGGCCGACCGATCGGGCCGTGGTTGCCGCGGTGGCGCAGGCTATCGGGCTCGGGGATCTTCGTCTCGTCGTAGAGGAAGTCGTAGCGCTCGGCGTTCTCGAAGTTGTCGTGCGGCCCCTTGAAGTGGTGCATCAGGAAGAAAGGCCTATCCTTCGACTTGCGGTTTTTTAGCCAAGCCAGGGAGATGTCGGTGATGGCGTCGTCCACATGCAGGCAGTCGGCTCCCGCGACGCGGAAGGTGTTCTTCGGCCACGCGGGCAACGGTTGCGGCAGCTCGCGTTTCAGCGGTGGCGGGAGCAGCGCCGGGGTGTCGGGATGCGCGTGCAAGATCGGGTTGAAATACGAGCCCTGGCCGGGCAGGACGCAGTAATAATCGAACGCGGCGGGCTCGGCGCCGAGGTGCCATTTGCCGATGATCGCGGTCTCGTAGCCCGCGCGCCTCATCTCGTGCGCGAGCGTCTGTCGCCCCGGCGACAGCGAGCCGTTGAGCGTCGTGAGGCCATGGCGGTGTGAATACTTGCCCGTCAGGATCGCCGATCGGCTGGGGACGCAGATCGCGTTCTCGCAAAAGACGTTTCTCAGGAGGATGCCCTCGCGCGCGAGGCGATCGATGTTCGGCGTCGGATCCAGCGGGGCCAGGCGCCCGCCGTAAGTCCCGATGGCGTGCGCGGCGTGGTCATCGGACATGATGAAGAGGATGTTGGGCCTCTTGGCGGGATCGGCGGCCGCGGATGTCATGGGTGCCAGCGGCAACGAGAGGGCGCATATCGCCGAGGCGAAAACAGCGGCCCACCTGGCCGCGGATGGGTGCCCATCTGTCACCAGATGGGCTACGGGGGCACCGCGCCTGCCAAAGCTATCCGCTGATCTTGAATGCCACGGCATGTTTGCAGGGCCAGGCGGAGGGTTTTTGGATCACGAGGGCATCGGCCTCTTGCCTCCAGGAGAGCTTCTCGCCGCCGCCGAGCAACTGCACCGCGGTTATGGGCCACTTGCCTTTGGCCAAGGATTGGATGCGGACATCGCCGTCGGGCACGCCGAGCGCGATCGCGTACAGGGTCTTCCCATCCTTGGAGCGCGTGAAGCGGATGTCCCGGGCGGTGAAGTTGAAATCCTCCTTGAAGTGGCCCGCCTCGACCTTGGCCTCGCCCTCGCCGAATACCTCCCACGGCCGCGTCTCGAAGATGGCCGCGCCGTTGACCTTCATCCACTCGGCCATCTCGGACAGGAGCTGCTCGACCTCGGGATCCAGCGAGCCGTCGGGGCGCTGGATGACATTGAGCAACATGTTGCCATTCTTGCTGACGATATCGACGAGGTTTCGGATGACCCAGGCGGGGGAGCGGTACATGGAGCCGGTGTCCTTGGCCTCCCAGTTCTTGTTGTAGAACCAGTCGCCGATGGAGGTGTCGGTCTGCCAGGGTTGCGGCTTGATCTCCGCCAGGCCGCCGCGCTCGACGTCCTGGACGCCGATGCCCTCGACATATTCGCTGTCGCCGCCCTGGGGCTTCCGGGGGTCCTTGAGGCAATAGACGGCCTCCAGGCTGCCGCCGTGCCGCGCCCGATTCGAATTGTAGTAATGCGCGAGCATCGTGCGCCCGACCTCGCCGAATGGCAGCGAGCCATCCGTGTACAGGAGGTCCGGCTGGTACTGATCCACCAGGTCCGTGATGCGCGCCAGCCACTTCTTGGGCCAATCCTTGTCGGTGGTGTACCAGGCCGTGTCATCGGGCGCGGCGGGCGGGTGGTAGAGGTCCTGCCATTTCGGGTCAGCGCCATCGTACGGGACGCCAGCCAGCGGCCCCTCCTTGTCCGCGCCGTGGCTCGTCTGGAACCACGTGAAACTGGCGCCGAGGTGCTCGGAGACGCCAAACTTCAGGCCCTGCTTTTGCGCGGCCTCCCTCCACGCGCCCACGATGTCGCGCTTCGGGCCCATGGCGACCGCGTTCCACTCGTGGTGCTTTGAATTCCAGAGGTCGAAGTTGTCGTGGTGGACCCCCATGCTCACGAAGTAGCGGGCGCCCGCGGCCTTGTATAACCCCATCAGCCGATCCGGGTCGAACTTCTCCGCCTTCCAGAGGGGGATGATGTCCTTGTAGCCGAACTTCGACGGGTGGCCGTAGGTTTCGACGTGGTGCGCGTACTGGCCGCGGCGGGCGCCGGGCACGTACATGTTCTTGGCGTACCAGTCGCCCCACATCGGCACGCACTGGGGCCCCCAGTGCGCCCAGATGCCAAACTTCGCGTCGCGGAACCACTCCGGGCACTGATATTGTTTCAGTGATTCCCAGTTGGGCTTGAAGGGCTCTTCCTCGGCGGAGGCGGCGAGGGAAGCGGCCAAGAGGATAGCGAGGGTCAGATACATCGGGGTTCGGGTGGTCATGGTCGTCCTCCCTGGGTACGGGGTTGCCTTCGGACCGCACAATACCCGACAAGGCGTGCGGTGCCATGGCCCCAATTGACCGGCGCATGGCGATTATTGACCTTTGGGTGCGGGGAAGGACGGCGGCTTGGGATTGTAGCCCATCTGGTAACAGATGGGCCCGGGCGCTGGGCCAACGCGTCCATGGTCTGACGACCGTGGCTACATTCCAAATTTTCCGGGTTGGGCAGTCTCTCGGTGGCTATCCCCGAATGCGCAGGTGCCGCGAGTATAGAGGATTATCTGCGGTATCCACGTCTTCCGCGGTTTGAAATTTCAGGTCAGGGCTCTTTGACGGGGAGCGGCTCGGTGGTGATGTGCTGCGGGGATGTCTGGTAATCTTCGCCGACGAAGGCGGCGAAGTTGACGGTCTCGTCGAGGCCGGGGGGAATATCGAAAACGACCCGCGCGGTGCCGTGGCCCTTGGCGGCGACGGTTTTCCGGTCGAGGCGGCGGGTGCCGGCTTTTAGGGTGACGGTGAGCACCTGATCGCCCATGTCATCGGGCAGGTGATGATCGATGCCGATGGTGGCCGGCTTTCCCGCCTCGATCGCCCCGGGGAGGGCGAAGGCGATGAGGCCGGAGGCCTTCGTTTTCCCCCCCTTGGCCGGGGCGTCGGCACCCGTCTTGCCCCCCTTCTTCCTCTCTCCGCCCCTGCCTTTCTTGTCGGCCTTGCGCGCGGCGGTCTCGGCCTCTTGCGCCGCCATGAACGCCTCTCGGGCGGCGGGGTCCTCGCGTTTGCGGAAGACGTCGATCATGGGGTCGCCCGCATCGATCATCCAGGTCTCGAGCCGCGAGCGGCAATCCCGCAGGCGCTCCTGGTGCGGGGCCTCGGCGATGAGGTTCCGCAGGCAATCGGGATCGCGGGCGACGGCATAGAATTCCTCGGGCACGCGATGGAGGAAGAGGTCGTGGCGCGCGGCGATAGCGGGGTCGGAGTTGGCCAGTTCGGCCATGCGGCGGTAGGTCGGGGTGCCGGAGGTGGCGGTGGCCATGGTGCGCTTCCCGTTGGACCAGGGGTTAAAGATGTACAGGTCCTGGAGGGTCTCGATGGCGCGCATCGGGTTGCGGAAGCCGCCGGCGTTCTCGTTGTACTCCTTGATGACCCAGTCGCGGCTCGTCTCCTCGCGACCGTCGAGCAGCGCGGCGAATGAGCGGCCATCCATCTTCCCGGGATGGGTGATGTGAAGCAATTCCAGCAGCGTCGGGAGGAGATCGACGGTGGACACCATGTGCCGCTTGTCGGCCCGATCTTGCGGCAGGACCCCCGGCCAAACCAAGAATAGCGGCGTGCGGCTGCTGTCGTGATAGACCTGCGTCTTCGAGAACGGCAGCGGCATGCCGTGGTCCGACAGGAAGACGATCAGGGTGTTGGCCGTCTCGCCGGCCGCATCGAGCGCGCGGAGGACCTCCCCGAAGCAATCGTCCGCGCGGCGCACGGAGGAGTAGTAGTGGGACAGCTCCTTGCGTACGACCGGGTCGTCGAAGAGGAAACCGGGCACCGGCACCTCATCGGGAGTGAAGACGCGCGAGGGCACATTCGGGTCGGGGATGGTCTCGCCTTTTCTTCCCTCGGCATAGAAAGGCTTGTGCGGGTCGGAGATGTTGATCAGGAGGCAGAACGGTTTTCCCGCGGCCTTCGCCTGGCGGATGCCCTCGGCGGCCGAGATCCCGTAGGATTTGACGTTCTTGGGGTGGGCCTTGCTCCCGTCGGGCAAGTCGTCGAGGAAGGCGTCCCACGCGTAGGGGTGATACGGCGTGGAGTGCGAGACCTTGCCGCGGATGCCGGTGAAGTAGCCCGCTCCCTTCATCAGGTCCACGAGGTGCGGGTATTTCGCCCCCGGCACCGGATAGAAGCCCTCGACGCCATTGTTGTGGGGATACAGGCCGGACCACATGACGTTTCTCGATGGCATGCAGTTGCCGACCACCACGTGCGCGTTGTCGAAACGCACGCCCTGCCTCGCGAGCCGATCGATGTGCGGCGTGGTGTCCGCCAGCTTGCAGCCGAAGGCGCCGATGGATTCGGCGCTCATGTCATCGACGGTGATGAGCAGGACGTTGGGCCTGGCGGCGTCCGCGCGCGCGCCGATGGCGCCCAGCGCCGCGAGGGCAAGGATCGGGATGGGATGTGTCATGTCGCGTGCGCCTCCTTACCGAATAGCACCTGTCGCCTCAATTGGGACCTTCGGGTTCCGGCCGGGCAGCCGGCTCCAGCCGGAGCACCGCCGTCACCGGAAAGTGATCCGACGGCGTCCGCCCTTCGCGCGCGGTGCGGTCGATCGAGGCCTCCTGGATTTCCCAGTCGCGCGAGGCGGCGATCCAATCGATGCGCGGTCCCGTCGTCGCCTCGCTCCGGAAACCCGAGAACGTGCCCTCTTCGACGCCCTGACCTGGACGGGCGACGCGATACGTGTCCACCACGGGCGACCTCTGGCGATCGATCTGATCGAATAGGGCGTGGTACGGATCGCTCCCCTCCCCCGCATTAAAATCCCCGGTCAGCACGATCGCGCATCCGGCGCCCAAGGCGCGCATCTGCCGCCGCAGCAGCCGGGCCGATTCCAGGCGGGCCTGAGGGCCCTTGTGATCGAAGTGCGTGTTGAGAAATAGCACCGGCCTCCCGCCGGGATTGAGGCGATCGCGCAACTTGACCCACGTGACCATGCGCGGCAGCGCGCTGTCCCAGCTCTTGCTGCCGGCGAGCTCCGGTGTCTCGCTGAGCCAGAAGTGGCCGCTGTCGATCCTCTCGAATCGCTCCCGCCTGTAAAAGAGCGCCATCATCTCGCCATCGGCCTGGCCGTCATTGCGGCCGACGCCCGCGTGGTCGTATCCCGGCAGGCCCTCGGCGATATGGTCCCGCTGAAACTCCAGCGTCTCCTGGGTGCCGAGCAGATCGGGGTCGAAGGCGCGGATCGTCGCGACCAAGAAATCCTTGCGGCGGTCCCAGTGATTGTCCCCGTCCGTCGCGGTGCCGTAGCGGACGTTGAAACTCATCACCCGCACCTCCGGGCCAAGATCTCCCGCCATCGCCCCGCACGCGGACAAGACCGCGCCCAACAACCCCGCGGCGCACCCCAACATCCGGCCCATCGACCCACTCGAGAGGCACCGCAAGCCATTAACCCCGCGGCCATCTTTCATGCCACCAGCGTGCCGCCGGGCGAGGCGATCGCAAGAAAGACCGTCGAGCGCTCCCCAGAATGCG
>JAANMX010002277.1_pt1 | contig 19568 bp, 18 predicted proteins | sample 7279681 | NCBI WGS metagenome assembly JAANMX01 (sample SAMN14094542, study PRJNA606508) | bioreactor metagenome | isolation source: A lab-scale SPAN reactor treating ammonium-rich wastewater day 351 | place: Ireland: Galway | collected 2018-01-01
GCGCTACGTGTTCGACACGCGCCCGCTCACCAACGAGCGGCCCTATTTCGCCGGCTACATCAAGGTGCTCGACATCCCGAAATTCCTGCACCAGCTCGATGCGGTGTCGGACGAGTGGGGCTACCTGCTCTTGTGGGCGACGCTCATCCTCGCGTTTCTGTTCGGCCTCACGCTGATGCTGTTCCCGGTGATCTGGGGCTGGAAGACGATCTTCTCGAAGGTGCCCGGCAAGTTCGGGATCTTCACCTATTACTTCTGCCTCGGCACCGGATACATCATCGTCGAGGTTGGGCTCATCTCGAAGTTCACGGTGGCGCTCGGCAATCCGGCGATCTCGGCCTCGGTGCTGATCACCGGCATGCTGTTCTTCACCGGCCTGGGCTCGCTGTTCACCGGCCGCTTCCTCGACCGCTGCCGCACGCTGATGCCGAAGATCTTCATCGCGATCGCGGCGTTGCTGGCATTGGGCGCGTTCTTCTTCGATCCGATCCTCCAGGCGATCGGCTCGTGGCCCTATCTGCTGCGCATCGTGGCGTGCCTCGCGCTGGTGGCGCCGCCGGCCTTCCTGATGGGCTTCCCGTTCGCGACCGGCATGGCGATGCTCTCGAAGCTCGGCAAGGAGCGATTCTTCATCTGGGCCTGGGGCATCAACGGGTGCTTCTCTGTGGTGGGCGCGGTGACGGTGCCGATCGTCAGCGTGCTGTTCGGCCATTCGGTGCTGATCCTGGCCGCCGCCGCGGTCTATCTGATCGCTCTGCCGGCGTTCTTCTATCTCCTGAAGCCGATCCCGGGCGCGCAGCCGGCCTGAACCCGACTTGACCGCCTGCGTGCGAGAGAGCCTTCCGCAGCGCTTCGCTCAGCGTCAGGATGACGATGAGGCGGCCTAACAAATTCCGTCATGCTGAGCGCAGCGAAGCATCTCTCGACGCCCTGGCGCCGCGGCCTCCTCTTCGCGGTCGCCATCGGCCTGTGCGCGCCGGCCATGGCTGAGCTGCGCCGCGATCTGCGCGTGCTGGCCGCGCCGTCATCCGCGCGCGGCCACACCTTCGTCGCCGCGCTCGGCAACGCGCCGTTCCCGGTCGGGCCGGATGCGGTCGATCACCGCGGCGCACCGTTCTGGCACGGCGTCGATGCCGCGAGCGGCCAGCGTTTCCGCCGCCTCAACAAGAACCGCTACTACCTCGAGGCCGCCGTCTATTCCGATGCGCGCGTGCTGTTCCACGCGTCGCGCGGCTTCGATCCTGCGAAGCCGTTCCGCCTCGTGCTGTTCCTGCACGGTCACGGCTCCGAGATCGAGGCCACGCTGGCCCGCCATCTCGACCTGCCCGGGCAGATCGACCGCTCCGGCGCCAACGCGGTGCTGATCGCACCCCAGCTCGCGCTCGACGCGCAGGAATCCGTGCCGGGCAAGTTCGTCGAGCCGGGCCGCGCGGCTGCGTTCCTCGACGAGGCGCAGGGCGTGCTGCGCGCGGTGCTCGGCGGCGACGAGGCCGCATGGAGGCGGGCGCCGATCGTCATCGCCGCCTACAGCGGCGGCTATCGCACCGCCGCGCAGATCCTGAAGCATGGCGGCCTCGATGGGCGCATCGAGGGCCTCGTCATGCTCGACGCGTTCTTCGCCGATGCCGGCCTCTATGCCGGCTGGCTCGCGCGCCATCGGCACCGCGCGTTCCTCTATGCGCTCTACACGCGCTCCAGCGTCGAGGAAACCACGGCGCTCAAGACGCAGCTCATCGAGCGCAACATCGCCTACGCGACGCGCGACGACGGCGGCCCGCTTGCCGGCATACGCCTCATCGAAGTGGAAACGCCCCACGGCGACGTGGCGCGCCTCGGCCCGCCGGCGGAGCCGGTGGGGGCGGTGTTGCGGCGTTTGCAGCCGTAGGGGGCGCTGCGAGGGATGACGCTACGCCGCCTTCTTGATCAGCCCTTCGGCCAGCAGCGCCGCCTGCACGGCCGGGCGGGCGCCGACGCGCTTGTGATACGCGGTGAGCGCCGGCCATTTGCCGATGTCCATGCCGACATAGCGGGGCCAGTTGAGCACGGTGAACAGGTAGATGTCGGCGATCGTGAACTGGTCGCCCATCAGATACGTCTTGCTCTCGAGATGCTTCGCGAGCCAGGCGAAGCGCAGTTCGAGGTCGTCCTTGAACGGCTGCTTCGACGCCTCCGGCAGCTTCTCGGCATGGCGGAACAGCGGCGTGTGGCCCTTGTGGATCTCGGCCGCGATGAAGTTGAGCCACTCGAGCACGCGATAGCGCTCCATCGTGCCGGTCGCCGGCAGCAGCTTCGCGGCGGGCTTCTGGTCGGCGATGTATTGCAGGATCACCTGCGCCTCGGTGAGCCTGTCGCCGTTGTCGAGCTCGAGCGTCGGCACATAGCCCTTCGCGTTGACGCCGAGATAGTCCGAGCCGGCCGCGGTCTTCTTCGACTTGGTATCGACCTTCTCGATCTCGAACTTCGCGCCTGTCTCGTGCAGCGCGATGTGGCACGCGAGCGAGCAGGCGCCGGGAAAGTAGTAGAGCTTCATGGAGGTCCTCCGAGGATGCGGGAGTTCATCCCGCTTGCGTCACGCGCCGTCAAGTTTCGATTGCGTTACCGCCGCCAGAGCCGTTCGCTCGCCAGCCGCGCGCCTTCGACCAGCGATTTCATCTTCTCCCACGCAATCGAGGGATAGACCGGCGGCAGCTTGGCGAAGGTGCCGAAGCCGCAATCCGTTCCAGCCATGACGCGCTCGCGGCCGACGATGCCGGCGAACGCCTCGATGCGCTGCGCGACGAGTTGCGGATGCTCGACGTGGTTCGTGTTCGTGTCGATGACGCCCGGCACGAGGATTTTGTCGTCCGGAATGCGCGCCGCCTTAAGGTCTTCCCATTCGTGGGCGTGGCGCGGATTGGCGGCTTCGAACAGCACCGCCTGCGGCCGCGCCTTCATCACGATGTCGGCCACGTCCTTGATCGGAACGTCGTGCGTGTGCGGCCCGGCGTAGTTGCCCCAGCAGAGATGCATGCGCATCGCCTCGGCCGGGATGTTGCGCGTCGCATGGTTGATCGCCTCGACGTTGCGCGAGGCGATGCGGCGGAACTCGGCGAGCGAAAGGCTCTGATAGGCGAGGTGGCGGCTCATCGCGAGGTCGGGGCAGTCGATCTGCAGCACGAAGCCAGCCTTTGAGATCGCCTCGTATTCCTCCTGCATCGCCTCGGCGAGCGCCGCCACATAGGCGTCCTCGCTCGGATAATATTTGTTCGGCATGAAGATCACGACGACGCCGGGCGAGGCGGCCGGCACGAACGCGTCCACCGGCTTCGCGCAATCGCAGGCGGCGCGGAGATTGGCGAGATCGGCTTCGAGCGGCACGCGGTCTTTCACCGCGATCGGGCCGCGGCAGGCCGGCGGATCGCGCCGCACCGGATTGCTGCCGGTGCGCCGGCTCGCGAGGAAGCCGGGATGCGCGAGCAGATCGGCCGGCGTCCATTCGAGCGGCGCCGGCTCGCCGAAGCCGGCGAGGCGGTGCTTCAGGTAGTTGACGTAAGACACCTTGCCCATCTCGCCGTCGCTGACGGCGTCGATGCCGGTCTCGACCTGCTTCGCGACGATCTCCGCCACGGATTCGCGCACGCGCCGCGCCAGCAGCGCCGCATCGTGCGGCTCGCCCGCATCCTGCGCCATCAGGAGATCGATCAGATCGTCCGGCCGCGGCAGGCTGCCGACGTGAGTTGTGAGGATGCGGTCTATGCTCGTTCTCATGCCTGCCGCCGTATCGCCGGCCTCAGACGCAGCGGCCGCCGTCGACTTCTAGGCAGACCCCGGTAAAGAAATTCGCCTCTTCGGAGCAGAGGAAGACGGCGCCGGTGGCGATGTCCTCCGGCGTCGAGAGGCGGCCGAGCGGCACGGTCTTGATGAAGGCCTCGCGCGTGTTCTGGCCGAGGAACGAGGCGAGCAAAGGCGTGTCGCCGGCGACCGGGCAGAGGGCGTTGACGCGAATCTTGTCCGGCGCGAACTCGACCGCCATCGATTTCGTCATCACGTTCACCGCGCCCTTGGACGCGTTGTAGACCGTGAGGCCGGGGCGGGGGCGGAGGCCCGCCGTGGACGCGATGTTGAGGATCGCGCCGCCGCCCTGCTTCTTGAAGATCGGCACGGCTTCCTGCGCCGCGAGGAAAATGCCCTTCACGTTCACTGCGAAGATGCGGTCGAACTCGGGGTAGTCGCGGCCGATTTTTTCCAGCTCCAGCGCGTAGCGGTTGGTGTATTCGAGCGTGGCGCCATCGGGCGCGGTCACGCTTGCCAGAATGGTGCCCCGGTCTTCCAGCGGCGACAGCTCCTGGCGCATTGTGGGGTACACCAGCACCAGCGCGGCGCCGCTGAGCGCCATCACACCCAGCACCAGCCAGCGCGCCTGAAACACGGCACCGCGCAGGCCCCCGCCCGTCCAGCGAGCGGTGACCAGCCAGCGCAGCAGGCGGCCATAGCCATCGGACAGCGCGGTCAGCCACCGCTCCATGGATCGGTCGAACCAGTGGGGCTTGGGGTTGTGCCTGAGCAGCAGCGAGCACATCATCGGCGAGAGCGTGAGCGCCACAAAGCCCGACACCAGCACCGCCCCGGCCAGCGCCAGGGCAAACTCGACAAACAGACGCCCCGTGCGTCCCGGGGTGAAGGCCAGCGGCGCATACACCGCCACCAGCGTCAGCGTCATGGCGACGATGGCAAAACCGATCTCGCGCGCGCCCTTGATGGCGGCGGAGAACGGGTCCTGCCCTTCCTCGATGTGCCGGAAGATGTTCTCCAGCATGACGATGGCATCGTCCACCACCAGCCCGATGGCCAGCACCAGGGCCAGCAGGGTCAGGGTGTTGATGGAAAAGCCCGCCAGCTGCATCAGCGCAAAGCTGCCGATCAGGCTCACCGGAATGGTGACGATGGGAATGATGGAGGCGCGCACGGTGCGCAAGAAGACAAAAATTACCAGCGCCACCAGCACCACCGCTTCGGCGATGGTGGTGTAGACGCTCTTGACCGAACGGTCGATGAACAGCGAGTTGTCGTTGGCGATTTCCACCGTCACGTCTGGCGGCAGGTCGGCCCGCAAAATGGGCAACATCGCGCGGACGCCGTTGGCAAGTTCCAGCGGGTTGGCCGTGGTCTGGCGGATCACGCCCACCGAGATGGCATCGCGCCCGTTGAGCCGCACGCGGCTGCGGTCGCTTGCAGGCCCCTCTTCCACCCGCGCGACATCGGAGAGGCGCACCGGAAAACCGTTGACATTGCGCACCACGATCTGGGCGAACTGTTCGGCCGTGACCAGGCTGGTCTGCGAGGTGACGCTGAACTCGCGCTGTTGCGACTCGATGCGCCCCGCCGGCAGCTCCAGGTTGCTGCGGCGGATCGCGTCCTCGACGTCCTGCGTGGTGATGCGGTAGCCCGCCATGCGCTGCGGATCGAGCCACACACGCATGGCATAGCGGCGCTCACCATAGATGGGCACATCGGCCACGCCGCTGACCGTCTGGAGCCGGGGCTTGACGATGCGGTTGAGCATGTCATTGATCTGCAGCGGTGTATGCGCGTCGCTGCTGAAGGCTAGCCACATCACCGGGAAGGCATCAGCCTCGACCTTCGCAATCACGGGCTCATCCACCGCATCGGGCAGGCGGTTGCGCACACGCGCGGTGCGGTCGCGCACCTCGGCGGCGGCGTTGTCGGCATCCTTTTCCAGCCGGAAGCGCACCGAAATCTGGCTGCGCTCTGCCCGGCTGATGGAGGTGATCACATCCACCGCGTCGATGCCGGCAATGGAGTCTTCCAGCGGCTTGGTCACCTGCGATTCCATCACCTCGGCCGACGCGCCAGCGTAAGTCACGCTGACGGTGACCACAGGCTCGTCGATCTTGGGGTACTCACGCACCGACAGGCGGGTGAAGCTCACAGCGCCGATCAAAAGCACCAGCAGCGACAGCACAGTGGCAAACACCGGGCGGCGAATGGAGATTTCAGCAAGTTGCATGGGTGGGGCAGGTGGGCTCGGTGCTCAGTCGGACTTGCGCTGGGCGGAAGAAGCACCGCCCACGGGCGCCTGGGGCAATTCGACTACGCGCACGGGCGCGCCATCGCGCTGCACCCGTTGCTGTCCGGCCGTGACCACCGTGTCGCCCAGCGACAGGCCATCCTGTACCTCGACCATGCCGCCCTGGCGCTGGCCCAGCCGGACCGGCACGCGCTGCACCACCAGGCTGCCGGCGGCCGTACCGGGCACCACAGTGAACACATACGGGCTGGAGCCCTGGGGAACGATGGCCTCCTCGGGCACGACCAGCGCATCGGCCCGGGTGTCGAACCGGGCGGTCACCCGGGCGAACATCCCTGGCCGCAGCTGCAGGCGTCGGTTGTCAATGCTGGCGCGCACCGACACCGAACGGCCATTGGCATCGATCTGCGGGTCGATCGCGCGCACCTGCGCCTCGTAGGTTTCGCCAGGCAAGGCATCGAGCTGCACCTGCGCCACCTGCCCGACACGAATCTGCCCCTGGTAACGCTCGGGCAGCCGGAAGTCGACGAAAACACTATCGATGTCTTCAATGTTCACGATGTCGGCACCATCCTTGAGGTAGTCGCCCACATGCACGTTGCGCAGGCCCGCCATGCCGTCAAACGGTGCCACGAGCTTGAGCCGTGCCGCCGTGGCCTCCGCCAGGGCCAGTTTGGCCTGCGCCACCTGCAGGTTGGCGGCGCTTTCATCGAGCGAACGCTGGCTCACGAAACCCTGCGCCACCAGATCGCGGTTGCGCTGGTGGTTGGCCCGCGCAATCGACAATTCGGCCTGGGCCTGCTGCACCTGGGCGCGGGGCAACTGGTCATCCAGCTGCACCAGCACCTGCCCCTTGCGCACGCGCGCCCCGTCGCTGAAATGAAGCTGCGTGACGCGCCCGCTCACCTCGGGACGCAGCACCACGCTGCGGCGCGAGCGCAGACTGCCCACGGCCTGGACCTCGTCACGGATGACCGTGGTGCGCACGCGCGCCACTTCGACGCTGACAGGCTGCTGCGGCGCTGCCTTGCCCTTGCCCGCCCCGTTCTGCGAGCCCTGTGACGGAGCAACGCCAGACGCGGCCGCCGGTGCGGGACGTTGCAGCCACCAGGCCGCCGTACCGGCGCCCGCCAGGCCAAGGACCGCGACGATGAAATAGGTTGCTCTGATAGCCATGGGGACCAATACCGGATTACATGTTCACGCCATCTGCCAATGTAGCAGTGCACCTGCACCGCCAAAGGCCGCATGACCGCGTAGCCCACCGCAAGGCACGGTCATTTACCCAGGCTTTACACAATGCGGCCCGCCGGGTGACACACATCGATGCGCAGAAACCCGTCAGCGCCTTCCGAGCGCCTGCTCCACACCCCGGTTGGCCAGGGCGTCGGCACGCTCGTTGCCGGGGTCGCCGGAGTGACCCTTGACCCAGCGCCAGTCGATCTGGTGGCCGCCCTGCGACACCAGCGCATCAAGACGCTGCCACAGCTCCACGTTCTTCACGGGTTGCTTGGCCGCCGTGCGCCAGCCGCGGGCCTTCCATCCGTGGATCCATTCGGTGATGCCCTTGCGCACATATTCGCTGTCGAGAAACAGGGTGACAGCGCAAGGGCGCTTGAGCGCCGTGAGTGCCTCGATCACCGCCAGCAATTCCATTCGGTTGTTGGTGGTGCCCAGCTCTCCGCCAAAAAGCTCTTTTTCGGTGGGCCCCGAGCGCAGCAGCACGCCCCAGCCGCCCGGCCCGGGGTTGCCCTTGCACGCCCCGTCGGTGTAAATTTGTACCTGGTTCACTCGCTGTTCCTGTCGGTCAAAGTTATGTCTGTGGCATTGCGTGCCACCGGGATGGAGGCCGTGGCGCGCTGCCGATGGGTGCGCCATGCGGGCTCCATCAGTCGCATGCCGTGCACGCGCTTGACGCCCACGACGAAATACCCCGCGCCCAGAATCGGCCAGCACCGTTCGCCCACGCGCTCCATCCACGCGAAACGCTCCATCCAGTGCTCGGAGCGCACCGCCGGTCGGTAACAACCGAAATCGGCCGGTTCCACCTCGAAGTTGAGCAGGCGCAACCAGTCGCGCAACCGCCAGGCACTGATGAACTCGCCCACATCGGGCAGGTACAGGCGCCCACGGCCTCCGCTCAGGCGCTGGTACAGGCGCACGCGCTGCTGGCGCAGCCCCCACAAGCTGATCGGGTTGAGCCCGGTGATCACCACGCGCCCCTCAGGCACCAGCACGCGTGCCACCTCGCGCAGGGCCACATGCGGGTCGTGGCTGAGTTCGAGCGTGTGCGGCAGCAGCACCAGGTCCAGGCTGTTGTCGGGAAAAGGCAGCGCCACGGCGTGGGCCAGCAGATCCGGTGCCGGGCCGGCATCAGGCTCAGGGGTCTGGATGGCGTCGAGTGCCAGCCAGCGGTGGGGCATACGGTTGGCACGCAGGCCATCGAGCAGCGGCATGCCGATCTGCAGGCTGTGGTAGCCAAACACATCGGCCACCGCCTCGTCAAAGCGCGCCTGCTCCCAGGCCAGCAGGTAGCGCCCGGGCGGAGAATCGAACCAATGGTGCAAACCTATAATTTCTGTGCTCATGAACCTGCTTGCGTTACCCGCCTTCTCCGACAACTACCTCTGGCTGCTGCACGATGCACGCCAGGCCATAGTGGTCGACCCTGGCCAGGCAGAGCCCGTGCTGCAGGCCCTGCAAGAGCGGGGACTGCAATTGCAGGCCATTCTAGTCACGCACCACCACGCCGATCATGTCGGCGGCGTGGATGCCCTGCGCCAGGCCACCGGTGCCCCGGTGTACGGCCCGGCACGCGAGCGCATTCCGGCTCCTTTCATTCCCCTGTCGCAGGGTAGCCGGGTGGAGGCGCTAGGGCTGGGTTTCGAGGTGCTGGACGTGCCGGGCCACACGGCCGGGCACATTGCCTACTTTTGTCCGCAGGTGGACGGTGCACCACTGCTCTTTTGCGGCGACACGCTTTTTTCCGGTGGCTGCGGTCGCCTGTTCGAAGGCACCCCGGCGCAGATGCTGGCCTCGCTCGACCAGCTCGCGGCCCTGCCCGGCGACACCCGGGTGTGCTGCACCCACGAATACACACTTTCCAACCTGAAATTTGCCCGCGCCGTGGAACCCGGCAATGCCGCGCTGGTCCAGTACATTAGCCGCTGCGAAGCGCTGCGCGCACAAGGACTGCCCACACTCCCTTCACGCATCGCCCTGGAACGTGAAATCAACCCCTTCCTGCGCACCCGCGAGAACGCCGTGGCGGCCGCTGCTGCAGGTTTTGCACCCCCTACCGATACGCGCGATGCCGTGGCCGTTCTGGCGGCCCTGCGCGAATGGAAAAACGAGTTTCGATGAAGTTCCTCCACCTTGCCTGTCTGGCGGGTCTGCTCTGGCTCTCGGGCTGCGCCACCCCGCTGGCCACCGCCCCTGCCTCCGACCCCGCCACACCCTTCTCTTCTGCCCATGAGCAGCCCCCGGCAACGCAGGCGCATACACCCGTCATTCCCCTGGGCCCGCTGCAACCCATCGCGCCATCCCGGGCTTCGCGCCTGGAAGTGATGCCGCTTTTCACGCCTTCGGATCTGTGGGACCGCATTCGCCGGGGCTTTGCCATGCCCGATCTGGAACACGAACTGGTGCAGGACCGCGAGCAGTGGTATGCCAGCCGGCCCGAGTACATGCAGCGAATGACCGAGCGCTCACGCAAGTACCTGTTCCACATCGTCGAGGAGCTGGAACGCCGCGGCATGCCCACCGAACTGGCACTGCTCCCCTACATCGAAAGCGCCTTCAACCCGCAGGCGGTATCGTCGGCTCGGGCCGCAGGCATGTGGCAGTTCATGCCGGCAACGGGCAACTACTTCGACCTCAAGCAGAACGCCTTCCGCGACGACCGGCGCGACGTGCTGGCCTCCACCCGCGCCGCGCTCGACTACCTGCAAAAGCTCCACGGCATGTTCGGCGACTGGCATCTGGCGCTGGCCGCCTACAACTGGGGCGAGGGCAGCGTGGGCCGCGCCATTGCGCGCAACCAGAAGGCCGGCCTGGGCACCCGCTACACCGACCTGACCATGCCTGCCGAAACGCGTATGTATGTACCCAAGCTCCAGGCGGTGAAAAACATCGTGGCCAACCCGGAGGCCTTCCGCACCGAGCTGCCGCTGATCGAGAACCACCCCTACTTCCAGACGGTGGACATCACACGCGATATCGACGTGGACCTGGCCGCGCGGCTGGCAGACGTGCGGCTGGAAGATTTCAAGGCGCTCAACCCCTCGCTGCACAAGCCGGTTATCCTGGCCGCAGGCACGCCCCAGATCCTGCTGCCCTGGGACAACGCCAAGGTCTTCGAGCGCAACTTTGCGGCCTACAGCGAGGGCCAGTACGCGAGCTGGACCGTCTGGACCCTGCCCTCCACCATGAGCGCGACAGAAGCGGCGCGCCGCGTCGGCATGGACGAGTCTGACCTGCGCAGCATCAACCGCATCCCCCCGCGCATGTTGATCAAGGCCGGCTCGGCGCTCATCGTGCCGCGCTCCACGACCTTGCGCGCCGACGTGGCCGAAAAGGTGGCCGACAACGGCCAGATCGCCCTCACGCCCGAGTCCGTGACCCGCCGTACCACGGTGCGCGCCAGCAAGGGCGACACGGTGACCAGTCTGGCCCGGCGCCACCGGCTGAATGCGGCCAGCGTGGCCGACTGGAACGATGTGAAAGTCAATGCCGCCTTCAAGGCCGGGCAGCAGGTGGTGCTCTACCTGCCCGTGCGCACAGGCCAGAAGGCAAAGGCCAGTCCAGCGAGAAAATCCACAGGAAAGTCGGCCCCAGCGCGCCGGGGCGGCAAACCTTCCAAAGTGAAGCGGCGCTGAGCCCCCCGCGCCGCCTGGGCGCATACGCTCAGAGGCGCAACTGGTGTATGCCCAGCAGCCCCAGAATGCCGATCACGATGAGGTACAGCGCCACGATGGTGCTGAGCAGGCGAGGAAACACCAGAATCAGGATACCTGCCAGCAGGGAGATGATGGGTGCGAGGCCGAGATGAAGTGTCATGGGTACGTCGTAAGGGTGAGGTGAGGCGCCAGCGTACCAGTTCTCCGGGGCAAAAATGCCATTCCACGCCCCTGGAACGATGTAGCGCATGGAATGCAAGCCAGCAGCCGCCGTGCCAGGGCCGCCCCGCCGCACCGATCAAAGTCCGCTTTCCGCATCGCGCAGCCCAGAGAAAGGGGACGCGGCGAAGCTGCTCAGGGGGTTATCACCTCTTCACGCGCTGAATTTCTGCTTGGCCTTGCGCGCGAACTCCTGGGTGAAGGTGCGCGTGAGGTCGGGACGCCGGGCCGCCAGTGCGGGGTCCAGTGCGCTCAAGGCGCGCAGGGAGGTCGCAGGTCCCCCCTCGGGCATCAGTCCGTCGGGCGAGATCGCCTCGCGCACACGGGCCAGCGCAGCCAGGTACAGGCTGCGCTCGCCCATGGATTCATCGGGCGGCACCGTCTTGACGATATCGGCTGGCGCAGCCGTCTGCAACCACTTGAGGGCATGCACCACGCCATAAGCCAGCGCCTGCGCCTCGACCGGGCGCTTCTGAAGGAAGGACACGGGCGCTACCAGACAGCTTCCGGGCATGGTGCCGCCAAACAGCGCGTGTGCGCCGGCCAGGCTGCGGGCGTCGCTGACCACGCGCACTTCGCCTCGGCGCTCCAGCCGGGACATCACCGGATCGGCATGGCACAGCGCCTGTACCTGTCCTGAGCGCAGCGCCGCCATGGCCTGCGTGCCGTCCCCCACAGGCACAAAACGGACGTCGTCCGTGGGGACACCGGCCTGCGCCAGCGCCATGCAGGCCATGGCATGCGCCATGGACCCCAACGAGCAGACCCCGATCGTGCGCCGCCGCAAATCTGCAGGCGAGCGGTATTGCGGCAAGGCCTTGACCGATACCGCCAGCACCAGCTGCGGAGCCCGCGCCTGCAGCACCAGCGAACGCACGGCGGCGCGGCCATCGTGCGCCAGCAAGGTCTGCTCGAACCCCATGGCACCGACATCGGCCACCCCCTCCTGCACGGCCCGCAGGGCCTGTGCATCGTCGGCATAGTCGAGCCAGGTGATGTCTGCCCCCTCGGCACGAAAGAATTCGAGCCGGGTGGCCACGCTCAGGGGAAGGTGCCGGAACGCGTACGCTGCCCGCCCGCCCACAGCCACCCGCACGCGGGTGGCCGACGCACTGGCGCGGGCAACCCGGCCGGGCGCAAGCCCCGCCATGGTGATGGCAGACAGCGCGCCCAGAACACGGCGACGGGAAGACAGGGAATCCACGGTGAATGTTTCAGAATTGATGCAGCGCAGCAATTTTGCGCCAATCCGGCATTGAGCGCATCAGGGTGAGCCCGTGCGGGTTTCTACGGACCCGCCACGACGCCCCCGGGCTCGGCCCTCACCGGTAGCCGAGAAAGAAGATGCCGATGTTGGTGAACAAGGCCGCGCCCCAGAAAACACTGCGGGCCGTGGGCATGTCCGAGACGTACATCATGATGTAGAACAGCCGCAGCAGCACATACAGCATGGCCAGCAGATCCAGCGCCGTCTGGCCCGCGCCCAGCTGGTGCGCCACGACGACCGCGCCGATGAAGAACGGCAAGGCCTCGAAGCTGTTGGCCTGCGCCGCATTGGCGCGCGCCGCAGCCCCCGTTTGCTGGGCAAGCCAGGCACGGGGATTGTGGTTGTCGTAGCCCCCCTCCGATCGCTTCTTGCCCATGCCCGCACGCTTGGCAATGAGGGAGCACAGCAGGGGGAGCAGTGCCGCCACGAAGACGCACCAGTAGGCAACCGTGAAGTGGGCCATGTGAGGGGTGTTCATTTTTAGATAAAAATAGCTTCCAGCGCCCTATTTTAAAGCGCTGACAGCTATTGATTTGGGAGTATTTTCTAGCGCCGGTCCGCAAGCGCGTGGGCAATGGTGCCCAGGTCCACATATTCCAGCTCGCTGCCCACCGGCACACCACGCGCCAGCCGCGTGACCTGCAGCCCCCGCGCCTTGAGCGCCTCGCCAATCACATGCGCCGTGGTCTCTCCCTCAGCCGTGAAATTGGTGGCCAGAATGACCTCCTGCACCACACCATCGGTGGCGCGCTGCAGGAGTTTTTGCACGCCAATGTCGCGCGGCCCCACCCCGTCGAGCGGCGAAAGCCGCCCCATGAGCACGAAATACAGGCCCTTGAAGGCTCCCGTGCGCTCCAGCGCCGACTGGTCGGCGGGCGTCTCCACCACGCACAGCCGCGTGGCGTCGCGCTCCGGGTCGAGGCAGACTTCACACACCTCGGCCTCGGTGAAGGTATGGCAGCGCGTGCAGTGGTGCACATGGTCCGCCGCCTGCGCCAGCGCCTGCGACAGCAGTTGCGCGCCCGCCCGGTCGTGCTGCAGCAGATGGAAGGCCATGCGCGCCGCCGATTTCACCCCGACCCCCGGCAGCCGCCGCAGGGCCTGGATCAGCGCGTCAAGGGTGTTGGTGGTGGACATGCGAATAAAAGGAATTCGAAATGGGATGAGGTGATTTCACCCCGCCGCAAAGGGCGTAGCGAGCGCCTGCCAGGCTAGGCGGACGGAGCACAGCAACCGGAGCGACCTCCCTGGTCGTGAGGATTGCGAGCACCGCCCAACGACGCATGGCTGGCGCGCAGTAGCCTCCCCCTCAGAACGGGAACTTCATCCCACCTGGCAAACCCGGCATGCCTGCGGTGATCTTGCCCATCTTCTCCGCCGAGGTCTCCTCGGCCTTGCGCACGGCAGCATTGAAGGCGGCAGCCACCAGGTCTTCGAGCATATCCTTGTCGTCCGCCAGCAGGCTGGGGTCGATGGTGACGCGCTTGACGTCGTGCTTGCAGGTCATCAGCACCTTCACCAGGCCCGCGCCCGATTCGCCCTCGACCTCGACGTTCGCCAGTTCGTCCTGCGCCTTCTTGAGGTTGTCCTGCATGGCCTGGGCCTGCTTCATGAGGCCGGCGAGTTGTCCTTTGTTGAACATGGAATTACCTTTCGTTGAAATGGGGATAGGGGTTCAGAAGGGCTTGATGCTGCCGGGCACAACACGGGCGTCGAACTCGCGCACCATGGTCTGCACGAACGGGTCATTCATCACGATGTCCTGCGCCCGCTGCTGGCGGGCGTTCTCGATCGCGGCATTGCGGCGCGCCGGGCTGTCGATGACCACGCCCAGCTCCACACTGATCTGCTGCGCGAACCCGGCCGCCGCCAGGGCGGCACGCAGGCGTTCGCGCGTGGCGGGCTGGTTCAGCGATTCGCGCTCCACGCGCAGCAGCCAGTGCTCGCCGTCGCGCGCCACCAGTTGCGACTGCAGCGCCAGCTCGCGCACCAGCGCGGTGATGGCCTCGCTGGCGATGAGTTGCTGCACGGCGGCGTGCCAGACTTCGCCCTCCTCGGTGGGGGTGAAGCGGGACGCGGAGCGCCCCGCCCCGGCGGCCTGCGGCTGCAGGCGTGCGCCGGGCTCGGGAGTCTGGCGCACGGGGATGGCCAGCACTGCCGGGGGCGGCTCCGGCGCATTCGTACGGGGTTGCGCCGACGCGGCGGCGGCTACGCCCTCGGGCATGCGCACCGGCAGCGCCTGGGTGGCGCGATCGGCCGGGAGCTGAACCGGAACTGCCTCGGAGACGACGGGAATTCCGTTGTCGGCGGCAGGCTCATTTGCTATTGAATCAGTAGCTACTTGCGCTTTACCAGCGGGCGCTACAGCCTGTTTTTCTTCAAATTTTCCGGGCTTGGGCGCTGCCTGCTCCAAGGACGCAGCAGGCGCGCGCGCGACGGTGGATGCGGCGACCGGCGCTGTGGAAGGCGCCTGCGGCGCCGCCGCAGCCGGGGTTTCAGGTCGAGTCAGTGTTTTTTTTTCCGCCGTGCCGCCGTCGGGCTTGAAGGCCAGCAGCCGCAGCAGCACCATGGTGAGCGCCGCGTACTCGTCGGGCGCCAGGCCCAGTTCGCCGCGCCCGTGCAGGCACAGGCTGTAGAGCAGCTGCGTTTCGTCTGCGGGCATCAGCGCGGCCAGGCGGGAGGTTTCAAAAGCATCGGGGTCGCTGGCGTCGCCACCGGCCATGTCCGGCACGGCCTGCAGCACAGCCATGCGTTGCAGCACGGCGCCCATGTCCTCCAGCGTGGAGGCGGCGGACAGGCCGTTGAGGCGCAGCACATCCACGGTCTCGACCACGGTGCGGCCATCGCCGCCCGCCAGCGCATCGATCAGGCGAAACACATAGGTGCGGTCCACGCTGCCCAGCATCTGGCGCACAGCACCTTCGTCGATGCGGCCGCTGCCAAACGCAATGGCCTGGTCCGTGAGCGAGAGCGCGTCGCGCATGGAGCCGCGCGCTGCGCGTGCCAGCAGGCGCAGCGCGGGGGGCTCGGCGGCCACGTTCTCGGCGGCCAGCACCTGGGTGAGGTGTTCGAGCACCGTCTCGGGCGCCATGGGCCGCAGGTTGAACTGCAGGCAGCGGCTGAGCACGGTGACCGGCACTTTCTGCGGGTCGGTCGTGGCGAGCACGAACTTGAGGTATTCGGGTGGCTCCTCCAACGTCTTCAACATCGCGTTGAAGGCCGTGTTGGTGAGCATGTGCACCTCGTCGATCATGAAGACCTTGAAGCGCCCCTGCACCGGCTTGTAGACGGCCTGCTCCAGCAGGCTCTGCACCTCGTCCACGCCCCGGTTGGAGGCGGCGTCGAGTTCGGTGTAATCGGGAAAGCGGCCGCTGTCGATATCCTGGCATGCCGGGCAGACACCACACGGCGTGGCGGTGATGCCGCCCTGCCCGTCGGCGCCCTGGCAGTTGAGCGACTTGGCCAGAATACGCGAAACCGTGGTCTTGCCCACGCCGCGCGTGCCTGTGAACAGGTAGGCATGGTGCAGCCGCTGCTGCGTCAGCGCGTTGGTGAGAGCCTGCACCACATGCTCCTGCCCCACCATTTCGGTGAAGTTGCGCGGGCGGTACTTGCGGGCGAGCACGAGGTAGGACATGGGGGGTGATTCTAGGGCCCCTCTCGCCAGCCCTTCGATACCCGCACACCCAGGCGAGGGACACCGCGCATGGGCCACCAGAACTCTTCAGGGTGCAGACGCCGGTGTCGTTCCCGAATGGCGCAGCATTTCGAGAGAAGGGAGAAACAGCACAGCCGTTCAGGGGGTAGAATCTCGCCCTGACGGGCCTCCCCGCATGGTGAAGCGGCCAACCGGGTCAGGTGGGGAACCAAGCAGCCCTAACTGTGGAGCCAGTGCCGGGGGTAAGGCTCGTCAACTTCTTCTGGTGCGTTGCCTTGGGCATCGCACGTTCCCAACGCCTATTCCCCACCCCATGTTGTACGCCCCGTGCCTTGCTCACGGAGCCCCATGGATATCAGTGGCGCTTGTGGTGCTTTTTTGTCTTGGCCACCTCGGGTGTCGCCGCAGCGGCGGGCTGGCTTTTGCCTTTGCCCAGGCGTGATTCCTTGCCCTGAATGAGACGCGCAATGTTCTCTTTGTGGCGCCAGGCCAGCAAGGCCGACATGACCACGATGGCCGCCACGATGCTGCGTTCGGAATACCAGAGCGGCCCACTGGCCAGCACATAGATGACCGGCGCCAGCACCGCCGCCGACAGCGATGCCAGTGACGAGTAGCGCGAGACAAAGGCCACCACCAGCCAGACCACACCCACCGCCAGCCCCAGCCAGCCGCTGATGCCCACCAGCACCCCCAGCGCCGTGGCAACGCCCTTGCCGCCTTCGAAGCGGAAGAAGACGGGCCACAGATGCCCCAGGAACGCCGCCAGGCCAGCCAGGGCCACGGTGCCCTCACCCAGGCCATAGGGCTCGCCAAACCAGCGCACCAGCACCACGGGCAACCAGCCCTTGACCGCATCAAGCAGCAGCGTGACCACGGCCGCCGCCTTGCTGCCCGAGCGCAGCACATTGGTGGCGCCCGGGTTCTTGCTGCCGTAAGTGCGCGGGTCGCTCAGACCCATGACGCGTGTCACGATGACCGCGAAGGACAGCGAACCCAGCAGGTAAGCGGCAAGCACCGCGAGGACGGAATAGACAACGGGCACGAAATACTCTCCAGATCAATACAAAGCGCCGCCATTCTGCCAGCCTGCAGGCCGGCAAGGTGGGGCCAGTGCAGCCGCGCACCCTCGCCACTCCTACAATGCCTGGCCGCCCCTCAACGCCCCCGGAGTTCAGCCCCATGCGCACCAAACCACTGGACCGACTGCTGTTCGCGCAAGGGGGCGAGTGCTTTTTCTGCCATCGGCCCCTGCCACGCGAGGACGCCAGCATCGAGCACCTGGTGGCCGCCACCCACGGTGGCAAGGACAACGACGAGAACCTCGTGGCCTGTTGCCAGGCGCTCAACACCTTGTTCGGTCGCATGTCGCTCAAGGAAAAACTCGCCGTCATCCTGAAGCAGAAAGGCGCTTTTCAGTGTCCGGCCCGGACTGCCGACCCCGCTGCCGCACCCCGCGCCACGCCCACCCCAGCGCCCAAGGCAGCCGCCCCCACCCGCCCTGCCACCGCGCTGCCCGTGGTGCTGGCCGGGCTGAGGAAACGCGGCAACGCCCGCCCGCGCACGCTCGACGCACTTGCCACGCTCGTGGCCGACCTGCTGGAGCAGAACGGCTTTCCCGTCGCAGAAGCGAAGGACGTGATGGCCCGGCTGCGCAGCCAGCATTACATCGAGGTGCAGGACCGCAGGATCACCGCCTACCTGCTTCCACCGTCGAAGGCCTGAGGCAGCACGCACCAGAGATTGCTACTGATATAAGAGCTGTCAGCGCTTGACTACTGGACGTTCAAGGCACTTTTGATTCAAAATCTTCAGTGCGCTGCATGGCGCAACCGCTGCAGGCTGAACACCGCCGCCACGCTGGCAAACAGCGCCGCCAGCCCCAGAGCGATGACTGGCCCGCGCCCGTCGTGCGCGTCGGCCACGCTGAAGATCATGGCCAGCAGCACGGCTCCGGTCGTCTGGCCGGTGAGCCGCGCCGTACCCAGCATGCCGCTGGCCCCGCCCGATCGGTGCACCGGCGCCGAGGTCACGATGGTGTGGTTGTTCGGCGACTGGAACAACCCGAAACCGATGCCGCACAGCGCCATGCGCCACACGATGTCGGCCCCGGTGGGCTGCGCCGGCAACAGCGCCAGCAGGCCCAGGCCCAATGCGAACAGGCCCAGGCCGATGCCACCCAGCAGCCCATCGGGGTAGCGGCCGATCAGCCGCCCGGCCAGCGGCGCCGCCACCACCGTGCCCAGCGGCCAGGCCGTGATGAGCAGGCCCGCCTCCACCGGCGTACGTCCCAGTCCGTCGAGCAGGAAAAACGGCAGCCCGACATAGGCCAGCATCTGCGCAGCGAATGCCCCTATCGAGGTGCACATCGACAAACGGAACACCGGAATGCGCAGCAGGTCCACCGGAAACAGCGGCACCGGCAGCACCCACTGGCGCCGCAGGTACACCACCCCCACGGCAATGCCTGCCCCCAGCAGTGCCAGCGCCGTGGCCAAGCCTGCTGCCGTGGGGGCAGCGCCCACGCGCGTGCCCAGCATGTCGGCGCCGAGGAACACCAGGCCGAACATCAGAACGTTCATCAGCACATCGGGCCACGAAAGCCCGGCGCCGTGGGGCCGCACCGTGGCGTTTTGCGGCAGCGCCAAATACCCCATGCCCAGCACCAGCAAGCCCAGAGGCAGATTGAGCGCAAACAGCCACGGCCACGGTCCCAGCGACAGGATGACCGCCGACACGCTGGGTCCGGCCACCGAGGCCGTGGCCACCACCACCGAATTGAGCGCCACACCGCGCCCGAGCAAATGGCTAGGGTAGATGCGCCGCACCAGCGCTGCATTCACGCCCATGATGCCGGCCGAGCCCACGCCCTGCACCGCACGCCAGAGCGCCAGCTCCGCCAGCGAATCGGCCAGCACGCAGCCCAGCGAAGCCGCCGTGAACAGTGCCAGCCCGCTCAGGTACACACGGCGGTAGCCCAACAAGTCGCCCAGCATGGCACAGGGCAGCAGCAGCCCCAGCGTGGCCACCTGATAGGCATTGACCACCCACACCGACTGCGCAGCGCTGGCCTGCAGGTCACGCGCAATGCCCGGCAACGCCAGGTTAACGATGGTGCTGTCGAGCACCGACATCGCGATGCCCATCACGATGACAAACATGGCGCGCAGGCGCGCAGGGGGAGGAAGGCCGTCTTGCATGAAAAAAAGAGTGACATCCAGGCGCGAGGATGAGGGCCCTGGAAGGAGGTGTGCAGGAGAATTTTCGCCCGGATGGCGCAACCATGTGTGCGATGCCATGAAGCCCCTGGAACCCGCACGCTCTCCCGGAAAACAGGCCCCTTTGCGCCCCGCAGGGCTTGCCCGCTTGTCAGGCAAACACCTACAAGCCCGGCTGCAAAACCAGACACAACGCGCAGCCAGTGCCCGACTTAAGTTTTGATTGGCCCGCATTCACAATCCATTTCAACAGATCACGCAACGCAGACATCACGTAAGC
>JAANMX010002281.1_pt1 | contig 19557 bp, 14 predicted proteins | sample 7279681 | NCBI WGS metagenome assembly JAANMX01 (sample SAMN14094542, study PRJNA606508) | bioreactor metagenome | isolation source: A lab-scale SPAN reactor treating ammonium-rich wastewater day 351 | place: Ireland: Galway | collected 2018-01-01
GGCGCGAGCACGGCCCGTTGCGGGTCGTCAGCCTACGCGGTGGCCAGCCGACCGACCGCACCTGGGTGGACGACCCCGCACCGGTGGCCTCGGCCTGCCCGGCGAGGATCGCGTCGCCCACGGCGTCGGAGTGCGAGGCGCGGATGAACCGCCGGGCGTCGTCACCCGGGCTCATCCCGTCGCCGACCCAGTCGAACAGCCGGATCCGCGGCGACCACGGCCCCCAGGGCTCGGACGCGGTGCGCAGCACCACCGCCGGCCCGATCGGGTCCTCCGGCCCCGACATGGTCAGCATCAGGTAGCGCCCGATTGCGGGCACCCAGCGCACCGAGAGTTCGCCCAGCGCGCCGGGAGTGATCAGCGGGACGGCGTCCGCCTCGACGGCCGACCAGCGTTGCGGACCGGCCCAGTACCGGACGGCCGCCAGGAACGGCTCCGCCGAGCCGCGGCGCAGGCCGTCCGTCAGCCCGGGTGTGGTCAGGTCGACCCTTGCCAGCCGGACGTCGTCGGCCCGGTAGGCGCCGGTGCCCCACAGCAGCAGCGCGTCGCCGACGCGCTGCACCGAGACGTTGATGAAGCGGTGATCGGAGAACGTGGCCAGGAAGCGCAGGCCGACGGGACGCCACCGTGCCGCCGGATTCACTCGCAGCCGGCCCGGACGTGCCCGGGTCAGCACGCTGCGTCCCATCACCTGGGCGTCGCGGAAGTGGTTGGAGGTGTGGAAGACGAACAGGTCGTCGTCGAGGCTGAACGCGTCCAGCGGCACGTCGTATTCGCGCATCGTCGTGCCCCCGCCGCGCAACCGCAACGGGGAGCCGTGCAGGCTGACGGCGGGGCGTTCGGCGTCCGGGTCGTGCACCCGGCCGACGGCGTCCCGGGTGCCCAGCCAGGGCCGGGTCCAGTGGGTGTCGCCGAACAGCAGGAAGGTCTCGCCGGCATGGTCGATCCGTACCCCGAGGTCGGTGCCGCGCACCCCCGAGCGGGACGCCGACGCCGACAGGGTGCCGCCGGCCGCGGTTGGCTGGCTGTCGGTCTCGCCGGTGATCTGGGCCACCTTCGCGGACGGCTCATCGGCCTCGGCGAAGGGTTCGCGGTCGTCCAGCCGCAGGCAGGCGTCCCGCAGCCAGCGCACCCCGCCCCGGCGTCGCTGGCGATGCAGGTGATAGATCGAACCCGCCACCTGGACGAGCGCCTGCACCCAGCCGTCCCGCAGCCGGGTCGCCGCGGTAGCCACGGCGATCACCGTTCCGGCGCCCCACTCGCCGGCGTCCGTCGGGCCGTCCCAGGCCGGTCGCGGGGGATCGTCGGGATCGTCGATCGGTCCGAGCCGCCGCCAGCGCAGCGGACGGGCGGCGTTGACCGCCCAGGCGTAGCCGATCAGGCCCTCCGCCTCGGGCACCGAGGCCACCAGCTCGTGCCCCGCGGTACCCGGACGGCCGCGCTGGTGCAGCGCGGCCGGGCCGATTGCCCGCGTGCTGATCGCGTCGCCGCGCAGCCAGGGATTGTCTGGGCGGGCCTGGCCGCGGAAGTAGTGATGGATGGTCAGCGTGCCGTCACCGTTGTCGCTGCCCACCAGCGCCTCCAGCCGGTGCGGGGCTCCCGGCGGGCTCCACCAGGCCGGCCGGTCGTCCGATTCCAGCAGCGAAGCGGGACCGATCAGCGCGGGGACGCCGGCCGGCACGGGCTACAGCCTTTCCAGCACCGCGCGGGCGGTGCCCTCGTCGATGACCAGGTCGGTGGTGGTGCCGGCCCGCAACGCACCCACCACGGCCGCCGCCCGGGAGGGGTCGGCCACCACGCAGAACCGGCGCGACACCCGCACGAGCTCGGTGGGGGTCAACCCGGATGCCCGCGCGTTGAAGTCGATGTCGGTCCACGAGCCGTCCTCACGCAACAGCACCGTCGAGACGTCGCCGACGACGCCGTCGGCGACCAGGGCGCGCATCTCGTCGTCGTCCAGATAGCCCGCCGAGTACACGTGCGAGGGTACCCGGGCGTTGATGCAACCCACGCCGAAGACGGCCACATCCATCCGGTGCTGCAGCTTCACCACGTTCTGCACCGAGCGTTCCCGCCACATCGCCTGCTTGGTCTCGGCGTAGTCGAAGAACGCCGGCACCGGGAAGTAGACCACCCGTGAGCCGAACGCGTCCCCGACGCCGGTGAGGATCTCGCCCACGTAGGGGATGCCCGACGACCACTGGTTGGTGCCGCCGTTCATCTGCACCACGGTGGCCCCGGTCAGCGGCTTGTGCTGCAGGTACCGGACGACGTGCGAGACCGTCACCCCCCAGGCGACGCCGATCACGTGATTGTCCGCCACGGCCTCGGACACCAGCCGCCCGGCCAGCCGGGCGACCTGATCGAAGCGACGGTTCTCCGAGGCACCCTCGCGGACGGCGACCAGATGTACCCGGACGCCGAAGATCTTGGTCAACGCGTTGGCCAGCGGCGAGCGGGAACCGCTGTGGTCGGCGAGGCTGATCCGCACCAGGCCCGAGCTCCTGGCGTCCTTCAGCAGCCGGCTCACGGTCGACCGGGACAGCCCCAACTGGTGCGCGATCGACTCCATCGTTTCGCCCTGTACGTAGTAGCGAGAGGCCGCTTGATACATGTCGTCGTACCGGTCGTTCATTCCTTCTCCGTCCACCTGCACGTTCGTGCAATGGCCTAGCGCATGTGTTCAGCGCTGGCAAGTCTGGACGAGACTGGGTTGACGGCCGGAAGCGGACGGCCGCCCGGGGGTTCGGCTGCATGGCAGCAACCGCGCACCCCGACACCCCCACGACACCCCCGCCGTCCCCGAACCGGGGCGGCGCAGTTAGTGCACGGTGGGCCGGGGGATCCCCGGCCACCAGTCTCGGCACCGAATGTGGTGCCTGAAGGGAGCTGACAAATGTCTCTGGGAACCATCTTCCTCTCCGAGGTCATCGGCACGGCGATGCTGTTGCTGCTCGGCGCGGGCGTGGTTGCGAACAACATCCTGCCGAAGAACAAGGGCAACGGGACCGGGTTCCTGATGGTCAACTTCGGCTGGGGATTGGCCGTCTTCGCCGGCGTGCTGGTCTCCTACAAGTCGGGCGGGCATCTGAACCCGGCCGTCACCCTGGGCGTGGCGGCCTCGGGCGCCACCGAGTTCGTGCCGGGCATCCCGGTCGATTTCGCCTCGATCGCCACCTACCTCAGCGCCGAGCTGCTCGGCGCCTTCATCGGTGCGATCCTGGCCTGGCTGGCCTACAAGAAGCAGTTCGACGAGGACGCCCCGGACGGGTTCAAGCTGGGCGTGTTCTCCACCGGACCCGAGATCCGCAATCCGTTGTGGAACCTGGTCACCGAGGCCATCGGCACGTTCGTGCTGGTGTTCGTGGTGCTGGCGGCCGGTCATTGGGGCGATTCGGCCACCAAGACCCCGGGCGGCCTGGGCTGGCTGGGCGCGCTGGGCGTCGCCCTGCTGATCGTCGGTATCGGCGCCTCCCTCGGCGGCCCGACCGGTTACGCGATCAACCCGGCCCGCGACCTGGGTCCGCGGATCGCGCATGCCCTGCTGCCGATCCCCAACAAGGGCTCGTCGGACTGGGGCTACTCCTGGATTCCGGTGGTCGGCCCGCTGGTCGGCGGCATCCTGGCCGGTTTCCTGTCGAAGTTCCTGCTGCTCGCGTGAGCCAGGCAGGCACCTGAACACCTGAAAGACCCTGTGCCGGTCGGCAGAACCGCTGGTCTTGTCGCCCGGCACAGGGCACGATGTAGTCAACCTCTACGAAGATGTGGAAAGGAACGCAATGGCTGAGAAGTACGTTCTCGCGATCGATCAGGGGACCACGAGTTCACGTGCGATCGTGTTCAACCATGAGGGCCGGATCGTCGGCTCCGGGCAGAAGGAACACGAGCAGATCTTCCCGAAGGCGGGCTGGGTCGAGCACAACGCGATCGAGATCTGGGACAACATTCGCGAGGTCGTCGGCGTCGCGCTGGCGGACGCCCAGGTCAACAAGGAGAGCCTGGTCGCCGTCGGTGTCACCAACCAGCGCGAGACCACCCTGGTCTGGGACAGGAACACCGGCGAACCGGTCTACAACGCGATCGTTTGGCAGGACACCCGCACCGCGAAGATCATCGAAGAACTCGGAGGCGGAGATCAGGACAAGTACAAGAGCCGGGTGGGTCTGCCGTTGGCGACCTACTTCTCCGGCCCCAAGGTGAAGTGGATCCTCGACAACGTCGAGGGCGCCCGGGCGCGGGCCGAGGCCGGCGACCTGGTGATGGGCAACATGGACACCTGGGTGATCTGGAACCTGACCGGCGGCGTCGACGGCGGTGTGCATGTCACCGACGTCACCAACGCATCGCGCACCATGCTGATGGACCTCGCGACCCTGTCCTGGGATCCCGAGATCGCCGCCGACATGGGCATCCCGCTGTCGATGCTGCCCGAGATCCGCTCCTCCTCCGAGGTGTACGGTCATGGCCGTCCCGCGGGCCTGCTCGAGGGCGTCCCGATCGCCGGCGACCTGGGCGACCAGCAGGCCGCCACGTTCGGCCAGGCGGCCTTCGAGCCGGGCATGGCCAAGAACACCTACGGCACCGGCTGCTTCATGATCATGAACACCGGCGAGGAGATCGTTCCGTCGAAGAACGGCCTGCTCACCACCGTCTGCTACAAGATCGGCGACAACAAGCCGATCTACGCACTCGAGGGCTCGATCGCCGTCACCGGTTCGCTGGTGCAGTGGCTGCGCGACAACCTGAAGCTGTTCGCCTCGGCCCCCGAGGTCGAGGAGCTGGCCAAGCAGGTGGACGACAACGGCGGCGTGTACTTCGTCCCGGCGTTCTCCGGCCTGTTCGCCCCCTACTGGAAGTCGGACGCCCGCGGTGCGATCGTGGGTCTCACCCGGTACGTGAACCGCAACCACATCGCCCGCGCCGTGCTCGAGTCGGTGGCCTTCCAGACCCGCGAGGTGCTGGACGCGATGGAGGCCGATTCGGGTGTCACGTTGGCCGAGCTGAAGGTGGACGGCGGGATGACCGCCAACGACACCCTGATGCAGTTCCAGGCCGACCAGGTGGGCGTGCCCGTGGTGCGCCCGGTGGTGGCCGAGACCACGGCGCTGGGGGCCGCCTACGCGGCCGGCATCGCGGTGGGCTACTGGAACGGCGAGCAGGACGTCATCGACAACTGGGCCGAGGACAAGCGCTGGGAGCCGCAGATGGACTCCGCCGAGCGCGAGCGCCTCTACCGGCAGTGGAAGAAGGCCGTCACCCGCACCTTCGACTGGGTGGACGACGACGTCAAGGAGTGACGCCTGCCGCTGACTCGGCCGTCGCTCGAACCGAAGCGGGCCCGCCACCGGTGATGAGAACACCGGCGACGGGCCCGCTTTCGACTTTGAAGGCATCGATCTGAAGGGAGACTGTGCATGCCCGGTTCGCTCTCGGACGTCGAATACGTCGTCCGCTCGCTGACCGACACGGTGCTCGAGAACGAACGCTATTTCGGCGAGTTGGACGCCGTCGTCGGCGACGGCGACTTCGGCTACTCGCTGGCCCGCGGCTTCGAGATCGTCGCCGAGAACTGGGACGACTTCGACCGCACCGATCCGGGGGTGTTCCTGACCAAGGTCGCGATGACCATCTCCGCACGGATCGGGGGGACGTCCGGGCCGATCTGGGGCACCGCGGTGCTCCGGATGGGCTCCGCGCTCAAGGGCAAGCCGACCTTCGAGGCCGCGGACGTGATCGCCGGGCTGCGGGCCTCCGTGGCCGGGATCCAGGCCCGTGGTAAGGCCGAACTCGGTGACAAGACCCTGCTCGATGCGCTGGTCCCGGCCATCGACACGCTCGAACAACAGGTCGCGGCGGGAGCGAGCCCCGCCGATGCGGTGGCGGCGATGGCGGCCACGGCGCGCCGTTGTGCCGACGACACCGCCCAGCTGCAGGCCCGTCGCGGTCGTGCCAGCTACACCGGCGAACGCAGCATCGGCTCGGTGGATGCCGGTGCGACCGCGATCGCCGTCATCCTCGAACGCCTGGCCGAGCAGTGGCCGGGCAAGTGAAGGCCATGGAGGAGGAACCATGAAGAAATTCGTCAACGATCCCAAGCAGTTCGTGCCCGAGATGCTCAAGGGCATCGCGCTGGCCAACCCCGACACCATCACCTACGTGCCGGAATACAACCTGATCATGCGATCGGACGCCCCGAACGACGACAAGGTGAGCATCGTCTAGGGCTCCGGCTCGGGTCATGAGCCGGCCCACGTGATGGCGGTCGGACCGGGCACGCTGGATGCCGCCTGTCCCGGCGACGTGTTCGCCGCACCGCCGGCCGACTACGTGTTCGAGACCGCCAAGCGGCTGGCGTCCGAGAAGGGCGTGCTGCTGCTGGTCAACAACTACACCGGCGACCGGATGGCCTTCGAGATGGCGCAGGAACTGGCCGAGGCCGAGGACATCAAGTGCGCCACGCTGTTCATCGACGACGACGTCGCGGTGCAGGACTCCACCTGGACGGTCGGACGCCGCGGCGTCGCCGGCAACTTCTTCGTGATCAAGGCCGTCGGGGCCAAGGCCGAGCAGGGCGCGGAACTCGACGAGGTGATCCGGGTCGGCGAAAAGGTGAACAGCGTGGCCCGCACGATGGGCATCGCGCTGACCGCCTGCACGCCGCCGGCCAAGGGTGCGCCGCTGTTCGAACTGGCCGACGACGAGATGGAGGTCGGGGTCGGCATCCACGGCGAGCCGGGACGGCGCCGGGCCAAGCTGGTCAGCGCCGACGAGATCGTCGACGAACTGCTCGGCGCGGTGGTGCCCGACCTGCCCTTCGTCGCCGGCGACCGGGTGGCGCTGATGATCAACGGTCTCGGCGGGACGCCGATCAGCGAGCTGTACCTGCTGTTCGGTGTCGCCGCGCAGAAGCTGGCCGATCAGGGCATCGTGGTGGCCCGCAGCTACGTGGGCGAGTACTGCACCAGCCTGGAGATGGCCGGCGCCTCGCTGACCCTGGTCCGGCTGGACGACGAGATCGAGGAGTTGCTGGCCGCGCCGGCGTCCATCGTGAACCGGATCTTCTGACTTCGGGTTGACGCCGAGATCCCGGCGTTCGCCCGGATGACGTGAGTAGGCGTCATCCCGGGCTCGACCCGGGATCTCCGTTCTGGCGGGGCTGACGGTGGAGCGTGTGCTGGACCCGGTCGTCCGACCACAGGGGCGACCGGGTCTTCAGCTCCGGTGTGTCGTGATCGGGGTCGATCCTGCTCGCCTGACGGAGCTCGACCTCGCCGGCGATGGTGGCCCGTAGCCGGGTCAGCACGTCGTCCGGGCAGGCGAGAACCGGGGCGGCCCGCAGGTAGCGGGTGACCGCCGCGTCGGAGACCATGTCCGCTCCCTCTGCCGGTGACCCTGGGTTGGACGCGGCGGCCGGGTCTTCGGTTCCCATCTCAGTCCACCTCCTTGAGGTGTTGCAGCAGGACGGCGAGTCTGGCCCGGCCGCGCGAACACCGGCTCTTCACCGTGCCGGGTGCGCAGCCCAGGATCCGTGCCGCCTGCTCAATCGAGTATCCCTCCAGATCGACCAGGACGAGGGCCGCGCGCTGATCCGGTCCGATCCGGCCGAGGGCCTCGGTGACCTCGTCGGCCAGGCTGGACCGGACCGCGGCCGTCTCAGGGTCGTCCTGGGAGGCGGCGAACAGCAGCGAGCGCTCCGGGTCGTCCGGGAGCGGATCGGAGGGCCGCGCGGCGATCCGGCGTAGCCGGTCGAAGCAGGCGTTGAGCACGATCCGGTGCAGCCAGGTGGTGACGGCGGCGTCCCCGCGGAAGTCGCCGGCCCGGCGGAATGCCGAGATCATCGCGTCCTGCAGGGCGTCGGCGGCGTCCTCGGGACGGCGCATCACCCGGATCGCGATGCTCCACAGTCGGTCCGCATGCCGCTCCATCAGGGTGGTGAAGGCCCGGTCGTCACCCGCCACGTGGGCGGCGAGGAGTTGGGCGTCCGTCGGCTCGGCGGTCATGCGCGCAGACAGACAGACCGGGGGCTCACCTCCCTGAGGCTAGCGGTTTCGCCGATCCCGCGTTGTCGGAGGGTGCTGACATCATGGGAACCTCGCCCAACATGATGGGCGATGCGTGGTGAAGGAGTCGTCGTGTTGCTGGAGGAGTTGGCGCCGGGCGTCCGGGTGGACGGACTGATCCCGGGGCAGAGCCTGACCATTCTCGCCACCCAGTCGCACGGCGCCGATGCGGTCGAGATCACCTACAAGGACTCCGCGGGCCGGCTCGGCCAACAGGTGGTGTTCCGATCCGACGAGGGCAGCTTGCGGGCCGCGGTCCGTGGTGGACGCGCGTTCGATGCACCGGCGAACGACTTCAAGCTGGTCGCTGAAGCCCAGCGGATCACGTTGGCCGGCTTGTTCGATCCGATGCTCGCGGTAGCGACGAGCGACGTCCGGCCGCTGCCGCACCAGATCAGGGCGGTCTACGGCGAGCTGTTGCCCCGGACGCCGTTGCGGTTCCTGCTCGCCGACGACCCCGGTGCTGGCAAGACGATCATGGCCGGGCTGTACCTCAAGGAGTTGATGCTGCGCGACGAAGTGAGGCGCTGCCTGATCGTCGCTCCGGGCGGCCTGGTGGAGCAGTGGCAGGACGAGTTGTTCTTCAAATTCGCGTTGAACTTCGACCTGCTCACCAATCAGCTGGTCGACGCGGGCGTGAACGTCAACGTGTTCGAGACGCACCCGTTCCTGATCGCGCGGATGGACCAGCTCTCCCGCAACGAGGAGCTGCAGGCGTTGCTCGCCGATACCGAGTGGGATCTCGTCGTCGTGGACGAGGCGCACCGGATGGGGGCGCACTACTTCGGCGGGAAGCTGAACAAGACCAAGCGGTTCCAACTCGGCGAGTTGCTCGGGTCGATCACCCGGCATCTGCTGCTGATGACCGCGACCCCGCATTCCGGTAAGGAGGAGGACTTCCAGCTGTTCCTCACCCTGCTGGACCGTGACCGGTTCGAGGGAAGACGCAGGACGGCCGTCGATACCAGCGACGTGATGCGCCGCATGGTGAAGGAGGATCTGCTCACCTTCGAGGGGCGCCGGCTGTTCCCCAAGCGGATCGCGGAGACGGTGCCGTACGAGCTGACGGCGTCCGAGAACGCGCTTTATGTGCAGGTCACCGACTACGTCCGCGACGGGATGAACCGGGCCGATCGCGTCGGTGGCAAGCGCCGGAACACCGTCGGCTTCGCGCTGACCGTGCTTCAGCGCCGCCTGGCCTCCAGCCCCGAGGCGATCTACGCCAGCCTCGTCCGACGCTCGAAGCGGCTGCAGCGGAAACGGCACGAGGTGCTCAACGGCAGCTACGTCGAGGCCGAGCCGTCCGTCGATCTGGAAGGGCTGGACGCCGACGACTTCAACGCGGCCGAGCTGGAGGAGCTCGAGGAGGAGCTGCTCGACGCGGCGACCGCCGCCCAGACCGTCGACGAGCTGGACGCCGAGCTGGTGGAACTGGCCGCGCTGATCGATATGGCCAAACGGGTGCGGGACAGCGGCACCGACCGCAAGTGGACGGAGTTGTCGGCGATCCTGCACGACAACGTGCTGACCGCCCACCCCGACGGCATGCCGCGCAAGCTGATCGTCTTCACCGAGCATCGTGACACCCTCGACTACCTGACGTTCCGGATCCGCTCGCTGATCGGGCGTCCGGACGCGGTGAAGGCGATCCACGGCGGCGTCCGGCGAGGAGAACGGCGAGCCATCACCGAGGAGTTCACCAAGAACCGCGAGTGCCAGATCCTGCTCGCCACGGACGCCGCGGGCGAGGGCCTGAACCTGCAGGCCGCGCACCTGATGGTGAACTACGACCTGCCGTGGAACCCGAACCGGATCGAGCAGCGTTTCGGCCGCATTCACCGCATCGGCCAGGAAGAGGTGTGCCGGCTGTGGAACCTGGTGGCCACGAACACGCGCGAGGGCGAGGTGTTCGAGCGGCTGCTGGCCAAGGTCGAGGAGCAGCGCCGGGCCTACGGCGGCAAGGTGTTCGACGTCCTCGGTGAGGCGTTCAGTGAGAGATCGCTGCGGGATCTGTTGATCGAGGCCATTCAGTACGGCGAGCGCCCGGACATCCGGGCGCGGCTGAACGACGTGATCGACCGCTCGGTGGGGGACGGCCTGGTCGAACTGCTACGCGAGCGGGCGCTGGCCACCGAGCAACTCGCCGAGGCCGATCTGGCGGCGCTCCGCGCGGCGATGGACGAGGCCCGGGCGCGGCGGCTGCAGCCGCACTACATCGAGTTGGCGTTCAAGGCGGCGTTTGCCCGGCTGGGCGGCCGAATCGTGCGGCGTGAGAAGGGACGATACGAGATCGCCAACGTGCCTGCCGCCGTTCGCGCGGGTGGACGCGGCCCGATCGCGTCCCGCTATGACCGGGTCACGTTCGACCTGGAGCGGGTAGGTGGAGATGGGCTGCAGCGCGCCGATCTGCTGGCGCCCGGGCATCCGCTCCATGACGTGGTGATGGAGTTGGCGGTGCAGCGGTTCGGGGATTCGCTGTCCAGCGGCACCGTGCTGGTGTCGCCGTCCGTCGACGAGCCGCAGCTGCTGGTCGGCGTCATCGAGGAGGTCGCCGACGCGACCGGGGAGTCGATCGCCCGCCGGTTCGGCTACGCGTTCGTGGAGGAAGGTGGTGTGGTGCGGCCAGCTGGGCCGGCGCCCTACCTGGACTGCGTCGCGGCACCCGATTCGGCTGTTGTGGACGCCGCGCGCAGCCTGCCGTGGTTGGTCGGGGCCGAGGACGCCGCGATCAGCTGGATCATCGCCAACCAGCTGCCCGCCTACCTCGCCGAGGTGCAACCACGCCGTGCCGTTGAGCTGGCGAAGAAGCGGCTGCTGGTCACCCGGAGGTTGGAGGGCGAACGTGAGCGGCTGGCGCTCGAGGCCGCGGTGGCAGCGGAGCGCGAGCGTGCCGGTGAGCGGCCGCGGGAGTCGTCCGAGGGTCTGCACCGCAAGGCCGTCGAGCTGGACAACAGGCTGATCAGGAGGCTGGCCAAGCTCGACCGGCAGGCGCTGATGTCGACGAAGCCGCCCCGTATCGTGGCGGCGGCTCTCGTGTTGCCGATCGGCATGGTCTCGGACGAGCTTCCGGCAACGGCTCCGCTGCACGCGAAGGAGACCAAGGAGGTCGAGCGGCGGGGCGTCGAGTTGGTGCTGGCCTGTGAGCGTGAGTTGGGCCGGCGTCCGGTCGAGCAGGCCTTCAACAACAAGGGTTTCGACATCCTGTCGACGGCGTCTGGAGGCGACACGTACCGGATCGAGGTGAAGGCCAGGATCGACGGCGCGACGGACTTCTTCGTCACCCACAACGAGGTGATCCTAGGCAAGAACGCCGCACCCCAGTATCGCCTGGCCCTGGTACGCGTCGATCCACGCGGACCCGAGTTCGACGAGGTGCGCTACCTGGACGACCCGTTCGCCACGACCGAACTCGGCGGCTTCGACGCCACCGGCGTTCGGGGCGACTGGAACCGGTCGTGGGCCAAGGGGCGCCGTCCGTTCTGACGCGGCGTCGGCTGCTGATGGCAAGAAAAGACCCGGCCCACGAGTGACCGGGTGAGTATGACTTGAGTATAGACGTCCGACGCATCCATGGGTAGTTGTCCGGTTGCGCGATCTTGGCTCTTGAGGCTACCAACCGGCCGGTCGAGTCTGCCCTCCAGCAGGATCGGGCAACTGGCACGCACGATAGCTCTTGGCCTGCAGCTTCCACCACCAGTGATCGCCAACCCCGTCCGTTTTGCGTCCTCCTAGCGCCCCGGCGGTCTGACCAAGCTGAGGGTTGACCACTCCCACAGGGACCCGGTCGCGGGCTTGTCGGATCGGCAGTGCGAGATCGCTGTCGTTCGACACCACGACGGAGGCATCGACCTTCCCGTCCAGGACATCCATGAGCAGATGAGTCGCGACGTTGACGTCGCTGCCCTTCTCCTCGAGATGCAGGTACTGCACGAGGAATCTGGCGTCCTTGACCGCGCCGCCGGCGGCGTGCCGCACCATTACCGGCCAGTCGGACGTCACGATCTCCGGCTGCCTGGTCACAGGGTTGCGCGTGGCGAGCAGGCCGGCCTTGGCGCGGGCGACATACCGGCCGAACTCGATCCAGTCCACTGAGCGCGTCGCCGCGATCGCCTTCAGGTAGACGTCCTGGTCGAGGTGCGCGGACGGATTCGTCGCTGCATCGACCCTTGCGGTGCAGTAGATGATCTTCTCGATCCAAGCCCCCGACCATGAGCCCTGCGTGCGGATGACCTGATCGACCAGGGTTCGCACGTCGAGCCAGCGCCATCCGGGGGTTCCCCTCCCACAGACCGACCTGGCACCGTAGTAGAGGTTGTAGCCATCGACGTAAACACCCACGCGCATGGCGACATGGTAGGTGTGGGCTCCGACAGAAAGATGCGCCCCGGTGGGCGGTCGTCAGCGACGGCCGATCACCTTCGTCCGGATGGCTCCGGCAGGGGGTCGACCGGGCGCGCGGGGTCGATCAGGTAGGTGGCCTCGACGTCGAGTTCGTGGGCTAGGCGGAAGATGGTGTCGAGTCTGGCGTTGCCGGGGCCGTGCCGACCGGTGACGGGGTCCTTGGCGTTGTTGCGGCTGTGCTCGATGTTCTGGATCTGGTTGCGGGCGATACCCGTCCGGTGGGAGAGGTCTTCCTGGGTCAGGCCGCGGTCCTCCCGAAGTGCGCGTACCTTCTCGCCGAGCAGCCGGGCCGCACGCACGTAGGAGTCGAGCGGCTCGGGGCGGGGCACGTGCCCACCATGCTGGGCCTGATGTGGGAAGTCCGCACAACAAGTTGGGTAACCTTCAGGGGTCGCCCGTTGTCAGGCAGTTGCGCCGAAGAATCGGTCCTGTCGTCATTCCGAAAGCCCAGATCTCCGCTCAGCGTCCGGATCCACGTTGACCCCCCCGTCATCCCGGCGCATGCCGGGATCTCTCCGGGCGGGCCGAGACTCAGTCACCCGCCGGACGATGCGCGTCTCGGGGCTCCTACCGCAGGAACACGGTGTCGAGGTGCCACTCGATGGCTTCGTGGTCGGGATGGTTCGCGCGCAGGCGGGGGACGGCGATCCTGCTGCCGGCGCGATCGTAGAACTCCTTGCTGTTGCCCCACTCCTGGCGGAGCCGTGGACTCACCAGGAGTTCGAAGCGCCGGCTGATGCCGAGATAGCCGAGGTCGAAGAGGGTGTGGACGTCCGAGCGCAACAGAAGTCCGTTGTCCACGCGATTCAGACCGTCGCGTGCGACCGGGCGGATGGATGTGCGCAGCCTCCAGCGTCGGCTGGATGTGATTGCCCGTGATCGCGCAGCGCCGTTCATAAGACGTCAGAACGAGACCCTTGAACGCTTGCTGGCCGACGCGGGCTTTGACGAGGCGGTCGCGTCCGAAGATGGGACCCGGGACGACGGACGGTAGCCCCGTCTGATCGTCGCTGATCCGCACCTCGGCGCGACGCAGCAAAGTGTCGAACATCAGGTCGACGTGCGCGCCCGAGGTGGCCAGGTCGTAGCCCTTGTAGCGGACGATGTTCTTGGCGAAGTCAGTGGGGGCGTCGAGCGCATCCCCTGGTGCCACGAAGAACAGGTCGCGCAGCAGCACGCAGCCGATCAGGGCACTCTCGTCGGGTGGCGTCTTTCGGTAGCGCGCGATCGACAGCGCTAGCTCGGCCTTCGACTCGACGCCGTTGCCCTCGCCGAACAGGTCCCAGGCCTCGCGGACGGTGAGGCTGGCGAACCCGCTGTAGAAGCCGCCACCGACGAGGCGGTTGCCGGGATGGTGGGTCTTGAACAGGAACGGCTCGCCGACGTCGAGGGCCTTGAACGCGGCGTGACCTGACGGAAGCCAGAAGTTCGCCTCGGTGAGCTGCGGACGATCGCCCAGGAACGCCGCCCAGCGGTTGTCGGTGACACCGATGACAGCCCGCATGCCGGGACGCTACCGAGCGGCCAATCAGACGTCGGCCCTCCCCATTGGGCCTGACTACGGCTAGGGGCGCTGACAGCGTAGCCAAAGCCCATTACATTGGGCCTTCGTAGGTGGGCGAGGGTACCCCCTGCCCACCCTTGCCGACCTCGCACCCAACTACAAAAGCCCAACATGTTGGGTAGTGAGCGAGGGACTGTGCCCGACCCCAGGCCGACCGTCCGGCGGAAGTTGATCGAGGTAGCGCTGCCGCTGGAGGCGATCAACCGGGAGTCGGCGCGGGAGAAGTCGATCCGGCACGGACACCCCTCGACCCTGCACCTGTGGTGGGCGCGGCGTCCGCTGGCGGCAGCGCGGGCCGTGCTGTTCGCGCAACTGGTGGACGACCCGTCCGCGCGGCCCGACGAATTCCCGACCGAGGAGCTACAGCGTGCCGAGCGGGAACGGCTGCACCGGCTGATCGAGCAACTGGTGGTCTGGGAGAACATCCGCGACGAGAAGCTGTTCGCGCAGGCGCACGCCGAGATCCTCAGATCCACGGACGGCAATCCGCCGCCGATTCTCGACCCGTTCGCCGGCGGCGGCACGATTCCCTTGGAGGCGCAGCGGCTCGGACTCGAAGCCCACGCCTCCGACCTCAACCCCGTGGCGGTGCTGATCAACAAGGCGCTGATCGAGATCCCGCCCAAGTTCCGTGATCAGCCGCCGGTGTTTCCGGGCCTCGCTGAGTCCCGGATCGGCGGCTGGAAGGGCGCCGAGGGGCTGGCTGCCGACGTCCGCGCCTACGGCCAGTGGATGCGGGACGAGGCGGAGAAGCGGATCGGCCACCTCTATCCGAAGGCGACGCTGCCCGACGGCACGAAGGCGACCGTCATCGCCTGGATCTGGGCGCGGACCGTGGCGTGCCCCAACCCCGCCTGCGGCATCGAGATGCCGCTGGTGCGGTCCTGGTGGCTGGGCAAGAAGAAGGGCAAGGAAGCGTACATCGTGCCCACCGTGGTTCCGGACGCCTCGCATCCGTCGGGGCAGCGGGTGCGGTTTGAGATCGGGCATGACCTGCTGCATGCGCCCTTAATGACTACGGACGGAACGGTCGGCAGGACCGGGGGGCGGTGCGTCGCGTGCGACACGGCCGTCGCGCTCAACTACATCCGCGCCGAAGGGCGTGCCCACCGGATGGGTGCAAGTCTGATGGCCGTAGTAGCTGAGGGTCGGCGCCGGCGGGTCTACTTGGCGCCTTCTGGTGAGCATGTGGTGACTTCGCAAGTGGTGCGGCCTGGAGAAGCCCCAGCCGGTGACCTTCCACCCAATCCCCGTGACTTCAAGACACCCAACTATGGCATGACCTCATGGCGGGATCTCTTTACGAATCGTCAGCTGGCCACGCTGGTGACCCTCAGTGACCTGGTGGCTGAGGCCCGCGGGCGGGTGCTTGCCGACGGTGGTGATATTGCGCAGGCGGATGCCATCGCGACGTACCTCGGCATGGCCATTAGTCGGACCCTGAACAAGTCGACCTCCATCTGCTCTTGGGACAGCAGCCCCAAGATGGAGGCGGTTCGCGGACTGTTCGCCCGCCAAGCCATCCCGATGGCGTGGGACTTCGCTGAGGCTAACGTGCTGGGTTCGTCCTCGGGCAACTTCATGGAGGACTCCGAGTGGGTGGCTCGGTCCTTGGATCGCATGCCACTTGCGGGGCCGATTGGGTCAGCCGAGCAAGCGGACGCGGCAAACCGTAGCTATGACGCGCTGATCAGCACCGATCCCCCCTACTACGACAACATCGGGTACTCGGATCTCTCCGACTTCTTCTACGTATGGCTACGCCGAACGCTTCGTGATGTTCACCCCGACCTGCTATCGACGATGCTGGTGCCCAAGGCGGAGGAGCTGGTGGCCAACCCGTACCGGCACGATGGTAAGGACGGGGCCCGGCAGTTCTTCGAGGACGGCTTTCGCTCCGTCTTCGCCCGGGCACGACTATCCGCACGGGAGGACTTCCCGATCACGGTCTGGTACGCGTTCAAGCAGAGCGAGTCCGACGCCAACGGGGAGGCATCTACCGGCTGGGAGACGCTGCTCGAAGGGATGATCCGGTCGGGCTGGACGATCACCTCCACCTGGCCGAACCGTTCCGAGCTGGGCAACCGGATGATCGCGAGCGGCACGAATGCGCTCGCGTCCTCGATCGTCCTGTCGCTTCGTCCTCGCCAGGAGGACGCGCCGACAACTGACCGTCGTCGGTTCATCTCGGCGCTGGAGGAGGAACTCCCGGACGCGCTTCGCAAGCTCCAGCAGGGCCAGATCGCTCCCGTCGACCTTCCGCAGGCGGCGATCGGGCCGGGCATGGCGGTGTTCAGCCGGTACAGCGCGGTCCTCGAACCGGATGGCTCGGCGATGTCGGTCCGCTCGGCGCTCGCCCGGATCAACGAGATCCTCGACCAAGTGCTCAATGAGCAGGAAGGCGACTTCGACCTGACAACGCGGTTCTCGATCGCGTGGTACCGCCAGCACGGGTACGCATCCGGCAGGTACGGCGACGCCGAACTGCACGCGAACGCCCGCGGTGTCGCCGTCCAGTCGCTCGATCGCGACGGCGTCCTGATCAGCCGCGCCGGCACCGTCCAACTGATCCGCCCGGCGAACCTCGGCCCCGGCTATGACCCGTTGGGCGACGCGCACATCAGCACCTGGGAGGTGCTGCACCACCTGATCAGAGTCTTGGAAGCCGACGGCATCACGCCCGCCGGTGACCTGCTGCGCGACGTGCTGGCCAGGCCGGACGCCGCCATTGACGCGGACCTGGTCAAGGAACTCGCCCACCTGCTGTTCCGCATCGCCGAGGCCAACAGCTGGACGAAGGACGCCCTGAGCTTTAACACCCTGGCCACCAGCTGGCCTGAGATCCTTGATTCTGCTCGCGCTAATGCCAATGGCTCGGAAAGCTCCCAGGCGACCCTGGACTACGGCGACTCCGAGGAGGAAACGTGACCCCGGCCCTTGCACAACGCGAGTCGACTCGCGACTACTCGGCGTTAATGCACTGCGATGACACGGGACACTGGCTGGAAGATGCGGTCGCCCAGGTGAAGCACTGGTTGCGCGAGAAGGGCTTCGACGTCAACCTTGACAGCTCCGCCGACCACTCGATGGCGAACGCGAGGTTGGCCGTGCGGCGGCTGGATGCCGGCAGCACCGACGACCTCCGCATCCAACTGGTCGAAGAGCAGCCCACCGGGACCTGGACTACTGAGTTCGTTGCACACGACGAGCCCGGAGCTGACGACTGGATCAGTCTCACGGTGAGCAACAGCGAGGGCAGATTCGTCGCCGTCCCCCGTCTCGCTCGCTACCTCATGCAGGTGCTACGGCTGCGTGACGGCCTGATCGAGTTCATCGACCAGCCGCAGATCTTTGGGCCGGAACGGCTGGAGGAACTCGTTCGACTATTGGCCGACGGCAGCCGGCATGGACTCGTGTTCGTGGCCGGCACCAACGAGAACATCCCGTTCCAGGCGTTCGCCCAGAAGCTCGGCGTGTGGACGAAGGAGATCTACGGACTGGGCCAGGTGATCCTGCTCACCCCGGACGCGACCGCCGCGTTCATCGATCGTGTCGGCTCTGGGATAGCGACGCCTCCGTGGACGATCCGCACCTATCAGCCCGGGGTCAGGTTCGACGACCCTCACGACGCCAGGCGCCATCGCATTCTCGGCACCAGCCGTCTCGCCAGGGAGAGGGACGGCACGATCCGCACTCTGCTGGGCGACGTGGCGCGACAACAAGGGGCCATCCGACCCGATGATCCGGCGGTCCGGAGCACACGTCGACGTTTCGAGCGGTTCGAAAATCGACGCCTGGTCGAGGAGGTGGCCGTTGCGTCCGTGGTGGCCGAGGTCCCCGTGGCGCCTCCCGCCGTTGTGGTTGAACCTCAACCAGAAGCCACGCTCGTCGCCCCTACCGAATCCCCACAGCCATCCGGGCCGTCGGAGCAGTCCGAGATCGGTCTTGTCAAACGCATTCTGGGTATCAAGGAGATCACCGAGCGGACCCTTCTCGACCTCATGGCGAGGGCGCGACAGTGGGGTGTCCACCGTGCGTCCGCGCAAGCGCTGCAGGGACGAGTCGACGAACTGCTGACCAAAGTGGAGCAGCTCGAGGACACCAACGCCGAACTGATCGACGCGCTCGATGACGAGCAAGGGGCGAACGAGTTCCTCCGCATTGAACTCGACGATCGTGACGGCAAGGTCAGTTGGCTCCAGTCTCGCCTCAAGCAGGTGGGTGACTACGACGCCTCGTATCTCAAGATCCCGGGTGAGTTCCGGATCGAGCGTCCGAGCACCTTCGACGAACTCCTCGATCGCATCGAGTCGGTGGACGGAGTGACCTTCACCGGCAAGGCCTCCGACGTGCTCCGCCTCAACCAGATCGACACGAACGACGCTGCCCTGCGAACGGCATGGGATGCTGTTCTCGTACTCGGCGACTACGCGAGAGCCCGCAGCAACGGCGACTGGAACTCCGGCCTCGACCAGTATATAAAACAGACGCCGAAGGGTTACCGAACGGTACCCTCCAACAAATTCGGCTCGACCGAGACTGGGATCACCATGAGCGCGCACGGCAAGGAGCGCATCTTTCCCGTGCCGACCTCTGTGCAGACCTCGGGTGTCGCCGAGATGAAAGCGCACTTCAAGCTGGCTCGCATCGGGATGGTCAGTCCCCGGATGTACGTCTACGACGGACATCCGTCCAATCCGGCGGTGTTCATCGGCTATATCGGCCCACACCTCACCAACACCCAGACCCGCTGATATCGAAGGAGATTGACTGATGGGTTTCCTCACCCCCATGTACGAGCTGGGCGAATATCTGAAATGGACGCGTTCCGGAGAGATCCAGCTCCCGGACTTCCAGCGCGGCTACAAGTGGGATGACGAACGCATCCGGCAGCTCCTCGTCACGGTGCTGCGGGGTCATCCGCTCGGGGCGGTGATGTTGCTCACGACGGGCAACGCGCAGGTCCGCTTCAAGCCGCGGGCCATCGAAGGGGTCGATCTACCGCCCGGTACGGGCGCCAAGTTCCTCCTGCTCGACGGCCAGCAGCGGCTGACGTCGCTGACGCAGGCGATGAGCGGCAGCGGCGTCGTCCACACAAAGGACGCCCGTGGCAAGCTCTTCGACCGACGCTACCTGGTTCACATGGAGTCCGCCTTGAGCGATCAGAGCCGCGTGGACGAGGCAGTGGTCTCCATTCCCGCCGACGGTGTCGTCCGCTCGAACTTCGGCAAAGACATCGAGCTCGATCTGAGCGATCCCGATAAGCAGCGCGCACAGGGCTACTTCCCGCTGCATCTGCTGTACGGCGACTACATGAGTTGGAGTTGGGAACTGGAGGATCGCGCTCTTGGGAAGGCCTTCTTCGACACCTTCATCAAGCCCGCGGCCACCTATGACATTCCTGGGATCGTTCTGGATGAGAGCACCGACAAGGCCGCCGTGGCTACCGTGTTCGAAAAAGTGAACACCGGTGGTCTGCCGCTGAACGTCTTCGAACTGCTCACGGCGGTCTTCGCCGGCGATGCGGACTAC
>JAANMX010002282.1_pt1 | contig 19544 bp, 18 predicted proteins | sample 7279681 | NCBI WGS metagenome assembly JAANMX01 (sample SAMN14094542, study PRJNA606508) | bioreactor metagenome | isolation source: A lab-scale SPAN reactor treating ammonium-rich wastewater day 351 | place: Ireland: Galway | collected 2018-01-01
GCGCGAGGAACGAACCGGGCCGCTTCACCGGATCGAGCCTGCGCAGCGTGCCCGCGGCGACCATCTGCTCGCACAGCCGGTCGTATTCCTCCTGCGAGCCGTCGCACCAGAGCACCTGGTCGGGCCTGACCAGTGCGGCGATCGCGCCGACCCATTCGATCAGCCGGGGATGCCGCACCCAGTCGGGCGTCTGCAGCGACGCGACCGCACGGATGTTCGGAGCAGCGCCAGGGCGTCCGGTCGGGGTCATTGCCGCCTCGACACGAGCGTGGGACATGGAAGAACCTCCGTAACGTGAAATCGGCTGCGTCGGCGCGGAACCGGCCACACGCATGCGCGCTGCGCGCGGCAACGAGACTGCGGTACGAATTGGCGCGACGGCATCGGCATCTCGGGCCCGCCAGCACAGAACCGGTTCGCGCGACACGGATTGCCTGCCGTGTGCGACGGCAGCGCGGCGCCGCTTGCTGTGGGGGCGGGGGTCCGAGTGTACACCCGACCCACGAGCGCTGGCGGTGACGAAAGGCGCGGAGCCGACGGGCCATGCGACAGACCGCGTGCGGCCGCGCGCTGTCCGGCGCGCGATAATCCCCGCCATGTCCGTGCCACTTTCCGCCGCCACGATCCTCGAAGCCTGCGACCACGGCCGCAGCCTCGATCGCGCGCGCTTCGCGTCGCTCGATGACCTGACCCAGGCCGAGGCCATCCAGGCGAGCATTCGGGTTGCACGACTGGCGCGCGGCGAGCGGCCCGTGGGCTACAAGATCGGCTTCACGAATCGCTCGATCTGGCCGCTCTATGGCGTCTTCCACCCGATCTGGGCCCCGGTCTGGGATGCCACGCTGATCCGCGCCTGCGCATCACAGGTCACCCTGGAGGCCGCCGGATTCGCCGAACCGCGCATCGAACCCGAGATCGTCGTCGGCCTGCGCACGGCGCCAGTCGCCGACACCCCGCAGGCCGTGCTCGAAGCGGCCGACTGGATTGCCCACGGTCTGGAGATCGTGCACAGCCCGTTCCCGGGATGGCGCTTCACCGCCGCCGAGGCCTTTGCCGCGCAGGGCCTGCACGGCGCACTGGTACTCGGCCCGCCGCTGGCGGTGGCCAGCCTCGGACAGCCGGCCGGCCAGGCGCTCGCGCGACTTGCCGGGATCGAAGTCGAATTGGTGTGCGATGGCTGTGTGGTCGAGCGCGGTCGCGGCGCCAACGTGCTCGACGGCCCGATGCACGCCATCGCACACCTGTCGCGCGAATTACGCCGCCGCGGCCGCTCGATCGAACCCGGCTCGGTGATCAGCACCGGTACGCTGACCGATGCCGGGCCGATCCGCGCCGGCCAGCGCTGGGAGACCCGCCTGCACGGCATCGAACTGCCGGGCCTGACGGTCGATGTCCACTGATGGATCCGTCGCTGTCTGCGGCGCTTCCCCCCCGTCGTACGCACCTGATGTTCCGTGGCTGTCCCGTTCCTGCACACCCATGACCCACCCGCTGTCCAGCCGCTGTCCAGCCGCTGTCCAGCTTTTGTCCCTGCCTTGTCCACCGCTTTTCCATCGGCACCATCGCCGCGTCGCCGCGCCGGGCGCCGCGCAGGACAGCCTCGGGCATGACCAGCGACCGAAGACCCGAGGGGCAGCGTCGCGCCGGTTTCTGGAGTAGATTAGTGCCATGTCCCAGCTCAGCCCCGCCCAGCGCACCGCCGGCACCGCGCGCATCGTGCTGACGGCGGGGATCCTGTTTGCCTTCGAAGCGCTGTGGCGCGGGTCGGTCACGCGCACGCTGATGGCGGCCGCACTGATGGTGTTCGGCGGCGGGCTGCTCTTCCTCGCCAAGCGGGCCGATTGAGAGAGGTCGAGTTCCTCGCGGTCGACGGCGTCCCGATCGACGAAGAGCTCCAGGACGCAGGCACGGTAGGCCCCGAACTCGCGTACCTGGCGCGCTGCTATCGCTCCAGCCCGCGCGCGCTGGTGTTCCGCAATCCGTCGTCCGACTGGCGGCTGTTCGTCGTGCAGCTGCCGCTGGCGTCGCGGCTGTCGCTGATGGCCAACCCGATCTTCGCGCAGCTCACGCGCGCCTGGGGCCTGAACGTTCGCTTCCTCGGCGTGGACCGCGACCGGCTCGTCTACGACTTTCGCGCACTGCTTTCCGACCGCACGCTGAAGCTGCTGGTCGACCTGCTCGCGCGCAGCGACGGCGCCGACGCCGCGCTCGACCTGCTGTTCGATTCGCTCGCCGAAGAGATGCTCACCGTGCTCGATCGCCGTCGCGGCGACTGGCACCGCCATCTCGACCGCGAGCACCGGCTCGAGCCCGGCGCGCCGGCGTCGCTGTTCGACCGCGCCGCCCGCTGCCCGGACTTCCTCGCGCAATTGCGCGGCGCGCTGCGCGACGACATCGTCGACGTCGAGTTCTATGGCCGCGCACTGCGCTCGATCGACCTGCGCGAAGGGGCGATCGACGCGCGCATCGCCGCCGTCGTCGAAGCGAGCCTCGACCCGGTCACGCTCGCCAAGCTCGCGCGCAGCGGCGCCGGCAAGCACCTGGGGTGCTACAACTGGCTGCGCCTCGATCCGCGCCATGCGATGCCGCGCGCGCACCTGCTGGCGCGGCTGCCGGCCTTCGCCACCTTCTTCGCCGAAACACTGGTGCCGCTCGACGCCTGGGGCGCACCGCAGACCGACGAGGACGGCGATGCGGAGGTGCTCGACACGCCGGCCGACGCCGCGCGTCGCCGCGCGCAGCGACGCCAGCCGCCGACCTTCGATCTGCGCCCGCTCGCCGCGCGCCAGGACAGCGCTCACAGCCTGCGATGGGCCGGCGTGCTCGAGCGCGCGATTGACGCGGGCCAGGACCGCGCCGTCATCGAGGCGATCGCACAGCGCTTCGCGGTGGGCGACAACGTCGTGCGTCGGCTCTGGCGCGACAGGCCTGCCGCACTCGGCCAGCCGCCCACCTGGCAGCTGGCGCAGATCCTTCGCCGGCTCGGCGAGCGCGGCGACCGCGACTGGCCGGCCGACGCGGCGGCCTGGGAATCGCTGATCGCCAGCGCGGTGCCGATCGAAGCGGGCTGAAGTGGGCCGGGCGGCGCGCCGGCGTCCGGGCATGATCGCCGCAGCGTCGGCGAACAGCCCCACTCACGGAGAGCCGCAGTAGACATCGACCGCTTCATGCAGGGATACCGGCAAGCCTGGGAGCAGCGGGACGAATCGCAGTTCTGCGCGCTCTTCGCACCCGATGGCGAATACCACGACACGCCGTTCGCGGTGCAGCGCGGCCACGCGCAACTCGCCGAATACTGGCGTCGCGTGAAGCTGCAGGAAGACGTGCGCGTCGACTACGAGGTTCTGGCGCGCAGCGCGACAGGCGGCATCGCGCACTGGCACGTCAGCGACCTCGTGACCTCCGAGGAGCTGTTCCGCATCTGGGCGAAGTCCACCGGCACGAATCTCGTCGAACGCAAGCCCGGCGATCCGTTGCCGCGGATGATCCTCGACGGCGTGCTGCAGGCCGAGTTCGCCGGCGGCGCGTGTCGCACCTGCCGGATCTGGTGGCACTCGCTGCCGCAGCCGGGCTGAGGTCCGGATCAGAGCGCGACGAGATGCCCGGCGGTTGCCCCCTCGACTGCATCCAGCGGCGCTGCACGGTCGAAGGTGACGAATCGCCCGCGGTTGCGTACCGCCAATGCCAGCAGATATGCGTCGGTGATCTGGCGCGAGCCGAGGATCGACGTCCAGCGCAACATGCGCCGCGGCCTGCGCCAGCCCGGTCCCGGGCGGATCACCGGCGCGGTCGACGACGACCCCAGTGGCATCGCCACCTACTCGCAGGCCGGCGCGCAGTTCGGCTACTCGATGCTGTGGACCGTCGTGTTCACGCTGTCGCTGATGACCGCGATCCAGGTGATCAGCGCGCGCATCGGTTACGTCACCGGGCGCGGCCTGTCCGCCAAGATCCGCGAGCGGTTCCCGCGGCCGGTGCGGTACGCGACGGTCGGCATGCTGCTCGCGGCCAACACGCTGAACATCGCCGCCGACCTCGCCGCGATGGCCGAGGCCCTGTGGCTGATCCTCGGGGGCTCGACGCCCGTCTACGTGGCCACCGTCGGACTGCTGTGCCTGGTGCTGCAGGTGTTCCTGTCCTGCCGGCGCCACGTGCGCGTGCTGAAGTGGCTGTCGCTGACGCTGCTTGCCTGCGTGGCCGTCGCGTTCTCGATCCGGGTCGACTGGCTTCAGGTCGCGCGGGAAATCGCATGGCCGAAGCTCGCGCACCTGCCACTCAGCCGATCTGCAGCGACGTGTCGGACAGGAACCGGTATTGCGGCACTTCCAGGTTCGTCGGCGCCGGCACGTTCTTCACCACGCGGCCGGCCAGGTCGAAGCGCGAACCGTGACACGGGCAGTAGAAGCCGCCGGGCGCGTGCAACTCGGCGTTCAGCGCCGCATCGTCGAGTCGCAGCACCGGCGAGCAGCCCAGATGCGTGCAGATCCCCACCGCGACGAACAGGTCGGGATGCAGCGAACGCGTGGCGTTGGCGCACGCGTCCGGCTGCTCCGAGCGCTGCGAACCGGGGTCGGCCAGCACCGGGTTGGGCTCTTCGAGCGCGCGCACCATCGCAGCGGTGCGGCGCATCAGCCAGACCGGCTTGCCGCGCCACGACACGGTTCGCAGCTCGCCGGGCGCGAGGCCTGTCAAGTCGACCACGACCGGCCCGCCGACCGCCAATGCCCGTGCCGACGGTTCCATGCTGTCGACCAGCGGCCAGGCGGTGGCGAGCAGACCCACGCCGCCAATCACGCCGGTGGCGGCAACCAGCCATTGCCGGCGCGGACCTCCCGGCGCAGCCGCGCCATCGGGCGCGCCGGCTTCCGGCCCGATGGCGCCGGCCACTGGCCGGATCGCGTCATCGAAGGTCCCCATGATGTCGCCTCACTTCGCGGCGCGCAGCCGCTTCAGCCGATCTTCACCGGCACGAAGATCCGGTTGCCGTCGCGCATGATCAGCAGTGCCGCCGACTTGTCGGACTTCGCGAGTGCGGCACGCACCTGCTCGATGCTCTTCACCGGCATCCCGTTCACGCCCACCAGCACGTCACCCGGGCGCACGCCGGCCATCGCCGCCGGGCCGCCCGTGCCTTCGACCAGCAGGCCACCGTCGACGCCGGCCTCGCGCTGCTCCTGCGGATCGAGCGGCCGCAACGCGAGCCCGACCCGGCCCTTGGCTGCCTTGTCATCGACCGCGGTCGCGTTGGCGACCTTGTCGCTGGCGTTGCCGAGCCGTGCGGTGATCTCCTCGCGCTTGCCGTGGCGCCAGACTTCCAGCGCCACCTTGTCACCTGGCGATGCTTCGCCGATCAACGCCGGCAGATCGCCCGAGGCGACGATCGGCTTGCCGTCGGCCTTCAGGATCACGTCGCCCGACTTCAGGCCGGCGTGGTCGGCCGGTCCGCCCTTCTCGACGCTCGCGACGAGCGCGCCTTCGGGCTTGTCGAGCTTGAACGAATCGGCCAGCGCCTGGTTCACCTCCTGCACGGTGACGCCGAGCTTCGCGTGGCGCACGGTGCCGTGCGCGACGATCTGGTCGCGCACGCGCAACGCCACGTCGATCGGAATGGCGAACGACAACCCCTGGTAGCCGCCGGTGCGGCTGAAGATCTGCGAGTTGATGCCCACGACCTCGCCGCGAGCGTCGAACAGCGGCCCGCCCGAGTTGCCCGGATTCACCGCCACGTCGGTCTGGATGAACGGCACGTAGCTGTCGTCGGGCAGCGAGCGCCCCTTGGCGCTCACCACGCCGGCGGTCACCGAATTCTCGAAGCCGAACGGCGACCCGATCGCCAGCACCCATTCACCGACCTGCAGGTCGCGCGCGCTGCCCAACGGCACCACCGGCAGGTGGGTGGCGTCGATCTTCAGCACCGCGACGTCGGTCTTCGGGTCGGTACCGAGCACCCTGGCCTGGAACTCGCGCCGGTCGGTGAGCTTCACCGTGACGTCCTTCGCGTCCTGCACCACGTGCGCATTGGTCAGGATGATGCCGTCGGGATCGACGATGAAACCCGAGCCCTGACCGCGCATCGGCATCTCGCGCTGGCCCTGGCCGCCGGGTACCGCGAAACGCTTGAAGAATTCGTAGAACGGATCGTCGGGATCCAGCCCGGGGATGCCCTGACCGGCCACCTTCTTCATGCCGCTCACGCTGATGTTGACGACCGCCGCCCCGTGGCGCTGGACGATCTGCGTGAAGTCGGTTGGCGCGATCGCAGGCGCCGGCGCAGCCATGCCCGCAGTGGCGGCAGGCGCGCCCGCCACGCTGGCCGGAGCGGCCGCACGGGCGATCGATGCCGTCACGAAGCTCGCGCCTGCGCCGCCGATCACTCCGGCGGCAGCCAACGCCACGACAAGACGGGTGGGGGTCAACGAACGGGTACTCATGTGCTCTCCTTTGCAGGTGCCCTGCATGTCGATGCACGAGACTGTCGACCCGCTGTCTTAGGCGTCTCTTAAGCCCCTTGCGGCGACTCCGCCGGCACCGCGCGCCACTCGCAGCACGCCGGGCAACACCCGTACGCTGAATTGGCGCGCACCTGCGAGCGGTTCGCCGTCGGCGGCCAGCGGCAGTTCGACGTCGCTCTCGACCTGCAATTGCGAGAAACGCACGGTGCGCACCTCGGGGTGGCCGAGGTGCCGGCCCGCGAGCAACCGCGGCAGCATCGCGAACGCACCGGCACGCCCGAAGCGGCCCGCCACCAGCAGGTCGAGCCGCCCGTCGTCGATGCGCGCGCCGGGCGCGGCCGGCATGCCGGCGCCGTAGCTCGGCGTATTCAGGCTGGAGGCGAACAGCGCCTCGCCGTCGTGCACGAGCTCGCCGTCGACGAACACGCGCAGGCACCGCCGGCGCAGAGCGGCCAGTTCGCGCAACGTGGCCCACAGATAGCGCGGCAGGCCGCGCAGCCACTGGGGCCCAACGGAGGCACGTCGTGCGATCGCCGCATCGAAGCCGGCGGTCAGGCTGGACGCGAAGGGCTGCGCGTCGCCGCCGCTGCGCCACTCGCCAAGGTCGCACGACGCAGTCGGGCCGTGCAACGCACGCGACAGCGCAGCATCCCAGGCCAACCCGCGCAGGCCCAGCGCGCCTGCCAGGTCGTTGCCGCTGCCCACCGGCACCAGGCCCAGCACCAGATTTCGTGCGAGCAACGCCGGAAGCAGGCGGTGCACCGTGCCGTCACCGCCGACCAGCACCGCGCGCGCGCCTTCGGAGCAACCCCGCAGCAGTTCGTGCGCGCGGTCGACCTCGTCGGTCAGCGCGAACACCGCATCGGGCGCGCGCGCCGCCAGCCATTGCCGCACGGGATCGGCCAGGCGGCGCGCGCGCCCCCCGGCCGCGCGCGGGTTCAGCAGAACCAGCGAGGCTATTTCTTCCGCCCGTATTTGCCGACCAGCGTTGCCTTGCCGATCGCGTTCGCGTTCACCATGAACCCGACCAGCGACGCGCTCGCCCCGTCCGGAATCTCGAGCTTGTCGACCTTCAGTGCGTAGACGGTGAACACGTAGCGGTGCGGCTTGTCGCCCGGCGGCGGACACGGCCCGCCCCAGCCCGCTGCGCCGAAGTCGGTCTTCTGCTGCACCGCACCGGCCGGCAGCTTGCCGCCGTCGGCCGATCCCGCTCCCTGCGACAGTGCGGCGGTGCCGGCAGGCAGGTTGTAGACGACCCAGTGCCACCAGCCCGCGCCGCCGGTGGGCGCGTCCGGATCGTGCACCAGTAGCGCAAAGCTCTTCGTGCCCGCGGGCGGCGCTTTCCACGCGAGCGCCGGCGAGACGTTCTCGCCTTCGCAGCCGAAGCCCTTGAACACGAACTTGTTGCCGATCGGCGCTTTCGGCCCGATGTCGGGACTGCTCAACTGGAATGCGAACGCACTGCTGCAGCCGAGCGCGAACGCGCCGGCGACAGCAACCCTGGACAGGACGGTCATGTTGGAGCTCCGGTGGAGGCGGAGTCATCATGCTGGGCCGAACCGGCCGCGTTCGCAAGATCCGCACACCGGATCCGCGAAACACGATTGCAGTACGATGGTCCGGCAGCGATCCCGCCGCGCCGCCGCGCTCCGGAGAACACGACTTGCCCGATACCTCCCGCTATGGACGCTTCGGCAGCGGCCAGGCCGTCCGGCGCATCGAGGATGCCACGCTCGCCAGCGGCCGCGGCGCATTCGTCGATGACTTTCACGCCGACGACGAGGCGCATCTGTGTTTTCTGCGTTCGCCGCACGCGCACGCACGCATCGTCGCGATCGACGCGTCGGCGGCGCGCGCCCTGCCCGGCGTGCTCGCCATCCTGACCGGCGAGGACCTGGTGCGTGCCGGCGTCGGTGTCTTTCCCGGCCCGGCCGGCTTCAGGCGGCCCGACGGCTCGCACGGCGCGGCACCGCCGCGGCGACCGCTCGCGCACGAGCGCGTGCGCTTCGTCGGCGAGGCGGTTGCCGCCATCGTTGCCGAATCGCCGCAGGCTGCGATCGACGCGCGCGACGCGACCCTGGTCGACTACGAGGACCTGCCCGCCGTCGTCGACGTCGACGACGCGATCGCCCCGGGCGCACCGCTGGTCTGCGACGAGGCACCCGGCAACCTCGCGGCCGCGATGCGCCACGGCGATGCCGCAGCCGCCGAGGCGGCCTTTCGCGCGGCTGCGCACGTGGTGTCGCTCGACCTCGTCAACCAGCGGCTCGCGCCGTCGGCGATGGAGCCGCGCGCGGTGCTGGCGACCTGGGACGCGTCCGCCGCGCGCCTCACCCTGCGGATGAGCACGCAGATGCCTTCGGGGGCGCGCGACACGCTCACGCAAGACCTGTTGAAGATCCCGAAGGAGAGCGTGCGCGTCGTCGTGGGCGATGTCGGCGGCGGCTTCGGCATGAAGACCGGCCTGTATCCCGAGGACGCCGCGGTCGCGTTCGCCGCGCGGCACCTGCAGCGGCCCGTCAAGTGGTGCGCCGAGCGCAGCGACGAGTTCCTCGGCGCGACGCACGGCCGCGACGTTCGCAGCCGCGCCGAGCTCGCGCTCGACGCGAGCGGGCGCATCCTCGCGATGCGCATCCGCGCGCTGGCCAACGTCGGCGCCTACGCCACGCCCACCGGCGTGGCGATCCAGCTGCTGATCGGGCCGTGGGTGCAGACCAGCGTCTACGACATCCCGGTGATCGACTTCGAGTTCCGCGCGATCCTCACGCACACCACGACCACCGGCGCGTATCGCGGCGCCGGCCGCCCCGAGGCGATCTACATCACCGAGCGGCTGATGGACGCGGCCGCGCGCAAGCTCGGCATCGGGCAGGCCGAACTGCGCCGGCGCAACATGATCCGGCCCGAACAGATGCCCTATCGCAACGCGATGGGCCAGACCTACGACAGCGGGCGCTTCGAGTCGATCATGGACCAGGCGCTGGCGCTGGCCGGCTGGGACGGCTTCGACGCACGCCTGGCCGGGTCGAAGGCGCGCGGGCGGCTGCGCGGCCGCGGCCTCGCCACCTTCCTCGAGTGGACCGGCGGCAACGCGTTCGAGGAGCGCGTCACCGTCGACGTCGCGGCCGACGGCTTCATCGAGATCTTCTCGGCCACGCAGGCGATGGGCCAGGGCATCGCGACCAGTTATGCGCAACTCGCGGTCGACGTGTTCCAGGTGCCGATCGAGCGGATCCGCATCGTGCAGGGCGACACCGACCGCGGCAGCGGTTTCGGCAGTGCGGGGTCGCGCTCGCTGTTCACCGGCGGCTCGGCGGTGCGCGTGGCTTCCGAGCGCACCGTGCGCAAGGCGCAGGACCTCGCCGCCGAGGCGCTCGAGGCTCCGGCGGCCGACATCGAATACGTCGACGGCGCCTTGCGCATCGTCGGCACCGACCGCTCGATCGGGCTGTTCGAGCTGGCCGCGCGCCAGCCCGAACGCAGGATCTGGATGGACTCGACCAGCTCGGTCGAGGGATCGAGCTGGCCCAACGGCTGCCACGTCTGCGAAGTCGAGATCGACCCCGACACCGGCGCAATCGAAGTGCTCGCGTATGCATCGGTCAACGACGTGGGCCGCGTGGTGAATCCCGACATCGTGCGCGGCCAGCTCGACGGCGGCGCGGTGCAGGGGCTGGGGCAGGCGCTGTGCGAGCAGGTGATCCACGACCGGGCGAGCGGCCAGTTGCTGTCGGCCAGCTTCCTCGACTATGCGATGCCGCGCGCCGATCTCGCGGGGTGCTTCTTCCGCACCGAAATGGACCCGTCGATCCCGTGCCTGACCAACCCGCTCGGCGTCAAGGGCGTCGGCGAGCTGGGCACGATCGGCGCAACGCCCTGCGTGGTCAATGCGGTCGTCGACGCGCTGTGGCGCGCCGGGCAGGGCGAGCACGCCCTGTCGGTGCAGATGCCGTTGACGCCCGAGCGCATCTGGACCCTGCTTCACGGCTGAACACCGGCTTTACATCTGCTTACCCGTGCGCCGGCCGCGCCACGTCGGCGCGAGCGCACGGTGGAGCGTTTCAGGCTCATGACATTCGCATCGACCGTGAGGTGGACAATGAAGCGACGCGGCCCGGTCGCCTGGCTGGTCTGCGCAGCCGCGGCCACGACGATCGCACTCGCACCGGCCGGGCCGGTGCAGGCTCAACAGACCTATGCCTCGACGCGGGCGCAGGCGCCCTTTGCGCAGGAACAGCTCGACCAGATGCTCGCACCGGTCGCGCTGTACCCCGACGCGCTGCTCGCGCAGGTGCTGATGGCCGCGACCTGGCCGCTCGAGGTCGTGCAAGCCGACCGCTTCATGCGGCAAAACCCCGGATTGAGCGGCGATGCGCTGGCCGACGCCGTCGAAGCCACCCCATGGGATCCGAGCGTGCGCGCGCTGACGCAGTTTCCGTCGGTCCTCGCGATGATGAGCGAGCAGCTCGAATGGACCCGGCAGCTTGGCGACGCCTTCGTCGCGCAACGCGAGCAGGTGATGGACACCGTGCAGACGCTGCGTGCGCGCGCCCGCGCCGCCGGCAACCTCGACTCGACCGACCAGCAGCGGGTGATCGTGCGCAACGAGGTGATCGTCATCGAGCCGGTCTACAGCGGCCTGCTCTGGGTGCCGTACTACGATCCGCGGGTGGTATTCGGTGTGTGGTGGCGGCCTGCCCATCGGCCGTTCTTCTGGGTACCTCCGGTCGTGTACCGACCGCCGCATTTCGCCGACGTGTACGCGCGCGGCTTCGTGCGCGGCCCCGTCGTGCCGCTGCGCCCGCGCCTGTGGATCGATGCGCAGCCGGTCTGGCGTGATCGCTACGTGGTGATCGACAACCGGCGCGTGAACAACGTGATCGTCACGCGACCGGGGGCCCAGCGCCCCACCGTCTGGCGCCACGATCCCGAACGCGCACGCCACCTCGACCGTCGTCCGCCGCCGGCCGGCCACATCGCACCGCATCCGCCCGCCTTCGAATCGCCCGGTCACGCCCGGCCACGTCCGCCCGCCTTCGAATCACCCGATCATGGCCGGCCGCGCCCCCCGGCCTTCGAATCCCCGGCACACACCCGGCCGCGTCCGCCGGTCTCCGAGCCCCCCGACCGTCTCCGGTCGCGGCCGCCACCTTCCGATCTGCCGGATCGCCTGCACCCGCGCCCGCCCGTCTCCGGACCGTCGGGCCGCCTCGACCCGCCGCGGCCCGAACCGCTGTCGCGATCCGAATCCCGGCCGCGGCGCGTGGAAAAACCGGTGCCGGTCCCGCATGCTGCGCCGCAGCCGCGGTTGGAGCCATCGCAGCGCCCATCCCGTCCGGTGCCCGTACCGACGCAACGCGAACCTGGCCAGCGCAGTCCGCACCAGTCCGGTCCGCAGCAACCTGGTCCGCAGCAGCGCTGGTCAGGCCGGTCCGACGGCCGGATCCAGTGACGGTGCGAACCCGGCGCGCAGCGACGGAAATCCGCGCAGGAACGCCTCGCCGTCCTCGCACCCCTGTCGCCAGGTCTGCTCGTACGCGTCCGGCGACGTGTAGTCCCAACTCGAAGCCGCGACCTTGCGCGACGGCTGCACGTAGACGCGCCCGGCGCGCACGAACACCGGTGCGTGCTGCGGATAGCGCCGCGTGGTCAGCACCAGCGTCGGGCCGCCGTCGGGATCGACCGCGTCCACCGGGACGTTGTCGACGAGCCCGCCGTCCATCGTCGGACGGCCGTCGCGGTATTCGATCGGCGTGAACGGTGGCGTACAGCTCGACGCGATGATCAGCGACACCAGTTCCTCGTCGCTGCGGCAGTCCTGCACGCGCGCGATCTCGCTGCGAAAACCCACCGCACGCCCGAATGACGGATGCAACGAGCGCCGCGCGTACTTCTCGATGTTGTAACCGACGATGCCGAGGGTCACCGCGCTGCGCGGCCCGAGCCAGCGCGGAATGCGCGCGAACTGCACACGAATCTCGGGCGCATCGCGCATCAACCGCGCGAACCGCTCGCCGCCGAGCAGCGCCCGCAGCGCGTTGCGGTAGATCGCGTTGTGCGGGAACACGCGCCGCCCGGGGCGCAGCAGGTTCATCGGGTAAACGTTGCGCGGGTTGTCCTTCAACGCCTCGCGGTAGTAGGCGAGCGCCGTGCGCGCGTCGTTCGCGAACAGCAGGCACGCGGTGGCAGCGCCGGCCGAGACGCCGGCAATCACGCGCGGACGCAAATCGGTCGCTGGCGCCACCACCTCCCAGAACCCTGCCTGCCACCAGCAACGATGCCCGCCGCCGGCAAAGACCACCTGTTCGAACATCGTCGATCCGTCACCCCCGACGTCACCTCCGACGTCACCCCCGACGTCGTCCATGCCGTCATCCGTGGCGTCGCCCATGACGTGGTCGGCATGCCGACGGTACACTGCGCGACGGTGAAGGCCACTGGCCCGCACCCGGGGATCGCAGCGATCCCTTGCAGACATACCTTGCCATGAACCTGCGCATCCTCGCCACCGGCGGCACCTTCGACAAGCGCTACGACCCGATCACCGGCGCCCTGGGTTTCGGCGAAACGCACCTGCACGAGATCCTCGCCCGCGCGCGCGTGCCCGGCCCGCTGGAGGTCGAGGTGCTGATGATGATCGACAGCCTCGACATGCACGACACGCATCGACAACGGGTGCTGGCCGCCTGCCGCGCCGCTCCGGAGCAGGCGCTGGTCGTCGTCCACGGCACCGACACGATGGTCGCGACCGCCGCGGTGCTCGGCGCAGCGGCGCTGCCGAAGACGATCGTCCTCACCGGCGCGATGGTGCCCTTTGCGCTGGCCGACTCGGATGCGAGCTTCAACCTGGGCGCCGCGATCGGCTTCGCGCACAGCCTGCCGGCGGGCGTCTGGGTCGCGATGAACGGCATCGCGCGCCCGTGGTCGAACGTGCACAAGAACCGCGAACGGGGCGTGTTCGAGCCGCTCGACCCGTGAATCGGCCGTGGGCGGGTGCTGCCGCTCGCCCGCGGTTGCCGCCGCCCGTCCCTCAGCGTGTCCGCACCACCAGTTGCGCCGCCGCTTCGGCGATCTTCGCCGCCGTGATCCGCACGTGCGCCTCCAGCGGCGGCGAATAGCCCACCGGTGCGCGCGGCGTACCCAGCCGGGCGAGCCTGGGTGCCGGACTCGGGGCCCACATCGCATCGCCGCGCTCGGCCAGCGTCGCGACGATCTCGGCGCCGAACCCCGCCACCTGCACCGCCTCGTGCGCGACCAGCACGTGCCCGGTACGCCGCGCCGAGGCCTCCACCGTCTCGCGGTCCCAGGGCCAGAGGGTGCGCAGGTCGATCACCTCGGCGTCGATGCCCTGCACGGCCAGCGTGCGCGCCGCATCGAGCGCATCGTGCACCGCGCGGCTCCAGGCGACGATCGTGAGGTCGCGCCCGGGCCGCGCGATGCGCGCGCGGCCGATCTCGATCGGCTGCGACGCATCCACTTCGCCTTCGAGCCCCCACAGTTCCTTGTGCTCGAAGTACGCCACCGGGTCGCCACTGGCCACCGCCGCCTTCAGCAGCGCGTAGTTGTCCTGCGGTGTGGCCGGACACACCACCGCGAGCCCCGGCACGTGCGCGAACCACGCCTCGAGCGACTGCGAGTGCTGCGCCGCCGACGCGCTCCAGATGCCGATCGGCATGCGGATCACCATCGACACGCGGCCCTGGCCGCCGAACATGAACCGGTTCTTCGCCGCCTGGTTGACGATCTCGTCCATCGCGCACAGCGCGAAGTCGACCACGCGCATCTCCACCACCGGCTTCAGTCCGGTGAGCGCCATGCCGACGGCCGAGCCGGCGATCGTGGCTTCGGAGATCGGCGTGTCGATCACGCGCCTTGCACCGAACTCCTCGAGCAGGCCGCGATACTGACCGAAGATGCCGCCGCGCCCGAGATCCTCGCCGAGCGCGACCACCGACGCGTCGGCGCGCATCAGGTCGGCGAGCGCCGCCGCTGCCGCCGACGCGTAAGTCATCGTCCGCGCGACGCCCGATGGCCCCGTGCCGCCCGATGGCTCCGCGCGACCCGATTGCCCGGCGTCGCCTGCGGGCGCTTGCGTCAGCTGAACCATCGTCCGCTCCCGGTGTCCTGCACGTCGTCGAACGCGCTCTGCCCGGCCGGCCACGCTGCCGCGTCGGCCGAAGCCAGCGCCGCGGCGACCTCGTCACGCGCCGCGCGCATCCGCGCCTCGATCGCCTCGCTGGCGACGCCGCGCTCGACCAGCCGGCGCTGCGCAAGCAACAGCGGATCGTCGTTCATCGCCGCCGCGAGTTCGCGCGGGTCGCGATACGCGGCCGGGTCCACCGAGACGTGCCCCTTGAACCGGTAGGTCTTCGCGTGCAGCAGTCGCGGGCCCTCCCCTGCACGCACCTGCGCCACCAGTTCGCGCGCCGCCGCCCAGACCGCCTCGACCTCCATGCCGTCGACCTCGACCGCCGGCACGCCGAAGCCGCGCGCACGCGCGGCCGCGCCCTCGCCGGCCGACATCGCCTCGGTGCGCGTCGTGGCCGACCAGCGGTTGTCCTCGCAAACGAAGAGCAGCGGCAATTCGAACGCCGCCGCCCAGTTCAGGCTCTCGGCGAACGGCCCGCGATTGAGCGCACCGTCGCCGAAGAACGTCACCGCGATCGCGTCGCGCCCCTGCACCCGCATCGACTGCGCCGCGCCCACCGCGATCGGAATGCCGGCGGCGACCACGCCGTTCGCACCCAGCATGCCCACCGAGAAGTCGGCGATGTGCATCGATCCGCCCTTGCCGCCGCAAAAGCCGCTCGCGCGTCCGAACAGCTCATGCATCATTCGCTCGAGGTTCGCACCCTTGGCGATCGTGTGCCCGTGGCCGCGGTGGGTCGAAGTCAGCCAGTCGCTCGCGCGCAGGTGCGCGCACACGCCGGTGGCCACCGCCTCCTGCCCGGTCGACAGGTGCAGCGGCCCGCGCACCTGCGCGCGCCCGCTGCCCGCCTGCCCGAACGCGGTCACGCCGCCGCGACTGGCCTCTTCGGCCGCGTCCTCGAACGCGCGGATGCGGCACATCGTGTGGTAGAGCCCGAGCAGCCGGTCGGCGTCGAGCGTGGGGTCGTCGGTCATCTTGGCGAGGTGTCGGAGGTGGATTGCGCCCGGCGCGACCCGCTGGCGCCCCGGAATCCTACACGCTGTCTTCGCTCGAAGAGCACGCGCCCATGCCCGGCACAACCACGGTCACTTCGATGCAAAAGCGCGTGAATCGCCGCGGAGCGTTGTGAATCAAGCCTCTGCCGATTCGTCGCGGCGAATGTGTACTCGTGCGTGTACTCGCGGGCGGTCTGTCACACGGCGCAGCCTGAAGCGGCGTCCGGCGTTGCACGCGGACGACCTGCCAACCGGCAATCGGCCGATTGCGAAAGAGGCCAATGGCCGCTCGAGCCGCGCTGCCCGGACGCGCGATTCTCGACGAGATGCAGTACGTGTCCGAGCTCCTGCGCTCAATGAAGCTCGCCGGTCCGCACCCAGCCGATAGTCCAGGAAAATCGGGTATGTCATGCAGTAATTTCATGGTATCTTCCCTGCATGACCGTTGCCCGCCCGGCTCTCCTGGAACGGATCAAGGCCGCCCTCGCCCGCAGCCCGGTCGCCGTGCTGATCGGACCGCGTCAGTCGGGCAAGACCACCCTGGCGCGTGAATTGCTGCCCGAGGACTCGGTCAACTACTTCGACCTCGAAGACCCGGTGAGTCTCGCCCGGCTGGAGGAGCCCCGCACCGCCCTCGAGCCGCTCTCCGGTCTCGTCGTCATCGACGAAGTCCAGCGACGCCCCGACCTGTTCCCGATCCTGCGTGTGCTCGCGGACCGCCGAACGCGATCGGCGCGCTTCCTGATCCTCGGGAGTGCCTCGGGCGATCTCCTGCGGCAGAGCTCGGAAAGCCTGGCGGGGCGCATGGAGCGCATCGAGATCGGCGGCTTTACGCTCGCCGAACTCGGCCCGCAGGCAGCACCGAAGCTGTGGCGTCGCGGTGGCTTTCCGCGCGCCTGGCTCGCGCGCAGCGAGCACGACAGCCTCGCCTGGCGCAAGCAGTTCATCCAGACGCTGCTCGAGCGCGACCTGCCGCAGTGGGGCGTGCGCGTCCCGGCGGTGGCGCTGCTGCGCTTCTGGACGATGGTCGCGCATTACCACGGCCAGGTCTGGAACGCCGCCGAACCGGCCCGGGCGCTCGGCGTCAACCCGACGACCACCCGCCGCCACCTCGACCTGCTCACCGATGCCCTCGTGCTGCGCCAGCTTCAGCCCTGGCATGCGAACCTCGCCAAGCGCCAGGTCAAGTCGCCCAAGGTCTACGTGCGCGACAGCGGCCTGCTGCACCAGCTGCTCGGTCTCGACAGCGAGAAGGCGCTGCTCTCCCACCCCAAGCTCGGCGCTTCGTGGGAGGGCTTCGTCATCGAGCAGGTACTGGCGAGCGAGCCCCACGACGAAGTCTGGTTCTGGGCCACACATCAAGGGGCCGAGATCGACCTGCTGCTGCGCCGGGGCGATCGGCTGCTGGGCGTCGAGTGCAAGCGCGCCGACGCGCCGAAGCTCACGCCGTCGATCCGGACCGCGCTCTCGGATCTCGGGCTCGAGCGGGTGGCCGTCGTCTACCCCGGTGCCAAGCGATACCCGATGAGCGATCAGGTCGAGGCCGTGCCGCTCGAAACGCTGGCCGAGCCCGGAGGGCTCTTCGCGCGGAGGGGGTAGGCCTGGTCCGGCCTCGAATCCTCCGGAAACCAAAGCAAGGCCGCCACCTTCCGTTCTTGTTAAACACTGCCTTGTCGCGATTCGTCGCGGTGAATGTGTACTCATGCGTGTACCCGAGATCCGCTTGTCACGCGTCAAGCGCCCCGGTTTCACGCTGAGAAGCTCTGGAGCCTGTAACAAGCCGCGTGCATTGCCTGCATGGTGAAGGCAGCCTGTCGCATACGGCGGTCTTCATCGCGGCGTTCGATGCCGCAGCCAAGGCGCAAGCCACACGCGCAGGAAGCTCTTGCACGAACTGGCAGGCAGCCATCACGCGGCCTGGCGATTCACGGCGCGAACGAATTTCATCCACACCGAGGATGCCCTGCCTGTCGCCGACATGACCTTGCATTTCTGGAATCATGATCCATAATTGCATGAATGATTCCACGACGGCTGATCACAGCGCTCACGTCGGCCCTGGCCGAGGCCCCGGCCGTGGCGCTGCTCGGGCCGCGCCAGGTCGGCAAGACCACCTTGGCGCTCGAGCTGGCCAAGAAGCGGTCGGCGGTCTATCTCGACCTCGAATCCGAAGCCGATCGAGCGAAGCTCTCGGAGCCGGAGCTGTACCTCGCGCAACACGCGGACAAGCTCGTCATCCTCGACGAGATCCAACGTACACCGCAGCTCTTCCGCAGCCTGCGTGGCCTCATCGACGCCGGCCGCCGGCGCGGGCAGGGCAAGGGGCGCTTCCTCATGCTGGGCTCCGCGTCGATCGATCTGCTGAAGCAATCGAGCGAGTCGCTCGCCGGACGCATCCGCTACCTGGAGCTTGCCCCGCTCGATGCCGGCGAGGTCGGCGACAAGTACCTCGACGCGCTGTGGCTGCGCGGCGGGTTCCCGGACAGCCTGCTGGCGGATTCCGATGCCGCGAGCCTGCGCTGGCGGGTGGACTTCATCCGCACCTACCTCGAACGCGACATCCCGCAACTCGGACCGCGCATTCCCGCCGAATCGTTGCGCCGCCTCTGGACGATGCTCGCCCACAGCCAAGGCGGACTGCTCAACGCCGCGGCGCTCGCTCGGGCGCTGGCCGTGGATGGCAAGACGGTCGCCTCCTACCTGGACCTGCTGGTCGACCTTCTCCTCGTGCGCCGCCTGGCGCCGTGGCACGGCAACGTCCGCAAGCGGCTGGTCAAGTCACCCAAGGTCTATGTCCGCGACAGCGGCCTGGTGCACGCACTGCTCGGGCTCGACGACCGCGAGGCGTTGCTGGCGCACCCGGTCGCAGGCGGGAGCTGGGAGGGCCTGGCGATCGAGTCGCTGATCGCCGCGGCACCGAACGGCACCGAGGCGCACTTCTTTCGCACCGCGGCCGGCGCCGAGATCGACCTGCTGCTGAAGCTTCCCGGTCAGCGCGCGCCTTGGGCGATAGAGGTCAAGCGCGGGCTCGCGCCGAAGATCGAACGGGGCTTCCATCTGGCCTGCGATGACGTCCGACCGGCTCGTCGGCTGGTCGTGTACAGCGGCGCCGAGCGCTTCCCGCTCGCCGAAGCCGTCGAAGCGGTTTCGCTCGTCGACTTGTGCGAGGAGCTCACCGCGGCAAGATCCAGCCCATGAACCTCGAAGACCTCACCCCCGGCGCGAGCGTGCGCGGCATCCTTCCCGATGCCGCCGTCACCGTCGTGAACGTGCAGTGGCACGGCTCCGACGCGCTGACGCTCGTCTATCGCGATCCGGCCGGCAAGGTGGCCGACGCAATCCTCTACCGCCACGACGAAGCGCGCCTCGAAGTCGTCGAACAGGGCCGCCCCTGGAGCTTCGACGGCGACGGTGCGCTGTTCCGCCTGGTGGCCGAAGCGCACCGCATCCGCCTCGCGCACCTGTTCGATCCGGTGCTGGCGGTTCACACCTCGCTGGTCGACCCGCTGCCGCACCAGATCACGGCGGTCTACGAGGCGATGCTGCCGCGCCAGCCGCTGCGCTTCCTGCTGGCCGACGACCCCGGCGCCGGCAAGACGATCATGGCCGGCCTCCTCATCAAGGAGCTGATCGCCCGCGGCGACCTCGAGCGCTGCCTCATCATCTGTCCCGGCACTCGCGCGTACCTCGATCGACTACGATCGGCGTGAAACGCCGGCTACGGCCAGCCGTTCTCGTGCAGCAAGGTGGACGCCGTGCGGCGCAGGTCGTGGATCGTGAAAGCCGGGATGTCCTGCCCCTGCAGCGCGGTCTTCAGCGCGGTGTTGATGGCGTTGTGTGCGAACGGCCTGGTCAGGCTGCCGCGCCCCGGCATCACCAGCTCGCTGCCGCCGGTCGGGAACACCTCGAGCACGAGACCGCGCTCGTCGGTCCTGGAGTAGCGGGTGG
>JAANMX010002284.1_pt1 | contig 19521 bp, 18 predicted proteins | sample 7279681 | NCBI WGS metagenome assembly JAANMX01 (sample SAMN14094542, study PRJNA606508) | bioreactor metagenome | isolation source: A lab-scale SPAN reactor treating ammonium-rich wastewater day 351 | place: Ireland: Galway | collected 2018-01-01
GGTCCATTTCCGCGACAGTCGCGGCGTGCTTCTCCGGTTCCTCCTCCGCGGCCTCGACGACGGCCTTCGCCTTCTCGTAGGTCTTCCCAGACATGCCAACGGCCTGGGCAACCTTGTCGCGGGTATCGCCCTTGTCCGGTTCCGGTAATTTTCCGGAACCGCTCGACTTCTTGCCTCGACCCTCCTTTGGGCCAGCTCCCGCCTGCCGTTTCCGCGCCTCCTGCTGTTCGAGCTTCTCCAGTTCCCTGCCCAGGGCGACAGCCTCTGATCGAGTGAAGGGCTTCCGGCACTCATTCTCATCGTGCTCGGCTCGCAGATAAGCCAGGGCATTCTTCAAGTCCTCGGCTACATGAACGGCAATTGCCTCCCAGCCGAGTTTCTGCACGGCGAGGAATCGGCGGGCGCCGGCGATTAGGCGGTAGCCCGTACCCGTCCCTTTCTGTTTCACCACCGTGATCGGATTCAGCAGGCCCACGGCCGCAATGCTCGCGGCCAGGGCGTCGATGTCTCCGGGGTCTTTGCGGGTGCGGTCGCCGACCTCGATCCAGTGCAAAGGGAGTGTTGGCGTGCGCGACGCCACCGGTTCCATGAAGGCACTGCACGAGTCCTGGATACGTTGCTGCAGCTCGGGGGTGTACCGTTTTTGACTCATCGGATCGAGTCCCTCTTCCGAGTTGCCCTTGAGGTCTGCCTCTTCGCGGGCATCTCCTTGACTGGTGGACCTTCCTCCTTGTGGTCGCTCCGGAATGCATCGGTGGACACGTTCAGGGCGTCCGCCAGCTTGACGACCGTGGACCAGGACGGGTCCATGCCTTTGACGTGTTCCAGCTTCGCCACGGTGGCGCTACTCAGGTCCGCCGCCCGCGCCAGTCCCTCCTGCGTCAGCCCTTTGGCTGTCCGGAGGGTCTTCAACCGCTCGCCGAACGTGGCCATCGGCGCACCTCCTTTCCACCTTCTATCCTAGTAACTTGCCACTGGTAAATCAAGAAAGCAATCTGGCCTCACCACTTGATTTACTAATAATCTATTACTAGAATAATGGTATCGAACGAACGCTCTTTGACAACTCGGTGAAGTGCAGGGCGGCGGGCAAGACCCAGGCGAGCCGCCCAGAGAGGAGGCGAGCGGCACAAACAGAAGTGGCCCCGCGGTGTTAGCAGCACCCGGGGCCGTGGCAATTCCTTCCGAGAAAGGAACTGCAATGGCTCACGCTACCAATTCCCGCAAGGCGGTCAACCCCGTCGCGGGCAGCGTCAAGCTGGTGCGGCCCTTCGGTGAGGTGAACGACGACACGGCCGAAGTGCTCATCAACGAGAAGCCGTACTACCTGACCCGAACCGAGACGGGTTACCGGCTGACGGGGTACGACAGCCGCAAGGGCAAGGTCACCACCTACGACCTGCCCGCGGACCTGTCCTCCTGCGACTGCCCGGACGCGACCTGGCGGCCGCAGCGCGAGGGCGGGTGCAAGCACCGCAAGGCACTCGCGGCCCTGCGGCAGACCGGGAAGCTCTCCTAACCACGGCGGAACGGACGGGGGCAGGGATAACCCTGCCCCCGCCTGCTAGAGGAGGGCACCCGGTCATGCTGCTGAGGCACGCAACCCTGAGACGCAACATCCTGGGCATCGACAAGCACGGACTGCTCTGCGCGAAATCGCTTGGGCGGATGAAAGTCGTTTGGCTGCACGCGCCCGGCAAAACTGCCTGGGCACTGCTTCATACGGTCCGGCGCCACGGCGGGCGGATCGAGGATGTCGTCGTGCTGGAGATCGAGGTTCCCCGCAGCTGGCTGCGCAAGAGCCGGCGCGGGCTGTGGTACTCGGTGAAGGACATCCCAAGGAAGCGCCTACTCCGGCTGATCGATTTCGCGACCGCGGCCGAACCGTGCGTTGCGTAGGAACTAACCGCGGCGGGGAGGACGATTCCCCGCCGCGGTTACACTCATCACTACCCGTAAAGGGGACAATCCCGATGTTCGAGGAATTCGACCTGATGCATCGTTACACCCGCGCTCAGGCCATCGCTGACGGTGTCCTGATCGACGTAACCGCGACGGCGAACGAGGCGGGTTTCAAGTTCCCCGTGGCGCTCACCGCGGCCGTGTGGGCGCAGTGCGTTGCAATCCCGCCGGGCGTCGCGTGCCAGGATGAGGCGGGGCGCCTGTGGGACATTCTCTGGCTGCTCCGACTGGCCATCGGTAGGGGTAGCGTCGGGCCGGAAGTCCGCTTCGGCGTCCATGTCCGCAACAACAACCGCGAGGGTATCCCGCCACTGATCCGGCTCAAGGCCCTCTGCGGTTCAGGTGATGAAGGTGAGCCGGTTATCACGGTCATGCGCCCGGACGAGGATTGACAAAAAATCGCGGGATGGAGACGAGGTGAGCGGAAGGGCACGCCCTTCCGCTAGTGTGTGGCAGTGGTGGAACGCTCCGCCAGTGGCAAGGTCAAAATCGGACTGCCACACACTAGCGGAAGGGAGAAACAGTCCCTGATTGCATTCCGGCGCAGCTGGGTTACACTTTTCTCTACATCCCGGGCGTTCCGCGGAACCCCTCCGCCGACCCGCGCCCGACCCACGAGGGAGCCCACCGCCGTGCCCCGCATCTTCGACAACATCGACCTGCCCCTGCTCGACGCCCTCCGCGAAACCCTCGACGTCGCCCACCGCGCCGACTTCTGCGTCGGGTACTTCAACCTCCGCGGCTGGAAGCAGCTCGACGAGGCCATCGAGCGCTGGGCCGGCGGCGACGGCCAGTGTTGCCGCCTCCTCGTCGGCATGCAGCAGCTTCCCCAGGATGACCTCCGCGCCCTGTTCCGCCTCGACCGCTCGCCCGGCGCCATCGACAACGCGACCGCCATCCGCCTCAAGAAGCGGCTCGTCGCCGACTTTCGCGAGCAGCTCACCCTCGGCGCCCCGACCAATGACGACGAGGCCGGGCTGCGCCGCCTCGCCGCCCAGATTCGCGCCCGCAAGGTGGTCGTTAAGCTCTTCCTCGCCTACCCGCTCCACGCCAAGCTCTACCTGCTCTTTCGCCCCGATCGGGTCAACCCCGCCACCGCCTTCCTCGGCAGCAGCAACCTCACCCTCGCCGGCCTCTCCCGCCAGGGCGAGTTGAACGTCGATGTCCTCGACCACGACGCCTGCGACAAGCTGGCCCGCTGGTTCGACGAGCGCTGGAACGACGACTGGTGCCTCGATATCTCCGACGACCTGGTCCGCATCCTTGACGAGAGCTGGGCACGCGAACAGCCCGTGCCGCCGTACCTCATCTACCTCAAGATGGCGTACCACCTCTCCCAGGAGGCCCGCACTGGCGTCAAGGAGTTCCGCATCCCCCGCGACTTCGGCAACAAACTCTTCGAGTTCCAGGTCAAGGCCGTCCAGATCGCCGCCCATCACCTCAACAAGCGCGGCGGCGTCCTCATCGGCGACGTCGTCGGCCTGGGCAAGACCCTGATGGCCACCGCCCTCGCCCGCATCTTCGAGGACGATCACGACCTCGAAACCCTCATCCTGTGCCCGAAGAACCTCGTCAAGATGTGGGAGGATTACCGCGAGCAGTACCGCCTGCGCGGCCGTGTCCTGTCCGTTACGATGGCCCGTAAGCTCTTGCCCGACCTGCGCCGCTACCGGCTCGTCCTGATTGACGAGAGCCATAACTTCCGCAACCGGGACGGCCTGACCTACCGCGCCATCCGCGAATACGTCGAGAAGAACGACAGCAAGTGCATCCTCCTGTCGGCCACGCCGTACAACAAAACGTACCTCGACCTCTCCAGCCAGCTGCGTCTGTTCCTCCCCGAAAACCAGGACCTGGGCGTGCGCCCCGAGCACTACCTCCGCGAACTGGGCGAGATCGAGTTCCAGAAGCGCCACCAGTGCAACCCCCGCACCCTGCCGGCCTTCGAGAAGAGTCCCCACACCGACGACTGGCGCGAGCTGATGCGCCTGTTCCTCGTCCGCCGTACCCGCAGTTTCATCAAGCAGCACTACGCGGCAACCGACCCCCAGACCGGCCGGAAGTTCCTGACCGCCTCGGACGGCCGGCGCATGCCGTTCCCCGAGCGCGTCCCGAAGACGATCAGGGTCCGCATCGATCGCAGGAGCGCCGAGGACCAGTACGCCCGCCTCTACGATGACTCCGTGGTCGATACCATCAACCACCTGCACCTGCCACGCTACGGCCTGGCCAACTACATCGCCCCTTCCCCGGACGAGGCCCCCACCCGCGCCGAGTCCGCCCAGCTCGGGAATCTGTCCCGCGCCGGCCCGCGGCTGAAGGGCTTCTGCCGCACCAACCTGTTCAAACGCCTGGAGAGCAGCGGTCAGGCCTTTCTGCTTTCGGTCGAACGCCACATCCTGCGCAACTGCGTCTTCCTCCACGCCCTGGAGAATGGCCTCGATGTGCCGATCGGCACCCAGGATGCCGAACTCCTCGACCCGCGCCTCAACGACGCCGACGACCCGCTCTGGGCCGACGACGAGGACGACGGGGGGCCGGCCGGGGAAGACGTGGGCCGTCCCGTGGCATCCGCCGAGAGCTTTGCCCAGCACGCCGCCCAGGTCTACCAGCGCTACGCCGGTCCACTCCGCAAGCGCTTCAGGTGGCTGCGCCCCGCCCTGTTCGTCCCCGCCCTCGCGCAGCACCTCCGCGACGACATCAACGCCCTTCTCAACGTCCTGCAGCGGAGTGGCCCCTGGGACGCCGACCGTGACGCCAAGCTCCGGGCCCTCGTTCGCCTCCTGACGAAGACCCACCACACAGAAAAGGTGCTAGTCTTCACCCAGTTCGCCGACACCGTCGAGTACCTCGCCGACGAGTTGGCTCGCCGGGGCCTGACGCAGGTCGAGGGCGTGACGGGCAGTTCCGAGGATCCCACCGGGCTGGCCTGGCGCTTCAGCCCCGTCAGCAACGACAAGCGCGGCAAGGTCTCCCCCACGGCCGAGCTGCGCGTCCTGATCGCTACGGACGTCCTGAGCGAGGGACAGAACCTGCAGGACGCCGCCATCGTCGTCAACTTCGACCTCCCCTGGGCCATCATCCGCCTGGTCCAGCGTGCCGGCCGCGTGGACCGCATCGGGCAGAAGGCCGACACCATTCTGTGCTACTCCTTCCTGCCTGCTGACGGGGTTGAGCGGATCATCCGGCTGCGCTCTCGCGTCCGGCAGCGGCTCAAGGAGAATGCCGAGGTGGTCGGCACCGACGAGGCCTTCTTCGAGGGCGACCCCGCCGCCACCATCGAGCACCTGTACCACGAGAAGGCCGGCCTGCTCGACGGCGAGGCGGACACCGAGGTCGATCTGGCGTCCTACGCCTACCAGATCTGGAACGACGCCATCACCGCCGACTCGACCCTGGAGAACGCGATCCGCCAGCTCCCGAACGTGGTCTACTCCACGAAACCCCACACCCCCACCGACCGCAACCCGGAGGGGGTGCTGGTCTACCTGCGCACCGCCCAGGGCAACGACTCGCTCGCCTGGCTGGACCGCAAGGGCCAGAGCATCACCGAATCGCAGTTCGCCATCCTTGACGCCGCCGCCTGCACCCCCAACACCCCCGCCCTGCCGCGCCACCCCAAACACCACGCGCTCGTCAAGCGGGCCACTGAGGTCGCCGCGGAGGAGGAGAAGACGGTCGGCGGCCAGCTGGGCAAACCGTCCAGCGCCCGCTTCCGCGCCTACGAGCGGCTCAAGGGATATGCGGACACGGTGAAAGACACCCTCTTCGAGTCCCAGGAACTGCTCCGCGCCATCGAGGAGCTTTTCCGTTTCCCGCTGTTCGAGAGCGCCCGCGACAGCCTGAACCAACAACTGAAGGCCGGCATCGACGACGCGGACCTCGCGGACCTCGTCCTCGCCCTGCGCCGGGAAGGCCGGCTGTGCCAGGTCCATGATGAAACCGTTCGGCAGGAGCCGCAAATCATCTGCTCGCTTGGCCTGACCGCCAAGGGTGGGAGTTAAGCCCATGTCCAGCAACTCCGACGTGCTCCGCCGGCTGCTCAGGGAATCCGACTTCAAAACCCTCTTTAACCGGCTCGGCTGGGACCACCACGCCCACACCCTCTCGGTGTCCGTGGACGAGGCCACCTACACCCTGGACGCGGTCGCCCACAAGCGCGGCACGGCCGTCTACGTCTGCCGCCCCGGCTCAGGGGGCGCTCTCCCCGAGGCCGGCGTGCGCCGACGCATCTACCGCGAGGTGGTGAAGACCGCCCACGAACACATCCTCATCTTCACCGACGGCGCGAAGGCGACGCAGGTCTGGCAGTGGGTCCGCAAGCGCCAGGCCGGCCGGCCCGCCGCCTTCCGCCAGCACACGTACCACCGGGACCAGCCCGGCGACTCCTTGCTCCAGAAACTGAACGCCATCCGCTTCACCCTCGCCGAAGAGGAACGCCTCACGCAGCCCGAGGTGCCGGGCCGCGTTCGGGCCGCCTTCGACGTGGACCGGGTCACCAAACGCTTCTACGAACTCTTCAAGAAGGAGCACACCGCCTTCCTGCAGTTCATCGACGGCATCCCGCTCCAGGCCGATTGCGAGTGGTACGCCTCGGTGATGCTCAACCGCCTGATGTTCGTCTACTTCATCCAGAAGCAGGGGTTCCTCGACAACGACCGCGATTACCTCCGCAACCGCCTCAAGCTCATCCAGAAAAAACGTGGTGAGGACCAGTTCCACAGCTTCTACCGCCATTTCCTGCTGCGCCTCTTTCACGAGGGCCTGGGCCAGCCGCCGGCCCGGCGCAAGACCGGCCTCGACGCCCTGCTCGGCAAGGTGCCGTACCTCAACGGCGGCATCTTCGACCTCCACGAGCTGGAGCGGGCCCACCCCAACATCACTATCCCCGACGACGCCTTCAAGCGCGTCTTCGACTTCTTCGACGCCTACCAGTGGCACCTCGATGACCGCCCCCTGGCGACTGACAACGAGATCAACCCCGACGTCCTCGGCTACATCTTCGAGAAGTACATCAACCAGAAGCAGATGGGAGCCTACTACACGAAGGAGGACATTACTGAGTACATCGCTCGCAACACCGTTTTGCCGTTCCTCCTTGACAGCGCCGCCCACGCCTGCCCCGAGGCCTTTCGCCCTGACGGGCCGGTCTGGCGCCTGCTCCGCGACGACCCCGACCGCTACCTCTTCGCGGCCGTTCGTCATGGGGTGGACCGACCGTTGCCGGGAGAGATAGACGTCGGTCTGAAGAACGTCGCTGAGCGCAAGGACTGGAACCGGCTGGCCCCGATCGGCTTCGCCCTGCCGACCGAAACCTGGCGCGAGCACATCGCCCGGCGCCGCCGCTGCCTGGACCTGCGTCAAAAGCTGGCGGCCGGCGAGGTCCACGCGGTCAACGACCTGATCACCTACAACCTCGACATCCGCCAGTTCGCCGAGGACATCCTGGACAGCTGCGACGCTCCGCGCCTGCTGCACGCCTTCTGGCAGGCGCTGGAAAAGGTGTCCATCCTCGACCCAACCTGTGGCTCGGGCGCCTTCCTGTTCGCCGCCCTGAACGTCCTCGAACCGCTCTACGACGCCTGCCTGGAGCGCATGCAGGCCTGCCTGGACGACTTCGACGGGACCGCCGCCGGCAACTCGCCGGCGCCGCTCGCGGCCTTCCGCACTGTCCTCGACCAGCTCGACCGCCACCCCAGCCGCAGCTACTTCGTGCTGAAGTCGATCATCGTCCAGAACCTGTTCGGTGTGGACATGATGAAGGAGGCCGTCGAAATCTGCAAGCTGCGCCTGTTCCTCAAGCTGGTGGCGCAGGTGCGGAGCGTTGAGCAGCTAGAACCGCTGCCTGACATCGACTTCAACATCCGGTCCGGTAACACCCTGGTCGGCTTCGCCACCCTGGCAGAGGTCAAGGGCACGCTGGAAGGCAAACTCAGCGACGCCCAGGAGCAGGTTGAGCAGATCGTGGCCGACGCCACCCGCGCCGACGAGGAGTTTCAACTCTTCCGCCGGCTCCAGACGGAGTTCGGCAAGCAGAGCGTGGACTTCAGCAATGCCAAGGCAGGATTACGCCGGCGTCTCGACGCCCTCCGCGAGCAGCTCGACAACTTGCTGGCCATCGAATACGGCGTCGATCCAAACGATACGCAGAAGTACCAGAAGTGGCGAGTGAACTACGCCCCCTTCCACTGGTTTACGGAGTTCTACGGGATCATAGGGCGCGGCGGTTTCGACGTCATCATCGGCAATCCGCCCTGGCGCGAGTACGCTGCCGTCCGGAAGGAGTACACCGTCCTGAACTACCGAACCGAGCGCTGTGGCAACCTGCATAACCTCTGCACCGAGCGTACCCTTGCCCTGCGCTCCCCGTCAGGGAGGATGAGTTTCATCGTCCAGCTTCCACTGACGAGTTCGTCCCGCATGAAAGAGGCCCGCAAGCTGCTCAGGGAGAACAGTGGAGCCTTACACGTTCTTTCCTTCGATGATCGGCCGGGGAGGCTGTTCGACGGCCTGGAACACTGTCGGAGTGTAATCTTCCTCTCTTCGGCCATGTCAGGAGCAGGGGCGAGCACGCTTGGCACGACGCGCTACCATCGCTGGCCGACACAGGCACGGGGAGTGTTGTTCTCCACCATCGAATTTGCCCACATCGAAGGTGAACCGATCTACCCGGATCATTTCCCTAAGTCAGCCAACGACCTGCAGGAATCCGTCTTCCGCAAACTCAAAGCACACACCGGTTGGGCCATTGGTGATGCCGTGAGCCACACCGAGGCGACCCACTTTATCTTCTACCAGGAATCAACGGGCTACTGGGCAAAGGCTACGGTGGGGTTGCCCTACTACGCCAAGAACGGGAAGGTAGGCCCCCCCGCACACGGCCGGTTCCTCCACTTCACGAACGAGAAAACCGCTCATGCAGTCTGCGCCATACTCAACAGCAGCCTCTTCTACATCTACTTCATCACCCACGGGGACTGCTTCCATCTGAGCGACACACTCGTTACGGGTTTTCCGGTGAGCCCTGCCCTCCTCGAAGCCCCTGCCCTGGTCCAACTAAACCGACGACTGATGCGGGATTTGACAGACAACGCCGAGCGGAAGACAATCCGCACCAAGGACGGGGACACCATCGTGTACGCGGAGTTTGTCGTCTCTCGCTCCAAGGAACTTATCGACCAGATCGACGATATCCTGGCGCGGCACTACGGATTTACAGCCGAGGAACTGGACTTTGTCAAGAACTTCGACGCGAAGTACCGCGTTGGCAAGAACAGCGAATGAGACGTGTCCGGTGCAGGATGTACCGACGGCTGGGTAGCTGTCTCCAATGTTGGTGCTGCCCCAGATGACCGCAGAGGCTGCTTGCGAGAGAGTATGCGCCATGAGTCCTGGCGCCGGAGAATGCATTCGCGCCGCCGGCAACCATTCTGATGTAGTAATGACTACCGCACCTTGAAGCCGAGAGTGCCCACCTGGTCCCTGAGGAGAGTCTTCTGTGCTCGAAGCCTTTCCATCAGCTGAATGGATGTGTCTTTCCGGTAGTTGATTCGACGATCAAGGCGCAAATTGTCAGGGATGTCCACCTCAGCCAGGTTGGAGATGAACTCACGCCGCTGGTCAGGGGGAAGCGACAGCGTCAGGAAGGCAATCCGATCAGCGGATTGAAGAAGCGCATGAGCCGCCGAAGCGGGCATTGGTTCACCATCACGGTACAGAACTTTACTGATCTGCTGGCTTTTTTTGTCGGCCAGAAGGCTGACAATCGAGTAGTCGAAGTTCGTTAAGCTATAAGAAATCTCAAACGGCGTCTTGACATCGGCCTCGAATTCGTACTTCCCAGTATCCGGGGCGGTCCTGGTTCCCGCAACAGACCCGGACTTCCCAACAACCCACACCGAAACTTTCACCCCACCCAGCGGCTTCCCCCCGCTGTCGAATACATAGCCCTCAAGGCGAACCTTCTGGGGTTGACGCTGTTGTTTCTGGTTGCGTGCAACACCACCAGCCAGCAGCGCGGCAGGGAGGAGGATTAAAGCCGCACCTGTGAACACTCGACGCATGACAGTCACTCCTTCGGCGGCACCAATCTGAGACTGCTCACGGCGGTTAGGTCAGCAGGAAACTCGGGTGTGTCAGGCGCGGTAATGCGCGCGACAACCAGTAACACATCGCCATCTTCACTTGCAGGGATCGCAAACACAACGGAGTGTGCTGCCGGGAGGGTCACGGGGACCGGCTCGTACAGGGTACGGTCCGCCGTAGAATGCAGGCGAAAGGCGTACCCATTTACAAGGTACTTCCCTCCGTCAACCTCCAACGTGCAGGTGAATGGTGGCGTGGGGTGTTTGAAGGGTTTAGTGGTCCCGAGGACGATCCGGAAGGGCTTCCCGGAGCCCCCGCCCTCTTCTTCCAGGGAGGTGATAACGGCTCGCAAAAACGGGGCCCTTTTGAAGAGGGCTGCTTCTCGGCTCGCCTGATGGTAACGAAGCTCCGCAAACCTGATGCTGGTCGGCGTGGCCGTCCAGAAGAAGTGGTACAGAGGAGAGGTGAAAGCAATTCCGAGGGAGAGGACGACCACCGCGGCAAGTATGGCGACGAGGATATTGATACACTTGGAGGATTCCTTCAGATCGCTGGCAACTCGTTTCTTCTCTTCAGCCTTCGTGTAGTCGCTGGCCTCAAGAATACGAATTGCATCAGCAATCTTGCCCCTCACCCCGGCAACGAGAAACGAAGTGGCGAAAAGCGCCAGGAAAGCAGCAGGTACAACAACCCCAACGATCACCCCTCGCTCCGCTCCGAGGAGCCAGCCGGCGGGGAGAGCCGCTGCTGCAGAGATGAGGCCAAGGATCTTGGCCCAGTCGTACAGGTTTTTCAGCCATTCCGGGACTTTCATCGCAAGCCCTTCCTGGCGTCAATCCCTCGCCGAAATGCTGGCCTGGTATAAAAGGGGTGTTGAGACGCCCCTCCCCGGAAGGCTGCCCTGTCGCTCCTCTGAGCATCAGTGTACGGCGCTGCAGCATCCCAGCAAGGCGCCTCGGTGAGACTTTCGATGACTCGAAGTCGAGTAGGCATTCGACACTGCGCGGCTACGGCGCACGGGGTGGAGTGGTCCTCCGGGTAGAGGTGAACTTCGTTCGACCGTTGGCACATCCACAGCGCAGATCTTCAATCCAGGACGCCCGTCCGCCAGTAGCTCCCGAGCCACCGTCTCGACCTCCGCCCGGTGCGCATGGTAGGTATCCTCCTGCTCATTCTCAGGCAATCAGCCGGCGCTCGGGGAGCACAGGCGGAGGGGTGTCGGAGAAGAGAATTACCACAACTGCGGCCCGGTGAGGCGGAAAAAGACGGGAAAGCGCTCACTTTGCCCGAGTTCCTGTCTGGCGCAAGGTTGGGCGCAGATTAGGGTCATCGCGATGCCCCTGGCTCGGGGTATTGCGTGATTGCGATACCCCGATTTACCCTTGCCCGGAGTGCGATTTTGCTTGACAGCTGAGCCCGCTGTCAGTTCGATGGAGGCTGGTCAATCCAACTGCCTCGGTCCCAAGAGAAGCCCCGATGATTCGTCAGATCTGCGCCCTCGCTGCCATCGCCGTTTGGCTGTCCGTGATTCCCCACTCGCGGGCGGACTTAATCGTCAACGGCGATTTCGAGTCCGGCAACACCGGCTTCGTCACCCAGTACACCTTCGCCGCAGGAGCGGGCATCGGTAGCCAGCAGTCGTTCGACATAATCACTAACCCGGCCGATCATCACCCGTCCGGGGGGAACTACGGCGACCACACCACGGGTACAGGGCACATGATCGCCGTTAACGAGTCACTCACGCCCAACCAGCTGGTGTGGGGCCAGACGGTGCCCGTCGTGCCTGGCAGTGGTTATCACTTTGAGGCGTTCATCTCGTCCTGGGTGGCGACGGCGCCCAGCCAGCTCGACGTACTGTTCAACGGCGTCTCGCTCGGGACGATGCAGGCGCCGGGCACGACGGCCCGGTGGGTCGAGTTCCACCTGGACTGGAACTCCGGGGCCGCCACCTCGCTGAACATCCAGCTACGCAACATCACCACGGCGGACGTTGGTGGCGACTTCGCTTTGGACGACCTCTCCCTGACAGGGCCTACCCAGGCCGCCACCGTAATCCCTGAGCCCACATCGTTCCTGCTGGCTCTCGCTGGTGGTACGGGTCTGCTGGGATGGGGGTGGATGCGACGTCACCGGGGCTCACCCCACCGAGGGGGGCACCCATGATACGGTTCGCCTGCCCCCGCTGTGCGGCGGTCCTCTCCGCCCCCGATGACTGCGCCGGGCGAGTCAGCCGGTGCCGGTGCGGGCAACAGGTGGTCGTCCCTCACACACCCAGTAGCCACGCCCAGCCGCAGATACCGCCCGGGGTGGTGAGCGTGGTCACCTCTTCGCCGGCGTCTCGTGTGACCGTGCCGCCGATTCGCTTCGCCTGCGTTCGGTGTCAAGCCGTGCTGGAAGTACCTGGCGATCAGGACGGACAAAAAGTCGCGTGTCCGGAGTGCGGCCAGCGCTTGCAAATTCCCGCCCCGCGGGTGAACAGAACCGTGCTGGCGCCTTTGGTCAGCGGGCCGCCCACGGCACTGTCGTCGGAGCAACCGCCAAGGGAACCCGCCGAAAAGCGCAGGCCCGGCAAGTCCGTCATCTCAAAGGTGTTCTCCGTCATCATCTGGTCGTGCGGCCTCGCCAGCTTGGTCTGGCTGGCCATCTTGACGGATGACTGGCAGGTTGTGGCTGGGAGTTTGTGCCTGGCGTTAGTTCTGGCCTTGCTACTGACCGCACTCACGGACCCCCTGGTGTGGCGTCTGGTCGCCGCGTATTTCCTGATCAAGCTTCTGGTGTTCGTGGGCCTCGTCGCCCTGGTTGTGCTGGCCCCCCTGGCAGCCAAACTAGCCCAACAGACAGCCCCCCGCGTTAATCCCCCCGACCCTCCCAACGTGGGTAACCTGGTTCCAGGCGGGAAGACGAAATGAAGTGTGCTCCGACCTGGCCCCGAACACCTGCGAAATGCAGAATAGTCCCCCCGCCTGCTCTTGCTGCGCTTCGGCGCTCTCTGTTCTCCGACGAAAGGGCTGGCGGAGCACGCGATGCCGTGGTTGTGCGCACCACTTACGGCCCACATTCACGATGCACGGGCTCAGGGAATTGTCTGAGCGAACGAGAAAGTGGAGTCGGTAAACGGTTGTAAAAAGATAGACATTATATACAATAACACTCGAAAAATTTGGGAAAAATTTGAAAAAAATGTCGGGGGGCTGACCAACCCCTCCCAAACCAATTGCTGGATTCCAATACGACAGGTTGTCCCACTTCGCTGATGGGGATCAAGATGGAGATGCTCACCACAGCCGTCTCCACAGCGGCTCTGGAATTCCGAAAACCTCTCGGATCGGCGCCGGTCTGAAAACGCGCTTCCGCTGTTGGGGCTTCGGGTGGCGATTGTCCTCGACAGTGGAGACGGGAGCACGATTTGCAGGTTTCTCGGGCAGTGGAGTAGTTGCCAGCTTCTCTACCTTCGTCGGGAGCTGAGACGGCGCTTCCTCTGGGGCAGACGCAGACTGTTCGCAATACTGGGGTGGATCAGGCGCCCCCTGCCAGCTCCCATGCGTCACCGCCTCGATAATCTGGCGCTTGAGATCATCGGGTAAGTCGAGGACATCAAGAGGGATCGCGCCAGACTTGACCTGTTCGGGGTGTTCGGCCTCGTACCGACGGGTCGCATCCAACATCTGCAGGCGGACGCTCAGCGGGAGGGTGCGCAGCACCTCGGTGGGGATCAGCTGACTCTTCCTCCTTCCGTCAGCGCCTTCACCTGGGCCAGCGCTGGTCAGGGCTTTCTCGATCTTCTTCATCCGGGCGCGCAGGTTGCTCACTTGCCCCTCCCATTCAGTTTGCTGCTGGAATCAGTCTGCAGGGCGGCCAGCTGCTTCTCCAGCCTGGCGACTGCTTCCTCCAGGCCCTCGCCCCCAAGCAACTTGCCCACATGGTCGAGAACGCCAAGCGCCGAGCGGATTTCCGCCCCCGGGTTGCCACACGTAAGGTTGCGCTCCAGCGTCCCGACGGCCTTGCTAGTCAACTGCGAAAGCCGGCTCACAGCGACATCAACAATGCGCCGACGAGCAGCTCGATACGCGGCCTGAAACTCAGGCCGGGCGAGCCAACGGTAAACGGTCGCCTCGTTAACGCCGACCTTCCGGGCGGCGTCTCCATAGGTTGATTCAGTCAGCAGGGCGGCGATCAGAGCCTCCGCCTTCCGGGTCATTTTCTCTCCGTGTCCTTGCATCTGACTCACTCCTGCTTGCGTTTTTTGTTCAGCGCTTGCCTACGCGCCCATCGGGCAACTACACACCCCCTGTCCACTCGAAGACGCGCAGCCCAACCGCCTCCAGCTGGCCGCCAACCCCACGCACCTCACGCAGCACCCTGAGCAATTCCTCGCGGGTCAGCAGGTCGTGCGCAACGGCGCGCTCCAGCGAGTCATCGAGTTGCTGGGCGGTGTCGGTCAGGTCAGCAAGGCTGTTCCGGATCGTCTCGAACAGATCAGTCATTGGATCACCTCCGCTCAAATCAGCGGCAGCAGGTCAGCGCCGCTGTACCGTCAGATCGGCGGGATGGTCAGCAAGTCGCTGTCGGTCATGGTGCGAATCAGGGTGGCCACCTCGCCCTGGTCGTGTTCCTCGTACCAGTCGGCAAGTACCTCGCGGGCCTCGATCATCAGTGTTCCCAAATAACCCCACAGATTCAACGAAGGCAACGGATCAGGAAGCCAGGGCGGCCAAGGCAACTTCGGCGCCACCTTCCTGCGACAGTCATTGCGCAGCCGTGTCAGATACCTCAGCGTCGTGGGCGACGGAGGAGGGTAGCGACACTGGCGCTCGTACCAGTCTGGCCGGATCTGTGATAGCCATTCCGCCCTTGCAGGATCGGGGGGACCATACCGGAGCACGAGCCAATGTATGTATCCCCGACACGTGCGGGCTTCGAGTGGACCGGGGAATGGAAGCGCCTTGCCGCAGGTTTGACAATTCCAGGTCCACCTCCACAGGTCGATCATGAATTACATCTCCTTTCCTGTTTGTTCCCGACCGTTTCCCATGTCTGGGCCGCTCACCCTGCCTGCTGTGACGCTGGCCAGACGGGTTGTGTTGGGTTGTGTTGAACGTTGACAACCGCCTGACCAATACATGAACTGCCACAGCCAAACGGCATCAGGTGAGGGGCGCCCAACACAACCACTTGCGTCTCTGAACATGAACACCACCTCCTCGCACAAACAGCTCATCTGTCAACACCCAACAAAACCAAACGAAACCCCGATTTCTCTGAGAAACCCTTCAATCGGAAGGGTTCTGTTGGCAGTTTCGTTGGGTGTCCTCGTCCTTCCCGTCACTGCCCTCAGTCGGGTTCTGTTGGGTTTTGTTGGGTGTTGACAAGATCAGGGTGCGCGTGGGGCGCCCTCCTCGGTCGGTAGAGGGTTTCGCGCTCCACGTTGCCAGCCCAGCTTGTACCAGCACCTCCAGAGCCGCTTCGGCCACGTCTGCGGTTGGATACTTTCTCGGGTTGGACATTTGCAGCGTTCGGACCCGGATTCGGCCACCCCTGGCGCGGATGAACTCGACCAGCCGGCGAGAGTCCCGTTCTTCGGTGGACTCCGAGAGCATGGCGTAGATGCGGCGCACCTCAGCGGCGAACCAGCGGCACAGCGTTACTCCTGCATCGACGCTTTCCTTCCTGATCCGTACCAGCGGAGCAGTTTGCCCGCGGGCCGTGCGCCCGACGACGTGATGCAACAGAGCGAAGCGCGCTGCGTACCCCTCCAGCTTGCTCAGAGCTGCGGCCAGTTCGCCCTCCGCAGCTGCCTGTTCGCGTGCCCATTCGTCGTAAAAATCCACCCAGGCGCGTTTCGCTCCCGGGCCTAGCTCCATAACGTAGGGCAACTTTTCCCCGTCCGTGCCGATGTCGGAGTCGAGGGCGAGGAGGGCGTCGAGGGTCTTTTCGTATGCTCGTTCCACGTCTGGAGCGATTTCCACCTCGGACCAGCGTTTCCTCTGCTTGGGGGGCATGGCGAGCAGTAAACGCGCGGCCAGCCCGGCGTCAAGAAAATCGGGGGTCAACGCGCGGGCCAGTACGCCCGGCTGAATCCCGCCAGTGATCGAGACAGCGGCGCGCGGGATGTAGAGCGTCTGCCGCTCCGAGGTCTTGCGGTCCACGATGACGGTGCCGGCACGGTGCATCTCCAGCCAGTTCGGCAGGTCCGTCCCCCCGGCCTTGCCCTTGTACCGTGTGAACGAACCGAGCCACCCGGCCAGCTCGTCCCGAGCCACAAGGATGCCATCCGGATTATCCTCCAGAATTTCGGCAAGCTTCTCGACGGTCGTGTCGCTCACAACTACCCGCGGCAGGAGGGGCGCCGCGGGCGGAGCCCCAGGATCGGTGCCACCTTCCTTCGCCTTCCGCTTGGCCGCTTGATGTTCTTGCATCTCTTCCCGATACTTCGCGACCCGTGCTTTGTGTTTTGCCAGCAGCTCCCTTTGCAGCTGGAAGAGGTGCCCAACAGCCTTCAAGTAGGCTGGACTTTTCAGCGTACCACTGTCGCCGACGATGGCCGACCAGATGATGCAGGGCTCGTCCCAGCCGCGCTTCAGGCGGATCGTGCGGCGGTTGCCGATTACTGAGGCGGCCACGGCCAGGGCAGGCAACGCCAGGTAGGCAGGATCGCAACCGAGAGCGAGCGCTCCCTGACGCACGTACTCTCCCAATGGTTCGGGCAGAGCTTCGACGGGGAAAGGCTGGTACGGCTCAAGTGTGCGGACCCCGCGCCCGGGCGCAACCCGACCCTGCCCGTCACGCGCTGGCGGTCGGACTTTCGCAAAGAGCCGCGGTGGGTCGTAATGCTCAGGATCAGGCGGTCCGATCTTGGCCTTGAACTCCTGCCAGCCTCGCCCGGCACAACTGTTGTGAAAGCAATGCGCGCTTAGCTTGCCGGCGCTGTCCTGCATGATGCAGGTGTCCCCGCCCACGTGCGAGTTGTCGAAAGGGCACGCGATCAGGTAGACCGTGCGTCCTCCTGACGCAGGGGTCAGTTTGACCGTGAAGGCCACGCCACGTGCCTTCAGCCAGCGGGCCACGTCAAGCCGATGCCCCCCGGCGTGTCCATTGCTAACGTGGCCGTTGGCCGGTGGCATCTGCGGCGGAGTCTCAACCTCGCCGGCAAGGGCCTGCAGCAGGTCTGCCGGAACGGGATTGATGATCGAAGGTGACTTCACAGGACACCCCCCTGACGATGCGGACGGTCAGAGGTGTCGTCACCCTTGCGCGCCCAGGTGCCCGGCACCTTGGCAATGCGAGCTGGGTTGAACACCTTCTGGTCGATCTTGGCTGCGTCAGTGTCGAAGCGCTGCGCCAGGGCCTTGAGACAGCGCTCGACGATACCTCCGTCCTCAGCTGGCAAGTCGATCCGATAAAAAGCGTGGTACCCATTGCCCGAGTCCGCAAGGATCGGTTTGGGCCAGCCCAGCCCAGTCAGGTGCTTGCGAACCGCCCGCATCACTTGCCAGGCCTCGGCCTTCTCCTCGTCGGTGGCAGAGACGCCCGAAACCTTCGCGGGGTCCACGTCAACCAGCAACCACCGCCGCCGGAGGATGTGTTGGTCGCCCGCCTGGTCGCCGGTTTCCGCGACCTTCACGCGGTTGGCGCAGCGGGCCAGGATTTCCGGCTTGAGGGGGTTCATCACGAAGTAGACGCCCTGGGCGGACTGACTCAGACACAGTGCTTCCTTCGCCATCGCCAGGAGGTGGTCATAATCGAAGAAGCCCGCCTCGGTATGTGGCCGACGATAGGTGGGCGTCGAGACACGAAGAGCGCGCAACTCAGTGACCTGCCCGGGCTCTATAAAGCGTTGAAGCCATGTGTGGACGTCAGCCGCGCAAATTCCCTCGGAGTCGGGTAACGCCCGGCCGTTGGCAGGCGAATTGTGCTTCTTCGTGCCCGCGCGCTCTTCAACGCTCATCGGGACTCCTTCATTCAGGCTCAGCCATCACGAGAACGTTGCTCAGCTTCTCGGTGATTTGCTCCAACCCGACCAGGATGTAAGCCCAGTTGCGCGGCAGCAGTTGGTCGCGATTGCGGCCGAGCAGGGCGTTCAGCCGGTTCACGCTGCGAATAACTTCTCTGAGTTCGTGCCGAACGTCAACGAGCATGCCATCATCGGCCATAACTTGTCTCCCTGTTGGGTTTGAGATAATCGTTCCGCGTCAATCGGGGTAGTAATCGACAAAACCGGTCCTCTTTGAACCCCGTTTTGATTTCGCGGGCTGACCCGCGGTTCGCCGCTTCTCGAACTCCACGAGCGCCTCAGCCAGCACGATCCAGCGCGGCCGGCCGCACAGCATGGTGGCCGTGTTCACCGCCCGCAGTTCGCCCTTGGCGATCCAGGCGCGCACCTTGTCCCCCCCGACTCGATAGCGGCGGGCTACGTCGCGCACGGTCAAGCCTGCTGCCTGTGACAGGGGGATGTCAACCGACATGTGTCGTGTTCCCCTGCTGGGCGTTGCGATGAGCCTCCCGGCGTCGCCGAGCCTCCCGCGCGCGCTCGGCGGCCACGCTCGCCCGAAGGAGGCGGCGGAGTGCCTTTAATTCCTCCTCAGTGGCAGTGATTTGCTCGCGCACCTGGGCGGGCGCCGGGAGGGAAACGGAGGCAAGGAGTTTGTCGCTCATCCCCCCAGCATGGGAGGTGAGAGTTAAGCGACAAAGCCAATCGAAATTAAATCCGTGGGAAACGGTTTACGATTCGCAGCGGGAGCTGGAATCGCTGTCCACCAGCCGGTAGCCGATCTTGCGGAGGTTCTTGATAGCGAGCCCTAGCGGCTTGATAATCGTTCGGGCCGTGACGAGGTGTGGGCGGAGATTGTCGGCGGTTTTGTCGCCCCCATCAAGGCCGGGCCACACCGATTGAATCAACTGGTCGGTCGGATAGTAGTCATCACTGTGTCCCTTCGCGAGGACTTCGACAATCCGCCAGGGTATGGTCTTGTCCCCGAAGTCGGCTGAGACATCCCCCCGAGTCACCTTGCGGCTATCGAAATGAAGCACAATGCCAAATGGACCATCAAACCTGTTGGGCCTGCGGCTGTCGGAAGGCACGGGAGACAATTTCTGATGCGCGCCCTGATCGGCAAAACGGTGTCCCTCAGTCCCAACCGGGCTGGTCAGATCACCACTCCGCCGCGAACTCAACCACTTCAGCATGCGGTCAGCCGCACTGTAGGCTTTACGTAACGCGAGGTTCAGGACATTGAAGTTCCAGGAGGCGTCCTCCGCTTGAGACAAGTACGTATCGCGAAAGTCACTCAGCGGGGTGGCGCTGACGTCCGCCGGTTTGTCCTTCTCCGCCAGTGTGTCCCAGCCCGTCACAGCAGCGTCAGTTGCGGAGCAGAGCCGATCTACCAGGACAGACAGTTCTTCATTTCTCCCGTCCCAAGCTGCGGCGGCAGCTGCAGCTTCCTGCCAGTTACGCAAGGCGGTCTTGGTAGAGTC
>JAANMX010002286.1_pt1 | contig 19515 bp, 15 predicted proteins | sample 7279681 | NCBI WGS metagenome assembly JAANMX01 (sample SAMN14094542, study PRJNA606508) | bioreactor metagenome | isolation source: A lab-scale SPAN reactor treating ammonium-rich wastewater day 351 | place: Ireland: Galway | collected 2018-01-01
CTCGCTGTCGAGGTCTTTCTTCGCGACGAAGGAGATGACCATGCGGTCGGCTTCGAGCCGCAGCGCGACGTCCAGCGTGTCGTCGCTGGCTGGGAAGCTGCTGAAGTAGTTGGTGCGATCCAGCGAGGTGGTGGCGTTGAAGCCGATGCCACGCTTCTTCATCTCGCCGGGGATGTCGCCGTGGGTGGGCGTGCCCTTGAACAGCAGGTGCTCCAGCAGATGGGCCATGCCGGTTTCGCCGTAGTTCTCGTGCATCGAGCCCACCAGGTAGGTCAGGTTGACGGTGACGGTGGGCTTGCTGTTGTCGGGGAAGAGCAGCACGCGCAGGCCATTCTGCAGCCGATATTCGCAGATGCCCTCCACGCAGGCGCCTGCGCTGGCGCCCTTGGGCAGGGCGATGCCGTCGGCGAAGGCCGATGCCGGCAACGCGAGCAGGCAGGCAAGGGCGAGGGAATGCAGGCGCGGATGCTTCATCAGGATGGGGCCTTGGGTGAAAATGCCGGAAGTCTAGTGGATGTGCCTGTCGATGGTTCCAGCCGATTCGTTATTCCTGCATGTCGTGTACGCCGATGCCGCGCTGGCGGTGGTGGACAAGCCGGCCGGCCTGATGGTCCATGACAGCGCGCTGGCGCGCGGCGAAACCGACTTCGCCGCCGACCGCCTGCGCGAGCAGTTCGGCAAGCCCATCTTCCTGGTGCATCGCCTCGATCGCGCTACCAGCGGCTGCCTGCTGCTGGCGTTCGACCGCGAGACGGCGTCGGCGCTCGGCAAGACCCTGATGTCGCACGAGGTCGAAAAAGAGTACTGGGCGATCTGCCGCGGTTGGCCTGCGGAGCGCGAATTCGTCGTCGATCATCCGCTCGACGGTGGCCCTGGCAAGCCGCAGAAGAAGGACGCGGTCACCGCGTTCGAACGGCTGGCGACCTGCGAACTCGCGGTGCCCTCGTCCGGTTTCGAAACCTCGCGCTACGCGTTGCTGCGCGCTTCGCCGAAGACCGGCCGCTTCCGCCAGATCCGCCGGCACCTCAAGCACCTGTCGCACCATCTCATCGGCGACACCAGTCATGGCGACGGTCGCCACAACCGCAGCTTCCGCATGCTCGGCATCCACCGTATGCTGCTGCACGCGCGCCGGCTGGCGTTCCTGCACCCGCACACCGGCGCGGCCATCGAGGCCGTTGCGCCGCCGGATGCGGAGTTCGCGAAGGCGCTGGCGCTGTTCGGGGATGCGTGGCCGCAAGCGGGTGTGCGGCAAGCGCAGCGCCCGGGTGATTAGAATCCCCGCATGCGCATCGGCCATCTTTCCATCGACGACGACGAACTGGTCGAGCGCTTCGTGCGCGCGTCGGGGCCGGGCGGGCAGAACGTCAACAAGGTCGCCACCGCGGTCGAACTGCGCTTCGACGTGGCGCGCTCGCCGTCGCTGACCGAGGCGGTGCGCGCGCGGCTGTTGGCGAAGCGCGACCGGCGGGTGACCGCCGATGGCGTGCTGGTGCTGTCCGCGCAGCGTTTCCGTACCCAGGAGCGCAACCGCGAGGATGCCAGGGCGCGGTTGGCCGCGTTCGTCGAGAGCGGGCTGCGCGCGCCGACGCCGCGCGTCGCCACCAAGCCGACCCGTGCCTCGAAGGAGCGGCGCTTGGGCGAAAAACGCGGACGTGCGAGCATCAAGCAGGGACGCAGCGGGCGGAGTTGGGATTGAATCAGGGGAAGCAAAAAGACGTGGTGCCGGTATTGCCGCCACGCGCGCCGCGCATGCGCCGCAACCGGTTCGTGCAGTGGCTGGGGCGCAGCGTGCTGCGGCTGGGCGGTTGGCGCATGGTCGGCGAGTTCCCCGACATCCCGAAGGCGGTGCTGATCGCCGCGCCGCATTCCTCCAACTGGGACGGCGTCTGGGGTATCGCCGCCAAGCTGGCGCTGGGCGTGCGGCTGTCGATCCTCGGCAAGCACAGTCTGTTCCGCATTCCGCTGCTGGGGCCGCTGCTGCGCTGGCAGGGCGTGATCGCGGTGGATCGCGCCGCGTCGCACGGCATCGTCGGGCAGGCGGTCGATGCGCTCAACGGGGCCGAGTGCATGTGGTATGCGATCGCGCCGGAAGGCACGCGCAAATGGGTGGAGCAGTGGAAGCCGGGGTTCTGGCGGATCGCCCACGGCGCCGGGGTGCCGGTGATTGCCGCGTACTTCGACTACCCCAGCCGGACCATCGGGATCGGCCCGGTGTTCGAGACCACCGGCGACATGCCAGCCGACATCGCCCGCATCCAGCGCTGGTATGCGCCGGTCAAGGGGCGCAATCACGATGTGGTGCAGCCGTTGGCGTGACGCCCGGCGTCAGAAAGTGACGAAAATCGCCAAATAGTTCCCGTGTCAACGGTTGGGAAAGGCGATTTTGTGACGGCGTGTCCGGATTGGCATGGGATTTGCGTCACAATTATGACAGAGCGAAACAGGGGCTCGATGCTGCTGGCCAACCTGGTGCCCGGGTGATGCATCCCCGGGCCGGCGGGTTGGTGGATCGGTCGTGACGCGAAGCCCGGTGGCGATGGCTTTTCCGCAAGGCGGAAGGGTGGGGCGTTGTCTGTTCGAAAAAATCTACAAGGGTTGACGGTCGCAATGTACAAACCAAGCAAGCGTGTTGTCCTCGGCGTTCTCGTGCTCGGCGTGCTGGGCTTTGCCTTCGGCGTCTGGGTGCTGCTGCATCCGGCCAGCATCTTCGTGCAGCCGTGGCGGGCCGAACGTGCCGAGACGGCGGTGAACGGCGTGCTGTTCGGGCCGTATCCGGTGGAGGAAGACTTCGCCGAGCTCAAGAAGCGCGGCGTCACCACCATCATCAGCCTGCTCGAACCGAACGTGCCCTACGAGAAGGTGCTGCTGGAACGGGAGCGCAAGCTGGCGAGCCAGCACGGCATGACGGTCAAGAACTTCCCGATGGGCAGCATCCTCGGCCAGAAGTTCGGCGACAGCTATTCGGAGAATTCGAAGGCGGCGGCGACGGCGGCGCTGGACGCCGATGGCATCGCCTACATCCATTGCTACCTGGGCCTGCATCGGGCCAAGAACGTGCAGAACTACCTGGCCGAGCATGCGAACGTGCAGTCGCAGACCTATGCGGCGGTCAATGCCACCAGCGATGCCGATCTTGCAGCGGAGCGCTAGGCCAAGAAACTGTTCCGCGCCGGTAAGTACGAGGAGAGCCTCGCCCTGCTCGCCACGATCACCCGCAAGACGCCCCGCGTGCTGCGCGTCGAAGGCTGGAATCTGTATCGCTTGAGGCGCATCGACGAGTCGCGTGCGGCCTTTGGGCAGGCGTTGGAACTGGAGCCGGGCGATTTCGATTCGCAGCTGGGGCTGGCCTATGGCGACATCGCCCAGGATCAGTTGGCGGCCGCCGAAGCGAAGTTCTCCGAATTGCGCCGGCTGAAGCCCGGTGATGCTTCGGCACTGGAAGGCCTTTCCACCGTGTACTACCGGCAGGCGCGCTGGAAGGAGGCGGAGGCGGTGCTTGCGGAAATGGTGCGGCTCAAGCCTGAAAACGAGGAAGCCCGGCAGACGCTTGAGCGAGTCCGGGGCTTCATGGGGCCGGCGCGGAGCTGATGCAGTGGGGTGCGCCCGGGCGCACGGATGGCGGAAGTGGGAATGGCGTTGCAGTTGCGTCCGCGAGCGCGGATTGGAGTAGGTTCATGAATATCCTGATGGGTGCCAGTTCGCAGGTGGTGGTGGCGTTCTGGGTCGGCGTCTGCGTGACCGTGATGTCGGTGCTGCTGCTGGCGGCGGTGCTGGTGTTGCGCCAGGTCGCGCAGCGCCGCGAGCGCAACCACCGGCGCGCGCTGGGGTTGTGGAAGCAGGTGCTGGGCGATGCCATGCAGGCGGCGCCGGCCAGCTCGCCCGCGTTGCCGTGGCGCGACATGACCGGCTTCATGGAGGCCTGGAACGAGCTGCACGACGGGCTCGGCGGCGCCGATGACGCGGGACTGCGCCGGGTGGCCGAACAGGTCGAGCTGGCGCCCAAGCTGGAGCGCATGCTGGATCACGGCAATTTCCACGACCGGGTGATGGCGATCATCGCGATCGGCTATCTGCGCAGCCCGAGCAGCTTTGATCGGCTGCAACAGCTGGTTGGCGACGCCAGTCCGATCATCTCGATCAGCGCGGCGCGGGCGATGATGCGGATCGATGCGGCGCGCGCGGTGCAGCAGGTGGTGCCGCAGATCGAATCGCGGCAGGACTGGGTGGACGGCGGTATCGCCCAGATGCTGAACGAAGTCGGCCCGGACGCAGTCAAGGACGAACTGGGTGCGGCCGCGCTGCGCGCCAACGACGACGTGGCGCCACGGCTGGTGCGCTTCCTCGCCGGGGTCAGCGAAGAGGCGGCGACGCCGGTGATCGGCAAGATCCTCGCCGAGCCGCACGACGAACACCTGGTTTCCACCTGCCTGCAGGTGATGAGTGATGCCGTGGATCTGGACAAGGTGCGCCCCCTGTTGGCGCATGAGCGCTGGCACGTACGCATGCATGCGGCGGCGGCGATCGGCCGGCTGGGCGACGCCGGCGATGCGCAGGTATTGAAGCCACTGCTGGCCGATCCGCAGTGGTGGGTGCGCTACCGCACCGCGCAGGCACTGGAACACCTGCTGCACGGCGAAGTCCGCCAGTTGGAGCAGGTGCGGGATACGCAGGAAGACCGTTATGCGCGCGACATCCTCACCCAGGTGATGGCAGAGCGCGCGCTGGGAGAAGCACGATGAGCATTTCGCCGGAGGTGACCACCTTCCTGCTGTGGCTGCAGTGGGGGTTCCTGATCTATTTCATCTGCATCAACGTGGTCTACCTGGGGCTGAACTTCATCTCCATCTTCTCGATCCTGCGCTATGTCCGCGAACACGGCGTCAGCTTCCGGGTCAAGAACTTCGCCGACTACCAGCCGCCGGTCAGCATCCTGGTGCCGGCCCACAACGAGGAGCGCACCATCATCGCCACGGTGCGTTCGCTGCTGCGGCTGAACTACCCGAACTTCGAAGTGGTGGTGATCAACGACGGCTCGACCGACAAGACCCTGCAGACGGTGGTCGCCGAGTTCGGCCTGGTGGAGTTCCCCGAGGCCTATCGCAGCCGCCTGCCCACCGAGCCGGTGGAGCGGATCTTCGCCGCACCGAACAACGGCCGGGTGCGGGTGGTGGACAAGAAGAACGGCGGCAAGGCCGATGCGCTGAACGCCGGCATCAACACCGCGCGCTACCCGCTGTTCTGCGTGGTCGATGCCGACTGCATCCTGCAGCAGGACAGCCTGGGGCGGGTGGTGCAGCCGTTCCTGGAGGATTCCCGCATGATCGCCACCGGCGGCGTGATCCGCATCGTCAACGGCTGCAAGGTCAAGGATGGCCTGCTGTCCGAAGTGGATCTGCCGGACAAGGTGCTGCCGCTGGTGCAGACGGTGGAATACCTGCGCGCCTTCCTGTTCGGCCGGCTGGGCTGGTCGCCGCTCAATGCGCTGCTGATCATCTCCGGCGCGTTCGGCGTGTTCTACAAGGAGCGGGTGATCGCCGCCGGCGGTTACAAGAGCGACCTGGTGGGCGAGGACATGGAAATGGTGGTGCGCCTGCACCGGCGCATGCGCGAAGAGAAGCGTCCGTACAAGATCGCCTTCGTCCCCGACCCGATCTGCTGGACCGAAGTGCCGTCCGATCTGCGCTCGCTGTACAACCAGCGCGTGCGCTGGCAGCAGGGCCTGGCCGAGAGCCTGTTCGGCAACTGGCGGCTGATGTTCCGCCGCAACGGCGGCATGGTGGGCTGGGTGGCGTACCCGTTCATGCTGCTGTTCGAATGCATCGGCCCGGTGATCGAGGTGCTTGGTTACATCGCGGTGATCGTGCTGGGCCTGTGCGGCCTGGTGTCCGCGGAGGCGTTCGTCGCCTTCCTGTTCGCCTCGGTGGGTCTGGGCATCCTGCTGTCGGTCAACGCGATGATGCTGGAGGAGATTTCCTTCCACATGTACCCGCGCCCCGGCCAGCAGATGAAGCTGTTCACGGTGGCGGTGCTGGAGAACTTCGGCTATCGCCAGATGACCTCGCTGTTCCGGGTGATCGGCCTGCTGCGCTGGATGGGCAAGCTGCGCCGCCGCTCCAAGTGGGGCCATGTCCGCCGCAGTGCGGATTGGCATGACGAGCCGGCGCAGGCGATCGAACACCAGGCTCCGGCCAATAGCCCTGCTTCCCCCTGATCCACTCGACGCTCCCATCGACCACCGATTCCGCGAAGAAAACACACCATGTCCATGAGCCTGCTGCTTACTCCCATGATCCAGGCCGCGCTGCTTGCCGGCGGTGCGGGCCCGATGCCGAATCCTGCGCTGCAGGCGGTGCAGGATGCCGTTCCCGTCGTCGAAGGCCACGAAGCGAAGTTGCTGCGCGCGCGCGGGCTTGCCACCTCCGGTGATCCGGCCCAGCGCGAACAGGCGCTCGTGCTGTATGGCGAGATGCTGCAGGCATCGCCGGACAACAGCGACGTGCTGCTGGCGCGCGGCCGCACCTATGCCTGGATGGGCCGCTATGCCGAGGCCGAGACCGACCTGCGCGCGGTGGTCGATGGCAAGCCGGGATATGCGGATGGCTGGTCGGCGCTGGGCGACATGTACCAGTGGAGCGATCGGCCGCAGCTCGCGGTCGAGGCGTATGGGCGCTGGCTTGAGCTGGTTCCGACCAGCTCGCCCGAGCCGCTGATCGCACGCGGCCGCGCGCATCGCGCCGCCGGTGACATGGACGCAGCGCGCTCCGATTTCGCCGCCGCAGGCGCACGCGGTGCGGATCCCGCGCTGGTCGCCAGCCTCAATGACAGCACGGTGCCGCGACTGTCGGCGCCGGACGCGATGCTGGCCGATGGCTACACCTGGTCGCTGCGCGCCGGCATCGACCGCACCACCTTCAGCGGCGGACGTGATGGCTGGGTTGATTCCAGCGTGACGCTGCGGCGCAAGTTCGAACGTGCCTCGCTGGGGCTGGAGCTGTTGAACGCCCACCACTTCGGCCGCAGCAACAGCGCCTGGGCGCTGGACAGCTATGTCTCGCTGTGGGCGCGCGCCTACGGCAACGTCCGCTACCAGCGCGGCCCGTCCAGCGGCATCCTGCCGCGCTATTCCTGGCGCACGGAAGTGTTCCAGGGCGTGGGCAGCGGCTGGGAGCTGTCGGCCAGCATCGACCATCTGCGTTTCAGCTCCGACACCGAGTTCTACGGTGTTGCCGTTGGCCGCTACACCGGCAACTGGTATCTGCGCTACAAGCTGCAGCACGTGCCGGGCGTAAGCTCCGGCAGCTGGAGCCATCGCGTGGTCGCGCGCAACTACTACAAGGGCAATGCCGACGACTACTTTGAGGTCAGCGGCAGCACCGGCCGCAGCAGCGACCTCGACCGCACCGGCGTTCTCGTGCGTAACAGCAATGCCTCGCTGGGTGTGTCCTGGACGCATTACTTCCGTCCGAACTGGGGCTTCAAGGTCGGCGCCGGTTATTCCGACGACGCCGATGGCTTCGACGAGCGCCGGATTTCGTTCTCGCTGTACCGTCGCTGGTGAGACGGGATAATGCGCCCGCCGCCGGGGAGCGCGAATCCCCGGCCTCGCGTCTGATCGGTTGGCTGCCGGCGCTGCTGCTGGCGCAGCTGGTGCTTGCGCTGTGGTCGGCGAGCCGAGCGCTGCCGGTAGGTGGCTGGTCGCCGGCCGTGGTGGCGGTGGCCATCGGCAACCAGCTGCTGTTCCTGCTGCGCGCGCTGCCGCTGCTGCTCCTGTTGGGCTGGCCGCTGGCGGCATTGCGCAATCCGCGCGCCGCACGACTGGCGGTCGGCGCGCTGTGGTCGGTTTTCCTGTTGCTGCAGGTTGGATTGGAGCAGTACTACCTGGCGGCGCGCACGGCGTTGGGCGCCGATCTATTCGGCTACAGCCTGGACGAAATCCGCACCACCCTGGGTGGCGCGGCGACCCAAGGCATGGGCATGGCCGGCTGGATTGGCATGTTGCTGCCGCTGGTGCTGCTATGGCTGGGGTTGGGGTTGGACAAGCGGATTCGCATTCGCCAGGCATCGCGTCCGGGCCTGCTGCCGGTGTTGTTGCTGGCCGGCGTGGCGGCATGGTGGCTGCCGGTGGCGGTGGGTGCGCGTGGATTGGACAACGATACCGCACGCAACATTGCCACCAGCAAGGGCGCGTACTTCATCGCCGATGGTTGGCGCTGGTGGCGCGGGCCGTCGTTGCCCACGCCGGCGGTCGCGACAGAGCCGCAGACGGCATCGCGAACGGCCGCGTCTGCGCTGGATCCTGACTATCCGTTCCTGCATCCGGAGACGACGCCGGATGCGCTGGGCCCCTATTTCGCACCCACCAGGAATGGCCGTCCGCCGAACCTGGTGGTGATCGTGGTCGAGGGGTTGGGGCGCTCGTTCTCGGGGCCGGATGCCACGCTGGGCAGCTTCACCCCGTTCCTCGACGGACTGGCCGCGCGCAGCCTGTATTTCGACAACTTCATGGCCAACCAGGGCCGCACCTTCGGCGTGCTGCCGTCGCTGTTCGGCTCGCTGCCGGTGGCCGAGGAAGGCTTTGCGGCGCTCGGCCGGAAGATGCCCGCGCACGCTGGCCTGTTTAACGTACTGCATCGGCAGGGCTACCGCAGCGTGTTCTACAGCGGCACCGACAGTCGCTTCGATAACGAACGCGCCTTCCTGCAGGCGCAGGAAGTGGACGAGATCGTCGATCTGCACAATTTCGGGTCGGGCTACCAGCGCAATCCTTTCAGCGAATGGGGCTATCCGGATCGTGAGCTGGTGTCACGCGTATTGGCCGACAGCGGTCGCCTGCGCCAGCCGTTTGCGCTCGGCATCCAGACCATCAGCATGCACACGGCCTATGCCTTCCCGGGCCAGGACGCCTACAAGCGCAAGCTGGAACAACGGCTGGACGAGTTGGGCGTGCCGGCGGCGAAGCGTGCGGAATACCGTGCCCAAGCCGACATCTATAGCGCGATCCTCTATACCGACGACCAGCTGCGGCGCTATTTCGAGACGGTTGCCAGTGCGCCTTGGTATGCGGACACGATTTTTGTGGTGACCGGCGACCACCGGCTGGCGGAGCTGCCGCAGGACACCCACATCGAGCGCTACCACGTGCCGTTGATCGTGTATTCGCCATTGCTGCGCAAGCCGGCGCGAATCCGCGCGGTGTCTTCGCACCTGGACGTGACGCCTTCGCTGCTGGCGCTGCTTTCGCACACCTATGGGCTGCGGCGGCCGGCGATGGCGACCTGGACGGGCAGCGGGTTGGACATGGCGGAGGTGTTTCGCAGCCAGCACGAATTTCCGCTGAAGCAGACCAAGACCAGCGTCCCCGACTTCGTGTCCGGCCGATGGTTCCTGCATGACGGCCGCGTGTTCGAACTGCAGGACGGCATCCGTGCGTCGGAAGTCGATGACGATGGCCTGCGCGCACAGGCGACACAGCGGTTGCAGGGCTACCTGGCGGCCAATGCGGTTTTCCTGCGGCGCATGGCGCTGTCACCTGAAGGTGGCATGCCGAAGCTGGTGGCATTCACGGCTGCCGCCGCGGCACCAATGGCGCCGGACGCGGCTCCGTTGCAGGCATTGCCGGCCGGGCTGGGACTGGATGCAATCCGGCTGGAACGTTCTGCCACCGGCATGGCGGTGGCAGCCACCTTCGTCAATGGCGATGCGAAGGATTCGAGTTCGTTCGTGCCCCTGGTGGCGCTGGCCGCGGAAGACGGGCGCGAGCTGGGCGAAAAATACGGCAGTGCGATCCAGCTGCACGCCAAGGAGCACCGTGAAGTGCTGTTGCCGCTGCCCACGGCCAGCCTGGCGCCCGGGCGCTATTATTTCTCCGTGCTGCCCTCAGACCCCAATACCGGCAAGCCGCTCGGTCGCGGCCGCTACCACGTCCCGCTGGACATTCCGGCGCCGGCGCCATGATGCGTGCATCGTATTTCCTGCGTGCGGCCCTGCTGGCGCTGGCATTGATGGCGGACGCCGCCTGCGCGCAGCAGCCGGAAGCGGCGTCGGCCTCGCGCGCGGTATGGACATGGGAAGGCCCGTCCTACGCGATGCTGGAGTCGCCGCAGGCGATGGACGAGGCACTGGCGTTCCTGCAGCGCAAGCGGATCAACATCGTCTATCTGTATGCGGACGCCTACGAAGGACGCAACCTGATCGAGCAGCGGCCGCAGCTCTATCGCGCCTTCATCCGCCGTGCCCACGAGCGCGGCATCCAGACCTATGCGCTGCTGGGTTCCTGGTACCTGAGCACCGAGCGCTACGTGCTGCCGCGCCACCAGCGCAAGGCGCGGGCGATGCTGCAGCGGGTGCTGGACTACAACGCCGCTGCCGCCCCCGGCGAACGCTTCGACGGCGTGAACTACGACATCGAGCCGCATCTGCTGGACGAGTGGGACGATGCCAACCGCCAGCGCCTGCTGCGCGGCTTCCTCGACATGAGCGCCGACATGATGGACGCCAAGCGCAAGTCCGGGCAGTCGCTGGTGATCGGGCCGGCGATGCCGTTCTGGTGGGATGGCATCGAGATGGAATGGCGCGGTGTGCGCAAGCCGGTCAGCGAGCACGTCACCGACCTCACCGACTACGTGGCGCTGATGGACTACCGCAATCGCGCCGAAGGGCCGGATTCCATCCTCTCGCATGCGCGGGCTGAAATGGACTACGCCGCCCGCACCGGCAAGCGGGTGGTGATCGGGCTGGAGTTCAACCCGGGCGAGCCCGCCAAGCTCAGCTTCCACGGCATGCAGGAAGCCGAGTTCGAGCGCGAGGCCGGCAAGGTCGAGGCCGCCTGGGGCAAGCGCCCCGCGTTCGCCGGCTTCGTGTTCCATCACTATCTCGGCTATCGCCGCTTCGTCGGCGACCTTCCGCCAGGCGAGAAGTGAGTGCATGAAAAAGAACGCCCCGGCGATGCCGGGGCGTTGCATGTGCAGCAGATGGATCGCGGTTGCGATTACAGCGGTTTGCCGCCGAGCTTGTAGGTCAGCTGGATGAAATAGCTGCGGCCCATGCTGTCGAACCAGGCGGTGTCGTAGTACGGGTAGCTTTCCCAGGTGGCGTCCTTGGGCGGCATCTTGTCGAGCAGGTTGTTGACGGTCAGCGAGATGCGCAGGTGATCGTTGATGTCGTAACGGGCGTTGCCGTTGAAGCGCCAGCTCGCCTGCGTCCAGGCCTCGTTGGCCCAGTTGGGGATGCGGCCCACATAGTTGCCGAACAGGCCGGCAGCCCATGCGTTCCTGTTCCAGCTCACGCCCAGATTGCCCTTGGTGCGCGGAATGGTGACATCGGCGAAGCCGACATCCAGCATGTCCTCGGTCGGATCGCCCGGACGCACCTGCCGGTCATGCTGGCGCACCCAGGTGTAGCTGCCGCTGAAGCGGAAATCGCCGGCAGCGGCGGTTTGCAGTCGGTAGTTGGCGGTGGCGTCGATGCCCGAGGTTTTTTCACTGGCGATGTTCATGGGGCCGAACAGGACGCTGGTGATGTCGCCGTCGGTATTGCGGACCACGCGGCCCTTCACTTCCGTGCAGGTGGGCGAATTGCCATCGACGGTCTTGCCGTCAGCGGTCAAGCCCAGGCGGCAGTCGGCTTCGGTGGCGCGGATCCATTCGCGATCCAGCACCTGCACCTGGTTCCGGACTTCGATGGCGTAATAATCCACCGCAAGGTCGAAGTTCGCCGTGGGCGACCACACGAAGCCGCCGGTGAACGATTTGCTGGTTTCCACGTCCAGCGCCATGTTGCCGACGTAGACGTCGCGGGTATTGATGTCCCAGGTGCCGTCGTCATAGCAGTCGGCATCGCTGAAACCTGCTGCATCGGGGTCGATGCGGCACTGGTAGTAGTCGGTGGAGATCTTGCGGTAGTAGTCGGAGCCGGCGAACAGGTAGTGCATGTCCGGCGCGCGGAAGCCGGTGCCGTAGGAACTGCGCACCAGCAGGGAGTCCAGCGGGCGCCATTCCAGACCCAGGCTGTAGGTGAACTTGCCCGGATGCTGGCCGCTGTAGCCGTAGCGGTCGTAGCGACCGGCCAGGCTGGCCTGCAGGCTGGACAGCAGCGGCATGCGCAGTTCGCCCGCTGCGCTCCAGCGGTCGCGGTTGCCGCGGCCATCGCCGTAGCGCGGGCCGAAATAGGCATTGTCGGTCAGCGCCAGCGGATCGGGATTGATGCGGTAGGACTGCCGGCCGTATTCGATCACCCCGGCAAAGCCGACATCGCCTGCCGGCAGGGTGAACAGCGAGCCGGTGTTCGCGGTGAAGCTGAGGTTGTCGTTCTTCGCCTCCGGATGCCAGACCGACATCGTCGAGATGGACGCGAACTGCGCGGGCGTCAGCGGGGTGAACAGGCGCGAATAATCCGGGTTGTAGATCGCGTAGCCGTCCTCGTCGTAGCCCAGGCGCGGCCCGAGGAAGAATTCGTTGGCGGCGGCGGCCAGGATGCGCGGCATCTTCACTTCGGCCTTGTACTGCGAATGGTTGTAGGCCGCTTCCCAGTTCCAGTCTTCGCCGAAACCGCCCTTGAAACCGGTGGTGAGCGCGAAGGTCTTCTCGGTGGTGGTGTTCATGCGGTTCTTCAGGCCGCCCACTTCCTCCGGGGTGAACTGCCGCTGCCAGAGCTCGTAGCGGCCGATGCCTTCGTTGTAGAAGATGCTGTCGTCAACGTCGGTCGAGGCGGGGTCGAAGAAGGCCCAGCCCATGTGGTCGCTGGCGATGGTGCCCCAGCTCGAGGTCAGGATGTTGCCGTTGGTGCCGGTCAGCAGCTCCACTTTCTGGTGGCCGATCTGGGTGTCGGCGAACCACGACAGGTCGTCGTTGATGTTCAGCTCGAACGAACCGTAGGCGGTGGCGCCCTTGCGACCATTGGTGATGGTGCGATAGGCGATGGCGCGGTCGCTGCCGCAATAGGCGCGGCCGCGGGTGTCTTCCGCCAGCACCGTGGTGCCTTCGTTCAGGCCGGCCATCGCCGCGCAGCCGTCGGTCGGCGCGGTGCGGTTGCTCTGGGCGATCATGCGCGGCAGGCGTCGGCGCGATGTCGGCGCGTCGAGCGTGGAGTCCTGGATGTCGCGGTCGGTACCCCACAGCGGCTTCTTGTCGATCAGCTCCAGGCCGACGATGCCGCTGAACGCGCCGCGCTCGAAGCCGCCGGTCAGGTTCAGGTTGTGGGACGCACCGCCGCCGCGCTCGGTATCGCCGTAGCGATAGTCGATGGTGATGCCGTCGGTGGATTTCTTCAGGATGAAGTTGATCACGCCGGCCATGGCGTCCGAGCCATACACCGCCGAAGCGCTGCCGGTCAGGATTTCCACGCGATCGATCATGCCCAGCGGGATGTTGCCGATGTCGGTGAAGTTGCTGCGGCTGTTGAGCGGCAGCGGGAAGTCGGCGACGCGGCGGCCGTTGACCAGCACCAGGGTGTGGTTGGGGCCGAGGCCGCGAAGATCCACCGCCTGCGCACCGGGCGTGGACTGCGCGCCGGTGGTGTTCTGCTGGCCTTGGGTATAGCCGTTGTTCTGGCTGACCGAGCGCAGCACGTCGGGCACCGAGGTGAGGCCGGCGGCCTGGATCTGCGCGGAGGTGACCACCGTGATCGGCGCCGGGCCTTCCACCTGCGCGCGCGGGATGCGCGAGCCGGTGACCTGGATGGTGTCGAAGTTGGTGACCGGCGCATCGGCCGTGGCCTGCGCCTGGCGTGCCTGCGGTGCCGGTTGCGCCGGCGCGGCCGGCTTCGCGGAGGCGGCGGCGGGCACGATCAGCACGGCGCCGGAGGCGTCGCGCTGGGCGCGGAAGCCGCTGCCCTTGAGCAGTGCATCGAGCGACTGCGGCGACGCCGCCTGTCCGCTCAGCCCGGTGCTGCGTGCACCCTTGAGCTGGTCGGCGCGGTACACCAGCTGGGTGCCGGTCTGGCGCGCGTAGGCATCCAGCGCGCCGGCAAGGTCACCGGCGGGGATGTCGAGGCGGGTGGCGGTCTGCGCCTGCGCCGCGAGGGCGGCGGAGCAGGCCAATGAAAGCAGCAGGACGCGGAGCGGGCGTGACGGTTTCATCTGGTTCCCCAAGAGGCGCTCGATGCGGCGCCGTTGCAAGATCGTGACGAGCGAATGCGGGAAATCCCCCCGGTCCGGTTCTTTAGTCTTTCTCCCGTATTGCGGGGCGCCGGGCTTTTCCTTCTCCCTCCGGGAGAAGGTGCCCGCAGGGCGGATGAGGGTACGAGATGCAAAGCAGGAGCAGGCTCGCTTTGCTCGCCCCCTCACCCGGCTTCGCCACCCTCTCCCGCAAGCGGGAGAGGGAAATCCTCTAGCGCGAACGCAGCACGATCCGGTCTGCGCCGATCTCGGCGCGCACCGGGAAGCCGGCTTCGAGCAGGCGCACGAAGCCTTCCTCGTTGTCCCAGCGGAAGCTGCCGCCGATCCGCAGCGCGCCGGCCTCGGCATCGGCCACCACCAGCTTGCGCGCGTTGTAGCGGTTGAACTCGGCGGCCACCTCGTCCAGCGGCACGTCGCGGAAGGCCAGCAGGCCGTCGCGCCAATCCAGCAGCTGCTGCGCCTCGGCCAGCGGCAGGCTGCGCACCAGCAGGCCGCCGTCGCGCACCATCGCCACGCTGCCGGCGGGCAGCAGCACCGAGGGCTGGGCGATGCCGTCGGCGGGCGGGCTGTCCAGCCGCACCGTGCCTTCGGTCACCACCACCCGCAGGTCGGCGCGGTCGCGGCGCACCGAGAAGCGCGTGCCCACCGCCACCGCGCGGTAGCCGTCGGCGGCGACCGTGAAGGGCCGCTGCCTGTCCTTGGCGACGTCGAAGATCGCCTCGCCGGCGGTCAGGTCGATGTCGCGCGCACGTTGCGACAGGCGCACATCGATGCCGCTGGCGCTGGCCAGCGTGGCCCGCGAGCCGTCGGCCAGCGGCAGCGTGCGCACTTCGCCCAGCGCGGTGCGGTACGAAGCGTCATCGACCCGCGCATGGTTGCGCCAGCCCCAGGCGACGGCCAGCGCGCAGCCGGCCACCGTTGCGGCGGCGGCGAAGCGCACGAAGCGGCGCCGCGCCGGGGGCTTCGCCACGGGGCGCTGCGCCAGCGCCTGCAGCATCTGTTCACGGCGGCTGGCGGGCGGCGCCTGCCAGTGCCCGCGGGCGGGCGGGCCGCCGCCCTGCCAGCCGGCGCCGAGCGCCTGCAGCCGGCCGCTTTCCTCCCATGCCGCCTGCAGGCGCAGGAAGGCCACCCGGTGCGCGGTGTCGACATCCAGCCAGCGCGCCAGCGCGGCTTCGTCGGCATCGCCCCAGTGGCCGCCGTCGCGGTGGGCCAGCCAGCCGGCCGCTGCCTGTTCGATCGCCATGCTGTCGCCGGGCATGGGTCAGTCCACCTGCCGCTGCGTGCCGACATCTGCGGCATCGACATCCGCCCGCGTGCGCGCCTCGCCGGCGGACAGTCCGTCGGCGAGCAGGCGCATGCCCTTGGCGATGTGTTTTTCCACGGTCTTCTCGCTGATTCCCAGGCGCGATGCCACGTCCTTCTGCGACAACTCTTCCACCCGCCGCAGCCACACCACTTCGCGGCAGCGATCCGGCAGCCGGTCGAACGCCTCGGCCAGCCGCCGCAGTGCCTGCCGGCCTCCGCACCAACGCTCGGGCGACACCTCATCCACCAAGACGTGCGAAGGCTCGAAATCACCCATCGGCTCGATCGATACCACCTTGCCGCGACGCAGGCGGTCGGTCATCAGGTGGCGCGCGCTGGCGAACAGGAAGGCCTTGGGCTGCGTTGGCCGCGCCTTCGCGGCGGCCTCGTACAGGCGCGCGTAGAGTTCCTGGCGCAGATCGTGCAGCTCGTCGCGGTGCGGCCAATGCCGCTGCAGGAAGCGCATCAGCGCCTCCTCGTGGGCGAGGATCTCGTGGACGAACCAGCGGTCGAGTTCGGTCTGCATTCCCCTACCATAGCGAAAGAGGACGGCGGCCGGCGGGGGGAAACCGGTGTACGTTCGTCTAATGACATATCCGCCAACAAACAGGGAAAGGCTGACGATGAAGCGACGTGCCGGCTGGTCGATGATGCTTGCTGCAATGCTGGCGACGCTGCCGTCGCTGCCCGCCTGGGCGGTCGACACCGGCCACTACGTGCTCGGCGACCTCGCCGCCAGGACCCCCGGCAAGGTGCAGCCTGGCCTGCTGCTGATGGGGGGCGGCGACCGCAACTTCGATGCCCTGCGCTGGTTCATGAAGCAGGCCGGCAACGGCCACATCGTGGTGCTGCGCGCTTCGCAGGCCGGCGAGATCGGCGAGGAATTCTTCAACGAAGTCGGTGGGATCAAGTCGGTCGAGACCTTCGTGTTCAACGACCGCGAAGCCGCCACCGACAAGAAGATCCTCGCCGCGCTGAAGCGCGCCGACGGCATCTTCATCGCCGGCGGTGACCAGTCGCGCTACGTGCGCTATTGGCGCGGCACGCCGGTGGCCGCGGCGCTGGATGCGCACGTGAAGGCGGGCAAGCCGCTGGGCGGCACCAGTGCCGGCCTGGCCATGCTCGGCGAATACCTGTACGGCGCGATGGACGGCGGCAGCCAGATCAGCCCGCGCGCGCTGGCCGACCCGCTGGGCCCGGACAACACCATCGAGACCGGGTTCCTGCACATCGCGCAGCTGCAGGGCATCGTCACCGATACCCATTTCAGCGAGCGCGCCCGCCTGGGCCGGCTGGTGGCCTTCGTCGCCAAGGCGGAGTCGATGGCCGGCAAGCCGCTGCTGGGGCTGGGCGTGGACGAGGATGCCGCGGTCGCGGTGGAAGGCGACGGCAGCGCGCGCGTCTATGCCACCGCGCCGGGCGCGGGTGCGATCGTGGTGCGCGGCGGCTTCGAGAAGCAGGCCGAGGACGAGGCGATGCACCAGGCCCGCATCGACACCGTGGTGGCCGGTGCGGACTCCGTGCTGCACCTGCCCGACGGGCGGGTCGAGCGCCCGCTGGCGCAGCGGCATTACGCGGTGCGCGATGGCGTGCTGGTCGCGCTGGATACGCCGACGCTGGTCATCCACGGCGGCGCCGGCGTCGAGCCGGGCGACCTGACTAAGGACGAAGAGACGGTGGTCAAGCAGGCGCTGGAAGCGGCGCTGCGCGCCGGCCATGCCAAGCTGCAGGCGGGTGCTTCCTCGCTGGATGCGGTCACCGCCGCGATCACCGTGCTGGAGGATGCGCCGCAGTTCAACGCCGGCCGCGGCGCGGTGTTCACCCACGACGGGCGCAACGAGCTGGACACCTCGATCATGGACGGCGCCACCGGCAAGGCCGGCGCGGCGGCCGGTCTGCACCGGGTGCGGAATCCGATCACCCTGGCGCGCGCGATCATGGATAGGTCCAACCACGTGATGATGGTCGGCGACGGCGCGGAGATGTTCGCGAAGGAGCAGGGCATCACTCTGGTCGATCCGTCCTATTTCCGCACCGAGAAGCGCTGGAAGGGGCTGCAGCGCGCGCTGCAGCAGGAGAAGGCGGCGCAGGCCAGCAATGTCCCGCTGGTGCTGCCGGGCAAGGCCTATTTCGGCACCGTCGGCGCGCTGGCGCTGGACGCGCAGGGCCAGCTGGCGGCGGGCACCTCGACCGGCGGCATGACCAACAAGCGCTATGGCCGCGTCGGCGATTCGCCGATTATCGGCGCCGGCACCTGGGCCGACGCGCGCTGCGCGGTGTCCGGCACCGGCTGGGGTGAGTTCTACATCCGCGCCGCCGCTGCCCACGAAATCTGCGCGCGCGTGCGCCTGGCCGGCGTGCCGCTGGCGAAGGCGGCCGACGGCGTCATCAACGGCGACATTCCGAAGGCCGGTGGCGACGGCGGCGCGATCGCGCTGGGCGCGGACGGCAGCATCGCCTTCCCGTTCAACACCGGCGGCATGTACCGCGGCTGGATCGGTGCCGACGGCGTGCCGCACGTGGCGATCTACAAGACCGATGCTTTGGAGATGCCGGGGCGCTGAAGAGCGTCCTTGTAGGAGCGGCTTCAGCCGCGACGCAGGGGTTCTGAACGAAAAGGCGGGTCAGAGTCGAGTTTTGAAAGCTAAAACTCGACTCTGACCCGCCTTTTCGCGCCTTTCGCTGGGGAAAACTCACCGCTCCGAATGCCCGGCCTCGTCGTGGCCGCGTGGCGCCGTCACTTCCGGCTGGATCAGGTCGACGAAGGCGCGCGCCTGCGCCGACAGGAACTTGCCCTTGCGCATCACGATCCCGTAGCTGCGCGAGGGGAACCAGCGCGCCAGTGAGCGCGCCACCAGCCGCTGGCGGTCGGCTTCGGTCAGGCAGATCGCGGTGACAATACTGATGCCGAGCCCCATCGCCACGTACTGCTTGATCACCTCCCAGCCGCCCACTTCCAGCGCCACCGTGTACGGCACGCGGTTCTGCTGGAACACCAGGTCGACCAGCCGGTAGGTGGTCAGGCGCTTGGGCGGCAGGATCAGGCCATAGGGCGACAGGTCTTCGAGTGACAGCTCGCGCTTGCTGGCCAGCGGGTGGTCGGGCGGGGTGATCAGCATCGGCTCGAAGCGGTACACCGGCGCGTAGCTCAGGTCGGCCGGCACGTCCAGCATCGAGCCCACCGCCAGGTCCACGCCGTCGCTGCGCAACAGGTCCAGGCCGCTGGCGCCGGTGACGTTGTGCAGGCTCAGGCGCACGTCCGGATGGCGCTGGCGGAACGCATCCACGATCCCCGGCAGCAGGTACAGGATGGTCGAGCTGCCGGCGGCCACGTGCAGCTCGCCCGCGTCCAGCCCGCGCACCTGCTCGCGGAAGTTGGCGGCCAGGCCATCCAGCCCTTCCACCAGCGGGCGCGCCATCTCGTACAGCAGCTCGCCCTCGCGGGTGGGGATGAGGCGGCGACCGCTGCGCTCCAGCAGGCGCGTGCCCAATTCGCGTTCCAGCGCCTGCAGCTGCAGGGTCACCGCCGGCTGGCTGAGGTAGAGCGCCTCCGCCGCGCGCGAGATCGAGCCCAGCCGCGCCACCTGGCAGAACGCCCGCAGCGGCTTGAGGCGCGAGCCCTTGTAGGCGAAACGCAGGGCGGCGGCAGGGCGATTCGCCATGATGCGTCTTCAGTATTTGGAAATTTAATACTAATCATTGACAAATCTGCTTTGTCAAATACAAGACGCTGACGGATGGTTGGCTTCCCCACCGTTCCACGGAGAAGCCGATGTCCGCCGTGCTGCAAGACCGCCCCGAGGAGGGCGTGGAAACCACCCGCCACCTGCCGGGCCAGGACGCCGTGCTGCCGCCGGCCGCGCTGGCCTTCCTGGCGGGGCTGCACCGCCGCTTCGAGGGCGAGCGCCAGGCCCGCCTGTCCGCCCGCCGCGCCCGCCAGCAGGCCTTCGATGCCGGCGCCCTGCCGGACTTCCGTGCCGACACCGCGCACATCCGCGCCGGCGGCTGGACGGTGGCACCGGTGCCGGCGGCCTTGCTGGACCGCCGCGTCGAGATCACCGGCCCGGTCGACCCGAAGATGGTCATCAACGCGC
>JAANMX010002292.1_pt1 | contig 19490 bp, 16 predicted proteins | sample 7279681 | NCBI WGS metagenome assembly JAANMX01 (sample SAMN14094542, study PRJNA606508) | bioreactor metagenome | isolation source: A lab-scale SPAN reactor treating ammonium-rich wastewater day 351 | place: Ireland: Galway | collected 2018-01-01
ATAAAGGTGAATACTCCGCTATTTTCTACGATACCGAAAAACTTCAAGTATTACAATCCGGAACTTTCTGGCTGAGCGAAACACCTGAAAAACCCTCAAAAGGTTGGGATGCTGCTTACAACAGAGTCTGCACTTTTGCTCTTTTTAAAACGAAAAAGGGCGGTAAGAAGTTTTGGGCTTTTAATGTTCATTTCGATCATGTGGGAAATGTCGCACGGGAAAAGTCTGCGCAATTAATTCTGGATAAAATTAAAAACTTAAATACAAAAAATCTTCCCGTGGTTCTTACCGGCGATTTTAATCTTACAGATGATACGAAACCGATTAAACTTCTGTCAGAAAACCTCAGCGACTCATTCTACCATTCGAAAAAAGCGCATTACGGCCCAACGGGAACTTTTACAGCTTTTGATGTTAACACAATACCAAAGGACAGAATCGATTATATTTTCACAAAAAGGTTTGAGTGCACCTCTATCAGAACCATTAACGACAGGCGGGAAAATTTGCTTTACCCGTCTGACCATTTTCCGGTTTTAGCAGAATTACAATTCAGATAATCAGCCAAAAAAAATCCACCAGATGACTCCGGTGGATAAACACAAATGATGAAAAAAAATTTATTCTTCCGCTGTTGAGGCATTAGAATACAGCAAAGAAATATATAATTTCTGATATAACAAAATTAATCTCAAATTATTTACTTACAATGATTCATTAAATTGAATACCAGTAAAATAAAGAATCCACGGCATATAGCAGTGGATTCTAAAAACACAAATGTTGAAATTAAATTTCAACAATCAATATCAAAAACCGCGCAAACTAATGCTAAGAAAAAGTTAATTTTTTAAATCGGTGGAGAACGAACGCTTTACAAATAAAAAAAATCTACCGGACAACCGGTAGATTATCAATTGAAACTGGTTTTTTCTAGTAAATCCTAAGTCCTGATCTGGCACCCGATGCATTTGTAATCGCCTGCATTCTGGATTTTTGGCCTGCAGAGAACATATACATCGCAGCATCATCAACATAATCCATATAATTCATAAACTGTATTGAACGGTTAACTCCGCCGCAAAGATCGTACTGAGGATAAGTTGGTTTCCCGAAATTCTTGTCCTGCTGCGTTGGTGTATCATCTACATAATCTGTAGCACAGTTTCCGTCGCCCCAAATATGACGAAGATTCAGGTAATGCCCCACTTCATGAGTTGCAGTTCGTCCCAAGTTGTATGGCGCGTTTGCGGTAGTACCGAAATATTTTCCGGCAATTACCACACCGTCATTCCAAAGCCCTGCAGATTCAGGGAAAGTTGCGTAACCAAGAACTCCACCCATATCACCAACAACCCATATATTGAAATAGTTAGCTGGCTTAAAGGCATCCTGACCTTTTGATGAAGTCTTCTTCATGGCATCATTTGTTCTCCATGATCTTACCGTGGTAGATTTACGGATAACGCGGTCTAAACGGAATTTAATTTTTGTATCACCAGCTGCAACGGAAGCGAATTCGGAAGGAATTTTATTCACGTCGGCATTTGTTCCTCCAAAATCATTATTCAACGTTGCGATTTGCGATGCGATCTGTGCATCTGAGATATTTTCAGCAGACGTTCGGTAAAGTACATTTACAACGACAGGAATTTCGACTGTACCATCAGCCAATACTCTTCCCATCTTAAGATCTTCAATAAATTTTTCAGTTTTACTTTCGTTGTCAACAAATCTTGCCATCAGGTCAGAATTATTGGCCAAAGCCTCCTTTCGGATGTCCTCAGAAGGACATACTCTTTGGGTTACAGAACTCCCGGATGTTAAATCATCAGTTTGTTCCTGATTGAGCAGATGATCTTCACCCACATTACACGCAGCAAGCATTGACAAAGCAAATGCGCCGAATAACAGTTTTTTCATTGTCTGAATTTTAATTTTTGTAAAACGAATTTATAGAGTTGAAAATTACTGTGCAATAGATTTACTGCAAAGAAATCAAATATTTAATAAGATTTTAATTAAATGAATGATTTTCAGTTGATTATTTTTCATCTTAAAACGATTATTGATAAATTAAATTAAAAAAGTAACATTCAGTTTAAATAATTAAAAAGCAATTCAATACTTATTAAACTATTGTTTTAACAAGGATATTATGGAATAGGTGAGAATTCCATAAAAAAAAGCGATCAAATAAATGACCGCTTTATTAATTATATTAAGCAGAACTTACACCGTCGGACGGAAAACCAAACCGGTTTCATCAAAATAATCAAGTGTAATTCTGTCACCGTCATTTACAGTCCCGGCCAGAATTTCTTTTGATAATTTATTCAAAACTTCCTGCTGCAGAACCCTTTTCAGAGGCCTTGCCCCAAAACTCGGATCATAACCCTTGTTCATCAAGTAATTTATGGCATCATCAGTGGCTGTCATAAAAATTCCGCGTTTTTCCAGCATTTTATTGAAACCACGCAACTGGTAATGTACAATTTTGCCGATTTCTTTTCTGTTGAGAGGCTGGAAAAGAACAATTTCATCAATTCTGTTCAGAAACTCAGGTCTCAAAGTCTGTTTCAGCAAACCGAAAACTTCATCTTTGGTTTTATCCACGATTTCGGAAATATTATCATCGGTGATATTTTCAAAATTTTCCTGAATCAAATGCGAACCAAGGTTGGAAGTCATAATGATAATTGAGTTTTTGAAATTCACCAGTCTCCCTTTATTATCTGTGAGTCTTCCGTCATCCAAAACCTGAAGCAACGTGTTGAAAACATCGGGATGCGCTTTTTCGATTTCATCCAGAAGAACAACCGAATATGGTCTTCGCCGAACAGCTTCCGTTAATTGCCCACCTTCATCATACCCCACGTATCCTGGGGGCGCACCGACTAATCTGGACACCGAATGCCTTTCCTGATATTCACTCATATCGATTCTGGTCATATTGTTTTCATCATCGAAAAGATATTCGGCAAGCGCCTTAGCGAGTTCAGTTTTCCCGACACCGGTAGTCCCCAAAAACAGGAACGATCCGATTGGTTTCTTTTCGTCGTTGAGTCCTGCCCTGTTTCTGCGGATCGCATCTGCAATCGAAACAATAGCTTCGTCCTGACCTACTACTCTCTTATGAAGTTCGTCTTCCAGGTGCAGCAGCTTTTGACGCTCAGACTGCAATAATTTAGTCACGGGAATTCCTGTCCATTTCGAAATTACTTCCGAGATATTTTCTGCGGTAACTTCTTCTTTAATTAATTCGTTAAGATTGTTCTGCATCTCAAGTTCAAGCTTGTGCAGGTCTGCTTCTTTTTCTTTAATTTTTCCGTACTGAATTTCGGCAACTTTCGCATAATCACCTACTCTGGAGGCCCGCTCAGCTTCAAGTTTCAACGCTTCAATTTCTTTTTTAATTGAGGTTAAATCCTCAGATTTCTGTTTTTCTTTAAGCCATTTTGCATTGATTTCGTTTCGCTGTTCAGAAACCTTAGAAATATCTTCTTTTAAATGATTGATCTTCAATTCATTTCCTTCCCGAGAAATCGCTGCAAGTTCAATTTCCATCTGCATGAGTTTTCGGTCTAAAACATCCAACTCTTCAGGTTTGGAATTAATTTCCATTCTGAGTTTTGCTGACGCCTCATCGATCAAATCGATGGCTTTATCCGGTAAAAACCGGTCGGAAATATAACGCTGAGACATTTCTACCGCAGCGATAATCGCTTCATCTTTAATTCTAACTTTATGGTGGGCTTCATATTTATCTTTAATACCACGCAGAATCGAAATGGCAGATTCGGTATCAGGCTCTTCTACCATTACTTTCTGGAAACGTCTTTCGAGCGCTTTATCTTTTTCAAAATATTTTTGATATTCATTTAAAGTCGTTGCGCCAATTGCACGAAGCTCACCTCTGGCCAAAGCCGGTTTCAGAATATTTGCAGCGTCCATAGCACCTTCACCACCGCCGGCTCCCACCAGCGTGTGAATTTCATCGATAAAGAGAATAATCTGTCCGTCCGATTTTGTCACTTCATTAATAACCGATTTTAAGCGCTCTTCGAACTCTCCTTTGTATTTTGCCCCGGCAATCAAGGCCCCCATATCAAGAGAATAAAGGGTTTTATCCATTAAATTTTCAGGAATATCGCCGGAAATAATCCGGTGTGCGATTCCTTCTGCAATGGCGGTTTTACCTACACCGGGTTCACCGATAAGAATTGGATTGTTTTTCGTTCTTCTGGAAAGAATCTGCAAAACCCTGCGGATTTCTTCATCGCGTCCAATTACGGGATCAAGCTTGCCTTCCGCGGCAAGTTCATTGAAGTTTTTGGCATATTTATTTAAACTCTGGTAGGTTTCTTCGGAACTTGCCGAAGTTGCTTTTGATCCTTTCCGTAATTCATTAATGGCGGTTTCCAGACCTTTTTTTGTAACGCCCATATCTTTCAGCATTTTCGAAACATCAGAATTTACATCAAGAAGCGAGAGCCAAAGATGCTCAATCGTTACAAATTCGTCGCCCATTTTTTTCGCAACATTGGGCGCATCAAGCAAAACACGGTTAGCCGATTGTGAGAGATAAATATTTCCACCTTCAACTTTCGGGAGTTTTTCGAGATTTTCACGGTTGCGGTCGCGCACCAAACCCAGCTCAGCCTCCGATTTTTTCATTAAAAATTCCGAAATATTTTCATCAACCTGGAAAATTCCTTCCAAAATATGTTGAGGCTCAATACTTTGGTTGCCAAATTCCATGGCAATTTGCTGTGCTTTCTGTATGGCTTCCTGCGATTTTACAGTGTATTGGTTTAAGTTCATCGTATTATAATTTTAATTTTTTCAAAAATTCAGGAACAATAAAAACCCTTATAAATTTACGAATTATTATTGTCGTTTTTAAAGCTTTTTTGATCAAATGCTATTCAACAAAAATTGTTCTGTTAAATATTCAGCGCTTTTTTAAGACATAATTTCCGGTTTTAACAAATTGAAAGCGTGCTGATTAAGACATAATTTCCGATTAGTGCAATATATGCGTACGTCCGCTCTATAATTTAGACCACTCCAACATCTGTTATCTGTTTTTTGTACCATTCAAAAAAAAAGTATATTTGTTGAACTCACCTTTATAGAGTTATTTTAAAAAAATATGCATCATTTTCATCTGTTAAAAACAGCCAGAGTAAAGAAGGAAACGAATGATTCCGTAAATATCGCTTTTGAAATCCCTCAAAATCTAAGGTACGAATTTGCCTTTAAGCAAGGTCAATATCTTAATGTCCGTTTCGTTTTCGGGGACGAAGATCTTCGGAGGTCGTACTCGATCGTCAACGCACCGAGCGAAGGAAATTCTGAACTTGAAATTCTGGTTAAACATTTGGAGAACGGGAAAGTCTCAACCTACCTCAATAACGAACTCAGAGAAGGTGACCATATTGAAGTAATGGCGCCGATGGGGCATTTCTATACACACTATCACCCCTCAAACGAGAAGACATACGTCGGACTTGCAGCAGGAAGCGGAATTTCACCTGTGCTTTCTAACCTGAAAGAAGCACTTTATCAGGAGCCGAAAAGCAATGCCTATTTATTCTTCAGCAACAGAAGCTTTAATGACATTATTTTCAGAGATGAAATTGATGCTTTAGCGGAAAAATTCGAAGGACGGTTAAAAGTGATTTACCTTCTTTCCCGCGAAAAACATTTTGAAGATGAGCTATTTGAAGGAAGGATTTCGGCAGAGAAACTGGCGCAGATTTTTGAGAGATTTCCGGAAATTCCCGCCCCGGAATCCACTTATTTTATCTGCGGGCCTGCAGAAATGATAAAGGACATTTCCGGATTTCTGAAAAACGAAGTAAAAGTACCGTCGCTTCAGATTATGTACGAATATTATGCAGCACCCGATGATGGCGAAAACGCAGAAATGAGCGACGAGTTCAAAGCGATTCCGAATTTGGAAAGTATGGTGACTTTAATTATTGATGATGATGAATATTCCTTCCACCTGAATTCAAAGAAAAGAAGCATTCTGGATCAGGCACTGCATGATAAACTTCCGGTTCCATTCGCATGCAAAGGCGGCGTTTGCTGCACCTGCAAAGCCCAGGTGATAGAAGGTGAAGTGTTTATGGAAAAGAATTTCGCGCTTACCGAAGAAGAAGTGGAGCGCGGATTTGTACTTACCTGCCAGTGTCACCCTACTACCAACGTGGTGATGCTGAATTATGATGTATAATCAGTAGTGAGTTACCCTGGTAAATTCACTTTATTTAAAAATTTACAACCATGACTAACTGGAAATTCGTAAAAGCAGTCAATGAAAATGAAGAGTTCAAAATCGAAGGACTTAACATTTGGAATCACTATTGGCATTGCGTTGACAAAAAAGTTGAAGTAAAAGGCCCGGATAACGGAAATGTTTATTATTTCAAAGAATATCAGATCGAAGGGAATGACAAAACCATCAGATTCGTTGCGGGAGAATTTATTGACTCCAGCGTTGGAATTTATCTGAAAGATGATCTAAGCGAAGGAAAATTATAGGATTAATGGTATTTTAACAATACATACAAAGAAATGAATCAGGAAAAATTTTTAGCATACGTTCAGGCCGAGAATAAAGTGGAACCCAAAGATGTAATGCCCGAGGATTACAGAAAACTGTTGGTAAGACAGATTTCTCAGCACGCCCATTCCGAAATTGTAGGGATGCTCCCGGAAGCCAACTGGATTACACGTGCACCATCTCTTCGACGAAAAATGGCGCTTATGGCAAAAATTCAGGATGAAGCCGGACACGGTTTATATTTATATGCCGCAACGGAAACCTTAAATAACGGTGAGATCGCTGCTGACAGAGATTCCACTTATAACGATATGCTTTCCGGTAAAGCAAAATACTCCAGCATTTTCAATTATCCTGCACTTTCGTGGGCAGATATTGGCGCAATTGGCTGGCTGGTTGACGGCGCGGCAATTATGAATCAGGTCATGCTGATGGGAAATTCGTACGGACCTTACTCCAGAGCAATGGTCAGAATTTGTAAGGAAGAATCGTTCCACCAAAGACAGGGTTACGAAATACTAATGACGCTTTGTCGTGGCACCAAAGAGCAGAAAGATTTAGCTCAGGAAGCACTGAACCGTTTCTGGTGGCCGGCTTTAATGATGTTCGGACCCAATGACGACGCTTCTCCGAACTCCCAGAAATCGATGAACTACCGGGTAAAAAGAGAGAGCAACGATTCTTTAAGACAAAGATTTGTGGATGTTACCGTGGGCCAGGCAGAATTTTTAGGACTGAAAATACCTGACGAGAATTTAAAATGGAATGAAGAAACCCAGCATTATGATTTTGGCGAACTGCCATGGGATGAATTCATGGAAGTGTTAAAAGGAAACGGACCGTGCAATAAAAAACGTCTCGAAACGAAACGAAAAGCACAGCGCGAACATTCCTGGGTGAAAGATGCTGCGATGGCGTATGCGGTTAGAGAAGAGTCGCTATTATAAAACACTCTCATTTTTATATGATCTGGCAAGGACGTTTTGACGGCGAAGACCCTCTTTATCACCGGATTTTCCAGAGAGTTTCTCTGGAAACCCATTACGCTTCGATTTCACCGAACGATTTCGTTCTGCATGGATTTGCTGTAGATGAAGGCGTAAAAAAAAATAAAGGAAGAGTCGGCGCAAAAGAAGCTCCAGATATCATCCGGAAAAACATGTCGAATTTTCCTGTCGTAAATCCTGAGTTTTCACTGAAAGATTTCGGAAACATCAACTGCGACGACGGAAATTTAGATAAATCCCAAAACGAGCTCGCAGAAAAAGTTACTGAAGTTTTAAAAAGAGGCGGAAAATCTTTTGTTCTGGGCGGCGGGCACGAAGTTACCTATGCCCACTATTCAGGAATCAGAAAAGCATTCCCCAATGAGATAATAGGAATCATCAATATCGACGCGCATTTTGATAACCGCGAGCCCGAAGAATCCGTCGGTCCCAGCTCCGGCACGGGATTTTGGCAAATCGCTCAGGAAGGCCCGATAAATTCGCTGCACATCGGAATCCAGAGAAATTCAAATACCCTTAAATTATTCGATACTGCGCACCACTACGGCATGAAATACATTCTGGCGGAAGAACTTTTTTTCGAAAACCTTCCTGCAGTTTATCAGAAAATTGATGAAGTCACGGCTTCCTGCGATGTCTTATACCTTACGATTTGTATGGATGTATTTAATGCTTCCATTGCGCCGGGTGTTTCAGCCGCAGCATATAACGGCATTTTCGCTGATTCTGCCTTCATGCATTATTTCAAACACATTCTTAAGAGTGAGAAACTTTTAGCCTTCGATATTGCAGAAGTAAATCCCGTCTTTGATCAAAATGAACGTACCGCAAGACTTGCCGCAAGTTTAGCAAACGAATGGTTTCTGCTGAAATAAGCATATTTTTTTTCTTCTACCTCAAAAATGATAATTCCTGATAAGCAAGACTATCAGGGCGTTACAACTAATCTTTGCACATTCGAAAACCAATACAAAACATCACACTTCTCATAAAAACATCTATTTTATTGCTAAATAACTAAATTTAACTTTGTTTATTTGATATTTTATTTATAATTTGGTCAGAATTTAAAAACATTAATTAAATTTAAGACCTATGAGAAAAAAATTATCTTTTTGCATGCTGGCTTTAACGTCATGCATGGTTTTCAGCCAAACTTCGAAAACAATCGAGAGACAGGTAACGAAATACCCTTCCACTGCCAACAGTGTAAAGGTAAAAAAGCCTAATGCGACTTCTAGTGCACTAGCATCATTATCAAAGGGTGCTAATTATGCGACACAGGGGAAAGCAACTGTTTTCCAAGAAAACTTTGATGGAAGTGGACCAGGCTTCGAAGCATGGACTGTACTTGATGTCGATGGAAAAACACCCGCTCCTGCTGTTAATTTTATCACTACTGGATGGAACAGAATTGACAAACAAGGCGTAAATGGTAGTTTTGGCGGACCAGCTGGAGACTATGCTGCTATGAGTACATCATGGTATACACCTGCCGGAACATCCAATGACTGGTTAATAACTCCTTCAATTGCGATTCCAGCGGGAACTTCTACTTTTAAATGGGACGCTAAAGCACAGGATGCCGATTTTCCAGATGGGTATAAATTGATGTTAGCTCCCAATGGAGGAAACACCGTTGCTGATTTTACAGTTGAATTGTACAGTACACCTGGCGAAGATCCAGATTGGGTTACTAGAACAGTAAATACTTCGGCTTATGCAGGCACAAACGTAAGACTTGCGTTCGTAAATAATTCAACTGACATGTTTATGCTTTTAGTTGACAACATTTTGGTGGATGCAGTTGCTGCACCAGCTACAGGATGTTTAACAGCAACTAACGGACAATGGCCAACCGATACATTTACCCCTAACTGTAATGGGGCTAATGCCAACGTAACTACTGAGGCGTATCTTAATGAATACTCCAAAGTTAGCCTGGTAGCAGGTACCGCTTATACCTTCTCTACCTCGAACAGTGCTTATTTTATTACTATTGGTAATGAAGCTGGTACAGAAGTACTGGCATCAGGAACAGGATCTGTAGTTTACACACCAACAGTTTCAGGTGTAGTGAGATTCTATTCTCACCTTTCAAGCAACTGCGACGGCGGAAGTACAATTCACGCCAGAATAGTAAAATGCGGAACACCGCCGCCACCTCCAACAGCATGTACAGATTTCAAAACGCCATCCAATAACCGTGAGAACGGTGGATTCTTCGGTGGAGATACCGCTCAGAGATTGGCGATCGACATACCTGTAGGAAGCACTGGATTTACGGTACACGGAATGGAGCCTATTGTAGCTGGTGACGCTACTTCATTCTCATTTAAGTTCTATTCTAATAACGCCGGTTTACCGGGGGCAGAAATCGCAACCCGCACCGGAATCATTCAATCTAGTGTGGTAACGGGAACTGCTTTTGGTTATGATTTCAAGAAATACACGGTAGCATTTGATTCACCAATCGACTTTACGGCCAACACTACTTATTGGGTGGAAGTAACATCTGATGCAGTGGCTTGGGAATCTACAACAGTTAACCGATTGGGCTCTCCGGACGTTTTCAATAACAGTGGAACATCGGGCGCTTGGGTTGCCGGAACTACAGATTACGTATTCAACCTAGCGTGCAGCTCACTGTTGGCAGTAGGTGACGCCAGCAATACCAAATTCAGTTTCTATCCAAATCCAGTAGTAGATTATCTGAACATCAGCGCAAGCATAAAAGTTGAGTCTGTTACAGTACATAACATTGCAGGACAAAAAATGCCTGTAACTGCAAAACTGGTTAACGGTAAAGTAGATATGAGCAGATTAGCTCCTGGAATTTACATCATCACTACTGTCCTGGAGGGTGGTAAGAAAGAATCCTTCAAGGTAGTTAAGAAATAATCCATTAACATTTAAACTATGAAATGGTCCGATAAATTATCGGGCCATTTTTAATACCGAAAATCAAAGGTTTTAAAGAAAAACAGCGGCAAGCCAAACAGTATTTTAAAACGCAGCTAAAAGCCTTAAAAGTAAGGAATTCAGCATATACTTCCTATGCGAATATTTTGTCAAATGACCGAACCAAAAACAACGGTTCAAAGACCAAATAAAAACGCAAATATTTATAAAAAAACTGCTATTGATAAAGAATTTTATATATTTGCACCAATTAACAACTAATTAAAATTAAATTACTATGTCAGACATTGCATCAAGAGTAAAAGCTATTATCGCTGATAAACTCGACGTTGAGGAAACAGAAGTAACTCCAGAAGCTAGCTTCACAAACGATCTAGGAGCAGATTCTTTGGATACTGTAGAATTAATCATGGAATTTGAAAAAGAATTCAACATTCAGATCCCTGATGATCAGGCAGAAAAGATTACAACTGTGGGTCACGCTATTACTTATATTGAGGAAGTGGTGAACAAATAATTTTCTATTAACAAGAATCTAAAATTTATGGAATTAAAAAGAGTAGTTGTTACCGGTTTTGGTGCTATCACCCCTATTGGAAATAATGCCAAAGAATACTGGGAAAGTCTTATTAAAGGCGAGAGCGGTGCCGCTCCTATTACTCTTTTTGATGCCTCCCAATTCAAAACCAAATTTGCCTGCGAGGTCAAGAATTTCAACCCATTAGATCACTTCGACAAAAAAGAAGCGAAGAAAATGGATCGAAATACCCAGCTGGGAATTGTTGCTGCCAGAGAAGCGGTAGTACATTCCGGTATCCTGAACGGCGAACTCAATAAAAACAGAGTTGGGGTAATCTGGGGTTCAGGAATCGGCGGTCTGGAAACTTTCGAACACGAAGTTCTGGGCTGGGCAAATACCGATATCCCAAGATTCAACCCTTTCTTTATTCCTAAAATGATTGCGGACATTACCGGCGGCCAGATTTCTATTGAATACGGTTTCCACGGTCCCAATTATACCACTGTTTCTGCGTGCGCTTCATCTGCCAATGCACTTATCGATGCTAAAATGCTTATCCAACTGGGTAAAGCTGATGTCATCGTGTGCGGTGGTTCCGAAGCTGCAGTTACAGCAAGTGGTGTCGGAGGTTTTAACGCCATGATGGCACTTTCTACCCGAAATGATGATCCTAAAACAGCTTCCCGACCTTTCGACAAAGACAGAGACGGATTTGTACTTGGCGAAGGAGCAGGTTCTATCATTTTAGAAGAATACGAACACGCGAAAAAACGCGGTGCAACCATCTACGCTGAACTGAAAGGCGGGGGAATGAGTGCAGATGCCTATCACATGACCGCACCTCATCCGGAAGGACTTGGCGCTTACCTTGTAATGAAAAACTGCCTGGAAGACGCAGGTGTAACGGCTGACGAAGTAGATCACATCAATATGCATGGGACTTCTACTCCATTAGGCGACATCGCAGAATCCAATGCAATTTCTAAATTACTAGGAGATCACGCTTACGATATCCAGATTAATTCCACGAAATCAATGACCGGTCACTTATTGGGTGCAGCCGGTGTAATTGAGGCTATTGCCGCTATTCACACCATTATATACAACGTTGTTCCGCCAACCATCAATCATTTTACTGATGATGAAAAAATCGACAGCCGCCTTAATTTCACTTTCCACCATGCGGTAGAAAAAGAGGTTAATGTTGCAATGAGCAATACTTTCGGCTTTGGTGGCCACAATGCGTGTGTACTTTTCTCCAAAATCTAAACAAAAAATTCGATGGAGTTAAAGAAGTATTTTCCTAAATTCCTAGTTAACAGAAAAAAAAACCTTTCCGAAAAAGATTATTACCTCAGCAACGAAATCAGTAAAATTACCGGTTGCAGCGTGCAGAATATCAGTCTTTACCGGGAAGCATTTTCTTTAAAAACTTCCTCCTCAAAAAAGAACAATTACGAGAGACTCGAGTTTTTGGGCGATTCTGTTTTGGGCGCAATCATATCCTGTCATCTGTTTTCAACGTACCCCAATGCGAATGAAGGCTATCTGACCCAGATGAAATCCAAAATCGTCAACCGGAAAAACCTCAACAAACTGGGCGATGAACTTTCACTTAAGAAATTTCTGCAGAACGATTCTCCCAGCACGCTCAGCGAAAATATATCGGGGAATCTTTTCGAAGCACTGATTGGTGCGCTTTACCTTGATGTTGATTATGAAACCTGTAAAAAAGTGGTCCTCGAGAGGCTTTTAACACCCTCGGAAATCAACAAACTCGAAAATAAGATCGTAAGTTACAAAGGTCTGCTTCTGGAATGGAGCCAGAAAAAGAAAGTCTCGATCCGTTACGAAACCTGCGAAGAGCTGCAGCCCAACAAAAACCTGGTCTTCCGGACTTATGTATGGCTGGAAGAGGAAAAGATTGCCAACGCTACAGACACCTCAAAGAAGAAAGCCGAAGAGAAAGCCGCACAAAGAGCATTTTATATTCTAAATAAAAAACAAAGCATCCTTGAAAACTCAAAAGATCCTGCTGGATATTGACGGAGAAGAAGAAGACCTCAACATAGGGTTAGTACGCCTTGCCAAAGATGTACCCGCTCACGAACTTTTCTACCACCTCAATTCGCAGAATTCTTTTAATTTTTCTCGCATTTCAGATCTTGCTTTCGAGGGGAACTACAACGATTATTTTTTCCCGAGATTCCGTGCTTTTCACTGTGATTCTAAACTTTGCATCCATTTTATTTCAAATAAATCTTCTCACCACATTCAGAAAAAAATTTCATCCGAACTCTTTTCCGGCGAAACTGAAACCAAATTCCTCTTCGAACATTTTCAGGACGTAGATTATATCATGAAAACATCAGAGCCATTTGATGATTTTTCCGTAATTTTGCTCCCTGAAAATCTGCTGTTCCAAATACAGAATTTTCGTCTGAGCCCCTCTGAGGAGCTTTATCAATTAATTCAATATTATGAATAAATATCTAAAAAAAACCAAAATTATCGCCACACTGGGACCTGCTTCATCCGACAAGGAAACAATGCTGCAGCTCATCCAGGCAGGGACCGATATTTTCAGAATAAATTTTTCTCACGCCGATTACGATTTAGTTAAAAGAAACGTCGCAACGATTCGCGAACTCAATCAGGAACACGGTTTCTCGGTAGGTATTCTCGGTGACCTTCAGGGTCCGAAACTCCGTGTAGGCGTTGTAAAAGAAGGCTCGTACCTTAACCCTGGCGACATCCTCACCTTTACCAACGAAAAGATAGAGGGAGATTCTAAAAGGGTTTACATGACCTATCAGAAATTCCCACAGGATGTGAAAGTGGGCGAAAGAATCCTTATTGATGACGGTAAACTGGTTTTAGAAGTTATTGAAACCAACGAAATTGATACCGTAAGAGCAAAAACAATACAGGGTGGACCGCTGAGTTCTAAAAAAGGGGTGAACCTTCCCAACACCAATGTTTCGCTTCCCGCACTTACTGAAAAAGATGTGGAAGACGCAAACTTCATGCTTGATCTGGAACTGGACTGGATTGCTTTATCCTTCGTGCGTCATGCTCAGGATATCGTGGATCTGAAGGAACTCATGAAAAAGCATCCGACCAACAAACTGAAAACTCCGATTATCGCGAAAATCGAGAAGCCGGAAGGCGTAAGAAACATCGAACAGATTCTGCAGGAATGCGACGGACTGATGGTTGCCCGTGGAGATTTGGGCGTGGAAGTTCCTATGGAAGAAGTGCCTGCCATCCAGAAAAATCTTGTAGAAATCGCCAGAAAATACGCGAAACCGGTGATCATTGCTACCCAGATGATGGAAACGATGATCACAAGTTTAACACCAACCAGAGCAGAAGTAAACGACGTTGCAAACTCGGTGCTAGACGGTGCTGATGCGGTGATGCTTTCCGGGGAAACCTCGGTGGGTAAATATCCGGTTGATGTGGTGAAAAACATGTCGAAGATTGTGAAAAATATTGAGCAGACTCATTTCTACCAAAACAAAAATTCTCCGATCGAGCACGAATTCAACTGTGTTGATGAGCGTTTTATTACGAACAGGGTTTGTCTGGCAGCGGTAAGGATTGCAAAATCTGCAAATGTAGAAGCGATTGTTACGCTGACTTACTCGGGTTACACCGCGTTCCAGATTTCTGCGCACAGACCGAACTCAAATATCATTGTATTCTCTTCCAACAAAAGAGTACTTACGATGCTGAACCTGCTTTGGGGCGTACGTGCATTCTATTACGATATGCAGAAATCTACCGACGAAACCATTATTCAGGTGAATATGCTGGCGCACAGCAACGGTTTTGTAGAACAGGGCGATTTCGTGATCAACCTGAACGCAACGCCAGCTTACGAAGGTGGCAAAACCAATACGCTGAGATTAACAACGATTTAATTTGTTATTATTAAATATTTAAAGCCCGCCGATATGGCGGGCTTTTGTATATTTGGATGGCTGAAGCGGAAGAATATCGTTCCATTCGACAACGTTCCGGTTCTGGATGTGAATGTTTCGGTTCGGAACCACATCTTTTAGGTTCCCGACACCAATCTTTAGGTGCAGAGTGTAAAGTTTTAGGTTTCTGACTTAATTATTAAGGTCGGTAACGTAAAATTTTAGGTTCTGTGGGTAAACGTTTAGGTTGCTGAGCTAAACTTTTAGGTCGGTAGCCTAAAATTTTATGGTTTTGGGGTAAAGTTTTAGGGCTCGAAGCTAAACGTTCTTGTCTGGGACGCAAATCTTTCGGAACGGAACCGGCAGTTTTTTAATTGGCTGGCGGAATGTTGTGCCACACGAAGTATTCATGCTGCAGCAAGGGGCTGAGCGAGGAGTAATAGCGGAGAGCAGGTTCCCGGCTACAAAAAAATCCGCTCAGAAAATTCTGAACGGATTTATATGTTTAGACATCTTTGAAACCTTATAGGTTTGGGAAACCTATAAGGTTGAGGCAGCCGGTATTACATCATTCCCGGCATACCGCCGCCCATTGGCATGGCTGGTTCTGCGCTTTTCACTTCGGTGATGACACATTCTGTAGTCAACAACATTCCCGAAACTGATGCCGCGTTTTCTAACGCTACACGCACCACTTTGGTAGGGTCGATGATTCCTGCTTCGTACATGTTTACGTACTCGTCGTTTTTCGCGTTGAAACCGAAATCTCCGTTTCCTTCAGCTACTTTCGCTACGATTACAGAACCTTCGCCTCCTGCGTTAGCAACGATTTGTCTCAATGGCTCTTCGATCGCTCTTTTTACGATTTTGATACCGGTTGTTTCGTCCATATTTGCCCCTTCGAAATCTAAAGCCTTGATCGCTCTTACTAAAGCAACACCACCTCCGGGAACAATTCCTTCTTCCACTGCAGCTCTGGTTGCATGCAAAGCATCGTCAACTCTGTCTTTTTTCTCTTTCATTTCCACTTCAGAAGCAGCACCTACATAAAGTACGGCAACTCCGCCTGCCAGTTTAGCAAGTCTTTCCTGAAGTTTTTCTCTGTCGTAATCGGAAGTTGTAGATTCCATCTGTGCTTTGATCTGGTTCACACGACCTTTGATCAGGCTTTCTTCGCCGGCACCGTTTACAAGCGTAGTATTATCCTTATCGATGGTTACTTTTTCAGCAGTTCCCAACATTTCTAAAGTGGCGTTCTCCATGGTGATCCCTCTTTCTTCAGAAATAACCGTTCCACCGGTTAAGATCGCGATGTCTTCCAACATGGCTTTTCTTCTGTCACCGAATCCTGGCGCTTTAACTGCTGCGATTTTAAGTGAACCTCTCAGTTTGTTTACTACCAAAGTAGCTAACGCTTCGCCTTCAACCTCTTCACAGATGATTAAAAGTGATTTTCCTGCCTGAGCAACCGGCTCCAAAACTGGCAGCAATTCTTTCATGGAAGAGATTTTTTTCTCTACCAAAAGGATATAAGGATTCTCAAGTTCTGCAACCATTTTCTCTGGATTGGTCACGAAATACGGGGACTGGTAACCTCTGTCGAACTGCATTCCTTCTACAACGTCTACCGTGGTATCTGTTCCTTTTGCTTCTTCAACAGTAATTACTCCTTCTTTACCCACTTTACCGAACGCTTCAGCGATCAGAGTTCCGATGGTATCATCGTTATTCGCAGAGATCGATGCAACCTGCTTAATTTTTTCTGATGAATCGCCTACTTCCTGAGACTGGGTTTTCAGGTTTTCAACCACCGCGATTACAGCTTTGTCGATTCCTCTTTTCAGATCCATTGGGTTAGCACCTGCAGCTACGTTTTTCAGACCTTCGCGAACGATTGCCTGAGCCAAAACTGTTGCAGTAGTTGTTCCGTCTCCGGCAATATCGTTGGTTTTAGAAGCAACTTCTTTCACCATCTGAGCGCCCATGTTTTCTACACGGTCCTCCAGTTCGATTTCTTTCGCTACGGAAACTCCGTCCTTAGTCACGTGCGGCGCACCGAAAGATTTTTCGATGACAACGTTACGGCCTTTAGGACCTAAAGTTACTTTTACTGCATTAGCCAATGCATCAACCCCTCTTTTCAGGGCGTCTCTTGATTCGATATCGAATTTTATTTCTTTTGCCATAATATTCATTGCTTTTGGCGATTTGCTATTGGCTTTTGGCCTTAGCAATTCGCTATTTTGATTTGTAATTTGTTATTAATTTCCGTTTAGCCTGTTCCAAAGGGTCACAAGCTTCTTTTTTAAAATTGTTAATTCGTTGAAAAAATTCTGATAATCATTTTCAGTAATGTAATTTAAGTCTTTAGCAAGAATTAATTGGTTTTCAGCTTCGTTAGATGACCCTAGCGCAATATTGATGAAATTAGCAAATTCTTTATCCGAATTTCTTCCACTTCCTTCTGAAATATTATATCCGATTGAAGCGAACGATCTTCTTATTTGAGAAGTTAATCCAAAAATTTCTTCCTTCGGAAAATTTTTGGTTGAAGTGTATATTTTTAATGTTAATTGATGACTCAATTGCCATACTTCAAACTTTTTAAAATCTCTCATAGATTGCTATTTATATTGCCAGAAGCTATCAGCCAAATGCCAGAAGCATCTATTAGCCAATGATTCCTAACAGATCACCTTCTTTTACAATTAAATAATCTTTGCCATCAAGTTTTAATTCAGAACCTGAATATTTTCCGTAAAGTACTTTGTCGCCTACCTTAACGGTTGTTGGCTCATCTTTTTTGCCCGGACCTACTGCCACAACAATACCTTCCTGTGGTTTTTCTTTTGCGGTGTCGGGGATAATGATTCCTGATGCGGTAGTAGTTTCCGCAGCAGTTGGCTCTACCAGAACGCGGTCTGCTAATGGTTTAAAATTTACTGACATATTTTTTTGGTTTAAATTATTAAATGATGAACTGTTATTCTCTAAAACGATGCCAACAAAAGTAATCTGAAAATCTGTCATTCACTGCTAAAGGAATGTGAAATTTTGGCAGAAAAAAAGCCACTCAATTGCTGAATGACTTTATATTAGTCCTAATTACTAAGGATTTAGTTTTTCTTACCCGCTGCCTGCATCGGATTTACCTGTCCCTGTGCGGCGCCTCTTGCAGCTGCTTCGTTTTTCTGCTTGAAGACTTCAAATTTAGAAGCAGGAGCAGGAATCTCGCCCCAGAAATTATTTGAGGTGTCAATATCTGCAGTTTCTCTCATCGGATCAAGCTGAATCGATTTTAATTTCTTGTCGAAATAATAGGTTTTCGAAACTTTCTGCTCGTTCTTTCTCCAGATCTGAGCTGAAGATTTGTCGGTGAGTTTGGTTCCGTCTTCGAAAGTGAACTCAAGAATAATCGGCATGACCAATCCGCCTTTGTTGCTGAAATCGATCTGGTAAGCCAAAACATTCTGCAGCTGTGACTTATCTTTTGAAGGCACTTTCTCCATATTGTCCACTTTCATGGAATATTTCTTCGTATCATCCACTTTCTCCATTCCGCGGTTGTACCTCCAGTAAAAATCCTGAGTTCCTTTGTCTTTGTCGGTATAGAACTCTATTTTTTTATCGTTTCGGTTTCTTATTTTAGAAATATCCTCGAAATCATTTTGCAAAGGTTTTTCAATATTATAAGTGATTTCACGGGATTTTGGAGCGGCGTCTAAATCAGGCGCAGCAACCGTAACTTTATCAATTGAAATATCTACCGCATCCGTACCGTAGAACCAGCCACGCCAGAACCAGTCGAGGTTTTCGCCACTTGCATCATTCATCGTTCTGAAAAAATCTGCAGGTTCCGGATGTTTGAAAGCCCATCTTTTGGAATACGTTTTAAAAGCCTCATCAAAAAGCTCTCTTCCCATAATAGTTTCGCGCAGAATATTAAGTCCTGTTGCCGGTTTTGCGTACGCGTTGGGACCAAAATGAATAATATTCTCTGAATTCACCATGATTGGCTCCAGCTGATCTTTCGGCAGCCTCATGTAATCTACAATTGTGTGTGCCGGACCTCTTCTTGAAGGGAATTTATTGTCCCATTTTTCTTCTGTTAAGTATTCTACGAAAGTGTTCAGACCTTCATCCATCCAGCTCCACTGTCTTTCGTCGGAATTAATAATCATCGGGAAGAAGTTATGTCCGACTTCATGAATAATCACGCCGATCATTCCGTTTTTAATTCCTTCGGAATAGGTTCCGTCTTTCTCTGTTCTTCCGTAGTTGAAACAGATCATCGGATATTCCATGCCGTTCGCTGCCTCCACCGACTGGGCAACAGGGTACGGATAAGGAACGGTATATTCTGAATAGGTTTTGATGGTGTGAGCGACCGCCTTCGTCGAAAACTTTCGGTAAAGGTTGTAAGCTTCTTTCGGATAAAGACTCATGGCCATTACCTGGTTATTGTTTTCAGGAATTACAACTTTCATCGCATCCCAAACGAATTTTCTTGAAGAAGTCCAGGCGAAATCACGCACATTTTC
>JAANMX010002304.1_pt1 | contig 19416 bp, 19 predicted proteins | sample 7279681 | NCBI WGS metagenome assembly JAANMX01 (sample SAMN14094542, study PRJNA606508) | bioreactor metagenome | isolation source: A lab-scale SPAN reactor treating ammonium-rich wastewater day 351 | place: Ireland: Galway | collected 2018-01-01
GTGCCTGGATCAGGGACAACTGGCCTAGAAAATCGGTTTCGGAGTACCCCTGTCGAGTGACCGAGCTTACCTCTAGCCCTTCAAAGAGCCAAACTCAAGTTGGGTGGGGGTGAGCAGTAACCCGTAAACCTACCTGTTCAGCCACCCCACCCTGAAACAGGGAGGGAACAGAATCAACTCCTCCCCCAGTTTGGGGGAGGTTGGGTGGGGGTAAGCAGTAACCCGCAAACTTACTTGTCAAAGGAGACAATTGTGTATGTAGCAATTTTGGCGGGCGGTGTTGGAACCCGCCTGTGGCCCAGCAGCCGGGAAGCGCTGCCCAAACAGTTCAGCGACATCACCGGCACTGGCCGCACAATGATTCAGTCCACTGTCGATCGCCTGGAAGGTCTGGTGTCGTTGTCCGATATTTATGTCATCACCGGTCGTCGCTACCGCCACCTGGTGCTGGAGCAACTGCCGGGTCTGCCGCCCGAAAATGTAATTGTCGAACCCAGCGGGCGCAACACAGGCCCGGCCATCGGTCTGGCCTGCGCCCATCTGCACCGACGGGACCCCAATGGAATCATCGCCCTGCTTCACGCGGATCACGTGATTCAGGATATCGAAGCCTATCGCACGGTTCTGCGCCAGGCCGAAGAAGCCGCCCGCAACGATTATCTGACTCTCCTGGGGATTATCCCGGCCTCGCCCCATACGGGCTATGGATATATCAAACGGATGGGAGAGCCGCTGCCCGGCTCCACTCAGCTACCCGTCTATGCGGTGGATCGCTTTCTGGAAAAGCCGGACAGGGCCACCGCCGAGGGTTTTGTGGCCGAGGGCAGCTACTATTGGAATGCGGGCAACTTCATCTGTCGGGTAGAGCGGATGCTTGGCGAATTTGAACGCCAGTTGCCCGCGCTCTATGCCGGGCTGCGTACAATTGGCGCAAGCCTGGGCAACGGCACAGAGCAAGCGGTGTTGGACGAAGTGTGGTCTACCCTGCCCGCCATCTCTATCGATCACGGGGTGATGGAAGGGGCAGAGCGGGTGGCTGTTGTCCCCCTGGACGCAGGCTGGAACGACGTGGGCAGTTGGGACGCCCTGGAAGAGGTCATCAGCCTGGACGAGCAGGGCAACTGTCTGGTCCGGGGCAATACCCTTGTGGTGGATAGCAGCGGCGTGATTGTTTCCGGCGGCCAGCGGCTGATTGCGCTGGTCGGGGTCGAGGACCTGGTGATAGTGGACTCTGGCGACGCGCTGCTGATTGGTCACAAGAGACGGATGCAGAAGATCAAAGAGGTGGTCGAGCGGCTGCGGGCGGAAGAACGGTCCGATCTGCTGTAAAGGAGCGCTTATGACACAGCAACCCAATCCGATTTCATCGAACCGCAGAGGACGCCGCACCTACCGGGGCGCAGAACTGATCGGCTGGCTGCTGATGGGCCTATTGCTCGGATTGGGGATCGGCTGGTTTGTCTGGCCCGTGGAGTGGACCGGCATAGGCATAGACGATCTGTCCCTGGAAACCCAGACCCACTTCGTCTCGGCCATCGCCGATGCCTACGTCGCTTCTGGCGGTCAGGACCCCTCCACGGCTCTGGCGCGTATGCAGGTTTTCGAGAATCCCCAGGCAGCAGTGGCCCAGGCCATCGCATACTACCAGCGCAGTAAGGATCCGAACCAAACCATCCGGATCGTAAATCTGCGCAGTCTGGCCTATGCGCTTGGCCCCGAAGAAGACCCCGACGGCGCTCCAGAGATCAGTTGGCTGGATTGGACACTGGGCATCCTTGCCGCTCTGCTGCTGATTGTGGGCGGCGTATTGCTGGGTCGTCGTCTACTCGCCAGGTCGCAGACAGGCCAGCCGGTTGCCGCAGCGATCTACCCGATCTCTGGCAGCGGCGGTCCGGTCTATCCCCCAGCCACGCCCCCCAGCCCAGCACCCCAGCCCAGCCCGGCCCCTGACACGCAAAGCGCGGCGACTCCCTTTGCCCAGCAACAGCCTGTCTCACGACTTGTGGTGGAAACCTGGGATCATCTGCCGGAGTCACCACCCGCGGCAGAGCCACCGGCCAAACCCGCCCCCCCCCCGGTCGTTGAAACGGCTGATACAATCCGGCGCGTTGTGCCGGGCACACCCCACCTCACAGACTCAGACGAATTTGAAGACGAGTTTAATGGGGAGGCGTTCATTTATAAAGAATTTGACGAATTTGAAGATGACGACGTAGAAGATTTTAACGGGCTGGACAAGCCAGGCGCGGCATCGACGAAAACAGATTTGAGCGAATGGGATTTTGACGACGACGAGGGGGAGTACGACGAGTCCGATGACGAATTGGACGACGAATTCAGAGATCCGTTCCGGAATGAGTTCGACAAAGAATTCGACGCTGATGTAGACGAGACCCGCTTTCATCAGGGCGCAAAGTCGCCGGAAAATAGTTCGGCGGCTGCCGCGCCCGCGCCAGGCGAGCACACCGCCCAGCCAGCTACCGCCCAGCCTCCCCCCACGCAGCCCTCTGCGCCCTCTCCATCCTCTGATCCCGACCGGAAGCGTGACACCGGGCAGAAAGAGGCGGGAAGAGAGGAGGAAGGGGGTATTCTGCCCACAGTGCAGGGCGTTCTCAACGCCTTTCGCCGGGGTACAAAGGAGCCTGCTCCGGATCAGAACGCCCGACAAGTGGGTCTCTTTGTGGCCGAGTTCCACGCGGGGATTCTGGCCTACGAGCAGAGCTTCATCATCACCGCCACGGGCAGCCAGGACGGCCCACCCGTGGGCACCTGCGGCGCAGCCATCTGTGAGACGCTGGACAAGAGCGCAGCCCACACCAATCACGTCCATGTGTTGGATGTCTGGCTCTACGACGGTGAAGATGTACGCAATTTCAGCCAATATCTGGTCAGCCCGGGTGTGGACAAAGAGGCACTGGCCGACCAGGCATCCAGCGCGGGGACCATCACCGGTGAACCCCTGGAGATTGGGCCAGGGCTGACTTTTCGTCTTGGCTCCAAAAATCTGTCCATGGATTGCCGGATTCTCTCCGCCGACTTTCTGACCACCGGCGCCCAGCCCAGCCCCCTACGCAGCGTGCGAATCGAGATGAAGGTGAAGGCGACAAAGTGAGCGTTCTGCAGACTGCCTTTTGTGGACGAATCCTCCCCTCCCCTCTGGTTCTTGCCAGCGGTATTTGGGGCACAACTGTCAGCCTGCTGGTGCGGGCTGCCCAGAGCGGCTGTGGCGCGGTGACGGCCAAGAGTTGCGGGCCAGTGCCCCGGGCCGGCCACGTCAACCCCTCTTGCATCGCCTGGGAACACGGCCTGATCAACGCCATCGGTCTGGCCAACCCCGGCGCAGCGGAAGAAGTGAAGCTGCTGGGCCAGGCCAGGGCCGAACTGACACCCCTGGGCGTGCCGCTCATCGCCAGTATATTTGCCGGAACCGCCGCCGAATTTGGCACAGTGGCCGGGATTGTGGCCCAGGCCCGACCCGACTATATCGAAGTCAATATCTCCTGCCCGAATGTGGGCAGCGAATTTGGCGAACCCTTCGCCGGCAACCCCCAGAGCGCGGCCGAAGTAACCGATTTTGTGGTCCAGGCGGTCAAGCCCTACGCAATTCCTGTAATCATCAAACTGGCCCCGAACGTGCCCAGCATTGGGCGCATTGCCCGGGCTGTGGTGGAAGCCGGCGCCGATGCGCTCTGCGCGGTGAACACAATGCCCGGGCTGCTCATCGACCCGGAGAGCGGCCAGCCCATCCTCGCCAACCGCAGCGGGGGGCTGAGCGGCCCATCGCTCAAACCGATTGCCCTCAAAGCGGTCTACGACGCCCGGCGCGCCTGCCCGGAGATCCCGATTATCGGCACGGGCGGGGTGACAACCGGCCAGGACGCCGTTGAGATGCTGATGGCCGGGGCCACGGCGGTGGGCGTGGGCAGTGCGGTCTATTACCGGGGCCCAGAGACCTTCACCCTCATCCGGGACGAGATGGCAGCCTGGATGGAAGCTCGTGGCGTCGCCACCCTGGACGAAATCCGCGGGCTGGCCCACCGGGAGCCGCTCTACACAAGCGCGCCCAGCGGAGCGCCGATTCCCCAGGCCCATTGACATCCGAGGAGGAGAAATGGCCCGATACCCCATTTGCCGGGTGAGTGAACTGCCCCCCGGCGAGCGCAAAATCGTCGAGGCGGGCAAGCGTACCATCGGCGTCTTCAACATCCGGGGCGAATACTTCGCCATCCGCAACCAGTGCCCCCACCAGAACGCACCCCTTTGCAAAGGGATTGTGACCGGCACGACATTGCCCAGCCAGCCTGGCGAATACATCTGGGCCAAAGACGGGGAGATCATCCGCTGCCCCTGGCACGGCTGGGAGTTCGACATCACCAACGGACGCTCCATTTTCAACCCCCACAAAATGCGGGTCAAAAGTTATGAAGTGACTGTCGAGCCATCGCCAGAGGAAGATGTGGAGTCGGTGGAGAGCTTTGCGGTGACTGTCGAAGATGGCTGGGTGATTCTGCACGCATAAAAGACTCACCCTCCCCTTTTTGCTGTTCGCACCCCTCTGTCAAAGCTGCTATACTGACACAACTGTTTTCATCTCACACCCCAGGAGACCCCCAATGGCAGACCCAATCATCACCAAATTTGAAGTACACCAGTGGAAGTCCAGCCTGAAGGATATGGGCTATGACTACAACGGCTTTAATCTGGTCTACGAGCCGGGTGGCAGCGCGCCGATGGGCGGCTACATTTTGAAGGTTTTCACCGATCAGGGCATTGTGGGCGAATATGCGGGGGGCAGCAGCCTGGACTACGCCTCCCTGGCCCGCTTTGCCCCCTATCTCATCGGCAAGAGCGCGCTGGAACGGGAACGCATCTATACGGATGTCAACCGTGCCCTGCGCCAGGTGGCCCGCATCGGTCTGGCCCCGGTGGACATCGCCCTGTGGGACATTGCGGGCAAACTCTACAACGCCCCCATCTACAAACTGCTGGGGGGCTACAAAGAGAGTGTGCCCTGTTACGCCAGCACCTATCACGGCGACCACCAGCCCGACGGTCTCTCTACCCCCGAAGCCTTCGCCGACTTTGCCCAGCAATGTCTGGAACTGGGCTACCCGGCCTTCAAAATCCACGGCTGGGGGCGCGCGCCCATCCGCCAGGAGATCGCCAATGTCCACGCGGTGGGTCAGCGGGTGGGGGGCAAGATGGACCTGATGCTGGACCCGGCCTGCGAATATCACACCTTTGGCGACGCCCTGAAAGTGGGCTGGGCCTGCGACGAGGAGCGCTTCTTCTGGTACGAGGACGCCTTCCGGGACGGGGGCACTTCCCAGTTTGCCCACCGCAAGCTGAAGGAGCTAATCCGGACGCCCCTGCTCCAGACCGAACACATCCGCTCGTTGGAACCCCACATCGACTTTGTGGTCAACGGGGCCACGGATTTCGTGCGGGGGGATGTGGGCTACGACGGCATTACAGGGGTGATGAAGATCGCCCACGCCTGCGAAGGGCTGGGTGTGGACATCGAATTTCACGGCCCCGGCCCGGCCCAGCGCCAGTGTATGGCCGCCATCCGCAACACCAACTACTACGAAATGGGGCTGCTCCATCCCAAAGCCCCGGCCAGCCACGCGCCGGAATTGTTCCTGGACTACGAAGACAGTCTGACTTCGGTGGACAGCAACGGCCATGTGCCGATCCCCCAGGGGCCGGGGCTGGGCGTGGAGATCAACTGGGAGTGGGTGGAGAAAAACCGGGTGGGCGTGGTAGAATATGGGGGTTGATGCGTGAAAAGTGATGCGTGATGCGTGAAAAGCGATTGCGTACCCGCGCGTGTATTGGCTGACCCTATTATCGAAAGCAAAATCTGATACAAGTGGAGGAGAACCCAATGACCCTTGCTATCCGCCCCCAACTCAGCACCGAAGCTGTGCTGGCTGCGCTGGAAGGCGTGACCGCCATTCCGATTGTCCCCTATCGCGGCGGGCAGATCGACTACGACAGCCACGCCAAAAATGTCCGCTATCTGATGGCTTCCAACAGCCAGGACGACAGCCGGCCCAGGGTGGTCTCCATCGCCGGCACCAGCCCGGTGCATCATATGAGCATTGCCGAGCAGGTGAAATTGGTGGACGCAACCACCCGCACAATGGGCAACGAGGGCGTCTATATGGCCGGGATTGTGCCCAATCCCCTGGCCGATGCCCGCAGTCTGATTGCGGAGTTGGCAACTATCCAGCGCCCGCCCGACTGTTATCTGATTATGCCCCTGGCCGGCGTCTATGACCCCGCGGCCATCTATCACGAATATATGGCCCTGGGCGAGGAGATGGGCGACCGCTTCGGTGCGCGCTTCGTCTACTACTTCAAGCAGGCCAAAGAGATGGAGTCGGTGGTCAAGCTCTTCCGGGATTCCCAGGAGTGGATCGGCGTGAAGGTGGGGACGGGGATCGAGGATGTGAACCCGCTGCTCAAAGGCGTAGGCGACAACGGGCTGATCATCTGGGGGATTGGCGACCGCAGCACAGAGGCGGCCAAGCTGGGCACAAAAGGCCACACCTCCGGCATCGCCGTTGCCTATGCCAAGGCGTCCGACGCCATCAACAACGCGCAGCGGGCCGGCGACTTTGGCGAATCCTCCCGTGTGGAGAAGGCCATCAGCGGGCTGGAGGACATCCGTTTCCGCAACAACCGGGTCTACAACTACTCGGCGGTGGTGGAAGCAATGCACCTGAGCGGCTTCAGCGACATCGACGGCGGCGAGGGTGCGCCCTTCAACCCTCGGGTTCCGGCAGAGGTGGCGGCAGAGGTGGCCCAGGTGATTGAAGGTCTGGCCGAATGGCATTGAGGTAAGCAGTAGACCGCAGACTGCGGACCACAGACCACACCGGGCATCATCACTCATCCCATCCTAGCCCTCCCCATTCCAGAGAGGGAACTGGATCGACTCCTCCCCCAAGCTGGGGGGGGTTGAGAGGGGGTGAGCAGTTACCAGACACTTCACTCTCTGGAGGAGTCGCATTTATGTCTACCATCCGATTGACAATGGCCCAGGCTGTTGTCCGTTTTTTGCAGAATCAGTACAGTGAACGGGACGGCGCAGAGCGGGCCTTCTTTGCTGGCTGCTTTGGCATCTTCGGCCACGGCAACGTCTCCGGGATGGGTCAGGCCCTGCAACAATACCCGGAATTCCGCTATTACCAGACCCGCAACGAGCAGGCGATGGTACACACGGCCGCGGCCTTTGCCAAGCACAGCAACCGGCTGGCTACCCTGGCCTGCACCACCTCCATCGGCCCCGGCGCGACAAATATGCTTACCGGCGCGGCCACGGCCACTATCAACCGGCTGCCTGTGCTGCTCCTGCCCGGCGACATCTTCGCCCGGCGCAATGTGGCCCCGGTGTTGCAGCAGTTGGAGTCCGAGAGCAGCCAGGACATCTCCGTCAACGACGCCTTCAAACCGGTCAGCCGTTATTGGGATCGCATCTACCGCCCCGAACAGATCATCACCAGCCTGCCGGAGGCTATGCGCGTCCTCACCAGCCCGGCCCAGACCGGCGCTGTCACCCTCTGCCTGCCCCAGGACGTGCAGACCGAAGCCTTCGACTATCCCATCGAACTCTTCCAGAAGCGCATCTGGCGCATCCCCCGCAGCCGGGCGGACACAGGCGCGCTGCAACGGGCCGCCGACGCCATCCGCGCCGCCAAGAAGCCGCTGATTATTGCGGGGGGCGGCGTACTCTACAGCGAGGCGACCCACGCCCTGCGCCGCTTTGTGGAGCAGACGGGCATCCCCGTGGGCGAAACAATGGCGGGCAAGGGCAGTTTGCGCTACGACAATCCCCTCTGCCTGGGCGCGGTGGGGGTCACGGGCACATCCGCCGCCAACATTGTGGCCAAGCAGGCCGATCTGATCATCGGTATCGGCACCCGCTACAGCGACTTCACCACTGCATCCAAGACCCAATTCCAGCAGCCGGATGTGCGCTTTGTCAATATCAATGTGGCCGAATTCGACAGCTACAAACACAGCGCCATCCCCGTTACCGGGGACGCCAAAGTGGCGTTGGATGAGCTGGCCGAACTGCTCTACGACTACCGCAACAGCGAGGGAAATATCGCCCAGGCACAAAAATTGCACGACGAATGGGAAGCGGAGGTGGACCGCATCTACAGCATCAAAACCGCGGAGAGCGGGCTGCCTTTCCAGGGCGGGCTGATCGGCGCGGTCAACGAGCAGGGGGACCCGGAGGCGGTGATGGTCTGCGCGGCGGGCAGCCTGCCCGGGGATCTGCACAAACTGTGGCGGGCGCGCCATCCCAAGCAGTATCATTTGGAGTATGGCTATAGCTGTATGGGCTATGAGATTGCCGGTGGATTGGGTGTCAAAATGGCCGACCCGGTGCGGGAGGTCTACGTGCTGGTGGGCGACGGCAGCTTTCTGATGCTCTCGGCGGACATCGCCACTTCGGTCCAGGAGGGCTACAAACTGACGGTTGTGCTGATGGATAACGCGGGCTACAAGAGCATCGGCGGTCTCAGCCGTTCCCTGGGGCAGAGCGGTTTTGGCACCCGCTTCGTCTATCCCAAAAACGGCCATCTGGTCACGGATCAGGCGGGGATGAATGTGGAAACTCTGCCCATCGACCTGGCCCAGAACGCGGCCAGCCTGGGCGCGCACGTCATCCAATGCCAGAGTGTGGACGAAGTAGCCGCGGCTCTCGTAGCCGCCAAATCCATCGACAAAACCGTCGTGATCCACGTCACCAATGACCGCTATCTGGGCGTGCCCGGCTATGAAAGCTGGTGGGATGTGCCTGTGGCCGAAGTAAGCGAGATCGATACGGTCAATGCAGCCAGGGAAGAGTGGGAAGAGATGCGGGCGAAAGAGCGCTATTTCCTCGGATGAACATCGACAAACAGGACACAGACAAAAGCCGCTGGCAAGAGCACAACCGGGCCAATCTTCTGGCCCGGTTGGACTTTGCCCGGGAAGCGGAAGAGGATACGCTCTTTACGGAGGAGTGGAACGGCCATTTTGTGGCGGTGACAAAAGAGGCGGATACGCTGCGCCTCTGGCTCATCGATCAGAACGCAGACGATACGGATTGGGTGCAGAGTATCCTGCGGGTCAACGATCCCCTCTTCCTGCCGATGAGCTACACCCAGGCGATGATGCTGGCCCTGCTCTGGCAGCCGACGCCAGAGCGCATATTTGTCAGCGGGCTGGGGGGCGGCGGGCTGGCGACAGTCCTTCACCACCACCTATGGCAGACCCGGATCGACTGCGTGGAACTTTCGCCGCCGATAGTGGCTGCGGCCATCGGCTGCTTCGGCTTTGCCCCGGATGATCGGATGCACCTGACCACCGGCGACGCGTTGGAGGCGCTGGTCAATGCCGATCCCCAGAGTTACGACATTCTCTTTCTCGACCTCTTCTTTGACAACGGCGAAACACCGGAACATCTGGTCACCGAAGCGTTCTTCCAGCTTTGCCACAGCCGGTTGCGTCCGGGCGGGCTGCTGACGATGAATCTCAGCGCAAAGGGGCCGGAATTCTATGGGCGTCTGATGCCCCTGGCCCAGACCTTCGCCACGCTTCACACCTGTCGGGGTCACGGCTCCACACAGGTAGTCTTTGCAACCGACCTGCTTGCTGGCACGCCTTTCGACTTCACCCAACAGGCAATCGCTCTACAACAGGAGCACGCCTTCCCCTTCCCCTTTGTCTCTTGGGTCACACGGCTGGTGGAACAACGCCTCCGGCTGGAGCCGCCCCTGTGATGGCCCGGTTGGCCCGTAGCTGGGGTCTTGCCCGCTCCCTGGCTATCTACTACGGGCTGCCTGGCCGCGCCGGCAAAGACCGGGCCTTCTATCGCCAATTTGTCCAGCCCGGCGCGCTGGTCTTCGACATCGGCGCGCACGTGGGCAACCGGCTGCGGGTGCTGCGTCAGTTGGGCGCGGTCTGCGTTGCCGTGGAACCCCAGCCCATCTTTGCCGATCTCTTGCAGCATTTCTACGGGCGAGACGGACAGGTGGTGCTGGTACGCGAAGCCATCGGCGCGGTTGCGGGAGAAGCGACACTCCACATATCGAGACACACACCGACGGTCACGACCCTCTCCCCGGGCTGGATGGCGGCAGTCCAGCGGGCCGATTCCTTTGCCGATGTGCGCTGGGAGGAGACGGTCACCGTCCCGGTGACAACGCTGGATGCACTCATCGCCCGTCACGGCCTGCCGGATTTCTGCAAAATAGACGTGGAAGGCTCCGAGCTAGCCGTGTTGGAAGGGCTGTCTGTGGCCCTGCCCCTGCTCTCTTTCGAGTACATTCCAGCTACCCAGGAAATGGCCCTGGGCTGTATCGAGCGCTTACAGGCGTTGGGTGACTATCGCTACAACTGGTCGGTGGGGGAGGAGCAGCGGCTGGCGTCGAATGTCTGGTTGGGCGCAGAAGAAGTAGCGGAGCGGCTGGGGGAGATGGGGGTCAACGAGAAATCAGGGGATTTGTACGCGAGGAGGATTGAATGAAAACGTCGCCTACAAAAGCCGTGCGGAGAGGATGGCGAGTACATCTTCAAGCGTGCTAACATTTGAAACGCTCGACTGAAGATATAAGATTGGTATGGCTGTGCAGAGCAGATAACATTAGTGCAAGTCTAACCCCCGGAGAACATCCAAAAATTGTTGCTGTTCCACGAGTGATTCAGTCCAGAAGTACCAGTCATTGTAATCTTCATGGGCTTGTTGAGAAGTGGCATCAGGCAGAATTTCGCTCTCAAAAGTCGAAAAGGAGACGCCATACCGCTGTTCGAGTCGGCGCACTTCCTTTTGAGCAGCGGCAATGGAACTCTCCACCTGTGACCGGCGCGCACGAACAGCCTCATAAAGGCCAGCGCGTACCAATCTTTCTTGTTCGATCTGGGGCAATTCAGCCAACGCTGAAGGTATATCAAAAGTCAATTGGGGCATTCGTATTTCCTCCTGCGCGGAGTCTACCATACACCTGCTTTGTTGAGAAATGCGTCTGAAAGAAAGCCTGTGATAATCCTGCGCATCCTCTCTGCAATCCTCAGTGTCTACATCAGTGCCCTCGCCGTGAAGTCGGCGCTGCGTACTTTCATATTGCCCCACAGCGCGCCAGACAACGTAACAGGTGTTGTATTCCGCGTGGTCATCGGATCGTTCAACCATCACTGAGACAGGTTTTCGTCATGGGCACTATCGTCTACTCGGATTCACCAAACCCATTGACCCCGGATGATGTGGACGGCCTCTTTGCCCACTGGGGCACGGCCCCAACACCAGACGCGATCCTGCGCATCTTTCAAGGCAGCCAACTGCTGATGCTGGCGCGGGAAGGGGAAAGCGGACCGGTCATCGGTTACATCACCGCCATCACCGATGGCGCCTCTGCCGCGTACATTCCCCATTTGGAAGTGCGGGCCGAATGGCAGGGCCAGGGCATCGGCTCCGAATTGGTGCGCCTGCTATTGGAGCGACTGCGTCACATCTACGCCATCGACCTGATGTGCGACCCAGAGGTGCAGCCCTTTTACGAACGGCACGGCTTCCGTCCCTGGACGGGTATGCTGATTCGCAACTACGACCGTCAGGCGTGTGACTGACCCCTTTGCCCAGGAGAATTCCAATGCAGCTCATCGACAACCCATCCGGCAACTATCGCTTCCTGACCGGCATTGCGCCCTACTCAGCGGGTGTAACGGCCTTGCCTGGCTACGAAATCGTGCGGGCTGTGCTGGCCCGTCCCCTGCCCTGGCAGGACGCTTTTGACCGCATCGAGCGCCATCTGTACAGTCTAGGCCGCAGCCACTCAGCTCTCTGCGCGGTCGAGCTACGCTCCCCTGCGCCCTTTTCCTTCGCCGGTTTCGCCGCCTTTAACGGGGAATACCAGCGCCGTCTGGCCAAATGGAATCTGCTGATTGACGGCATCAACCCCATCGCCCGCACAAATGTGGCCCCCGCGGTCCACCCGCCCGCCCAGCCGTCCCTCTACGCCTTTTCCTACACCCGCCCCATCGACAACCCGGATGCTGTCCGCACGTTCATTGTGGCCGGGGCGGGCGACCTGCGGGATCAGGCGGACCTCTCCCCCGCCGCGATTGTGCGCCCCGGCGAAACCTCCGCCGAGGCAATGGCAGAGAAAGCCGGGGCTGTGCTGGCAGTAATGCAGGCCCGGCTTTTCGGTCTGGGCGTGGCCTGGGCGGATGTGAGCGGCGTGGGTGTCTACACCGTTCAGCCCCTTCACCCTCTGCTGGATTCCACACTTCTCGTTTCGCTACACGAAGCCACCAGCTGCGGTATCCACTGGCACTACAGCCGCCCCCCCATCGCCGGGCTGGAATTTGAGATGGACCTGCGGGGCGTGCGGGTGGAGGAGCGGGTGTAGGGGCGAGTGGGTGTGTCCCAGATTGAGGAGTGCGAGCGGCTGATTCCGGGAATCGACCAAACCAATTGTCTATGCCCGAGATCGCCCGGTCGATTCCCGGAATCGCTTACCCCATTTCTCGGACCCGCGCCAGATTTGGGTCGGTTGTAAAGCCTCTTTTATCGTGCTATACTTCCAGTGGCGTGGAAAAATTGTGTTGCACCTGTAACACAGCCCCGCCGCTGGGCCACCCCCCTTCAGTTACATCAACCGTTTTGCCGGCCACTGGGTTGGCTTGTCCGGCATCGCTCTCAAGGAGGAGAATCGAATGGCGCGCAAGGATGAAGAATATCTGGTCCAGAATGCCCTGCTGGCACGGCTCCAGCGGGGACAGATCGACCGCCGTCAGTTTTTGACCCGGATGATGGGCGCCGGGCTGGGGATTGCGGGGGTCAGCGCGGCGTTGGCCGGTTGCGCGGCCCCCGCTGCGCCGTCAGCCGCTCCGGCTTCCAGTGGTGGCGCGGCTCCCGCCGAGGCAGCCCCGGTGGCCGAACGCCCCCTGACCCCCACCTTTTACCAGTGGATCGAAGACCTGCACCCCAGCATCCCGACGGTCAACGCCCAGTTCCCCGGTCTGAACTACCAGATTGCGCCGGTGGAAGGCTTTGGCATCGAGCGCTTTGTGGCCGAAGCCAAAAACAACGAAAGCACCTGGGATGTCTATGTGGGTATGACCCCCTTTGTGGAGATGACCGCGCTGATCGAGGCGGGTGTCATCGAACCCTGGGACGACTACATTCCCCAGGAGGTGCTGGACGACATCATTCCGTCCATCCGGGCCGAATGTACAGTGGACGGCAAGCTCTATAGCTGGCCCTTCCTGCTGGATGTAATTGGGATGGGCTGGAATTCGGAGATGACCGAAAAGGCGGGCATTGCCACCATCCCCTCCACCTGGCCCGAATATCTGGAAGCCTCGAAGCTGATCCAATCCTCGGGCGCAGCGCTCTATGGCTGCACCTTCGACTCCCACGGCTGGCGCTCCCTGGCTCCCTATACCCACAGCCTGAGTTCGGATGTCTACACCCCAGAGGGTCTCTTCGACTTTACCCACGAAGCAGCCATCGAAGCGTTGAAGCTGATGAAGGAGATGATGGCCCTCTCCCACCCGGACATTCTGCTGGAAGGGGCAACCGATGGCGGCGTCAACGGTACGCCGGACGAGGTGGCTTTTGCGGCGCGCAAAGTCGCATACTACACGAAGTACTTCAATGCGCCCCTGCGCATGGCCGCCAACTGGCCGGACCCGTCCAAACTGATGATGGGTGGCCTGCCCAAATTTGAGAATGGCGAGGGTTCGACGGTCTTCTGGACCACCGGCTCCTGCCTCTTCAAAAATGGCAAGAATAAGGACAAGGCTGCCGAGTATATCAAAGCGCTGACCTACGATATGCAAATCTGGCAGGACTCTATCGCGGGCACACCTGTGGCCCACCCCGGCCAGTTGCCCCCCTACCAGTCGGTCTATGCGGGCTGGGAAGCCAGCCGCCCGGATTGGCTGCCCGACTTCGTAGGGCTGATCACCGGCCAGTTGCCCAAAGCCCGGGCCATCACCAACCACGCCTTTGGCCTGAGCCAGTTCCAGATTGCCAAGTCGGAATGGGAGAAGTATCTGAACGGTTCCGAGCCAGACCCGATGATCGCGATGCAGGGTGCGCGGGATGTCGTTCTGGCTGAGATCGCCAAGACGAAGGCGTAAAACGTTGCGGGTGGAAAGCGATAGCCGCCGAATCAATTCGGCGTCTGTTATGGCAAACCCGTTAGAAACGGGTTAGGCACTTTCTCCAGTGGGTTTCAACGCACTTGCCATAGCAGACGCCGGTTTGCAACCGGCGTGACTTTCCACCTGCCACTTCGCCACTTTCACCCCCTCTACAGGCATTGGACACGCATGGCAACCCTATCTTCCTCCCTTCAGGCAAAAGAACCATCCAGCTTGCGCAAGCGGCTGCGGCTGGACGCGCTGGGCAATTGGATTTTTCTGATCCCGGCGCTCTTTTTCTTTCTCGGCTATATGGTTTACCCCATTCTGCGCGTGCTGTGGATGAGCTTTACCGACTACCGTTATCTGAGCCGGGAGCCTGCCCAGTGGGTTGGGCTGCAAAATTACGTCAACGCCTTTGCCGACCCGCTGGTCTACGACGGGCTGAGCCGGGCTGCCCAGTTTACGCTGATGTTCCTGCCCGGCACAATTATTCTGCCCCTGCTCCTGGCCGTGCTGGTGGATCGGGTGGAGCAGCGCACGGTCGCCACTATCTACCGGGTGATTCTGCTCATCCCCGCGGTCATCCCCGGCCCGATGGTTTTTGTACTCTGGAAATGGCTCTACAATTTTCAGATCGGCCCCATCAACTATATTCTGGTGGAATGGCTGCACCTCTTCACCCCTCAGACCGCGCCCCAGTGGCTGGGCGGGACCAGCCTGACCCTGCCGGCGGTGGCGATCTTCGAGGTCTGGTGGGGGCTGGGCTATCACACAATGTTTTTCCTGGCCGGGCTGGCTGCTATTCCCAAAGAGCTATACGAAGCGGCCCGGATTGACGGGGCCAACGAGTGGAAGCTGCTCTGGTATGTGACGATTCCCCGGCTGCGCCCGATTCTGGCTGTGCTGGTGGTATTGCGTTTTGGCTCGGCGATGGCGGTCATCGACGAGTATCTGATCTTCGGCGGCTTCAACCGGGCCTCGCCCACCTACACCTGGACCGTCTATATGTACGATCTGGCCTTCAAAATCGGCGACTGGCTGCAAGGCTACGCCGCGGCCATCGGCTGGATCGGCGCGCTGTCGATGATGTTTGTGGTGGCCGGGCTGCTCTACATCTTCCGTCCCCAGGACGGCTAAAGTAACGCAAGCTGTTAGCTTGCGTCAGGTCTCCATTCAGCGCAAGCTAACAGCTTGCGTTACAAGATGTTGGAGTTATAACAATGCAGACTGCTTCACAGGCAATGGAACATCAACGACGGCGGCGGATGGGTGTCATCCTGCGCCACGTCATCATCAATTTTTTTATGCTGATTATTCTCGTCCCTCTGGCCTGGGTGCTGTTGCTGTCGATTAAATCGATCCCGGATGCCTATAGCGGCACGCTTTGGCCGGAAGTCTTCGACTTCACCCATTACAGTTTTGTGCTGCAGAAGATCGACACCCTGCCCCGCAACCTCTTCAATAGCGTCTATGTAACGACAGCGACCGTTGTCATTACAACAGTCTGCGCGGTGCTGGCGGGCTATGCGCTGGTCCATTTGGATGTGCCGGGCCAGAAGTACGTCGTCTTTCTGCTGGTGGCCTCCCTCTATTTCCCCGTGCGGGTGGTCTCCCTCATCTCCATCTTTGAGATTCAACGCACCCTCGGCCTGATCAACACGACCAGCGGGCTGATCCTGCCCTACGTCACTCTTAACCTGGCCATCAGCGTTCTGATTATGCGCAGTATCTTCGAGCAGGTGCCCCACGAACTGTTCGACGCGGCCCGCATCGACGGCTGCGGCCCCTGGCGGACCCTTTGGACGGTCGGTGTGCCTCTCATCACCAACGGGCTGGTGGTGGTGATTATCGTCAATTTCGTCACTGCCTGGGGCGAGTATCTGCTGGCCGCCACCCTGACCAACGACCAGGCCGTGCGCACCTTGCCCGTCGTCCTCGCCGCGGCCCACGGCGGGATGGGTCAGTGGGCCTGGCCGCGCATCGCCGCGGTCTACGTCATCGCCATCACCCCCGGTATCGTCGCCTTTGGCTTTGCCCAGAAGCTCTTCTTCCAGGGGTTGATGGAGGGGGCGCTGAAGGCGTAGAGGAAGAAATGTGAGGAGTGAAGCGTGAAACGTGAGATCGTTCGACCTTTCTCACGTTTCACGTTTCATTTTTGCGAAGACAAAGCCCAATTAGCAGGAAGTCACCAGATGCCCACTCACCCCATCCCTCCTGACGCTGTGCTGGAACGCCTCTTCGATGGCTGTGCTTTTGCCGAAGGCCCCGCCGCGGACGCTGTCGGCGACGTCTACTATTCCGATTGCCCCAACAACCGGATCCTCGTTTTCCGGGCCGCCACAGGAAAAACCGAAGTTTGGCAGGAGCCGTCTCTGCGCGCCAACGGCATGAACTTTGACGCGCAGGGACGGCTGGTGGTTTGCTGCGACGGCAAGGATGGCGGCGCACGGGCCGTGCGTCGGTACGAACCGGACGGCAGCATCACAACCCTGGCCTCCCACTTCAACGGCAAAAAGTTGAACGCACCCAACGACCTCTGCTTCGACAGTACCGGGCGCATCTACTTCACCGATCCCCGCTATGGCGACACAAGCGATCTGGAACAGGAGTGCATGGCCGTCTATCGCATCGAAGGGGACGACACACTGACCCGGATCATTGACGATATGCAGACCCCCAACGGCATCCTCATCACCCCCGACGACCGCACCCTCTATCTGGTGGATCACAACCCGCAACCGGGCGGGGCGCGCACGCTCGTTCAATACGACGCAGCCGCGGACGGCAGTTGGCACTTCACCCGCACTTTGGCAGACTTCGGCGCAGGCTATGGCGGCGACGGGATGGCCCTAGACGTGGAGGGCAATATCTATCTGACTGCGGGGTCGGGTAAGAAGGCTGGCGTATACGTCATCGCCCCGGATGGGACCCAATTGGGCTTCATCCCCACCGGCGAGATTGCGGGCAACTGCACCTTTGGCGGGCCGGATTTGCAGACCCTCTACATCGCCGCCTCCGCTTCACTCTATCGCATCCGGCTGGCGATTCCCGGTCAATTGGTCTGGCCCTTTTTGGGGTTATAGTTGGAGGTTTGAATCGGGGTTACGGCGCGTGATATACTGCGCTCAATGGCTAAGTGAGTCGATAAATGGCCCGCTACGACTTTGAAATCATCGGTGAGATGGAAGCAGTAGAGACGATTGCGCGGGGTGCGGGCGTTCGTATCCGTCACTTCTTAAACCAGACATACGGACGCGGCGCTTGGCGTAAACGAAAAGGCATAGCACTGGTGCGCTATGCAAATGGACAGATGAATCGTGCCGAAGTCCACTGGTTTGAAGCGCATGGAATCGGACGTGTGATGCAAAAAGTGATTCGAGAAATCGACTGAGGAATGACAATGACCAAATATGCCCGGTGTGTGCGAAATGAGACTTACTTTCGGGAGGATGGAGCGGAGAATTTCTCCCCCGATCTTCTGATAGGGGAAGTCTATCGTCTCTTGCCAGTTTCATCCACAGAAGACGAACATCACTTTGTCCGAGTCATTGACCGGAGCGGGATGGGTTACCTCTACCCCCGTGACTATTTTGAGATGCTTTCTGAAGAAGAATTGATCGATACCCCGGCGACGGTGACGGTACACATGAACCTGCGCGACAAAGTGGAACTGCGCACCCTGGCGGATCGCCGGTCAGAGCAGTTGCAGAAAAATGTGGCAATGTCCCATCTCGTGCGCGAATGGGTGGAAGAACGCCTCGACCTGGCCTCCCAACGATAGAGTCTATCCCCAATGCTTACTTTTCCTTCCTCTACACAGCTTGCGTCCTGGCTCAGCCGACTTGTCCAAATCCCCAGTGTGACACCGGAGCAGGCCGGTCCCCGCGCTGGCGAGCCGGGCGAAGCCGCGATGGCCGAAGCGGTGGCGGGCTGGTTTGCCCAATTCGGCGGCGAAGTCCACTGGCACGAAGTTCTGCCGGGGCGTTCCAGCATCTATGCCATCTGGCGGGGACGCTCGGATCGGTGGCTGGGCGTGGACGTGCATACGGATACGGTGGGCGTGGAGCAGATGACGGACCCGCCTTTTGACGGACGTATCGCGGACGGGCGGGTCTATGGCCGGGGCGCGGTGGACACAAAGGCCAGCCTCGGCGTTGTGCTGGCCCTGTTGGAAAGTATGCACAACGCGGGCGTGCAGTTGGAGGACAATCTGCTCATCGCCGCCACTGTGGACGAGGAGACCGGGGCCACAGGTGCGCCGGGCTTTGCCGATTGGTTGCGGGCGCGGGGGCTGATTCTGGACGAACTGGTGGTGGCCGAGCCGACCGACTGCACACCGGTCCACGGCCACAAAGGGCTGGTGCGGATGGAGTTCACAGTCCACGGGCTGACCGCCCACTCGGCCCAACCCCAGCGGGGCAAGAATGCGATTTGGGCCGCGGCCCGGGTGGCGCTGGCGCTGGAAGCGGAACAGAACCGGCTGCAAACGCTGCCCGCCACGGCGCTGGGCATCCCCCAACTGACGGTCGTGCTCATCAACGGCGGCATCGGGCGCAATGTGGTCCCCGACACCTGCTCTCTGGCCATCGACCGGCGGCTGACCGACGGCGAAGACCCCCTGGCCGTGACCACCCAACTCATCGGGCTGGCCGAAGCCGCCTCGCCCCTGCCCCTGACCACCGAAGTCTGGCGGCAGATCACCCCTTTCTATCAGCCAGCCGACAGCGGACTTGTGACCCGTATGGCGGAGTGGAGTGGGCAGACGCCGACCGTCGCTCCCTACGGCACGAATGCCTGGGCCTACGGCGATGTGACCCGGCAGCGGATTGTGCTGGGGCCAGGTTCTATCGACCAGGCCCACGGCGCGGTGGAGTGGGTGGAGATTGACGAAATGGCGAAGCTGGCGGGAATCTACGCCCGCTGGTGGGGGCTGAGCTGATCCCCCCAGACCGAGTTTTGTCCTCTCAGCACCCGATTCCCTTATTTCCCGCTTCAGTGTACAATACTCCCAACACCCCGCGCATTGACCCGTAGCTGCTGTGAAATGTGTGAAAGGAGCAGCCAATGCCCAGTCCCTTTCCGGGTATGGACCCCTATCTCGAAGACCCGCAGACCTGGCCCGATCTGCATTCATCCCTGATTTCATACATCCGGGAGGAATTGCAGCCCCAGCTACGCCCCAAATATATCGCCCGCATCGGTGAACGGGTGGAGTTGTCCAGCCTGCGACGGGGGTACATTCCCGATGTGCTGCTCATACGTTCG
>JAANMX010002306.1_pt1 | contig 19402 bp, 21 predicted proteins | sample 7279681 | NCBI WGS metagenome assembly JAANMX01 (sample SAMN14094542, study PRJNA606508) | bioreactor metagenome | isolation source: A lab-scale SPAN reactor treating ammonium-rich wastewater day 351 | place: Ireland: Galway | collected 2018-01-01
GCGTCGCGACCCGCTATGACCGATGCCCCAAGGTGTTCCTCTCAGCCATCGCCCTCGCGGCTCTCGTCATCTATTGGTTATGAATCCTGACCCTAGCCGCGTAACTCACCAAAATCGGCCTCCGAAAAGCACCGTGCGGTTCACTATATCGATGATGGCTCGAGATATCTTGGCAGGGGCGTCTGCCGGGTTTTCCAGAGTGGCGGCGCCAAACGCCGGCATAACAGGTATTCCGCTCACGAGAGACGAATGACCGATTGCATCGGCCACAACTTTACGGTCCACTCGGAAAACCCCGCTCTCCACGCGCCAATCCACCACCCCAAATCCCGGAATTTCGCCGTCGCCAAGCAAAGTTGCCCCTAATCCAGGGCCTCTAGATCCAAGTCGACTTCCAAAATTCGTAGGCTATTCCTCGCGAGCAGAGGCACGGCCGATGCAGGCTGCCAATCGCAGCATCGGCCGCAACCCCCGCGGCGAAAGTCGTGAACTCGGGCAAGGTGCAACCCGGTGCAAACGAGGCGCGATCTGCATCGCCGCAGGAAAGGGCCATGAGTGGGCTGCGGCATTCATGGACCGATCCGCCCGCGGCGATCAGCCCTCGAAACGGATGTCGAGGGCGGGAAGATGGTCCTTCGCAAACGGCGACCAGCGCGCTGGCGGGGTGCCGGCCTCGGGGGCGAATGCCTCCAGGACATCGAGCAGCTGCACCAAGGTCGCCCGGATGATCGCATGGCCCAGGCAGGCAGGCTGCCCCGTGCCGAACATCAGCGGGCGCGCGCCCTGGCGGTCGGGGTCGAACCGTTCCGGCGCCGGAAACGCCAGCGGGTCGTGATTGCCCGCCGCCCAGACCATCGACAGGACGGTCCCGCCCTCCATCACCAGGACGCCCAGGGCAATCCTGCCCGTTGCCATAGGAGTGGAGATGACCAAGCGCAGGCATTCGTTGGCGCATTGCGCCGTCGCCGTCACCTGGCGCCGATGCGCGAAACCCCCGCCGGTCCGGCTGTCGGCCTGGAGCGAGCGCATCCGCCGGTTCCGCCCGCCATGCCGGAAGCAGGCTGCTGGCGGATTTCCGCTATGGTGACATGGCCGCCGACGGTTTTCCCACGCCCCCCTTGGAAGCGCGCCATGTCCACTCCCCTGCCCCGACAGCCCGAGCGCCTGAGCCATGCCGGCCCGCGCGGCACGCCGCGGCTGCGCACCGCGCTCCAGGGCCATCTCTGGCGGGCGCACTGGTCTGCGAGCCCGGCCAGATCGTCATCGCTCACGGCCCGCAGCAGGGGCTGGATCTTTGCGCACGGCTGATCCTCGATCCGGGCGATGCCTGTGCGATCAAGGGCCCCTGGCATGCGACGGCGCGCCAAGTGCTGAGCGACACAGGGGCGATGCCGGTTTCTATCCCGGTCGACGAGGCGGGGCCGAGGACCGCGACGCTGAGGTTCGCGATGTCGAACAAGACCTACAAAGGCCGGACATCGAACTGCCAGGGATATTTGCCCCTCAGCTCTTCCCGCCCCAGGGTCCGTGATGGCTGTCCTGGCCGTCCAGCCGGTCGAAGCCATGCGCGCCGAAGAAGTCGCGCTGCGCCTGGATCATGTTCGCCGTGCCGCGGCCGGTGCGCATCATGTCGAACCAGCCAAGCCCCGAGGCCAGCGCCGGCAAAGCATGGCCGTGCAGCACGCCCTGCGCCACCACCGCGCGCAGCGCCGGCATCGCGGTCTCGAGCTTTTCGGCGAAGAACGGCGCCAGCACGAGGTTGCGCGACGGATCCTCGGCCAGCGCCGTCGCCATGTCGTTCAGCATCGCCGAGCGGATGATGCAGCCCGCACGCCAGACCCGCGCGATCCCCGGCAGGTCGAGCTGCCAGCCGAAGGCGCGGCCGGCGGCCTCGATCATCGCGAAACCCTGCGCATAGCACAGGATCTTGCCGGCGATCAGCGCCTGTTCCAGCTGGTCGCGCGCCAGGTCCAGCGCCTGCGGGGCGGCAGCGAAACGCGCCTCGCCCGCCTTGCGCTCGTCGATGCGGGCCGAGACGTTGCGCGCCATCACCGCCGCCTCGATCACCGGGATCGGCGCCGCCAGGTGCTGCGCCTCGATCGCGGTCCAGCGGCCGGTGCCCTTCTGCCCGGCGGCGTCCAGGATCACGTCCAGCATCGGCTGGCCGGTCAGCGGATCGGCGGCGCGGGCCACCGCGGCCGAGATCTCGACCAGATAGGATTTCAGCACGCCTTCGTTCCAGCCGGCGAAGGTCTCGCCGATGGCGGCGGCGGACAGGCCGAGCCCGTCGCGCATCACGCCATAAACCTCGGCGATCATCTGCATGTCGGCATATTCGATGCCGTTATGCACGGTCTTGACGAAATGCCCGGCGCCGGCCTCGCCCATCCAGGTGGCGCAGGGGGTGCCGTCCTCGGCCTGGGCGGCGATGGCCTGCATGATCCCTGCGACACGGTCCCAGTCGGCCCGCGCGCCGCCGCCCATGATGGCAGGGCCGTGGCGCGCGCCCTCTTCGCCGCCCGAGACGCCCATGCCCAGGAAGCGCATCGGCAGGCCGGACGCCGCGCGGCGGTTGGTGTCGTGGAAATTGGCGTTGCCGGCGTCGATCACCAGGTCATCGGGGCCGAGCAGCGGCGCCAGCGCGGCGATCTGGTCGTCGACGGCCGGACCGGCGGGGACCATCAGGATGATGGCGCGCGGCGGGGCAATGGCGGCGACCAGGTCGGCCAGGCTCTCGGTCGGGATCACGCGATCCGCCAGCGCGCCGGCCTCGGCGTGGAAGCGGCGGGTCACTTCGGTGGTGCGGTTCCAGACCGCGATGGGAAAGCCCTTCTCGGCGATGTTCAGCGCCAGCGCCGCCCCCATCGTCCCAAGGCCGATAAGGCCGATCGAAGTTTCAGTTTTCATTATTCTTCTTTGCTCTGGACAGCGCATCCCCGAGGGACGCCGATTGATGATCGAAATGCAGCTGCGCGTTAGGCCGTGGCATGGAGCCTCTGATAGCGCCAACGGAACAGGCAGTCAAAGCCGACCTGCATGGCGCCCCGGCAAGAAGACCTGGGCGCCACGCCCTAGCGGGATCAGCCCAGCAGCAGGTTGGGCAGGAAGGTGACGATCCCAGGGAACACGGCCAGCATGATCGCAAAGCCGATCATGATCAGCAGGAAGGGGAAGGTGACGCGTGCGATATAGGCCGTGCTTCGGGCGGTGATGTTCTGGATGACGGCAAAGTTGAACGCCACCGGCGGCGTGATTTGCGCCATCTCGACCACCAGGACCATGAAGATGCCGAACCAGATCTTGTCGAAGCCCGCGGCCTCGACCAAGGGCAGCACCACCGGCAGGGTGGTCGCGATCATGGAGAAGCCTTCAAGCGCCGTCCCCAGCACCAGATACAGCACGATCAGCGCAACGATCAGCAGCATCGGCGAGAGGTTCCAGTCCGTCACCACATTTGCAACCGCGCCAGGAATGCCAAGGGTCGAGGTGATGTTGCCCAGCACCGATGCCCCAAGGATGATGATGCCCATGACCGAGCAGGTCTGCACCGTCCCCAGCAAAATGTCGCGCAGCGCCCGCAGGCTCAGCGCACCCTGCGACAGCGACACGAGGAAGGCCCCGACCACGCCCAGGGCCGCGGCCTCGGAAGGGGTCGCCAGCCCGCCATACATCGAGCCCAGCACGCAGAGGATCAGGAACATGACCGGCCCGAGATCCCGAAGGGCGGCAAGGCGCTGGCGGAACGGCATGTGGCGCAACGCCCGTTCGTTTTCGGGCACCAGGTCAGGCTTGGTGCTGGCGCGGATCATGATGTAGACGGCAAAGACCAGGGCAAGCAGGACGCCGGGGATGAAGCCGGCGGTGAAAAGCCGCAGGATCGATTCATTGGCCAGCACGCCATACATGATCATCACCGTCGACGGCGGGATCAGGAAGCCCAGCGTCCCGGCACCGGCAAGGCTGCCGATGGCCAGGTCGGGCGAATAGCCCCTGGCCAGCAGCTCCTTCAGGGTCATGCGGCCGACGACCTGCGTCGTCGCGGCCGAGGATCCCGAAATCGCCGCAAAGATCGAGCAGCCGACGACATTGACATGCAGCAACCGGCCCGGAAGCAGGCCCGCCCAGGGCGCCAGGCCACTGAACAGCGTTTCCGACAGGCGCGTCCTGAACAGGAACTCACCCATCAGGATGAACAGCGGCAACGCGACCAGGTCGGGCGTCGTCAGGATGTTGAACAGGTATTGCGGAAACAGCCTGTCGACGGGCAGGCCGGTGAACAGCATTGCCAGGCCGATGGCCGTGGCCAGCAAGGCGATTCCGATCCAGGCCCCGATGGCCAATGTGCCGAAAAGAAGCCCGAACAGGCTTGCGACGATAGCGCCCATGTTTCTCCCCGATATTCCTTGTTTCGCGCGCAGGGGCGCTGTGGCTTACTCGATGGCGCTCGCGGCACCGAGGCTGGGTTTGTCGACGGCGTTTCCGCTGATGGCGGTGACGAGACGGGCGACCATCTGGAAGGCCAGGACGGCCGCGCCGATGGTCAGCACCAGTTGCGGAATCCACAAGGGCGTGAAGCTGTCCTGGGAAACCTCGCCGTAGCTCCAGGTGCGATGCGTGAACTGCGCAAGCCAGATCGCCAGCGGCAGCGTGACGGCGGTCCCCAGGATGGCGGCGAAGATCTCGAACATCCTGGCATAGCGACCCTTGCCCATCGAGAGCAGCAGCTCCACCCGCAATTGCAGGCCCGCGCGCAGCGTCATGCCCGAGCCGAGCAGGAAGGCCGCGCCCATCAGATAGGCACTGTACTCCCAGCCGATTCCGGTGCCCGTCGGAAAGGACGGGACATAGCGGCTGATCAACGCCATCGCGGTGTCGATCAGCACGAGCAATGTCAGGCCCACGACGCAAAGACCGGCAAGCCAGGCCGCGACAAGTGAGGCGAAGTCTGCCGCCCTTTGCAGGGCAGCCACAGCGCCGCGTTCAGCGACGGCTTCGGGGGCGAGGTGCCGCTCTCCGGCCATCTCAGTTGCCGCCTTTCGACGCGAGATAGGCATCGGCAATCGGCTTGGCCGCAGGAACCCGGTCAAAGAACTCTGCCTGAACCTGCTTGGCTTTCTCGACGATCTGGGCCTTCAGCTCGTCCGACAGCTCGACCATCTGCATGCCGTGGCCGGTCATGATCTCAAGGCTCTTCTGGTCGCTCTCGCGCGAGCTTTCCCAGAATTGCGGCTCAAGCTCGGCGGCGACCTTCTCGATGGCAGCCTGCTGTTCCGGCGAAAGCTTGCCCCAGGAATCCAGGTTGATCGTCACCGCGTTCGACCCCCAGGTGTGGTTGGTCGGATAGATGTGGCTCAGGAATTCCCAGAACTTGCCGTCCACGCCCGAGGTGGCAGAGGTCGCGACGCCACTGACCCGGCCCGAGGCCAGCGCCGGCAGCAGTTCGCCCCAGGGCATGGCGATGCCGTCCATGCCAAGGCTGCTGACGATATCGACGGTGTTCTTGTCGGCGCCGCGCACCGTGATGCCGCGGAAATCGCCGATGTCGTCGATCTCGGTCTTCAGATAGACATACTGCGCCGGCGACGGCACCATGTAGAGGATCTTCTGGTTGTATTGCTCGGCCAGCTTCTCGAATTCGGGGCGAAGGAAGGCGTGGTATTCTTTCAACTCCTCCATCGACTCCACCAGGAAGGGCACGCCTTCGGCGCCGAACAGCGGATTCATCCCGACCTGCTGGCTGATGTTGATATCCGCCATGTCGGCCAGCCCGTCGCGAACCGCACCGAGTTGGTCGGGCCCCTTGAAGCCCAGCGACCCCGAGGTGGCGACGGTGATGACGACCTCGCCATCGGTGGCCTCTTTCACGGCTTCGGCGAAGCTCTTGGTGTTTTCCGCCATGAAGTTGCCGTCCGGCAGCACTTCGGACAGGCTGAGCCGGGTCTGCCCCATGGCGGCGCTTGCCATGACCAGCGCGGTCGCTGCCCCGCAGGCGATTGACTTCAGGATCATCGAACTCTCCCAATGTTGGCGCTTACCGCAGACGAACGGGACCGAGATCTCGCGGCTGCGGCGCGAAAGTTTTGCAGTTTTGTGACCGTTGCACCTGTCACCCTAGCGACAGGCCCATCGCTGCGAAAAGAACAGTTCGGTCTGACATGATCGCGAATGCTTATACATCGGTGCGCCCCACGCGCCGACCCAATAGAATGGCCGCGCGGCCGGGCAGAATCGCGCTTCAGGGGTGTATTATCATGGACATACGCAGGCTTTACGCCTTCATGAAGATCGTGGACATCGGCAGCATCACGCGGGCGTCCGCGATCCTGCACATCGCCCAGCCGGCGCTGAGCCAGCAGATCGCCGCACTGGAAACCCATTTCGGCAAGCCGCTGCTGCTGCGCTCGAAACGCGGCGTCATCCCGACCGAGGCGGGCAAGGTCCTGTATCGCCATTGCCAGATGATCATCCGGCAGATGAACCAGGCCGAGCAGGACATCGCCACCTCATCGGAAGAAATTACCGGCGCGGTCAGCGTCGGCTTCGCGCCGCTGGGCCTTGGTTCTCTTGTGGCGACGCAGCTGATGCGGACCATCCGCGAAAAGCATCCGGGGATCCTGCTCTATGCCAATGAGGCGGTCGGCGGCGGCGTGATCAGCGAACAGATCATGACCGGCAAGATGGACATCGCGCTGATCTTCGATCCGGGCAAGATCCCCAGCCTCAGCTTCGAGCCGATCTCGACGGAAGAGCTGTATTTCGTGGGAACGCAGATCGCCGAGCCGGAGGATGGCGAGATCTCGTTCGCCGAGGCCGTGTCCCAGCCGCTGATCCTGCCGAGCCCGATCCATACCGTCCGCCAGGTGATCGAAACCACGCTGTCGCGCGTCGGGACCAGCGCGCAGGTCGTCGCCCAGACCGAGTCGATCTCGTATCTGTCGAACGCGCTGGCCGAGGGGCTAGGCTGCACCATCCTGCCCGCATCGGCGGCGCAGGCCGTGCTGCGTCGCGTCCCGGATGCCCGGAGCTATCGCATCCGGCGCCCCAACATGAAGGTCGCCATGGCGATCTGCGTCTCGGCGCAGCTGCCTCTTTCGGAAGCGGCCGCCGTAGTGCGCGATCATCTGGTGCGGCTGGCAACAGAGATGGCGCAGTCCCCGGCGACCTTCGGTTCAGCCCAAGGATAGCGCGCCCCTCAGGCGAAAAGGATCTGTGCCTTGACCGCCGTGGCGCGGTCCGAGGCCAGCCGGAACGCCTGCTCGGCCTCGTCCAGGGCGACCTCGTGGGTAATCAGCGGCTTGACGTCGATCCGGCCCGCCAGCATGGCCTGGACGCCGGTCGCGAACTCCTGGTGGAACCGGAAGGAGCCGCGCAGGTCCAGCTCCTTGGCGGTAAGCGCCGTCATCGGCAGCGGCATGTCGCCGCCCAATCCCAACTGCACGACCACGCCGCGCGGCCGCATGGCCGCGATGGCCGGCGCGATGGCCGCGGCGACCCCCGTGCATTCGAACAGGACATCGAAGCTTCCCTTGCCCACGGCAAAGGGCGACAGGCCATCCGGCGCCGTGCCGGTGTTGACCGTCAGATCCGCGCCGCATTGGCGCGCCATCGCCAGCGTGAAATCCGACAGGTCCGTCGCAACGATCTCGCCCGCGCCCGCCAGCCGCGCCGACAGGATCGACAACAGGCCGATGGGACCACAGCCGGTGACGAGCACGCGCTTGCCCAGCAATTCCCCGGCCCGGCGCGCGGCGTGCAGCGTGACCGCCAGGGGCTCGGCCATCGCCGCCTCGCCCGGCGTCAGGCCGTTGGCCAGCACGCATTGCGTGGCATCCGCCACCAGTTCCTGCCGGAACGCGCCCTGGATATGCGGGAACGGCATGGCCGAGCCGTAGAAGCGCATGTTCTCGCAATGGTTGGGCAGCCCCTCGCAGCAATAGCCGCAATCCCCGCAGGGACGCGAGGGCGACACGGCGACCAGATCGCCGGGAACGAGCCCCGCCACGTCCGGCGCGCATTCGACGACATGGCCGGAAACCTCATGGCCAAGGATCATCGGCTCGCGCAGCCGCACCGTCCCGAAGCCGCCGTGGTTGTAGTAATGCAGGTCCGATCCGCAGACCCCGCCGGCCGCAAGGCGGATGCGCACCTGTCCGGGGCCAAGCGCCTCGGGCTCGCGTTCCTCGATGCGCAGATCCCTGGCGGCGTGGATGACGATCGCTTTCATGGTGGCCTCAGATAACCGGGGTAAGCAGGGGCTGGCCGGCGAAATGCGCCGCCAGGTTGTTGCGGACCAACTCGCCCATCGCCTTGCGCGTCTCGATGGTGCCCGAGGCCTGGTGCGGCTGCAAAAGCACGTTCGGCAGGTCCAGGAAGCGCGGGTCGATCCGGGGTTCGTTATCGAAAACATCCAGCGCCGCCACGCCCAGCCGGCCGTCTTGCAGGGCAGCGATGAGCGCCTGCTCGTCGATGTTGGAGGCGCGCGAGACATTGACCAGCACGCCCTCGGGGCCAAGCGCCTCGATCACCTCGCGATTGACGATGTGCCGGGTCTGCGCCGAAGCCGCCAGCGCGACGAAAAGGAACTCGGAATGCCGCGCCAGCTCGACCGGATCGGCGATGAAGGTCAGGTCGGTGGCATAATCCTTGGCCGCGACATCGGAATAGGCGATGTCCATGCCAAAGCCGCGCAGACGCTGGGCGATCTCGAAGCCGATCCGGCCCAATCCCAGGATGCCGGCCTTCTTGCCCCAGATGCGGCGCTGCAGCGGATAATTGCCCTTGGCCGCCCAGTGGCCGCCCCGCACCCAGGCTTCGGCGCCGACGATGCCGCGCGCGACGGCCAGCATCATCGCCACGCCCAGATCGGCCACATCGCCCGTCAGCACGTCGGGCGTGTTCGTCACCCGGATCCCCCGCTCGCGGCAGGCCTGCAAATCGACCGCGTCGAAACCCACGCCATAGACCGAGATCAGCTCGAGATTCGGGCAGGCCTCGATGACCTTGCGGCTGGCCCCCAACTCGCCCCTGGTGGCGATGGCCCGCACATGCGCCCCGCATTCGGCAAGGAAGGCATCCTTGTCCGCGGCCTCGAAATAACGGCGCAGGTCGTAATCCGCGTTCAGCGGAACTTCATCCCATTCTGGATAGGCCCCCATCTGCAGGACTACCGGCTTGCTCATCGTCTTCTCCATCATGGTGCGGGATTTTCCGATCGCCCCTTCAGCGGGCCCTTGACTCGGATTGTTATCGATAACAAACACGAGTCGGACGGATTTGTCGAGCCCCAAACGGAGGATCTGGGATGGCCGGAACGAATGGATTTGTGGAAAGCATGTTCGGGTTGGCGGGCCGCCGTGCGCTGGTGACGGGGTCGTCGCAGGGCATCGGTCATGCGCTGGCGCGGGGGCTGGCGAAAAGCGGCGCCGCGGTCGTGCTGAACGCCCGGAACCCGGAACGGCTGGAGGAGGCGCGCGCCGCGCTGCAGGCGGAACTGCCCGAGGCCGAGATCCGGGCCCTGCCCTTCGACGTGACGCGCCATGACGAAGTCCGCGCCGCGATCGACGGTTTCGAGGCCACGACCGGGCCCATCGACATCCTGGTCAACAATGCCGGCATGCAGTATCGCACGCCGCTCGAAGATTTCCCGGCTGACAGGTTCGAGGCCCTGCTGCAGACCAACATCGCCTCGGTCTTTCACGTCGGCCAAGCGGTGGCGCGGCACATGATCCGGCGCGGCCGCGGCAAGATCGTCAATATCTGCTCGGTCCAGACCGCATTGGCACGGCCGGGCATCGCCCCCTATACCGCCACCAAGGGCGCCGTCGGCAACCTGACCAAGGGCATGGCCACGGACTGGGCCCGCCACGGGCTGCAATGCAATGCCATCGCGCCGGGATATTTCGACACGCCGCTGAACGCCGCGCTGGTCGCGGACCCCGACTTCTCGGCCTGGCTGGAAAAGCGCACGCCCGCCGGGCGCTGGGGCCTGGTCGAGGAACTGGTGGGGGCCTGCATCTTCCTGTCCTCGGACGCCTCGAGCTTCGTGAACGGGCACACGCTCTATGTGGACGGGGCGATCAGTGTTTCGCTCTAGGCGCGCATCATCCCCTCGTACCGGGCGGCCGGCGCGAGGCCCGCTGCGATTCCCGCGGCAGGCCGGCCCATGCCGCGGGGGTGTTGTGACCGCATCCCGCAGCGTCTAGCCTGCCCTTTCGGCAGGGGCATGTGGCGGCATGAGCAGGGACGGATTTCACAGCGCAACCGTGAAGATGGCGGATATCGCCAAGGCGGTCGGGGTTTCCGCGATGACCGTCTCGCGGGCCTTTCGCGGCGACGAGGGCGTCAACTCGCAGACACGGGCACGGATTCTGGCCAAGGCCGAGGAGCTTGGCTATGTCTTCGACGCAACCGCCGCCAGCCTCAGGCAAAACCGGACCGGCTTCGTGGCGGTCACCGTGCCCTCGATCAACAATGCAAACTTCGCGGAAACCGTGCGGCAGCTCTCGCGCGGGCTGTCCCGGAACGGCTTGCAGATCCTGCTGGCCAATACCGAATACGACCCGCACGAAGAGGAAAGGCTGATCGGCCAGCTGCTGCGCCGCAAGCCCGAGGCGATCGTCCTGACAGTGGGCGACTATACCCGCAGGACGCGGCAAATGCTGCGGGCGACGCGGATTCCCGTGATCGAGATCTGGGACCTGCCCGCCGAGCCGATCCGGCATGTGGTGGGCTTTTCCAACACCGCTTGCATTGGCCGGCTGGTGGATCACCTGGTCGCCTCGGGCTATCGCGACATCGCCTTCATCGGCGGTGAATCGCCGCGCGATCCGCGCGGCGGCCAGCGCCGACGCGGCTTTGTCCAGGCGATGCGCCGCCATGGGCTGGACGACACGCGGCTGGTTCCCGCGGGCACCGCTCCGGTCGGAATGGCCGAAGGGGCGCAGGCGCTCGGGACGTTGCTGGACAACCATCCGACGACACGGGCGGTCGTCTGCGTCTCGGACCTGGTGGCTTTCGGGGTGATCTCGGAATGCCAGAGGCGGGGCATCGGCATTCCCCGCGATCTGGCGGTGGCCGGCTTCGGCAATTACGAGATCGGCAAGATCAGCGTGCCGCGCCTGACCACGATCGATGTCCATGCCGGCACCATCGGCGGCAAGGCCGCGGATCTGATCGTCGCACTGCTGCGACAGGATTCCGACGCGCCGCCCGCCCGGATCGAGATCCAGACGGACCTGATCGTGCGGGAATCCTCGGCCTGACCCTGCGCCCCGGCGAGGCGCAGGACATGTCTTAAGGGGCTCGTCAAAGATCGGTGGTCAGGCCCTTGGCCTTCAGCACCGCCTCGAGATTGCAGACGTCGATCACCGTCCGGCCGGATTTGTAGGCCTCGATATAGCCGGCCTCGTCCGCTTCGCGGGCGGCGGATTTGCGCGCCACCTCGGCGGCATCCTCGCGGCGCACGACGACCAGGCCGTCCGCATCGCCCCGGATCACGTCGCCCGGCCGCACAAGCTGGCCGCCGATGACGATGTCGCCGTTGATCTGGCCCAGCGTTTCCTTGACCGTGCCCTTGATGCAAACGCTCAGCGAAAACACAGGCAGGCCCAGCCGGATCAACTCCTGCGTGTCGCGCACCCCGGTATCGGTGACGACGCCGGCAATGCCCTTGGCCAGGCAGGCATTGGCCAGGACGTCGCCGAAACAGCCCGCCTCCTCGTATTCCCCGGCCGAGACGATGACGACGTCGCCGGGCTGGGCATAATGGATCGCCAGTTGCAGCATGATGTTGTCGCGCGGCGCGCTTTGCACGGTGAAGGCGGGGCCGCAGACCGACATGGCGCGGTCGACGGGCTTCAGGCGCGAGCTCAGCGCGCCCAGCCGACCCTGCGCCTCGTGAATCGTGGCGCTGCCGAATTTCGACAGCGCGGCCACATCCGCTGCGGCGGCACGTTCTATCCTGGTGATGATATGGGGCACGTCGTGCTTCTCCTTGCTGGAATATCGCGGCCGGGGCCGGGGGTGATCGGCCGGCAGCATAGGAAGGACGCAGCCCCCTGGCATAAGAGCGTCTGCATCTGATGTGATCGGGTTTCGCGATGCCCCGCACCGGGTCATGCGAAACCGCTCTGACATCATTGCAAAGCGGCGGTGCTACCAATCGCAAAAGAACGCAACTTCGCACAGGGACGACGCCCTTCGCATGCCGATCACCATCGACTCCATCATCGCGGGGATGGAATGGGCCGCAGAAAACCATCTCGCCGAGTTCGCCTTTTCGGCCGAGGGGCACCGGATCACCATCCGCCGCGGCGCGGCCGGCGGCGCCCAGCCCGCGCCACCCGCCGCCGCGGCGGCAGCGCCGCCGGTCCCGGCACCCGAGGCGGATGCCGTCACCGCCCCGCTGGCCGGCCTGTGCCACCTGCGCCCCGAATCCGGCGGGGCGGCCTTTGTCGAGCCGGGCGCCCGCGTCGAGGCCGGCCAGACGATCTGCATCATCGAGGCGATGAAGATGATGACCCCCATACCCGCGCCCCAAGCAGGCACCGTCGAGGCCATCCTGGTCGGCGACGGCGCGACGGTCGAGGCCGGCGCGCCCCTGATGAGGATCCGCTGATGGCCGCGATCGACATGGACTGCCTGCTGGTCGCCAATCGGGGCGAGATCGCCCTGCGCATCATCCGCGCCTGCCGCCGGCTGGGCCTGCGCGTCGTCTGCGCGCATTCCGAGGCGGATCGCGACGCGGCCTGGCTGCCGCTGGCCGACCAGGCGATCTGCATCGGCCCCGCGCCCGCCGCCAAGAGCTATCTGAACATCCCCGCCCTTCTGGCGGCCGCCGAGGCCAGCGGCGCGGGCCTGATCCATCCCGGCTATGGCTTCCTTTCGGAACGCCCGGAATTCGCCGAGGCCGTCGAGGCGGCCGGCCGGCGGCTGGTCGGACCCAGCGCCTCGGTCATGCGGATGATGGGCGACAAGGTCGAGGCCAAGCGCGCCATGATCGCCGCCGGCGTGCCCTGCGTGCCCGGCCCCGACAGCGTGCTGCCGGACGATCCCGAGGAAATCCGCCGGATCGCCGCCGGGATCGGCTATCCCGTCATCCTGAAGGCGACCGGCGGCGGCGGCGGGCGCGGCATGCGCGTCGTGCGGGCCGAAGCCGAACTGGCCGGCGCCTTCATGGTCACGCGGCAGGAGGCGGGCCGCTTTTTCGGCAATGCGGACATCTATATCGAGAAATTCCTCGAAAGGCCGCGCCATGTGGAAATCCAGGTGCTTGCCGATGCGCATGGCCATGCGCTCTGGCTGGGCGACCGCGACTGCTCGATGCAGCGCCGCCACCAGAAGCTGATCGAGGAAGCCCCCGCGCCGGGGATCGACCGCGCGCTGATCGCGGAAATCGGCGAACGCTGCGCCGCCTCCTGCCGCCGGATCGGCTATGTCGGCGCGGGCACCTTCGAGTTCCTCTTCGAGGACGGACAGTTCTATTTCATCGAGATGAACACCCGTATCCAGGTCGAACACCCGGTGACGGAAATGGTCACGGGGCTGGACATCCTGGCCATGCAGATCGACGTGGCGCGCGGCAACCCGTTGCCGATCACCCAGGAACAGGTGCGCACCCTGGGCCATGCCATCGAATGCCGGATCAATGCCGAGGACCCGGACAGCTTCGCCCCCAGCCCCGGCCGGATCACGGCGATGCATGTGCCGGGCGGGCCGGGCATCCGCGTGGATACCCATGTCGGCGCCGGCTCGGTGATCCCGGCGAGCTACGATTCGATGATCGGCAAGATCATCGCCCATGGCGCTGACCGCGACGAAGCGCTGGCCCGCGCCCGCACCGCGCTGGACGAGGCGCGGGTGGCCGGCGTCTCGACCAATATCCCGCTGCACCGGCAGATGCTGGCGGACCCCGGCTTTTCGGCCGGGGGGGTCAGCATCCACCATCTCGAACACTGGTTCGAAGCACGGAAGTCCCGCCATGCCTGACGCGAAGCTCTCCATGATCGGCAGCCGGGCGGTGCTGTTCCAGCCCTCCTGCCCGTTCGATCTCGCCAACCAGCAGCGCATCTGGGCCATCGCCGACGAGGCCGCCACCTGGAAGGGTGTCCGCGAGGCCGTGCCCGGCATGACCAATGTCACCCTGCTTCTGGACCATGTCCCGACCGGGCTGGACCGGATCGAGAGGGATCTGGCCGCGCTGTGGGAAAGCGGCATCCGCAAGCAGGTCGAGGGCCGGCTTCTGGCGATCGACATGGCCTATGACGGCCCGCATCTGGCCGAGGTGGCCGGGATGACCGGCCTGCCCGTGGATCAGGTGGTGCGCCTGCATGCCGCGCCGGAATACACCGTCTATGCGGTCGGCAGCCATGCCGGCTATTGCTATCTGGGCGGTCTCGATCCCCGGCTGGAAACGCCGCGACGCAAGGTGCCGCTGCCCCGGCTGCCGGGCGGGTCGCTGTCGCTGGCGGGGTTGCAGACCGGGGTCTCGGCCTCGGCGGGCCCCAGCGGCTGGAACACCATCGGCAGCACCGACCTGTCCTTCTTCGACCCCGAGCGCACGCCCGCCGCGCTGCTGCGGCCCGGCGACCGGATCCGCTTCAACCCCGTCGAGGTCAAGGCATGATCGAGGTTCTGTTCATTCCGCCCGCCGCGACGGTGCAGGACCTAGGGCGCGACGGCTACTGGTCGCAGGGCCTTGGCCGCGCCGGCGTCATGGATGCCCTGTCGCACAGCGTCGCGAACATGCTGCTGGGCAATGACGTCGATGCCGCGACGCTGGAGATCCCCTTGACCCCGGCGCGGTTCCGGTTCCGGCAGGCCGGGGCCTTTGCGCTGGCGGGCGCGGCCTGCGGCGCGACGCTGGCCGGACGACCCCTGCCCCGCGTCTGGGCGGGCATGGCCGATGAAGGCGACGTGCTGGAGCTTGGCCCGATGACATCCGGCGCCCGCAGCTATCTGGCGCTGCCCGGCGGGATCGACGTGCCGGCGGTGCTGGGCTCGCGCAGCACGCAACTGCGCGAAGGCTTCGGCGGGCTCGAAGGCCGCGTCCTTGCCGCCGGCGACGTGCTGCGCGCCGCGTCGGAGACGCTGCCGCTGCCGCCTGTGGGGCTTAGCCTGACCATGCCCGCGCTGCGCGCCGCGGGTGCCGCGGAGATCGAACTGCGCGCCCTGCCCTCGGCCGAGCATGGGGATTTCGCCCCGGCCTCGCGCGAGGCGTTCTGGACCACGCCCTACACGGTCAGCCAGCAAAGCAACCGCCAGGGCTATCGGCTGGAAGGTGAGACCCTGGCCTATGAGGCGTCCGGCGAATTGCGCTCGCACGGGATCGCGCCGGGGATCGTGCAGGTGCCGGGCGGCGGGCAGCCGATCATCCAGCTGGCCGATTCCGCGACCATGGGCGGCTATCCAAAGATCGCGGCGGTCATCGAGCCCGACCTGTGGCGCATCGCGCAGGCCCGGCCGGGCGACCGCCTGCGCTTTCGCCAGGTGACGCTGGCCGAGGCGGCCCTGGCCGCAAGGACGCAACAGGAATGGCTGGCCGGGATTCGCACGCAGTTGGAAGGATTTCTGACCCGGCAGAGGGGATGGCTCTGATGTTCGACAAGCAAGACCTCGCCCGGCTTCTGGACGCGATGCGCGCGCATGGCGTCGGCACGCTGGAAATAGAGGGCGGGGACATGTTCCTGCGCCTGGCCCTGCCGGCCGGGCCCGCACCGGCCACCGCGGCCGAGGCAAAGCCCGCGACCGCAACCGCCGCCGCGTGCAGCCCCGATATCGGCACCTTCCTGCCGCGCGGCAGCGACGACGGGCTGCCCGCGATCGCACCCGGCGACGCCGTCCGCGCCGCCGAGCTTCTGGGCTATGTCGCGCAGGGCGCCGTCCGTGCCGCCGTCACCGCCCCGGCGGATGGCATCATAGCGTCCGGCATCCCGGCGCCGGGCACCCTGTTCGGCCACGGCGACCCCGTCCTGACATTGGAGACCAGGCCATGATCATCGACATCAACTCGGACATGGGAGAGGGCTTCGGCCCCTACCGCATCGCCGACGACGAGGCGCTGATGGCGCAGATCAGCTCGGCCAACGTGGCCTGCGGCTACCATGCCGGCGATCCGGTCATCATGGACCGCACGATCCGGCTGGCCAGGGAGCATGGCGTCGACCTGGGCGCGCATGTCAGCTTTCCCGACCGCATGGGTTTCGGCCGCCGCCGGATGGACATGGACCTGCCGGAACTGGAATGCCATCTGCTGTATCAGCTGGGCGCGCTGGCCGGGCTGGCGGGCCGCGCCGGGCATCGCATCACCCACATGAACCCGCATGGCGCGCTTGGCAATCTCGCAAGCTCCGATCCCGCCATCGCGGCGGCAGTGGCGCGCGCGACCATGGCCTTCGACCCCGAGATCGCGTTCCTGGTCCTGCCGGGCAGCGCCCTGGAACAGGCCGCGCTGGAGATGGGCGGCAACGTGGTCCGCCTGTTCCTGGCCGACCGCGGCTATCTGGCCAGCGGCCAGCTTGCCCCCCGCAGCCAGCCAGGGGCGGTGATTCACGACGCCGAGCAGGTGGTGGCCCGCGTCATGCGGGTCATCCGCGACCGGCAGATCGACACGGTGGACGGCCAGATCATCCCGATGCCGGTGCAGTCCATCCTGGTCCATTCCGACACCGCGGGCGCCGTCGATCTGGCGCAGCGCCTGCGCAAAGGCATCACGGCCGGCGGCGCGACCATCGCCCCGCTGACCCGTCACATCTGACCCCCGGCGCATTCACGAGAAGAAAGACAGAACCATGGCATTCGCGGATTACAAGACGGCATTGGTAACGGGCGCCTCGGGCGGAATGGGCTGGGCGATCGCCGAGCGGCTGCGCGCGAAGGGCCTGGCCGTTCACGCCCTGGCCCGCAACGCCGAAAAGCTGCAGGAACTGGCGGCGCATTGCGGCGCGATCCCGCATGTGATCGACGTTTCCGACACCGAGGCCGTGTCCGCGCTGGTGAAGGATCTGGAAATCGACGTGCTGGTGAACAATGCCGGCGTATCGCGGCCGGGCAGCATCCTCACCTCCAGCGCCTTCGACATCGACGAGCAGATCGACGTCAACCTGCGCGCCGCCCTGCACCTGGCCCGCCTGCTGTTGCCGGGCATGATGGAGCGCGACCGCGGCCATATCGTCAACATCACCTCGATGGCCGGGCATTACGAGTTCGGCGGCCATATCGCCTATCACGCCACCAAGGCGGCGATGCATACCGTCTCGCGCCAATTGCGCGTCGATGCCTTCGGCCGCCGGGTCCGGGTGACCGAGATCAGCCCCGGCCGGGTCGAGACCGACATCTTCGCCAAGGTCGAGAAGATCGACCCCGCCGAGGCGAAGCGCAAATATTACGAAGGCTTCGAGATGCCGCAGGTCTCGGACATCGCCGACGCCGTGGAATATGCGGTCGGGACGCCGCAATACGTCAACATCAACCTGATCGAGCTGCTGCCGACGCTGCAAGTCCCCGGCGGCCTGCGCACCGCCAAGCGCGTGGGCGACGACGTGATCCTGACCGGCAACAAGTAACGCGCCGCCCCGCCGGCATCCGAACAATCCGCACCGATGGAGATTGCCTTGAGCAACATCAAACTCGCCTCGCGCGTCACCAGCATCCGCGTCTCGCCCAGCACCGCCGCCGCGCAGAAGGTCCGCGACCTGCAGGCCGAGGGACGCAGGATCTTCAACCTCACCGTGGGCGAGCCCGATTTCGACACGCCCGACCACATCAAGGCCGCCGCCATCCGGGCGATGGAGAATGGCGAGACGAAATACACTTCGGTCAACGGCACGGTCGAGCTTCGCAAGGCCATCCAGCACGACTTCAGGACGCGGCTGGGCATCGACTGCGGGCTGAACGAGATCTGCGTCGGCGGCGGCGCCAAGCAGGTGCTGTTCGTGGCGCTGATGGCCACCGTCGAACCCGGCGACGAGGTCATCGTCCCGGCGCCCTATTGGGTGTCCTATCCCGACATGGTCATCGCCAACGGCGGCACGCCGGTCATCGTTCCCTGCGGCGAGGAGGTCGGCTTCAAGCTGACCCCCGACGCGCTGGAGGCCGCGATCACCGCGAACACCCGCTGGGTGATCCTGAACTCACCCTCCAACCCGACCGGCGCCGCCTACAGCGCGGACGAGCTGCGGGCGCTGGGACAGGTGCTGCTGCGGCATCCGCATGTGATGGTGCTCTGCGACGAGATCTACGACCGGATCTGGTTCGCGGGTTTCGAGCCTTGCAGCATCCTGACCGTCCTGCCCGAGCTGAAGCCGCAGGCCCTGGTCGTCAACGGCGTCTCCAAGTCCTATGCCATGACCGGCTGGCGGATCGGCTACGGCGTCGGGCCGCTGGCGCTGATCGATGCGATCAACAAGCTGCAATCGCAAATGTCGTCCTGCCCCTCGTCGATCAGCCAGGCGGCGGCGGCCGCCGCCCTGACCTCGGACCAGCGCTCGGTCGACGAGGCCGTGGCGGTCTATCGCCAGCGGCGCGACCGCGCCCATGCGCTGATCAACGCGATTCCCGGCCTCAGCTGCAGCCTGCCGGACGGCGCCTTCTATCTCTATCCCAGCTGCGCGGGCATGATCGGCAAGAGGACGCCGGACGGAAAGACGATCAGGAACGACCTGGATTTCAGCCTGTATCTTCTGGAAGCGGCGGGCGTCGCCTCGGTGCATGGCGGGGCCTACGGGCTAGAACCCTATTTCCGCATCTCGACCGCAACCTCGATGGAGATCATCGAAGCGGCCTGCGCCGCCATCGCCCAGGCATGCAAGGCTTTGGACTGAGAGCAGCAAAGCAAAGGGCGGGCGCCCCGTTCCTTGAGCTCGGCGGGCAACGATTGCCCTGCGTCCCGGTTCGCACGAAAACCTTGACCCGCCGATCATGGCACAATTGCGCAAGACAATCTTCGTCGGCCATCTGGGTCGGCGTCGAAGGTGGTGCTGTCGAACGCGCCTTTCGTGGCGCCCCAGGCTTCAGCCTGAAAAGTTATGCCCACAACTGGGATCTGGCAGGAGGAACCCGAGGGCATTGTCCGGCGCTTTTCCCCGCGCGTTGCCCGCGATGCAGCCAGCTATCGCTTCCACCCTGCCGAGAGGCACGAGCCGCAGGACGACGGCAGCCTGATCGTGCGTTTCCACGCCGGCGGCCTGCAGGAAATAGCCTGGCATCTTGCCCGCTGGGGTGGAGAGGTCGAGGTGCTGGCCCTCCATCGGCTGCAGCAGATGGTGCGGGATCTGGGTGCGCGGCTGGCAAGCCCGTAACGCAACCGCTTAGGGTCAGGATTCATAACCAATAGATGACGAGAGCCGCGAGGGCGATGGCTGAGAGGAACACCTTGGGGCATCGGTCATAGCGGGTCGCGACGCGC
>JAANMX010002307.1_pt1 | contig 19396 bp, 12 predicted proteins | sample 7279681 | NCBI WGS metagenome assembly JAANMX01 (sample SAMN14094542, study PRJNA606508) | bioreactor metagenome | isolation source: A lab-scale SPAN reactor treating ammonium-rich wastewater day 351 | place: Ireland: Galway | collected 2018-01-01
GTACTGATCAACGAGATGATAAAACGTAGGTGCGGTTTGTAACCGCACTTCTCCGGGTGAAAGTGCGGTTACAAACCGCACCTACAGATTCCACGATCTTCTTGATCAGTACAAAACACGGAAATTGGGAAACAGCGACTCAAAATTTCCGTCTGTTTCGTGTTTTCTGTGGTTCTATTTCTCCTGTAAGCCAACACAGCCTCAGTAGTTACCCTTTTGCTCTGCTGGGGTTTGAGGGCTGTACTTTTGTCCCCGGTTGTCCTGTCTACACAATCTTCTTACCAAAAATCAGCGTTGCCATCAGAATCATCCCCCCCATCAACACAAAGGCGGGGATCAGACCCAGGCCGTCCGCCACCCCACCGATGACCAGCCCTATGGCCGCGTCGTAGAAACTGGTTGCCATACTGATCAACGAAAGAAGGGTGGCCCGGTTGCGGTTGGAAATGTGTCTGTTCAGATGTTCCGAGAAGATCGGTCTTTTCAACCCGATGGAGCCGACGAGCAGAATGAAGAGAAGTACCGATGGCGCAGGTGTGCCCGCGGCGGCAAAGAGAAGGTAAAACAGCCCCGGCAGCCCCGCGGCCAGCAAAAGGGCGGCCCGTTCACCCAGCCACTCCTGCAAACGCCAGGCATTGGCTGTGGCGACTGCGCCCACCAGAGAGCCGCCCGCCATGCCCAGGCCCAGCCAGAGGGGGGGAACGCCCAGGATTACAAAATGGGGCTGGTAGAGATTGAGAAGATAGTCGCCCAAAGGCAATGTAAAGACGGCCAGCAGGGCCAGGACGAGAAGGGTACGGTTGGTACGCAGGAGTGTCAGCCCGTCGCCCAGTAGCTGCCAGGAAGAGGGTTCTGCCTCCCCATCATCCGCGGCGCGTTCATCGGCCAGACCAAAGGTGAGCAGCCAGGCCACGCCTACCATCCCTGCGGTGAAGGCAATGCCCAGACGGAAGCGTTCGGGCGTCAGCCCCAGGGCCAGCCAGCCCCCCGCGCCAAAGGCGATCAGTTGGGCTGTTTTGTGGGCGGCGTTGATATAGCCCATCGCCCGGCTCATCTCATTTTCCCGCCCCCGCACCAGCAGCCAATCGTAGATCAGCGCTTCGGCCGCGCCGGAAGAAAAGGCAAAGCCAATCCCACCAGCCACCGCGGCCAGCAGGTAGGCGGGGTAACTGTTGCCAAAGAAGAAGAGCAACTCACCGATCAATTGAAAGAGGAGCGCCATCTGCACAGAACGGGCGCGCCCGATACGATCCGCCAGCAGTCCCGTGGGTACTTCAGCCAGAAAGAGGGCCGCCACCAGCACCCCCCACAGGGAATTGACCTGAAGGAGCGAGAGTCCATTGCCCTGCAAATAGAGGGTAAAGACGGGCAGATAGACGTAAAGCGCGCTGAGAAAGAGGATCAGAGCCAGCTTTGTGGGCGCGCCCCAGCCAAAGGGGTAGAAGATACGGCGTAGCAACAATCAGCCTATTCGGTGCAGGGTTGTCTGTAGCTGCTCACCCCCACCCAACCTCCCCCACTGTGGGGAGGAGTCGATCCACTTCCCTCCCTGGAATGGGGAGGGGTAGGCTTGGGGTGGCTGAACAGTTACGGTTGTCTGTAGATCGAATCCCAAGGCAAGGAGTGGCAGGAGAAAAGTGAATTATAACATATGGCTACTTGATCCCACCCGTCGTTGTGCTATCATTCCCAACGATGGGTTGTGATAAAGAACTCGGCCCGCAAATACCGAGGGAATTCACACCCGGAACCGCCATCGGTTGCAGGCGGCAGTCATCACAGACAGGAGGCAACCACCCGTTTATTCAAATAACCACACAAAGAGAGTAGGACGCACCACCTTTGAACAGCTACCAGAGTGTTCCTGATTTACTGCATGCCTGGCAACCCGAAGTACCCGTCTACTGCGTCTATCCCCACGTCTATTCCGACTCCACCCGGTCGTTTCTGGCCGGATTTCCGGGCCGCGTCCTCTATGCGGTCAAAGCCAACGACGAGCCGGCCGTAGTCCGGCTGATGCACCAGTCCGGTATCACCGACTTTGACTGCGCCTCCCTGGCCGAAATCGCCCTGGTCACAGAAAACTGTCCTGGCGCCAAGTGCTACTTTATGGTGCCTGTGCGTCTGCGCGGCGCGGCCCGCGCCGCCCAGGAGCAATACGGCGTGCGCCATTTTGTGGTGGATCACCTGAAGGGGCTGGACCTGTTAGCCAACGAAATCGATATGAACCGGTCTGTGGTCTTTGCCCGCATGGCCGTCCACCACAATTCAGCCATCTACGATCTCTCGGCCAAATTTGGCGCTCCCCCGGAGGAGATACCCGGTCTGGTCAAGGCGATTGCCGAGATGGGCGCGGAGCCGGCCCTGGCCTTCAATGTCGGTTCGTCGGTGCGCAGCCCGGACGCCTATCGCCACGCCCTGGGCATTGCCGCCGAGGTGCTGGCCGAGCTGCCTTTCCGCCTGCGGCTGGTGGACATCGGCGGCGGCTATCCCCGCTCCTACCCCGGCTATGTGATGCCCCCGCTGGATGACTATTTTGATGTGATCCGGGAGGGGATTCGCGCCCTGCCCCTGGCCGAAGGGGGCGAGATTCTGGGCGAACCGGGCCGTGCCCTGGCCGCGCCGGGTCTCTCGGCTCTGGTAGAGGTGTTGCTGCGCAAGGATGACCGGCTTTACATCAACGACGGGCTGTACGGCATCTTCTGGGAGTTGCGCTTCGAGGGGCACAACCGTTATCCTGTGCGGGCCTATCGCAACGGACAGCCACTCAACGGCGGGGAACAGCGCTCCTTTCGGCTGCTCGGCCCCACCTGCGACTCCACCGATCAGTTGCCCGGCGCGGTCGATCTGCCGGAGGAGATCGACACGGGCGACTATCTGGAATTCGGCCACATCGGGGCCTATAGCCTGGGCGGGCGTACCCGCTTCAACGGCCATTTCAGCGACAAAATTGTCTCGATTGAGGACTGGCGCGAACTGCCGCCTATGTAACCGAAGGCTGGTACTACATAAAGATACCTGTTCACCCCCACCCAACCTCCCCCACTGTGGGGGAGGAGTTGATCCAGTTCCCTCCCTAGAATGGGGAGGGGTAGGGTGGGGTAGCTGAACAGGTACTCCAAAAGATACAGGAGAACGCCTTGCACGAATCCTTACCTGGACAAGCACCTGGACAAGCAGAAGCCGGGCAACCGATCATCACCCGTATCGAATGGGCACCTCTGGTTGGCGAACGCCCCCGGCTGGCCGGCAGCAACGCCCGGCTGGGGGTTCACGGCAGAGCGGTCACCTGCCCGCTTGCCCGGGTCACCACAGCGGACGGCGCAAGCGGTTTCGGCTGGTCGCGCATCAGCCGAGAGGAGGCCACGGGCTGGATCGGCCAGCCCGTGGCCGCCGCGCTGGAGGATATACCCTTTGCGCTGGAATATCCCCTCTGGGATCGGGCGGGGAAGCTGGCCGGGAAAGCGGTCTATGCCCTGGCAGGTGAAAGCCCGGCGAGTCTGGCCGTGGCCTGCTACGACACGACCCTCTACTTCGACGATCTCCACCTGACCGATGACAGCGCGGCCGCGGAACTGATCGCGGCGGAGGCGCTGGAAGGCGTGGCCCAGGGCCACCGCCATTTCAAAATCAAAGTGGGCCGGGGCGGGATGCACATGCCGGTTGAGGCCGGAACCCGGCGGGATATTGCCATCATCCGGGCCGTGCGCGCCGCGGTGGGGCCAGGGGCCAAAATTCTGCTCGATGCCAACAACGGCTACAATCTCAACCTGACCAAACATGTCTTGGGCGAGACCGCGGAGGCCGATATTTTCTGGATGGAGGAAGCCTTTCACGAGGACCCGATGCTCTACGCCAACCTGCGGGAGTGGATGGCAGCCGAAGGCTTGTCGGTCCTCATCGCCGACGGGGAAGGGGACGCCTCGCCCCGGCTCTTGGAATGGGCGCAGCAGGGGCTGATCGATGTGGTGCAATATGACGTGCTGCGCCCCGGCTTCACCCGCTGGTGGAGACTCGGCTCCCAACTGGATGGCTGGCAGGTACGCTCTGCCCCCCACGCCTACGGGGGCGTCTTCGGTGTCTACGCCGGGCCCCACCTGGCCGCCCGCATCCGGGGCTTCACCTTTGCCGAGATCGATCCGGCAGAGGTGGAGGGGCTGGACGGCTCGGCCTATGCCATCCGGGATGGGCAGATGCACGTACCCGATCTGCCCGGTTTCGGGCTGGGGCTGGACGAAAAAGTCTACCAGCAGGCGGTGGCAGCCAAAGGTTTTGTGGTGGAATGATGGCAGCGGAGATGCAGTGTACTGTTCAAGAAGATCGTGGAATCTGTAGATGCGGTTTGCAACCGCACTTTTGCCCGGAGGAGTGCGGTTGCAAACCGCATCTACGTTTTATCATCTCGTTGATCAGTACAGAAGACGCCGGGAAGAGTGATGGGTAAACGCAAAGACAGACGCGAGAAGACGCAACGCTATGCGGCCATTGCCCGCAGCGCAGCCCGTTCGGTTTTGGCCGACGCGGAAATTGACGGCGGCCACGGGGGCTCGCCGCTGACGGATGATCTGCTGGCCTCCTCCGCGCATCTGGCCGGTCTGGTCACCCATTCCACCGGACACGAACTGACGAAGATGAAGAAGTTTCGCTTCCAGCTTCTGCACCGTTGGATCGCGGCCCGCAGAGAGCCTTGCCGGGTGGCCGATGTGGGGGGCGGCAAGGGGCTGCTGGCCTATCTGCTCCGGGAGAGCGGCTGGCAGGCCACAGTTATCGACCCCTTCGCTCAGAGACTTCCCGCCAAATACAAGGATTTGGAAAGCAATCGGCAGATTCGCATTGCCGAAAGCGAGCGCGTGCCCCGCCTGAGCCGCGAGTTCCAGCCAGAGATGGCGGCAGATTTCGACCTGCTGGTGGCTATGCACGCCCACGGCTGTAACATCCAACTGATCGACGCCGCGGCCGAGTTGGGCCGGGAGGTGATCCTCCTGCCCTGCTGTGTGATCCACGAGCCGATTCTGCCCCCGCCGGGGGTTCACTGGATTCAATGGCTGGTGGAGTATGTGGTGGAAAAGGGTTTTGTTGTGGAGCCTTTTCGGTTGAATTTTAAGGGGCAGAATATCGGACTCTATGCCCGGATGGGGGCTGGCGAATGACAGACCGCTCACTTCCCGTTATCATTTACACCGACGGCGCCTGCCTGGGCAACCCCGGACCCGGTGGCTGGGCGGCCATTCTGCGCTACGGCGAACACGAAAAGGAATTGAGCGGACGCTTTCGCCAGACGACCAACAACCGCATGGAGATGCGGGCCGCCATCGAAGCGCTCAACGGGCTGAAACGGCCCTGCGCTGTGGAGATTTTCACCGACAGCAGCTATCTGCGCGACGGCATTACCAAATGGGTGATCGGCTGGCAGCGCAACGGTTGGCGCACTGCGTCCAAACAGCCGGTGAAGAATCAGGACCTGTGGCGGGCGTTGCTGGCCGCGGTGGAGCGCCATACGGAAGCCGGGGGCGTGGAATGGCGCTGGACCAAAGGCCACGCCGGGGACGAATACAACGAACGGGCGGATATGCTCGCCAGCCAGGCCGCGGCCCAGGCGACGGACAGGGATCCAGCGGATGCAGAGGGGTAGATGGATTGGGGATTGGGGATTGGGGACTGGACAGCGAATCCCCAATCTCCGATCCCCAGTCCCTTCTTTTATCCTGCCGCAATCCAGCCCAACAGGTCCGCGTCCACCTCTGCCACAGCGAACTGTTTTTTGCGGCGCAGATGGATCTTCTTCTTCGCATATATCTCCTCCATCACATCCCCCACGCTTTTGCCCGCCACGGCCTGTTCGAGTGTACTCACGGCGCTTCTTCTTTTGTTGATGGAAAGACGACGCCCCCAAAATAGAACAAATTTTCTGAAATCTCAACCACTGCAAATCAGTTAAAATTGTTTTTGTAGTTGACAAACACGAACAATTGTTCTATAATTTGGAGCACCGATACAACACAAAAAAATGAATCGCTATGTCTATGCAGATTCAGGCATCCCATTTCACCGCTGCGCTCTATCTACTGCTCGATGAAACCTTCGATAATGTTCGGGGCATTTACGCAGCTATCGTCTTTGGGAGCGCCGCCATCCCTGGCGGCTGGCGTTGCCATCTGCTGCCAGGGATGGCGGCGCTTCCAACCGTTACTGGCTGCTGCCAGGGATGGCGGCGCTTCCAACCGTTACTGGAAGAATATCCAAAGGAGAGACTTATGCAACCCCAAATCGTCAACAAACCCCCTTTTACCGTTGTCGGTATGCAGATTCGCACACAACCGATGAGTCCAGCGATCCCCCAATTGTGGGATCGCTTTGCCCCCCGTATCGACGAGATAGGCAGTATCGTCGAACCCCACGTCAGCTACGGGGTGATGGGCCATTATGACGAGAAAATGGGATTCGACTATATGGCAGGTGTAGCGGCGGATCAGTCGGGCGATCTGCCTGGAGGGATGTGTACCTGGGACGTGCCCGCTTACACCTACGCCGTCTTCGAGGCCACCCTTCCCACCCTCGGCGAAGTCTTCGGAAAGATATACAATGGCTGGCTGGCTGAAGCCGGCTACCAGCCGCTGCCCGATCTCTGTTTCGAGCGTTACGGTGAGACATTTAATCCCGAAGACCCCAACTCCAAACTATCTGTCTATATCCCTGTGGAAAAGAAGGCATAGGTCATCTCAACAATCTTATCTGCGCAACAAGGAGAACCAAAATGGCAGCGATCAACCCCTATCTCAATTTTAATGGCAACACAGAGGAAGTCTTCAACTTCTACAAATCGATCTTTGGCGGCGAGTTCAGCGCCCTCTCTCGCTTCGGGGATATGCACTTGGGAGACGAGATAACGGCCAGCGAAATGGAAAAGATTATGCACATCTCCCTACCCATCGGAGAGTCAAGCATCCTGATGGGCAGCGACACCATTGAATCGATGGGACCAGCGACCTCGGGCAGCAACTTCAACATTGCCGTCAGTCCCGACAGCAAAGAACAGGCAACCCACATTTTCAACAGTCTGGCCGAGGGCGGACAGGTGACAATGCCAATAGATTACGCGCCCTGGGGCGCATTCTTTGGGATGCTCACCGACAAGTACGGGATTGCGTGGATGGTGAACTACGAAGCGAGCGAGCAGTAGCCATCACCCCATCGGAAGTGGGACAGTGAGATAATCTCCTGCTGTCCCGCTTCTGTTGTAAGACAGGGAGCGCCCGATGCAAAAGGTCACAACTTTTCTGATGTTTGAGGGGAGAGCCGAAGAAGCGATGAACTTCTACACTTCCCTTTTCCCCAACTCGGCCATCCAGCAGATCACTCGCTATGGCCCAGAGGGGCCGGGGGCAGAGGGGAGCGTCATCCACGCCACTTTCACTCTGGCCGGTCAGGAATTGATGGCGATTGACAGCCCGGCCAAGCACGGCTTCACCTTCACCCCGTCGATGTCGTTTTACATCTCCTGCCAGAGCGAAGCAGAGATCGACGAGCTTTTCGCCAGGCTCTCCGCGGGCGGTGAGGTTTTGATGCCTTTGGCACCCTATCCCTTCAGCCCGAAGTTCGCATGGATGGCTGACCGATTCGGCGTCTCCTGGCAGTTGACCCTTGCCCCAGAGCCGGCGGACACCCTACCGGTCAGCGACTGACTTTTGCGTTTCTATCACCCCAGGAAAGAGCAAACGAATGGACGCCAGACAGAAGATCACACCCTACCTCTGGTTTAACGACAACGCGGAGGAGGCGGTCAATTTCTACCTCTCCATCTTCGCCGACTCGAAGATTCTCAACCTGTCCCGCTATCCCGATGAAGTCCCCGACCTGGGCGGGAAGGCGATGAACATTGCCTTCCAACTGGAGGGGCAGAAGTTTATCGCCCTCAACGGCGGGCCGATGTTTCAGTTCACCGAAGCCATCTCCCTCTTTGTGGGTTGCGAGACACAGGAGGAGGTGGACGAACTGTGGGCGAAGCTCACCGCAGACGGGGGCCAAGAGCAGCCCTGCGCCTGGCTGAAGGACAAATTCGGCCTCTCCTGGCAGATTGTCCCCCGGCAGTTGGGCGAATTGCTGAGCGACCCGGACCCGGAGAAGTCCCAGCGGGTGATGCAGGCAATGCTGCAAATGAGTAAAATCGACATCGCCACTTTGCAGGCGGCCTATGACGGCGTGTAATTCAGACGAACTTTCACAAAGGAGCGGACAATGAGCGGAGTACGCGTGTTGGTCGGGACCCGCAAGGGTGCATTTATTCTCACATCGGACGAAAGACGCAAAGAGTGGAATGTGAGCGAACCCCACTTTGCGGGCTGGGAGATGTATCACCTGAAGGGTTCGCCCATCAATCCCAACCGGATTTATGCTTCCCAGTCCACTGGCTGGTTCGGCCAGTTGATCCAGCGCTCGGATGACGGCGGCAAGACGTGGGAACCGGTGAACAACGAATTTGCCTATGACGGCGAGACCGGCACCCACCAGTGGTACGACGGCACCCAGCACCCCTGGGAGTTCAAGCGGGTCTGGCTGCTGGAGCCGTCTTTGCACGACGCCGATACGGTCTACGCCGGGGTGGAGGACGCGGCTATCTTCCGCAGCCAGGACGGGGGGCAAAGCTGGCACGAACTGCCCGGTCTGCGCCACACAAAGGGCGAACTTTGGCAGCCCGGCGCAGGTGGGATGTGTCTGCACACAATCGTCCAGGACCCGGCCAATCCGAACCGCCTGTATGTGGCGATTTCGGCCGCGGGGGCCTTCCGCACAGACGACGGCGGCGAGAGCTGGCTGCCCATCAACAAAGGGCTGCTCTCCCCCTTCGAGCTGCCGGACAAAGACGCGGAGGTCGGCCACTGCGTACACAGCATCGCTATGCACCCGTCCCGGCCCGATGTGCTCTTTATGCAGAAGCATTGGGATGTGATGCGCAGCGACAACGCTGGCGGGATGTGGAGCGAAGTCAGCGGCAACCTGCCCACGGATTTCGGCTTCCCCATCGCCGTCCACGCCCACGAGCCGGAGACGGTCTACGTCGTGCCCATCAAAAGCGACTCGGAGCATTTCCCGCCGGATGGCAAGCTGCGGGTCTATCGCAGCCGCACAGGCGGCAACGAATGGGAAGCCCTGACCGACGGTCTGCCCCAGAGCGATTGCTACGTCAATATCCTGCGCAGCGCTTTTGCGGTGGATTCCCTGGATTCCTGCGGTCTCTACTTCGGCACAACCGGCGGCCAGGTCTACGCTTCTGCCGATTCTGGCGATAGTTGGATGCCAATTGTGCGGGATCTACCGGCGGTGCTGTCGGTGGAAGTGCAAACCTTGCGATGATACGCGTCGTCATACCCCATCACCTGCGCCGCTTGACCAACGCAGGCAAGGAAGTCCAGCTGGAAGTGGCGGGGCCAGTCACCCAGCGTTCGGTGCTGGATGCGCTGGAAGAGAAGTACCCGATGCTGCGGGGCACCATCCGGGAGCACGGCACGCTCAAGCGCCGGGCCTTCATCCGCTTCTTTGCCTGCGAGCAGGACCTCTCCCACCAGCCGGTGGACGCACCCCTGCCGGGGGCTGTGGCGGCAGGCAAAGAACCCTTTCTGATTGTTGGCGCAATGGCGGGGGGATAAAAGAGAGGTGAAACGTGAAACGTGAGATCGCCGTTCGATCTCACGTTTCACGTTTCAGATATTTAACGCTGGGGCAATTCGCTGATCCGCGACGGTCCCTGTCGGGCTGTGTCTGTCTCTTCCAGGGCCAGCGCCGACGGCAGTTTGATCCCGAAAATGTTGTTATAAACCCCGCCCGCCATCTCGTGATTCTCGCGCACACCGCCGTAATCCGTCAACCCGCTCGCCGAATCCACCTGCACGTAGAGACAGGTATCCGCGGCCAGTGCCGGGGGAGATTGGCTCAGATCCTGCCAGTAGAACAGGTCATTGACGGTGAATGTCACCGTCTCACCCGGCTCCAGGGGCAGGGCCGGCGGCGTAATACCCCACACCATCCCGTGGGATGACTGGCTCGGCCAGGTCTGATTGACCGCCGTGGGTGCCGAAGAGGGATTGATGTAGAGGTCCACCCAGAACTCCTCGGTGACAGGGAGAGTTCCCCGGTTTCGGATGGTGATGCGCAGATCATCTCCCATCGGCACCACATTTTCCACCACCAGGTCGGGTCCAGGCGGCAGCGTCGTCGCAATCGTCGTCGCAATCATTGGCAGGAATGTGCGGAAAGGCAGATCCAAAGAGCGTGTCAGGCCCGCCTCAGCGTAACCGGCTGCCGGGGCGGCCACACAGGAGGGCGGAACCGCCACGCGGCCTGCGTCGAAGACTACCATTTCTTCCAGATCGGTCAGATTGGGCGAAGTGTTCTGGCCGATGGAGATGGAGACGCAGCCACTCCCGGGGTTGTAGACCTGATGGGAGGCCGGAATCCAGCTTGCGCCGTCTTGCCAGAAGACCGCATTCCCCCCTTCCAGGGAGCAATCGAGGATAGAAAGGGCGGTGAACTTGCTGCCCTGTTTGATGTGGGCATAGACATAAGCGCCGGTGCTGTCGAAGGGTGCATCGCCAGAGTGGACTGCTCTCCCTGGAATAGCCCCTAATATGGACAGACCCAAGCTCAGCCACCCGTCGCCTGACGCGCTGCCGGTTATGTACCAGGTATTGGCGCCGCTGGCAGACGCCGTGGGATTCGTTCCGCCAACAGTGGTGGAGCTTTGAAGCGGCGCTCCTGTTTCGGTGACATAGAATGCCCAGGCATAGGAGCTCAGAGTGGAAGTAGAATCAACCACATGCACATACGGGACGCTCGCTTTTGATATATAACTGGCTGGCACGCGCGCTGTCAGCTGTAGCGGCGAAACGTAGGTGGTCGCAAGGGCTACATCATTCCAGTAGACGGTGGAGCCAGCGGCGAAGTTTGAACCGTTCAGGGCAATTGTAAACTCAGCCGCGCCTACTTTGACTGATTTGGGATTCAAACCCGTAATCGCTGGCCCCTTCGGGCAGTAGCCAATGGACAGCCCGCTATCGGTCGCGACATAGGCAGTCCAATCTTCGCTGACGGTAATGCGGTTGATGGAATTGCCGCCCAGCCCCTGGCTGGTTGTCTTGTTGGCGAACTGGACACCGCCGTTGAGGGAGACCGAGAGACCGCCTGTCGTCGCCGCGTAGACTGTATTGATAGCCACAAACACATCTTTCACGTCATTCGACCCCAACCCACTGCTGGTTGTCCGGCTGAAAAAGGTTGCGCCGCCATCCAGCGAGATCGAAAGCCCCCCGGCTGTCGCCGCCACCACCCCATTGTCCAGGGCCTGAACAGCGCGAACTACATTGCTGGCCAGCCCATCAGCGGTTGTCTTGTTGGTAAAGGTCTGGCCGCCATCGGTGGAGATTGACAAGCCGCCCGCGGTCGCAGCATAGACAGTTTTGCCCTTTGCATCAACACCGTAGACTTTGTTACTGCCCAGGCCATTCTGGACGGTCCTGTTGCTAAAGGGTTTGTCGAAGGGATTGTTCCAGTTAAACTGGGTAGCAATGGACAACCCGCCCTCAGTGGCAGCAAAGAATGCGCTATCAGATACAGCGATGTCGTAGATTTGATTGCTGCCCAGGCCCTGTTCGGTCTTCATTCTGAATGGAAAGCTTTTGCCTCCGTCATGGGAGACCGACATGCCCTGATCCGTTGCCACATAGACTCCCTTGCCATTGGCAAATAGATCATTGATCTTCACGCTCGACAGACCCGTAAAGGTTGTCTTGTTCGTAAAACTCTTGCCGCCGTTGGTTGAGATGGCAAGTCCATTCTCCGTTGCGGCAAAGACCGAGCTACCACTGACAAAGACGCCTGTAACCCGGTTGCTGCCCAACCCATTCGCGGTGGTCCTGTTCGTGAATTGACAAAGTTCTGGACCGACTGTTGGGGCGGCGGTGGGCGTGCGTGTGGGCGTCAGCGTATAGGTGGGCGTAGCCGTGGGCGGGGTATCGGTGCAGACGCCGATGCCCAGGCCACCGTTGGCTGTTGCCACATAGACTGTCCCGCTGCTGGCATAGACGCCTGTCAGAACGTTGCTGCCCAAGCCGTTATTCGTCGTCCGGTCGGTGAAGAGATTGCCCCCATCGGTGGAGACAGCCAGCCCGCCGCCATAGGTTGCTGCATAGATTGTGTTGCCGACTGCATACACGCCAAAGACAAAGTCGCTGCCCAGACCGTTGGCGCTCCTCCGGTTGCTATAGCTTTTGCCGCCGTCAGTGGAGATAGCCAGACCGCCCTGGGTTGCCGCGTAGACATTGCTCCCGCTGACGTAGACACCGAAGACCCTGGCATCGGCCAGGCCGTCGTTGGTATCGTAAGTGAGGAAGAATTCGTCCCCGCTGCCGTAGTCCGGGAAGGAGATGGAGACGCCCCCATTCGTAGCCAGATAGATGAGACCGTTACTGACATAGACGCCATACAGGTAGTCGCTGCCCAGATTGCTGCTCTGCCGGGTGCGGTTGACAAAGCTATTGCCCCCGTTGGTCGAGATGAAGAGGCCGCTGCCGTAGGTGGCCGCGTAGATGGTGTTGCCGCTGACAAAGACGCTGCGCACAGGGCTATTGCCCAATCCATTGGCCGTTTTGTTGGTGAAGCTGATGCCGCCGTCGGTAGAGATGGACAAGCCTTTGTTCGTCGCCACATAGAGTGTGTTGCCGCTCACATAGACGCCCCAGACCCAATTGTCCCCCAGCCCATTGGCGACCGTGCGGTTGGTGAAGCTGTTGCCGCCGTCGGTAGAGATGGACAAGCCTTCCCGGGTGGCGGCATAGACAGTATTGCCTACGGCATAGATGCCGTTGACCCAATTGTGGCCCAGCCCGTTGGCAGTGGTTCTGGCCGCAAAGTTCACAGCCGGATAGCTCTGACAGAGGGAGGGTGTCGGTGTGATAGTTGGCGTGTTGGATGCGGTGGGCGTCACCGTCGGCGGTTGGGTCGGCGTCAGCGTGGGCAGGGGCGTGTCTGTAGGCGTGGGCGTGTCTGTACGCGTCGGCGTGACCGTCGGTGTGTAGGTCGGCGTGCTGGTGAAGGTAGGCGTCCAGGTGGGCGTCAGTGTAAGGGTGGGTGTATGGGTCGGCGTTGGCGTTGTGGTAAGCGTGGGCGTGGGCGTATCCGTGGCGAAAGTAGCCCCATTGCTACACAGAATCGCCAGGCCGCTCTGGGTGGCCGCATAGACGATGCCATTCCGAACGAAAACGCCCCGCACGGTATTGCTGCCCAGATCGTTGGCAGTGGTCTTGTTGATAAAGCTGTTGCCCCCATCCGCGGAGACGGAGAGGCCGTTCTCTGTGGCTACATAAAGTTTACCGCTGCCAAAGTAGACGCGGCTGAGTTTGTTGCTGCCCAGCCCATCGGCAGTCGTCCGGTTGGCATAGGAAGCGCCGCCGTCCGTCGAGATGAACAGCCCTTTGTCAATCGTCGTGACGTAGAGGGTCCCGCCGCTTAGGTGAAGATCCGTCACAATGCCGAGCGCGTGGCTGGCAAAGGTTGCGCCCCCATCCCGAGAGATGAGCACGCCTTCATACGTCCCCACGTACAGTGTGCTGCCCTGGCCGGCAACCACAAAGAGATGGGTTCCCAGCCATCGATTGGTAAAGGAAGCGCCGCCGTCGCTGGAGATTGACAGACCGCCGGAGGTGGCAGCATAGACCAGATTGCCGTCAACAAAGACGCTGTTGACAAATGAACTGCCCAGCCCATTGGCATCGGTTCGATTGACAAAGCGCTTGCCCCCGTCGGTGGAGATGGAGAGACCGCGATCCGTCGCGGCGTATAGTTTGCCGCCGCTGACTTGCAGGCTGCGGATGGTGTTATCCCCCAGCCCATCGGCAGTTGTTCTGTTGACGAAACTGTTGCCCCCATCGCTGGAGATTGACAGCCCGTTCCACGTCCCCGCATAGACCAGATTGCCCTCGGCGTAGACGATATTGACATCGTTGTTGCCCAGGCCGTGGGCTGTGGTCTTGTTGCGGAACTCGCAGATAGCCGGTGTGGGCGTCGGCGTCAAAGTATAGGTTGGCGTAAAGGTCGGGGCCGGTGCGCCGTCGTTGCAGACGCCCATCGCCAGACCGCTCTGGGTGCCGACGTAGATCGTCCCGCCGCCGCCGTAGACGCTGAAGAGTGTATTGCTCGCCAGCCCGTTGGCGGTTGTCCGGTTGACAAAAGTTGCGCCGCCATCCGTCGAAATCGACAGGCCGCCTTTGGTTGCGACATACAGCGCGCCGCTGTTGGCGTAGATTTTTGCGATGTTGATGTGACCCAGACCGTTGGCTGTGGTTTTGTTCACAAAGCTGTTGCCGCCATCCGTCGAGATGGACAGACCCCGCTCTGTTCCCGCATAGACTGTGCTGCCACTGACGAAGAGGCTGAAAACCCGGTTGTGGCCCAGACCGTTGGCGGTCGTCCGGCTGGTAAAACTATTGCCCCCATTCGTCGAGATGGAGAGACCGCCGTATTCCGTCCCCGCATAGACGGTGGAGCCGACGACATAGACTGCATTGACTGTGTTCCGGCCCAAACCGTTGGCTGTGGTTCGGTTGACAAAGGTTTGGCCGCCGTCGGTGGAGATGGAGAGGCCATTAACCGTTGCCACATAGACTGTGCTGCCAAGCGCATAGACACCCAGCGTAATGTTGTGCCCCAGTCCGTTGGCGGTGGTCCTGTTGGTGAACTTGTCGCCGCCATCGGTCGAGATGGAGAGACCGCTCCAGGTGGCCGCATAGACTGTGCTGCCAACGACATAGACGCCCATCACCTGGTTGTGACCCAAACCATTGGCGGTACTCTTATTCTTAAAACTCTTGCCGCCATCGGTCGAGATAGATAGACCGCTTCTGGTCGCCGCATAGATTGTGTTGCCAACGACATACAGATCATTGGCTGCGTAGTCGCCCAGACCGTGGGTGGGCAGCCGGTTGATAAAGGCGGGCGGCAGATAGAGCGCGCAGTTGCCGGGAACGGTCGTCGGCGTGTGGGTGGGCGTGGCTGTGGATGTGGGCATACCGACGGGGGTCTGGGTGGGCGTCGGGGTCATCACTGCGCCGGCATAGAATCCCAGCGCATAGGCGGGCACGGAGCTATCGCTCTTTGTGCCCTCGCCCAGCTCGCCGTTGCGGTTCATCCCCCAGCACTGGACGCCACCCCCCGCCACCACCGCACAGGTATGATAGCCGCCGCCGGAGACGACAGTCGCACGCCCGCTCAAACCCAGCACATCCAACGGCACTGGGCTATCGTTCTTTGCGCCGTTGCCCAACTGCCCATTTTGATTATTGCCCCAACATTTGACACTTCCATCTGTCATCAGCACACAGGTGTGGGAATCGCCAGCGCTGATCGCGCTTGTGCTGCCGGTCAGCCCCACCACATTCAGCGGCACGCTGCTGTACGGCTCCCACAGATCGTCGCCCAGTTGACCGTTGAAATTGCTTCCCCAGCAGCGGGCAGCGCCACTGGTCAGCAGGGCACAGGTATGGCTGTTTCCGGCTGCCAGGGCGCGTACACCGCTGCTCAGCCCCACCACATCCGCCGGCACTTTGCTGTTGGTGTATGGATTCCCGTTGCCCAGCTTGCCGCTGCTCGCTTCTCCCCAACACTTGGCAGCGCCACTCGTCGTCACCGCGCAGGTGTGGGCACTGCCCGCCACGATGGAAGCTGCGCCACTGGTCAACCCAACCACATCTACGGGCAGCAAGCTCTGGGTTGTCGAGTTATTGCCTAATTCACCACGCGAGTTGAATCCCCAACATTTGACGCCGCCGCTTTCCAGCAGAGCGCAACTATGCCAGCCAGCCGCGGCAATCGCTACCACGCCGCTGGTCAACCCGCGCACATCCACCGGAGTGTAGCTGTCGATCCGCGATCCGTTGCCTAGCTGGCCGTAGAAATTCCACCCCCAGCATTGGACGCCGCCCCCATCCGTCAGTGCGCAGGTATGTCTGGGGCCTGCGGCCAGCATACGGACGCCGCTGGTCAACCCCTGTACGTCTACGGGTGAACTGCTGCTATTCCTCGTGCCATCGCCCAGTTGACCGGCGATATTCGATCCCCAACAGCGGACGCCGCCGCTGCTGGTCACGGCGCAGGAGTGTTCACTCCCTGCGGCAACGGTAATGGCCGAAGATACGGGTGTACTCGTCGGTGTGGGACTCTCTGTCGGTGTGGGTGTCGCTGTACTTGTCAGAGTTGGCGTATTCGTCCGGGTTGGCGTACTTGTCAATGTGGCCGTATTCGTAGCCGTATTCGTCGGTATGGGTGTGATCGTCGCCGTGTCGGTCGGCGTCTGCGTGCCCATCGGTGTATTTGTCGTTGTTGGCGTATTGGTTGCTATGGGTGTGTTCGTCGCCGTGTTCGTCGCCGTGTTCGTCGCTGTGGCGGTCGGCGTCTGCGTGCTCACCGGTGTATTTGTCGATGGGGGCGTGTTTGTTGATGTGGAAACACTCGTCGGTGTACTCGTCGCGATGGGGATCAGGTTACCGCTGCCTGCCAATCCACTCACTGGTTCGGGCGACAGACTGTTGTTGGTCGTTCCGCTACCTAACTGTCCATACGAGTTTTGCCCCCAACAGTAGACACCGCCAGCGGTCAGCGCACAGGTGTGGTACGCGCCGGTCGCAAGCACGCTGACAGCCCCGGATAGCCCGCTTACATCTACGGGTACGGTACTGTTTATTACGGTGTTGTTGCCCAGTTGGCCGTTGTTGTTAAATCCCCAACACTTGACACCGCCATTCTCCATTAATACACAGGTATGATACTCCCGAGAAGCCATTGCCCCGGCGTTGACCAGAGGGGTGCCCATATCGACAGGTATATTTTCGTATGTGTTTGCGCTCTGGCCCAATTGGCCCAGGCTATTGCTTCCCCAACACCTGGCGCTGCCGTCCGTCAGCACCGCGCAGCTATGATAGGAGCCAGCGACAATTAGCTGCACACCGCCGGTCAATCCCTGGACATTCACGGGCACGCTGCTGTTGGTGTACCTGCCATTGCCCAGTTCACCAAAGCCATTGTACCCCCAGCATTGGACGCTGCCATTTGCCAACAGCGCGCAGGCGTGATCGCCGCCCGCGGCCAGGGCCACCACCTTACCGGCCAATCCGATCACATCCACCGGCAGCGTAGCTCTGTAGGCCGTTGCACCGTTGCCCATCTGTCCATAGGAATTGTGTCCCCAACACTTGACGCCCCCATCAGCCATCAACCCACAGGTAAAGCGATTGCCCACCGCCAGCGCAGTCACACCGCTGGACAGCCCGCTCACATCCACGGGCACAGTGCTCTGGCTGGTGGAGTCGTTGCCCAATTGACCGTAGCCATTCTGCCCCCAACACTTGACACCACCTGCGGTTGTCAGCGCGCAGGTGTGATAGGTGGCCGCGGCCACAGCCACTACGCCGCTGCTCAGCCCATATACATCCACCGGTGTTGTGCGGTTGGATGTGCTTCTGTTGCCAAGCTGACCGGTATTGTTCAAGCCCCAACATTTGACGCCGCCGCTGGTGGTCACTACGCAGTTGTGATAATTGCCGGTCGATAGGGCGGCAACACTAGGCGTGGATGCCGTTGGGCTGGGTGTCGATGTATTCGAGGCAGTCGCCGTCAACGTCGGCGTACGGGTAGACGTGGCCGTCTCTGTGGCCGTCGGTCTCTGGGTCGGCGTGCTGGTGGATGTGGCCGTCTCTGTGGCCGTCGGTCTCTGGGTCGGTGTGCTGGTGGATGTGGCCGTGTCCGTGGCCGTCGGTGTCTGGGTCGGCGTGCTGGTGGATGTGGCCGTGTCCGTGGCCGTCGGTCTCTGGGTCGGTGTGCTGGTGGACGTGGCCGTATCGGTTATCGTCGGCGTCGGCGTGGATGTACTCGTGCTGGTATGGGTCGGCGTCGGTGTGGGCCGCGGCTCACACACGCCCAGCGATAGACCGGCCGTAGTGCCTGCATAGAGGATTGCGTTGTCTGCATAGACCCGCAGGAGGAAATTGCCCCCCAGTCCATCCGCCTTTGTTTGGTTGGTGAAGGTAGCGCCCCCGTCGATGGATACGGATAGCCCTTTGGATGTAGCCGCATAGAGTGTGCTGCCGCTGAATGTGAGCGCATTTACCAGATTGTTTCCCAGGCCATCGGTCGTCGTTCGATTGACAAAGCTCTCTCCCCCATCCGACGAAACAGAGATGCCCCCTTTTGTGGCCGCATAGACCACATTTCCCGCCACATAAACCCGGTAGACAACCTTATCACCCAGACCGTTGGCCGTTGTCCGGTTGACAAAGCTATTGCCCCCATCCGTCGAAATGGCGAGACCGTCATTGGTCGCCGCGTAGAGAGTGCTTCCCTGCACAAAGAGACCGTTGACGTAATTGCCGCCCAGACCGTTGGCGATTGTCCGGTTGGTAAAGCTGTTTCCTCCATCTGTCGAAATGGCAAGACCGCCCTGGGTGGCTACATAGAGGGTAGCGTCAGTAGCGAAAATGTCCCAGATGGCGTTGCTGCCCAGGCCGTGGGCTGTGGTGCGGGTGGTAAAACTGCTGCCACCATCGGTAGAGATGGAAAGCCCGCTGTCCGTGCCCACATAGAGGGTGTTGCCCTCCACAAAGAGAGCCCGCGCCACATTGCTGGCCAGCCCCTGCCCGCTATCCCTGTTGACAAAGCTCTGCCCCCCATCGGTCGAGATGGAAAGACCGCTGTAGGTCGCCACATAGAGAGTGTTGCCACTGGGGTAGATTCCGTAGATGAAATTGTGGCCCAGACCATTCGCCGTCGTCCGGTTGCTGAAGATATAGGGCGGATAGATCTGGCAGGCAGACGGCGTGGGTGTGGCTGTCGCCGTCGGCGTGGCTGTAGGCAGAACCGGTGTGGCCGTATCGGTCGGCGTGGCTGTGGGCGGAATCGGCGTATCCGTAGCTGTGGCAGTATCCGTCGGCGTGGCCGTGGGCGGGACAGGCGTGTCGGTGGCCGTGGCCGTATCCGTCGGCGTGGCTGTGGGCGGGATAGGCGTATCCGTAGCCGTGGCCGTATCTGTCGGCGTGGCTGTGGGCGGGATAGGCGTATCCGTAGCCGTGGCCGTATCTGTCGGCGTGGCTGTGGGCGGGACAGGCGTATCCGTAGCCGTGGCTGTATCTGTCGGCGTGGCCGTGGGCGGGACAGGCGTATCCGTAGCCGTAGTCGTATCGGTCGGCGTGGCTGTGGGCGGGACAGGCGTATCCGTAGCCGTAGTCGTATCCGTCGGCGTGGCTGTGGGCGGGACAGGCGTATCCGTAGCCGTGGCTGTATCCGTCGGCGTGGCCGTGGGCGGAACAGGCGTATCCGTAGCCGTGGCTGTATCCGTCGGCGTGGCCGTGGGCGGGACAGG
>JAANMX010002310.1_pt1 | contig 19372 bp, 15 predicted proteins | sample 7279681 | NCBI WGS metagenome assembly JAANMX01 (sample SAMN14094542, study PRJNA606508) | bioreactor metagenome | isolation source: A lab-scale SPAN reactor treating ammonium-rich wastewater day 351 | place: Ireland: Galway | collected 2018-01-01
GGCCCGGTGGGACTTCCTGTGCCCCTCGAAGACCCGCCGATACGCGTCTTCCGCGTCTGGAATCCGCCCCAGCGCTTCCTGCGCCGCACCCAATCCCATCAGCGCGTTTCCGGCCAAAGGATGATCCGGAAACATCTCGATGAATTTGCGGAAAGCCCCGATCGCTTCCTCCCAACGGCCGTCCTGGGAGGCCATATCGCCCTGCCGCAGCAGCGCCTCCGCGGCCGCCGGGGTCCCCGGATACTGCTCGGCCACCTTGCCCAGATCCGTGGTCTCCTTCACCTCGGCAAGGGCTTTCTGGGCGCCGATCGCTTCTTGCCGTTGCCCCCAGAACCACAGCCCGACGCCGATGGCCAGCCCCACGGCCACCACCGCGCCACCCAGGATCCGCCGGCTGTGCCGCGCCCAGAAGGTCTCCGCCTCAAAAACTATGTTCTCTGCCACGCCGAGGGTCGACGCGGGTCTTTCCGTCTCCGGATTCATCCTGACAGCTTTTCCCAGATGCACCGCCGAAGGCAACGCGAATCTTACTCTTCGCGAATCTTACTCTTCCACCGTGGTGATCCGCATGCGCCGTCGCATGAATGTCGGGATGTCGAGGTCCTCCCCTTTGTACATCGTGACCTCGGTCTTGTCGAATCTGCCGCGGTTCGGCGCGTTAAAGTTGAAGGCGCTCTGCACCATCCCGTTGCGACCCCCGTCCGGTCCGCCAAAACGCAGATCCTCGGGATTTTCCCCCTCATCTGCCTCGATCCGAAAGATCGGCGCCTCGGCGCCTTCGGCCCCGAGTTCCCCGGCACACCTCTCTGGCGCCTCGTCCGCCGCCTCCCCGACCTCCTGCTCCGCCAGAACCTCCTCCGGGCCAGGATCGAGTTCGCCCTCGTCCGCTTGCCCCGCATCCCACGGGCCCAACGCCTCACCGGATTGGCCATTCGCCCCGATCTCCTCTCGCCCATCGGACTCGGCCGCGGGTTTGAGTTCTGCCAGGGGCGGGGGTGGCGGCGGGGGCGGTGCAGCCTGCCGCGTCGGCTTGGCCTGCGGGACTCGCGGGGCCCGGTTCCCATTTCGCTTCGGTTGAGCCCCGTCGGCCTCAGCGGCATGCCCCGTATCATCGGCCCGGACCCTTGCCGCTCCCGCGCCGGTGGCCGGTGCCGCGCACAAGAGGATATCGATCTTGCCGCGCATGCCGGGATCCACGGTGGCCCCGAGTGCCAGCGAGATCTCCTCCCCGCATTCACGGCGAACCCGCCTCGTGATCTTCTGGATGTCTGCCAGGTTCATCTCGGGCCCCCCCGTGACCTGCGCGACGATATCCCACGCGCGGGCCGATCCCGTCCCCGGCATGAGCGGCTTGCCAAGTAGCCCATCCAGCGCCTCGGTCACACGCTGCTCACCGGCACCCTCTCCCCACGCCACCCTGCAGCCCTCCGCGCCCAGGACCCGCGCCAGATCCGCGGGATCAACGTCCATGATGCCCCGGCAGGAGAGCGCCCGATGCAATCCGACCGCCATCCGCGCCAGCATCTCTGAGCAGAGCCCGAAGGCCTCCTCCACCCCCGCGTCTTCGGGCAACGCCTCCGCCAACAGTTCGTTCTCAAAGCAGAAGATCGCATCGCACTGGCCCCGCAAGGCCTCCAGCCCCCGATCGGCCTGCGCCCGCCGCCGCCGCCCCTCAAAATCAAAGGGCATCGCGCAGAGTGCCACCACTCTCGCGCCCCTCCGCCGGGCTTCGGCCGCCACCACCGGGGCCGCCCCGGTCGCCGTTCCCCCGCCCAGCCCCATCAGGAGCACCGCCGCCGCGCAATCGCCCACCGCCTCCGACACCACCGCCGTGCTCTCGCTCGCCGCGCGCGCCCCTATCTCGGGATCTCCCCCCGCACCAAGCCCGCGCGTGAGCTTCCCGCCGATCTGATACCGCCCCACCCCTTCCAGGGCATCCACATCCCGCAGGTCCGTGTTCATCTCGGCGAGCGACATCCCCGAGATCGCCCGCGGCGTCAGGGCCCGCAGCATGTGCCAGCCCGCGCCCCCGATGCCAATGACCCGCGTCGCCGCAGCCACCCGGCCCGCCTCACCGTTTCGCATCCGACCGTTCTTCGTTTCCATCGCCCTTCGCCCTCCTGTTTCTCTGGCACCCTCGGCAGATGCCTCAGAGCATCATCCGCACGTATTGCAGGGCCCGTTTGAAACGCCGCCCGAAATTCTCGCGCTCCCTCTCTTCTTCGAGACGGCACTGTGCCCACACGAGGCTGCCCAGCACCGTCGAGAGCTCCGGCTTCGAGATCGTGTCGATGTTGCCGGCCAGTCCACCCGTATGCGCCGGCGCCACGGAAAGGCCCAGCACCCGCTCCGCCAGGCTTCCGATCCCCCTCGTCCGAGACCCGCCGCCGGTGAGCACCACGCCCCCGCCCAGCATCGCCAGCATCTCCTCTGGCACCGCCTCGCGCACGATCTCAAGCGTCTCCTCCCAACGCGCCCGCATAACCGCCGCCAGTTCCCGCGCCACCAGCCGTTTCCCGGCAAAGCCGCTCCGCGCCTTGAGTTCGATCAGCTCGCCCTCCTCGAAGGCCGCCGGCTCCACCGTGCCGTGCTGCGTCTTCAGTTCCTCCGCGTTCGACCGCGGGAGATTGAAGGCGCGGCTGATGTCCTGCGTCACGTGATCGCCGCCCACCCCCACCACCCCGAGGTGGGCCACCCGGTCCTCGAGCACGACGGCGAAATGCGTCAGCCCCGCGCCCATGTCGATGACCAGTGCCCCGGCCTCGCGCAGCTCCGGCCCCAGCACCCGCTCCGCCGACGCCACCGGAGACAGCACCACGTCCGCCACCCGGATCTCGAGCTCCTGCACCCGCGAAATGACGTTCTTCAATCGGCTCGCCACCCCGCTCACCACCAGAAATTCCCCGTCCAGCCGGTGCCCCACCATCCCGATCGGCCGCGATACCGGCTCCCCACCGTCAATGCGAAACACCCCGGGCAGGGTGGCCACGTGCAGCCGATCCGGCGGCAACAGCATCTCCTCCGCCGCCCGGCACACCACCGCGACATCCTCCTCGTCGATGTGCTGCTCCTCGCCACGGATCTCCGCCGTCGCCGTCTGCAGTGCGCAGTCCAGGTGCGCGCCGCTCAGCGCCAGATAGACCTCCATGATCTCCACGCCGGAGGTCTCCTCCGCCTGCGCGATGACGTCACGCAGCGCCTCCCGCGCCGCCTCCGGCTCGATGATCTCGCCCTTGCGGACGCCCGCCGAGGGGCCCTCCCCCACGCCCAGGATCCGCACCAGGCCGTCGCGGCCCACGTTGGCCACCACGGCCACCATCTTCCCCGTCCCTATCTCCACCGCGACGATGTCTCGATCTCTTCTTGCAAAAAACATGGCTTCAACCTCCCGACGCCAGGAATGTCACCGGCACATTGCGTTCCACCGTAAGATCTGCCGTCGCGAGGCGCTGTCGCCCGCGCTGGCAGAAGGAAAGGATCACCTCGAGCCTCCGCAGTTGCTCCGGCATCACCGCCGGATCCGGGGAGAACACGACCCGCGCGTCCCTACCCAGCCGCGTCAGCAAGAGATTGTCTCGCGACACGTCGATGCCGATCCGGTCGAATTCCGTCCAGATCGGCGACGCCTCCATCAGCGTCAGCAGGTTCAGCGCGGCGAAGACCTCGGCGCCCTTGACGCGCGACCCCACCACCACGTCCATCAGGTTCGCTCCCGAGATCTCCGGCAGATGGCGGAAATCCTCCCCTGGCCTGGGCCGCATCACCATCCCCTGCCGGTCGATGATGTAATAGACATCCTCCTCCGCCGGCGCGACGCCCCCCGTCGTGAGCAGCCTCGCGGCCGGCCTCCGCTCCGTCACGCGGATCTGCAGGCGGTTGGGCATCACCCGCCGCACCTCCGCGAAACCCACCGCCGACTGGGACACCAGCCGGCCGTGCACATCCCCAAGGCGCCGCGCCAGGAGATTCGCGCCGCCCGGGATCTGTGCCCACTCCAGCACCTGGTGCCGCGGGATCCTCCCCACCACCTCGATGTCCACGTGGGCCAGATTGTAACGCGGGTTCTCGAACAGCAGCACCCGCAGCGCCCACCTCCCCGAAAACCACAGGAGCCCCACGGTCGCCAGCGACCAGAAGATCGTCCAGCCCAGGCGCCCCAGCGCCCCGGGCTGCGTCTTCCGGACGCGCTGCTTCCTCAGGTACGCGTAGAGCGATGCCAGGCCCTGGCCCCGCTGCGTCCCGGTCTCCCTCGTTGCCCCTCGTCGCTTCACCGCCGACTTGAATTTCAATCTCATCGAGACCTCCGCTTCGATTCCGCCCCGCCCCTGAGTTCCAGCGACAGCGAAAGGATCTTCTCGCACAGCGCGGGGAACGGGATCCCCGCCGCGGCGGCCGCCTTGGGCAGCAGGCTCGTCTCGGTCATCCCCGGGATGGTGTTAACCTCCAGCACCCACGGCGCCCCGGACTCGTCCAGCAGCACGTCCACCCGAGAGTAGATCTCGCATCCGAGCGACCGGTGCGCCGCGAGCGCCGCCGCCCGAACGCCCCCGGTCACCTCCGCCGGCAGGGGCGCCGGACAGCGGTATTCCGTCCGGCCCGCCGTATACTTGTTGGCGTAATCGTAGAACCCCTCGAGCGGCACGATCTCGACCACGGGCAGCGCCTCGTCCCCGAGGATCCCCACGGTCAGCTCCCGGCCGATCACCATCCTCTCCACGAGCACCGGGTCATCGAATCGCAGCGCCTCCTCCAGCGCCTCGCGCCATCGCGAGGCATCGCCGAGGCGCGTCACGCCCACGCTCGATCCCTGCCGCGGCGGCTTCACGACCATCGGCCCAACCAGCGGCGGCCGCTCCGTCTCGGGCCCGCACACGGCGAACTCCGGCGTCGGGACCCCCGCCGCGACAAACGCCCGCTTCGAGGCCAGTTTGTCAAAGGCGCGCGCGCTGCTTTCCGGCCCGCACCCCGTGTAGGGAACGCCCCGCCCCTCCAGTATCCGCTGCACCTCGCCGTCTTCCCCGAAGGTCCCGTGCAGCGCCACGAACACCGCCTCGCACCCCGCCGGCACCCGGAAATCTTCGCTCTCGACGACCACCTCGGTCACGTCGTGGCCCAGCCCGCGCAACGCGCCCGCCACCGCCGCCCCGGTGCGCAGCGATACCTCCCGCTCCGCCGAGATGCCACCCTTCAATACGCTGATCCGCATCACGCCTCCTCCCCGACCACGATGACCTCCCTCTCCAGATCGATCCCCCGGGCCTCCCGCGCCTTCTCACGGACCCGGTCGATGAGCTCCAGAAAGTCCCGCGCGGTCGCCCCGCCGCGGTTGACCAAAAAATTCCCGTGGACGTGGCTGACCTCCGCGCCGCCGACGCCCATGCCCTTCAGGCCCAGCTCGTCGATCAGTTTCCCCGCCGGGCAGGCGGCGGGATTCTTGAAGATGCAGCCGGCGCTGGGCATCGCCGGCTGGCTCTTCCAGCGCTTCTGGCTGTGCGCCGCCATCGCGGCCGCGATCTCGTCCGGGTCCCCGGGTTTCCCCCGCAGCACCGCCGAGATCGCGATGTGCTCGCGCAACATCGGCACGTCGCGGTATCTCACCTCCAGCTCCGAACCCGCCATCTCCACGATCTCCCCCGCGCGGCTCATCAGCCGGACCGACTCCACGCACTCAAACGTCCAACCTCCCATGGCGCCCGCATTCATGCGGAGCGCCCCGCCAAGGCTCGCCGGGATCCCCTCCATGAATTCCATGCCGCGTATGCCCGCGCGCTTCGCCTCCTGCGCGATCGCGCGCAGCTTCACGCCCGCCCCCGCGCGCAGCCGGCAATCCCCTAGGTCCTCGATCCGCGAGAAAGATGGCGCCGTGAGGCGAATGCACACCCCGGGGATCCCGCCATCCCGCACGAGGAGATTCGAGCCCCGGCCGATCATCGTCACCGGCAATCCCTCCCCGGCGCACAGCCGTAGGGCGGCCGCCAGATCGGCCTCGTCCTTCGGCTCGATCCAGATGTCCGCGGGCCCACCCACGCGCATCGTCGTGTGCCGCGCCAGCGGCTCGTTGCGCGCGATCCGGCTCTCGGCGGATAGCCCCTCCCGGAGGCCCGCAAACAATCGCAATCGCGCCGCGAGTTGCCCGGCGACCTCGGCGATGTTGCCCGCGCCCATGACCAGCACCAGATCGCCCGGCCCCATCTCGCGCCAGACGCGGCGCGCCACCCGCCCCAGTTCCGGCTCGTAGGCCACCGCCCCGGCCCGGCCCGCCGCAACCACCTCGAACAGCGACCTCCCGTCGGCGCCCTCGATCTTCGGCTCGCCGGCCGAGTACACGTCCGTCATCAGCACCCGGTCCGCATCTTCGAAAGCCCCCGCGAAGCTGTCGCGCAGATGGAATGTCCGGGTGAACCGGTGCGGCTGGAACACCGCGAGGACGCGAGCGCGCCCCGACCTCCTCGCCGCCGCGAGCGTCGCCCGGATCTCGGTCGGATGATGGCCATAGTCATCCACCAGCAGGAAGTCCGCATCCTCGTAGCGCACCTCGAACCGGCGCCGCGCGCCTCCGAATCGCGCCAGACCCGAGGCGATCTGCCCCATGGGTATCCCCAGGTGGAGGGCCAGGGCCACCACCGCCGTCGCATTCTGGACGTTCTGCTCGCCGGGCACGCGGAGCTCAAACCTTCCCACGCGGCGCCCCCCGATGCTCACGTCGAATGCCGAGCCCCTCGTCCCCAGATCGACCGCCACGGCCCGCACCTGCGCCCCCTCGCCCAGCCCGTAACTCGTCGCGTTGCCACGCCACGCGCACACGGAGGCCGCCGTCACCTCATCGCGGCAATAGATGATGCTGTCGCGGGTCCTGTCGCACAGCGCCCCGAAAATTTCCGCGATCTGCCCGAGATCCCGGAAGAAGTCGAGGTGCTCCGCCTCGATGTTCAGCAGGATCATGCAGTGCGGCTCGAACTCCACCAGGCTCCCGTCGCTCTCGTCCGCCTCCACCACGAAGAGATCGCCCTCGCCCCATGCCGCGTTGCCGCCGAGGCACTCGACCTCTCCCCCCACGTAAAATCCCGCCCCGGTCCCCGATTCGCGCAGCACCGTCGCGAGCATCGCCGTCGTCGTGGTCTTGCCGTGCGTGCCGGCGACCACCAGCACCCGCCTGCCGCGCAACAGCGCCCCGAGCAGCTTCGCCCGACGCACCGCGGGAATCCCAGACTCCCTCGCGCGTCGCCGCTCCGGGTTGTCCTCACCGACGGCGGAGGAATAGCACAGCAGCCCCGCCTCGCCGACATGCTCGGCGGCGTGGCCCCGATAGAACTCCAGCCCGAGCTCACGCAGCGCGTCGACCGTCGGACCGCCCCCGATGTCCGAGCCAGTCACCCGATAGCCCGCGCTCAACAGGAGCCGCGCCAACCCGCTCATGCCGCTCCCGCCGACGCCCACCAGATGGATCGGCCGCGACTTGTCCGGCAGCCATGGCAGCGGCTCGCTCATTGGCGCATCACCCCAATGACCTCGTCCGCTACCCTCGCCGCCGCATCCTCGCAAGAAAATGACAGGCACGCCGCGCGCATCGCCGCCGCCCGCCCCGGCCCCTCCAGGATCTCCGCCAATGCCCCCGCCAGGCTAGGCCCGTCGAGCCGCGCCTGCTCCAGCACGATCGCCGCACCCGCGTCCCCGAACACCTTCGCGTTGTGCCACTGGTGGTTGTCCGCGGCGTGTGGGAAGGGCACCAGGATCATCGGGATCCCCACCGTCGAGATCTCCGCCAGCGAGGCCGCCCCGCTGCGGCCCACCAGGACATTCGCCACCGCGTACGCCGCCCCCATCCGGTCGCAGAACGCCAGCACCGTGGCGCGCGCCCCCGCCTCGCGATAGGCTGCCTCCACGCGGGTGCGGTCCTCCGCCCCGGCCAAGTGGAGGAACTGCCACGCCCTGGCCCGTTCGCCCAGTGCGCCAAGGGCCGCCAGCATCGCGCCGTTCACGCCCATCGCACCCTGGCTGCCGCCCATCACCAGCACCGTCTTCCGGGCCGCGTCGAAACCAAAGAGCGCCAGACCCTCTTCCCTCGTCACCCCACCCGTGCCGCGCCGCACCGGTGTCCCGGTCACCACCACCGCCGCCGAGTCCGGCAGCCGTCCCCGGCACGCCTCCAGACCCACGAGCACCCGGTCCACCCGCGCCGCCAGCATCCGCGTCACCCGCCCGGGGATCACGTTTGAATCGTGGATCAGCGAAGGTATCCCCTTACGGCGCGCCAGCCACAGTGGCACCGCCGAGGTAAAGCCCCCCATCCCCAGTACCGCCCCCGGCCGCCGCTCGCGAAATATCCGCCCGCACTCCGCACACGTCTTCGCCAGACCATAGGCGAACGCCAGCACCCGAGGCGACCGCAGCCCCGGCCACCCGATCGCCGAAAGCGCCACCGACGCGTGCCGCCCGCCCTGCAGCGCCACCGCGTCCACCTTCTTGCGCGACACCAGGAGCAGCGGCTCTACGCCGCGCGCCAGCAACTCGTCGGCCACCGCCATCCCGGGGAACAGGTGCCCCCCGGTCCCGCCGCACGCGATCGCCACTCGTCCGCTCATGCCGCGCCCCCCCGCGACCTCGCCGGATGCCCTTCCTCAAGCCACGCCGGCAATGACGGCGACGGCGACCGCCCAAACCATGTCCGTGGCCCCCGGCCCGGCCGCGGCCCTTCCTCGACCTCGTCTTCCTCGACGTCCTCCCCGCGCTTGGCGATGCTCACCAGCAAACCCACCAGCGCCAGCATCGACAGGATGCCGGACCCGCCCGCGCTCATGAACGGCAGCGGGATGCCCTTGTTCGGCAGTATCTCGGTGACCACGCCGATGTTGACGAACGCCTGGAACCCCACCAGCACCACCGCCCCCGTCCCCAGGAGCGCGCCGTTGAGATCCGGCGCCCGGCTCGCGATGAACCCCCCCGCCACCACGAACATCACGAATAGCCCCACCACCGTCAGCGTCGCCCGTACGCCGAGTTCCTCCCCGATGATCGCGAATATGAAATCCGTGTGCGCCTCCGGCAGAAATAGCATCTTCTGTCGGCTGTCGCCAAAACCCACGCCCTCCAGACCGCCAGAGCCCAGCGCGATCTTCGCCTGCTCTTGCTGCCAGCGCGCCGCCTTCACCGACGGGTCCTCCTTGTTGATCCATCCCACGATCCGCGCCGCCTTCGCGGGATACTTCGCCACCACCACCCCGATCCCGCCGCACGCCAGCACCATCGCCACCGCGAGCCACCGGAACGGCACGCCCGCGGCGAACATCACCACGCCCGTCACCCCCGCCAGGAGCACCGCGGTGCCGATGTCTTTCTCGAAGAGGATCAGCCCGATCGGCAACGCCGCCCCGATGCCCGGCAGCAGCATCCCCCACACGATCGAGCGGCGGCGCAGCCGCATCCAGTCGTACCATCCCGCCAGAAAGACCAGCAGCACCACCTTCGCGAATTCGCTGGGCTGGCCCACCAGCGGCCCGAGCTTGATCCACCGCGCCTCGTTGTTCGCCACGTGTCGGACCCCTGGCACGTAGCAAAGCGCCAGCACCAGCAGGCACGCCGCCCCGAGCCAGGGAATATGCCGCCACCAGACGCGGTAATCGACGAACGCCAGCGTCCCGCAGATGAGCAGACCGAGACCCAGGCACGCCGCCTGGGTCTTCAAAAAGTGGAACGGGTCGCCCGCCATCTCCGCCTGCCGCGAAAAGGCGCTGGCGCTGTACAGCATCACCAGCCCGAAGCCACACAGGCCCACGACCGCGATGAACAGCATCAGCGCGCTATGCCTCTTCAACAGCATCTCTCATGCCCTCCGCCGATTCCCGTCCCGCCATCAGCCCGACATCGCCATCTTCGACGCGTCGCCCTCGCGCGGTTTCTTCTGACCGGACTCGGTGCCCAGCGCCTCCGTCGGGATCACCAGTTTCATGCCGACCCGGAGTCGCCCGGGGTCCGATATCCTGTTGGCCTTCGCGATCTGCTCCGGCGCCATCTTGAAGCGCCGCGAGATACCCCAGAGCGTATCGCCTTTCGAGACCACGTAGACCCGCCCGGGATCCGCCGCCGGTGCCGCCGCGGCAGCCTGCTGCGCCATCATCGGCCCGGGCGTCGCCGGGGCCTGCGCGACCATCGCCGCGGGGGCCTGCGCCTGCGGCGCGGGGACCGGGGCGCTGGGCACCTTGAGCTTCTGCCCGATCCGTATCAGGTCGTTCTGCAACCCGTTGGCCTCCTTCAGCGCCGCGACGGTCACGCCATGGCGCTTGGCGATCTTGCCAAGCATGTCGCCCTTCCCGACGACGTGCTCGACCGCCTGTGCCACGACGGGCTGCGGCGCCACCACCTTGGGTTTCGCCGGTGCCGCGGCCACCACCGCCGACGTTTGCTCGATCGCCAGCGGGACGGGCGCGACCACCCCGGGGCTCCCCGCTTTCTCCGCGGGTGCCGGGGCCGGCGCCACCTGCGCCAATCGCACCGCATCCAGCGCCGTCGTCTCGCGGTCCACCGGCCGGACGCGCCGCTCCTCGAGCGGCAGCGGGCGCTCGGATGCCGGCTCAAAGCCGCCCGTCCGGAACGCCACCTTCGGTCCGGCGCCCTCGGGCGCGACCGCCTTCTTCTCCTGGCTTGCCACCTTGGGCTCCTCGTCGCCAAGGCGGCCCCGCATCCAGTGGTACCCCAGCGCGCCGCCGATCACCAGCACGTGAAGCGCCAGCACGATCAGGAACACGTGGGACATCTGGATCCCCTGCGGGTGTTCTAACTCCATGTCATATCCCGGTCTGCTCATCACTCTTTCCTCTCTGCACCGCATTCCATCGTGTCGCCCCGGGTATCCGGGACGGCAGAAATCTTCCTGACCGCCGACTTGAATCGCTCCCCGCGGTCCGCGTAGCTCACGAACATGTCGAAGCTGGCGCAACCCGGCGAAAGCATCACGACATCACCCTCCCTCGCCTCGGCCCGCGCCACCGCCACCGCCTCGTCCATGCTCCCGGCGCGGACCTGCCGCACCCCCGGCCACGCCGCGGCGATCGCATCGGCGGTCTGCCCGATGAGCACCGCGGCGCGGACCTTCGCCGCGACCAGGCCCGCCAGCGGCTCGAAGGGCAGCCTCTTGTCGCTCCCGCCGGCGATGAGCACCACCGGCCGCGACTGGCTCTCGAGCGCCACCGCGACCGCCGCCGGATTGGTCGCCTTGGAATCGTTGATGAAGGCCACCCCGCCCCACTCCCCCACCCACTCGCATCGGTGCGCCGCGGGCTCATACCGCTCCAGCGCCGCCTGGATCTGCGCCGCCCCGACCCCGAAAAACTGCCCCGCCGCCACCGCCACCATCGCGTTCTCCGCGTTGTGCGGCCCCCGCAACCGCGTCGCGCCAAGATCTGCCACCGGCACGCCCCGGTCGGTGATCGCATGCCCCGCCAACCCGTAATGCGCCCCATTCCCCCTCGCGGAAAATGTCGCCAGTCGCGGCCGCAGCCCCGATAGCCCGAGGGAGAGATTCGCGATCGCCAGATCCTCCGGGCCCATGTGCTCGAAGAGCCGCATCTTCGCGGCGAGGTAGTCCGACGCCGAATCGTACCGGTCCATGTGGTCGGGCTCGAAATTCAGGAACGCGGCCACCCTCGGGCGAAAAGTCCGGCAGCGCTCGAGCTGGAAGGAGCTCACCTCGACCACCACGGCATCCAGGGCCCCGCTGGCGCCCGCGACCGCCGACAGCGCGTCGCCGATGTTGCCCGCCGCGCGGCTCCGCAGCCCGCCCGCCCGAAGCACCGCGTCGCAGAGCTCCGTCGTCGTGGTCTTGCCATTGGTCCCGGTGATCGCCACCACCGGGCAATGGCAGTGCCGCCATCCCAGCTCTAGCTCGGCCCACACCGGCACGCCCGCCGACTCCAGCGCCGGAACCCAACCCCGCCGCGGATCGATCCCCGGGCTCACGACCGCCAGATCAAATGCCCTCGCCTCCGGCTCCCCCGCAAAGCCCAGCAGCACCTCCGCGCCCAACCCGCGCATCTGCGCCGCGTTGGCCTCGAGCGCGGCGCCGCCTCCGGAATCGATCGCGGTCACCCGCGCGCCGCGGGCGCGGAGCAGCCCGGTGGCCGCGAGGCCGCTCCGCCCCGCCCCCATCACCAGCACTCTCTTGCCCGCGAGATCCATCGTCGCCTCACCTCAGCTTCAGTGTCAGCAGCGCCAGCGCCGCAAAGAAAATCCCCAGGATCCAGAACCGGACGACCACCGCCGTCTCGCTCCAGCCCATCAGCTCGAAATGGTGGTGCAGCGGCGCCATCGCGAAGATCCGCTTGCCTCGCAGCTTGAACGACGCCACCTGCAGCATCACCGATAGCGCCTCCACCACGAAGATCCCCCCCACCACCACCAGCAGCAGTTCCTGATTGATGCAGATGGCCACCGTCCCCATCGCCCCGCCGAGCGCCAGCGAACCCGTGTCGCCCATGAAGACCTTCGCGGGATGGCAGTTGTACCAGAGGAAACCCATCGTCGCGCCCACCACCGCGCCGCAGAAGACCGCCAGCTCCTGCGCCCCCGGGGTCAGCGGCAGGAAGAGATAGTTGGCCAGCTTCGGGGTGCCAGAGACGTAGGAGAAGATCCCCAGAACGCTCGCGACGATCACCGTGCAGCCCGCGGCCAACCCGTCGAGGCCATCGGTAAGGTTGACGGCGTTCGAGGACCCCATCAGCACCAGGGCGAAGAACGCCAGGGCGAGCCAGCCGAGGTTATCCACCAGGGGATCTTTGAGGAAGGGCACCTGGAGGCTGCACGCCTGATCGTGCGTCGCCGGATCCATGATCAGGCACCCGCCCACCGTCAGTCCCACGGCCAATTGCACCGCCAGCTTCGCGCGCGCGGACACCCCGGCCGATTTCTTCTTGGTCACCTTCAGGTAATCGTCCGCGAATCCTAGGCCGCCCAGCACCAGCAGCGTGAATAGCGCGAGCATCACGAACTTGTTCCCCAGCGGCGCCCAGAGGAGGCAGGAGAGCGCGACGGAGAAGAGGATCATCACCCCGCCCATGGTCGGGGTGCCGCGCTTGCCGCCGTGCAGCTCGGCCAACCGGTGCACCTCATCGCGGGTCCGGATGGGTTGCCCGATCTTCAGTTCGGTCAGCTTCCGGATGAACCACGGCCCGAACAGCAGGCAGAACAGCACGGCCGTGGTGACCGCGCCCATCGCCCGGAACGTCGTGTACCGGAAAACGTTCAGCCCGCCAAACTCATCCGACCAGAGATGTAATAGCTCTAACACTTCGCGCCCTCCCCGCTCGCGGTTCCGAAGCCCAGCGCCTCCGCGATCCGCTCAAACCTCGCCGACCGGGACGCCTTGAGCAGCACCGTGTCCCCCGCGCGCACCTCGTCGCGCAGAAAGGCCACCGCGCCCGCCACATCCGCGAAAACTTCGGCTTCCCCGCCCGCCCCGGAACGATACTCCCCGGCGAATGGCCCCACCGCCACCAGCCGATCGATGCCAAGGCGCTTGGCTTCCGCGCCCGCGTCGCGGTGCCAGGACCCGGCCCCATCCCCCATCTCCCCCATCGTCCCGAGAACCGCCACCCTCCGGCCAGAATAGGTTGACAGGTGCCCCAGGGCCGCGCGCATCGAGGCCGGATTCGCGTTGTAGGAGTCATCGATCAGACGCACCCCCTCGCGCGCGAGGCAGCGCATCCTGCCGCCGGGCAGGCGCACCCCCGCGAACATGCCAGCCATCGGCCCGAGCCCCAGCCCCAGGGCCGTCCCGGCCGCCAGCGCCAGCGCCACGTTCTGCGCCATGTGCCGCCCGGGCAGCGGCAGATCGAATTCCACCACGTCGCCGCCCGAGTTCGCGCGCAACCGCTGCCCCGCCTCCCCGGAACCCACGCACTCCACCCGCACGTCCGCGCCTTCGCCAAAACCCCCCGTGATCACGCGGCACCGTGCCCTCGACCGCAACTCACCGAGCCACCGGTCGTCCGCGTTCAGGACCGCCGCCGCACCCTCGCCCAAGCCATCCAGCAGCGATCCCTCCTCCCGCGCCACGCCCGCCTCGTCGCCGAGGAATTCCAGGTGCTCCGGGCCGATGTTCGTCACCACCGCCACCGTCGGCGCCACGATCGCCGCCAGGGAGGCGATCTCCCCGGGATGGTTCGTTCCCACCTCGATCACCGCCGCCCCGTGCTCCGGCCCGATCTCCAGAAGGGTCAGCGGGGCGCCGATGTGGTTGTTCAGATTCCCGCGGGTCTTGGCAACCCGGAATCCCGCCGAGAGCGCCGCCGCCGTCAGTTCCTTGGTGCTCGTCTTCCCATTGCTGCCGCCGATCGCGACGACCGGGATCGACAGCGACCTCCGATAGCCGATGGCCAGCGTCTGCAGGGCCCCCAGCGTGTCCGTCACCCGGATGATCGCCGCCCCGCCCGCGCACCCGACCCCGCGCTCGACCACCGCCGCCGCCGCGCCCGCCACCGCCGCGTCGCCCACGAAGTCATGCCCATCAAAATGCTCCCCACGCAACGCGAAGAAACAATCCCCCGCCGCCGCCGATCGCGAATCCGTCGTCACCCGGCACACCTCGGCCCCCGCCGAACCCGAGATGATCTCGCCCCCGCAGGCCCCCGCGATCTCGCTGGCGGTCATCCGGCGCATCGTTCCCCCATCGCCTCGGCCGCGACCTCCCGGTCGTCAAACGGGAAACGCGCCCCGCCGATCTCTTGGTAGGTCTCGTGGCCCTTGCCCGCGATCAGGACAATGTCCCCCTCGCCGGCCAACCGGATCGCCCGCCGGATCGCCTCGCGGCGATCCTCGATCACCTCGTGAGCCGCGCCGGGCACCAACCCCGCCCGTATTTCCGAGAGGATCGCCGCGGGATCCTCGCCCCGCGGGTTGTCCGAGGTCAAGATCACCAGATCGCTAAGTGCGGACGCCGCCCGCCCCATCAGGGGCCTCTTGCTCCGGTCCCGGTCGCCCCCGCACCCGAACACGCAGATCAGCCGACCGTGCGGCAACCCCTTGAGCACCCCCAGCGCCTTGGCCAGCGCATCGTCGGTGTGCGCGTAATCCACCAGCACCGTGGCGCCGCACGCCCCGCCACGCACGCGCTCCAGGCGCCCCGGCACCGGCGGCGCGTCCGCCAGCCAACGCACCGCATCGCGGAACGCCACGCCCAGCGACATCACCGCCCCGATCGCCGCCGCCGCGTTCTCCAGATTGAATTCCCCCACCAGCGGGAGCGCCACCGCCTCCCGCTCCCCACCCGCGAAAAACTCCACCCGTCCCCCGGCCGGGCTCCACCCATGCAATGCCCACCCGATGTCCGCGCCGCGCTCCGCGTATGACACCTTCCGGAACTCCACGCCAGGATCCGCCAGCAGCTGCTGGCCCCGCGCATCACCCGCGTTGATCACTGCCGAGCCCCCCGCCTTCGCCTGCCCCGCGAATAGCCGCCGCTTCGCCTCGAAATATTCGTCCATCGTCAGGTGAAAATCCAGGTGATCCCGGCTCAGGTTGGTGAAGACCGCCACGTCGAATTTGGCCCCCGCCACGCGGTCTTGCACCAGCGCATGGGAGGAGACCTCGATCGCCACCGCGCCGCAGGCCCCCTCCACCATCTTGGACAGCAGCCAATAGAAATCGCACGACTCCGGCGTCGTGCGCGCCGCGGGGAGGACGCGCTCGCCGATCTCGTAGCGCACCGTCCCCATCAGCCCGCACCGCACCCCCGCCCGCTCCATCAGGTGCTTCACCAGAAACGTCGTCGTCGTCTTCCCGTTTGTCCCCGTCACCCCGACCATCTTCAGGCCCTCGTCCGGCCTCCCGCGGAATAGCCGCGCCATCGCCGCCATCGCCGGGCGCACCGCCGGCACGCTCACGGCGGCGACCCCCGGCGCCGGAGACCACGCCTGCTCCGCCACCACCGCCACCGCCCCCCGCTTCACCGCGTCGGGCACGAACGACGCCCCATCCACGTGCCCGCCCCGCACCGCAAAGAAGAGATCTCCGGCCCGCACCGCGCGCGAGTCGTGCGCCAGCCCGTGGACCTCCACGTCGGACGGCCCCTGGACCGTCGCCCCTCCCACGACCGCGATGAGTTCGGACAGCCTCATCGCCTCACCACCTCCGCCCGCGGGTAGACCGGCTCCAGATCCAGATGCCGCGCGATCCTCCCCGCCATCGCCGAGAAAACCGGGCCCGCCACCAGACCGCCATAGTACACGTCGCCCTGCGGCTCATCGATCACCACGACCACCACGAAGGACGGTTCCCGAGACGGGACCATCCCCGCAAATGACGCCATGTACCGCCTCTCCGAATACTGCTTGGTCAGCGGATCGATCTTCTTCGTCGTGCCCGTCTTCCCCGCCACCGTGAAATTCGGCACCATCGCCCTCTTCCCCGTGCCCTCCTCGGACACGACCGCCTCCAGCGCCTCGATCACCGCGTCCGCCGTCTCGCCCCGGATCACCTGGCGCACCGGCTTCGGCGCGAAACGCGCCACGATCTGCCCCCGCGCGTCCCGCACCTCCTTGACCAGCAGCGGACGCATCCACACCCCGCGGTTGGCCACCGCGCAGAACGCCGCCGCCATCTGCAGCGGCGTCACCGAAACCTCGTAGCCGATCGGCACGCGGCTCACCGAAACCTCCGACCAGCTGTCCGGCGGCGACACCTTGCCCCGCGCCTCCGCAGGCAGCATCCCCCCGAGCGCCTCGTCCCCAAACCCAAACGCCCGCGCGTGCCGGTACAGCCCCCGCGCCCCCATCTGGATGCCCAGTTTCGCGAACGCGATGTTGCTCGATTTCTGAAAGGCCTGCTTGACCGTCAGCATCCCGTAGGAACCCGTGTCCCTCAGGGGAAAGCCCGCGTAATCGTAACGGCCGTTCTCGCAGAACACCGGGGTCTCTAGCCCGGCCCTCCCCTCCTCCAGGGCGGCGGCGAGGGCCACGATCTTGAACGTCGACCCGGGCTCATAGGTGTCGGAGACGCACCGGTTCCGCACCGTCGCCCAGTCGGGCGACTCCATGCTGTTCGGGTCGAAGGTCGGCCGGTTCGCCATCGCAAGTATCTCGCCGATCAAAAAACGCATGACAACAGCACAAGCCCCCGCCGCCTGGTGCTCGATCAGCGCGCGGTCCAGTTCCTCCTCGACGATGTGCTGGACGGTCTGATCCAGCGTCAGCGCCACCGTGTAGCCGTGCTTTGGCGGCGCATCCTGCGACCGATACATCCGCAGCTCCCGCAGCAGCGCATCCTTCTGCGACTGGTACCAGCCTTCCACCCCGCGCAGGTAGTCGTGCATCGTCGCCTCCACCCCCCCGCGCCCAACCCCCTCGCCATCCACGTAGCCGACCACGTGGCTCGCCAGCCGCCCCGAGGGATAGACCCGCTTGAACGCGTCCACCGCCTCGATCCCGGGCAGCCGCAGCCCGTCGATCGCCCGCCACGTCTCGATGTCCAGCTCCGCCCGCAGCGTCACCAGATCCCGCCGCGCCGACAGTTGCGCGGCCAGCCCCGCCTCCGGCACGCCGAGATACGGCGCCAGCCGCGCCGCGATGTGCCCCGGCTCCGTCACCCGCTCCCTGCCATCCCGCAGGACGTTCTTCCGGTTGCGCTCCAGGAGCTGGCGCATCTTGTTCAGGTCCGCCATCACCCTCTTCAGCGGCACCGTCGTCGCCAGCAGGCTGCCCGCGCAGTCCACGATCTCCCCCCGCCGCGCCGGCACCGTCCGCCGGAAGGTGTGGTTCTGTTTCGCGCGGTCCAGGTAGTGCGGGTGGTCGACGATCTGGAGTTGCACCAGGCGCAGCGACAGCGGGCTCAGGCCGCTGACGATGCCCGTCACGGCCAGCGCTATCCGCCACGTGATGCCATCCTTCACGGGCCCCTCACCGCCTCCTCGGCCACGCGGACGACCCGCGACCCTCCCGCGAGCGGCATCCCATAGGCGCGCACGATCTGCTCCGAGCGCACCTCCTGCAACTCCAACCCCATCTCCACGATGCGCCTCCGGATCCACTCGGGATTCTGTAGCCGCGCCAGCAGCGCCCGCTTGATGCGCACCTCGTCCGCCAGCTGCGCCTGCCGCTGCTCGAGCCCCACGATGTCGTCGTTTAGCCTCTTGATCGTGGTGTTCTGCATGACGAACACCAGCGCCATGAGCGTCAGCATCGCCGTGAACGCGACCAACTTGATCGCGACCATGAACCTCAAAGATTGCCCGACCCTCCTGCGATTTCTCACGACCCACCTCCCAGTCTCTCGGCCACCCGCAGCTTCGCGCTCCGGGCCCGCGGATTCTCCTCGCACTCCCGCGCCGAGGGCACCACCGGTTTCCGCGTCACCATCTCGAACGCCCTCGCCGGATTCGGCACGCTGTTGGGCCACTCCGGGGTGTCCTCGTACTCCCGGCTCGCCTCGCGCATGAACCCCTTGACGATCCGGTCCTCCAGCGAATGGAAAGTGATCACCGCCAGGCGGCCGCCCGGCTTGAGCGCCCGCGCCGAGGCCCCCAGCGCCCGCCGCAGCGAGCCCAGTTCGTCGTTGACCGCGATCCGCAGCGCCTGGAACGTCCGCGTCGCCGGATGGATCCTCGCGCCATGCCGGCCCCCGCACGCAGCCTCCACCACGCCCGCCAACCCCAGCGTCGTCAGAGCGCCACCCTTCCGCCGCCACGAGACGATCGCCCGCGCGATCCGCCGGGCCCGGGGCTCCTCCCCATACTCACGCAAGATCCGCACCAGATCCTCCTCCGTCGCCGAATGCACCAGCTCGGCGGCCGATTGCCCCACCGAGCGGTCGAACCGCATGTCCAGCGGCGCGTCGAACCGAAAACTGAACCCCCTCCCAGGCTCCTCCAGCTGGTGCGACCCCACCCCCAGATCCAGCAGCACCCCATCGAATGTCGCCTCCCCAAACGCCTCCAGCCCACCAAAATCCCCGCGCTGCGCGCAAAACGCCTCCCCGAATCGCGCCAGCCGACGCCCCGCCTCTGCCAGCGCCTCCGCGTCCCGATCCCGCCCGATCACCCACGCCCCGCGCTCCAGCAGCGCCTCGCTGTGGCCCCCCATCCCCACCGTCCCGTCGAAATACATCTTGCCCGGCGCCGCTCGCAGCGCCTCCAACACCTCGCCCACCATCACCGGCCGGTGCCACGGTTCGCCTCTCCTTTCCAAATCGCCCTCACCACCCCAGACGGCCTCAGTTCATCGGCGGCCCATTCGCCGCCCGCTTCAGGGAAAATCCATCGGCCATCGCGCGCAGGCGCTCGATCCTCTCGCCGACGCGCACCGCCCGCGCCCGCCGCACCTCTTCGCCCATCGCCGCCTCCTGGTCCAGCAGCGCCCGACGGCGCTCCAGCCACTCCACCAGGATGTCC
>JAANMX010002311.1_pt1 | contig 19362 bp, 18 predicted proteins | sample 7279681 | NCBI WGS metagenome assembly JAANMX01 (sample SAMN14094542, study PRJNA606508) | bioreactor metagenome | isolation source: A lab-scale SPAN reactor treating ammonium-rich wastewater day 351 | place: Ireland: Galway | collected 2018-01-01
AGATTATCTTATCCATCCGAATGATTAGAAGTATGAGCTAACTCCTGCACTGCAGGATAAACTCGACAAGATGCGCGACTGTCGCGACCTGATTAAGAAGCACGGCAGCAGGGTTACTGTGGTTCCAATACTTATGACGGAGTTCAATGTAAGTCATTCGGAAGCTGTGAGGATATACAGTGAAACACTTGAAGTGTTTAATGCAACATCTTCAACCAGCGGCAGAGACTTCTATGTTGACATGCTGCTCGGATTTATGATAGAGACAAGAAACAAAGCCTATATAAAGCAAGACTACAATGCAGCAGCTCGCTCAGAGAAGAATATGCTTGACTTGATTAGTCAGTTCATGGGCAATGAAGATGCTAAGATTTACGAGACGATTCAGCCTCCTGATATACTCTATGAGTTTAACCCGGAGCTTCTCGGTGTCAAGCTGCCTGAAGACCTTGACAAGCAAATAGAGAAGCTGCTGAAGAAGAAGAAGGGCGACACAAGTATGTTTGACGATGCAGAGGTAGTAGATGAGTGAGAAAGAAAGACAGAATTACCACCTAAACATTCCTCAGTTAATGTATTCCCTGGTGAAGCCTAGGATAGGTGTATGTGTGTGGGGAAGGTTTACCGGTAAGACGGAAGGACCTGGTGTTGACTTTACGTTGAATAATATCTTCTCCATGCCCGGCTCTAACGGATTCATCCAGGGCAAAACGTATGCTCAGCTTCTGGAGCGCACACTGGATGCGCTGATCAGTGGATGGGAGAAAAGAGGCTTCTATGAGAACCAACACTTTTGGGTTGGTAAATCTCCGGAAGAAAAGTTGATGATACCCAAGAGTATTAGAGAGCCTATCAGCCCGAAGCACTACATTAAATGGTTTAACGGTAGTGGCATTTACTTAGTGAGCCAGGATAAGACCAGCACCATCAATGGTGTTAGAACACAGTGGGGTTTCGTGGATGAAGCTAAGTTCATTAACAAGAAGAAGTTTGATGAGCAGACTATACCAACCATGGCTGGAGGTTATGCTAAGTGGGGTCATATGTCTAACTACTTATCACTGTTGTTCTGCTCTGATATGCCTCAGCATAGCAGTGAGAAGTGGTTGTTAGACTATGAGAAAGATATGGATGTTGAGTTGGTCGAGGCCATCATAGCAGTTCAGTTTAAGATAATGAATCTTCGCAATAAGCTGAAGGATTTACCTGAAGATTCTATTGAAGACAGAGTGCATACACTGAAAGATATCAAACGTTACACTTATGCTGTCAATGAGTTAAGAAGGAATTGCATATATTTCTCAACGGCATCAGCTTTAGATAATATTGATGCTATTGGGCTGGAGCCGTTGTTGAACACAAAACGTGTTCTCTCGGATATTAAGTTTAGAGTTCAGATACTTAATGAGCAATTGTTCAAGAATGAAAATGGTTTTTATGCATTACTGGACCCTGTGTCGCATAGCGACAACCTTGTCGATTATAAGTATGTCTCAACAGAATCACGCGGCACAGCGCGTGATTCTCGTTGGGATGCAGATGTAATTACTACTAAGGCATTACATATAGCCTGTGACCACAATAACATCATCAACAGTATTGTTACCGCTCAGGAGAGCGGTAACAATATTAGATTCCTGTCTAGTATGTATGTACTGCATCCGCAGCTGCTTGACTCTATGGTTGAGAAATGGTGCGATTACTATGAGCATCACCATGAGAAGGTAGTGTACTATTGGTTCGATAGTACGAGTAAGAAGCGTAACTCAATGTCTGATATTAAGGAATGGGAAGAGGCAGAACGTATTCTTATTATTAGAGGATGGACTGTTATTCGTAAGGATATAGGGCAGATTGGTTCGCATACTTCAAGATATATGCTTTGGGGAAAATTGTTTTCCGGGGATACACGTTTGCCGCATTTCATTTATAATAGAGTTAATTGTAAGGACTGGGAAGTCTCTTGCTTAGGTGCAGGTCTAATTAAGGTTGGAGATGTATATAATAAGGATAAGTCTTCGGAGAAGTTAGACTCAGGAGTCCCTCCGAATGAAGCAACACATATAAGTGAGGCAGGAGATATATTGCTGTGGGGGATGATAAGGAACAAGTTTTCAGTTTCTTCAGATTTCGTAGGAATAGTTTCTTCTTGATTTTTTGGGCGGTTGCTTCGCACCGGGCTTTTCGCAATACACGGTATTTTGCTGCAATCCCTACCGCTGTTATGATAACAACTGACGAATGTACATTGTCTTTCTTAGATTGAAGGAGGCATGGCTGCACATAGCAGGCTAAATGAGATAGATGTGGATTACTTCACTTGCCTTTCCTCCTACACCACCGGTCAATCAATACCACATCCATCATTCAACTTCTTCGCTCTGGCTTACTACGCTATGCTGGTAAGCCAATACTTATTCGCTCATATCTGTATGTGGTATTAATTCGCACGCAAGAGAAGTAATCATTAGCTCGCTCGCTACATGCAGCCATGCCTCCATTGAATAGCCAAAGAACATTCGTCAGAGATTTGGCACTTTGAAATTTCCAATTCCAAAGTGGGTCTCAATAGGAACGGTTTTGGTCACATATCCTCATCGGGGGGGGGGCAACTGCCACCCCACCGATAGTGCGGGGCGGGATACGCTTTGCGTGGGCTTTTTTATGCTTTGCATAAAAAAGGGTTAACATCTGAAAAAAGGGTATTTGTATGTATTTTCCTGGCGGCTTCTTTCTTTGACATTAAAGAAAGAAGCAAAGAAAGCCACCCGCTTTCGCCTCTGTTTTTGTTTTCTCGCTTCGTAATTCGCTTTTCTGCTCTACTCTCTCTCCCATATTAATCCATCATCCCTTCGTCACCTGAATTTTCAGCTTCTTCGAAGCCCTGAAGCTCACCAATACCGGTGTCCGCACCTCCGTAAACTGTCCCGTCACAGGACTATAGTATCTCCGCGGCTTATGATACTCCACTTTCAGCGTTCCAAAGTTGCGGATATCTATGTATCGCTGCTTCTCCAGCTCCTGTGAGATGTTGCGAAGAAAATTATTAATCGCTCGCTTACTTTGCGACACGTTAAGGCCCGATTCTTCGGCCACTTTGTTTATTAAAGCTCTCTTAGTCATCGTTTTTGGTTTGTTTTTTTTTCGGTTTCAGCCTTTCTCAGCTCAAGGGTACTGCACTTCTACTCCCTTACTCTCGTAAGGTTACATCAGTCTGCTGCTTTCCTTGTAACACAACGTAAACTCCGTCACCGTTTTATGTCTTTTTTTACTCTGTTTCCGCAAATATAACTTTCTTCTTACCGTTTTCCTTTTCTCCTCATTTTTTCTTGTCCTTTTTTTTAGAAAATTACTTAATCACCTTTGCTCTATGTCAATAACCAAAGCATCTGCACTGCGCAATATGAACGCTACCCGTCACGATGGCACCCGTATTCCATTTGCTATTGAAGTGATCACTGCCGACCGTGAGAAATACAGGAAGTACCTGAATATGCTCGACCGGCTCAGCCTTCTCGACCAAAAGTCTGCCGAGTATGAATTGCTTCTCGATGAAATTAAATCCATTGACTATGGTGGTAAGCTAATCTCTCATCAGCAGTGCGTCATCTCCAAACCTCGCGGCATACATGCAGTGGCACAAGCCGAGCGCAACAGCAAAATTCCCAATCACAGTTCCAACCGTACTCGCAATATTATGTTTCTGCCCTCTAAATCCATTCGCAAAATTCACAACTCCCTAATCGTCTCCTTTAACGCTCATGAAGTCCTCTACTGAAGTAACCGTACCTGCAGCCACCCCCGACATCATTCACAATGATGACGGCTCCCTTATCTATCTCCCTATGGTGGGTGGCCTCGTTACCCTCATTGACGACCCCGCTGCTTATCCCTCTACTCCCGTAGAGAAGGTCTCCACACGTGGCGACTATGTTGCCTGGGGCGATGACAACGACTATCCCGGCTACATCGAAGAGCGTGCCCACAGAAGCACGTTAATCCCGTCCACGTTGCAGTTCAAAGCCATGTATATGGCTGCAGCCGATATTCACTATGGATACATCACCGGCTTCGACAAGAAAACGAACCGTCCGGTTATCGAACGCTTCATCCATCCTGAACTGGAATACTTCTGGTCGCGCAACAACAAGCGTCTCTTCCTTGAAGATACCTACCGCAATCTTTACTGGTGGTCTCATGCCTACATCGAGTTTGTTCTTAACAAAGAGAAAACACGAATAGTAGCTCTCAGCACACACGATACCTGCCACTGTCGCCTTTCGGCACAGGACAAGCGCACCGGCATTAAACCTTTCCTGTATATTGATGCTAACTATCCCATGCCGTCAGAGGAAACCACAACCACAGTGCGCCTCCTTGATCCTTACTGGGACTGGACAGGACAAATCCGAAAAACTCCCGGATACAAGTTTATCTATCCGCTGTTTTTCAACTCGCCTAAGCGCACCTTCTATCAGCGAACTCCTTGGCATTCCATATTCGACAGCAAATGGGCAGACCTTGCCGAGAAGATTCCCGTGTTCAAGGCCAAGCTCATGGACAATCAGATGGTCATTAAGTACATCTTCCATGTACCCGAAGACTACTGGCGCATAGAGTACCCCAAATGGGATTCCATGACTGCTGCTGAACGGATGAAAGCCCGTGTGGACCGCACCCGTGAATTTAACAACGTGCTTGCCGGTATAGAAAAAACAGGGAAGTCCGTTATGCTCACCTTCCGCACCGATGCTGCAGCACGCCAGTTCTCCAAGTGGGAAGTGCAGGAGCTTAAGGGCAACCTCGGCAGTGGCGAGTACATCGAAGACTCTCAGGAGATTTCAGAGCATACCCTCTATGCTCTTGCCTTCGATGGCACCCTCATCGGCAAGACCCCGGGCAAAAGCATTGGTGCCGGTTCGGGCTCTGACAAGCGGCTTGCTGACGAAATATTTTTTAAGAACAACAAACCCTATGCCCTCAAAGTCATTGAGGCGCTATCCGTCATGACCGACTATAATCAATACAAAGCTCCCGGAGGCCAGCGTATCGTTTGGTTTCAGGAAGAACAAATACTTACTACACTCAACAACGTTAACCCCGAATACCGACCCTGATGGCTACACTCGAACGACAACCCGGACGTGAATATACTTTCACCATTACCATTCTCGACCCTGACGGCAGCCCCGTTAACTGGAGTTCCATTTCAGGCCTTGCCGTCATTCTCTCCGGTTCAGGCAGACGCATCATTGCCCGATGGTCTAAGAATTTGATACCCGGATTTTTAACCCTCATGCAAGGCAGCAACACCGGGGAGGTTGATTGTATATTGCCTGCCGAAGCCACTGCCTCCATCATCAATGAGCAAACCTACATTGAAGTGATCCGGCAGGAAGTCATCAACGGGGCTGCCGTCAACATCGGAATGAAAGACGGTGCCCTCTTTCCGTTTATCTATTTCACCGCATCTGCTCTCCCTGATGTGCCTTCGCTAATCCCATAACCTTACCCGCTTATGAACTACATCACTATCTCCGTTACCCTCCAAAGCCCTTACCTCTCCATCGGGGCAATGCTGCACACCTCCGTCAACGGAGGCGGTGGCGCTCCGCCTGCTCCTGTTTTTGATGCCGAAACTGCTAACCATATCCTGATTACTGAATAATGGCTGCCATACAAACCGACAAACGAAGACAAGAGCTTTGCTTCACCACTCCCGGTGAAGTGCCTACCATACCCTCGCCTCCCGGCCTGCAGTGGGGCGACCCCGGTTTTACCGCTACCGACATTATGCCCGGTGAGTTTGCCATCAACCTGCCCGACAGGAAAGTTTTCTTTCGCTCAGGCAATACCATCGTGCAGATCATCAGCAACGAACAGCTTACCCTTGCCCTCAAAGCCGTACTCGGCAGCATCCCCTCCGGCTCTGACGACCTCACTAACGATTCCACCAATGTAGCAGGCGCTACCGTTACAGAAGCGCTCGATGTCCTGGCGGCATCTATCGCCACCGCCAATAGCTTTCGCAATATCGTTACTGAAAACAGCACCGTCACCCAGTCCACCTCTATGGTTGAGGTAGATGGTATGAGAATGTACGTAGATGGAGGCAAGACCTACATCTTCGCCATGTATGGCCGTGCCGAGACCTCCACGACTCACGGTGGCAGAATAGGAATATCAGCGCCACCAGGAGCAGAAGTGGAATGGCAGGTGATTGTCACCAGCGGCAGCAGTAACAACAACGTGAACCAACATGCCCGTACATCCGATTCAGATGAGTCTGCCACTATGGGTACCACCGCAGGTGTTTACTCCCTCCGTTGGCGCATTGATGGTGTCATACGTGTAGGCGCTACTCCCGGAAACTTAAGTATGCAGGTAAGGTCATTAAGCTCCGCAAATAAATTCTACATCCACCGCAACACCGTTTTCGAAATAAAAGAATACATACCTCTCACTCCATAACTCATAACTTATCACTCATCACTCATAACTTACCACTTATCACTTATCACTCATAACTTATCACTTATCACTCATAACTTATCACTCATAACTCATAACTCATAACTCATAACTCAAAAAATGCTATTCACCAACACCAACGAACTTAAAGCTTACCTCCCTGCCAATGCAGAGTTTGAGTTTGACAACATCGCTCCTGTGCTGCGCCATCAGGGCATGCAAAACATCGTGCAGAAGTACCTCGGCACTGCCCTTACCGACAGTCTTCAAGCCGCATACACCGCCAACACCCTCTCACCCATAATGCGGCAACTGCTTGACAAAGTGCGTATGCCTCTTGCCAGCTATGCGCGCTCTGTTGACATCCGCAATTCAATGGTCAGCTTCACCAAGCACGGACCGCGCATCATCACCTCCGAGCGCGACAAAACCCCCTTCAAGTGGCAACTTGAAACAGTACGTCAGTCATGCCTCGATGCCATGTATGACGGCATTGAGGCGCTGCTCCTCTTTCTCGAAACCAACATCAGCCATCCCGATATTGCACCCTGGGCAACCTCTCCGGCATTTACGCAGTTGCCTAACAGGCTCATCCGCAATGCCGTTGAGTTTCAGAACTACTTCAACATTGATGCCAACAGGCGCACCTTCCATGCCATGCGCTCCTGCCTCTCCGAAGCCGAAGACTCTTTTATAGTACCACAGCTTGGAGCTGCATACCTCGCACAGCTCAAGACCGAGCTGCAAGCCGGTAGTGTTACCTCGCTCAATATGCCCGTACTGGTGCTGGCACAGCGTGCCCTTGTGCTGCACACTGTTGCTCTTGCCACTGCCCGCCTGCCGTTTTCCTTCTCTGCCGATGGCATCCGCCTCCTGGCTTCCTTCGGGCGCGAAGACTTTACCTCCGTAACCCCTGCCGAGCAGGAGCGGCTTGCCGACCTGCGCAAGCAGTCTGTATCCGCTGCCGAAGCTGCCCTTGCCTCACTCGCTGCCATACTCTATGCATCACCTGATGATTACTTAACCTGGAAAAACTCCGATGCTTACAAACCTGATTCAGATACTGGCTTCTCCGGTCAGAGCGGTCAGTCTGTGGTTGCGTTTTAACGGCTCACAGATTGTGGATGGCTCCGAGCGTATCATCGGTGAGATGGCTACGCTCATCCTCGTGAGCTTCCTCGCACCGCTCAAAACGTGGATTTTCCTCATTGAGTTCTTCGTCTTCGTGGAGTACATCTCCGAGCGCATGAACAAGCGTTATGACAAAACGCTTGTTTTCTACATCATCAAAGCATTTCTCTACATCATAGCTCTCATGCAGGCAAAAGGCCTCGAAGGCGCTTTGTTTCCCGAAACTCCCGTCACACAGTATTTAGCCGCAGGCATCCTCATATTTCAGTTTAAAAAATCCGCCAGAAACATTTCCGATTACGCAGGTGTAAACATCCTTGACGGACTTACAGATACCCTGCAGAACTTACTTACCGAACTCATCAAAGCGAAAAACAAAGGCTCCGGCCCTGCCGACAGCAATACTTCCGATCCCCCTAACCCAAAAGCAGAATGATAAACCGCGATTTCTTTTTCAGAACGATAAAACAAACCACCGGCAGCCCGCCACTGCACACCAAGCTGAAGCAGTCGCAGGTTGACGGATATGAAACCATTATTTATGCATGGGAGCAGGACAGGAAACTTACTGACCATCGCTGGTTAGCCTATATGCTTGCCACCGTATATCACGAAACCGCAGCCACCATACAGCCCATTGAGGAGTACGGCAAAGGCGCGGGATATGAGTACGGCAAAATAATTCCTTCTACAGGCAAAGCCTACTACGGACGAGGCTATGTGCAACTCACCTGGATGGATAACTATAAGAAGTTTGAGAGGTTTCTTGGTTATCCTCTCGTATCGCAGCCCGAGCTGGCCTGTAAGCCGGACGTGGCTTGCGATATTCTTTTTTACGGAATGATTAACGGCTCCTTCACCGGGCGCAAGCTCTCCGACTACATCAGCGGCACCAAGTGCGACTTTCGAAACAGCAGGCGCATCATCAACGGCATTGATGCTGCCGCACGCATTGCAGCCCATGCCGGAAAATATCTTAACGCTTTATCCGAAATGTGATGCTGTTCAGAGTTAAAGACGTACGCTACCCCATAGACCACTACAACGTGCTGGCATATTTTGCCGAAGGCTACTCCATTAAGTTTCGCTTCGCAAATGACATTCGCAGGCTGCAGGAAATTCCCTGTGGCGATGCCGTTACCCTTGAAATTACCATCAAACAGTTAGATAATCTTTTTGAAAAATTATACGATGACAACGATAGACATTACCTTCAAAGATAAGACTACCTCTTATCGCATCCCCTCCGAGTGGGACGAGCTTACCCGAAGACAGCTTATCATCTTCATGATGACCATGCAGCAGCGCATCCATCCCAATGAAATCCGTAAAACAGTACTCTTCAGATGGATGAAAATAAAGCCTTCCGTTTTCTTCAGCACTCCCCTCCATATCATCCGCGAAATGGAAGAGCAGATAGACTGGCTCTTTAGTGAAAAGCTGCAAGGCAGTAAGTGCATCATACCCAATTACGACCATCAGCATCGCAGGTGGTACGGACCCGGTAATTACTTTGAATTTCTCACCGTAGAAGAGTTTGCCCTGTGCGAACATCTCATCATCGAGTATCAGCACGACAAAGACCCCGAAACTCTGAAGAAGCTCTTCGTTACCATGTACAGGCGTGCCACTGCCGACAGCCGCGATGCCTTTTATGAGCGGGGCACCGACCCCCGCCCTGTCATTGCTGATGCCATCATACCCAGGCATGCTGCCATGATCAAATCCATTGCTCCATTTATATTGAAGGCTGTATGGCTCAACTTCTGCGCCTTTCATAAACATGTAGTCAACAGTAACGAGATGCTCTTTAAGAAGAAGTCTGATAACCCCGGCATGGGATGGGCAGGCATCATACACTCCATGGCAGGACCTGAGCTGGGCACCATTAGTCAGGTGGCTCAGATGCCTTTCCTCAATTGCCTCGTCATCATGCGCAAGCTGGAACAAGACCGTATCTACCTCGAAAAATCTTTAGACCATGCATAACCTCTCACTGCCTCTGCGTACCAACAGCGGCTTCCTGCAGTACTTCGAAAACCTTGCCGAATCCGATCCCGACATTCAGCATAAGCCCGGTGTGAAGGAGAGGCAGCGCTTCTTCCGCGACTTTGACGATCTTACAGGGCTTCACATCAGCGACTTCTGTATGCTCGCCATTCCTGCTCCTGCCCGCTATGATGGCGGCTCAGACAACCTGCACCGCATCTTCCTTTATGATATGTACATACTCCACCCCTCCGGCACCGCTGCTACGGAAACGGACAACACCATTGACCGGTGCATGGCCGTACATGACAGGCTGCTGGCTAAAATATACCAGGACAGCCATCCCGATATGCTGCAGCTGCGTGTGTTTACTTACTTCCGATGGAACGAGCTGCGCACCGATATTATTGACGCACCCATGTTTGCTGACGGGCTGGTAGGCCTCTGCAGCTCCATACCTATGGGCGCGCCTTGTTTAATCATTTAAAAAAAAAATAACTGATATGTTAGTATCCGGTATAACATTCCCTTACGCATATGGCATAAGCCTCTCCAAAGAACCGTATTTCCTCGACATCACTGTTGACCATTACTTTTCTGACCCTACGCTGTATCGCTTCAGGTTTAATGTTTCAATGCGAATGAGCCCCGCTGACGCATGGACTACAGTTCCGGGAGAAGCCTTTGGCGACCAAACACGAAGTATGAAAATAAACCTTGCGCCCCTGTTTCAGGATTTCATACGAAACAAAAGCCTGATCTCCAATGACGTTTTGTTTAATCAGTCAGGTGAAATCCTGCGGGCTTTCTTCTACATGCGCATGGATGCTACTGAGTATTATGACGGAGCGCCTGTTCTCGGAACCACTTCCATCAATGACGATTTCAACTATGGCAATGATTATATTGTGTATGAAGGCGGCCTACCACTCGAAATGCGCGTTATTAACAGGGATTACTTCCAGTGGAAAGCTACCAAATTCCCTTTATTCCCCTTTCATTCCACCAAGCCCACAACCCGCATTACGCTGCCCAACCAGCATCAGTTTCTTACTTACTCTCGCCAGGACGGCTCTACTGATACTTTTAACCTCTGCGTGGAAATATTTATAAACGGAACTCATGCCGATACCATTGCATCGGCATATACCTTTAATGCTGCCGCAGCAGGCTTCAAGCTGTGGACGTATGATGTTAATCCCAAAAAGCTGAATATTCTCACCCTTGTGCCACAGGCAACACACTACACCGTGCAGATGATGTATCCCGATGGATTTACACCCGCAAGCGAACGTATTACCTACATTATAGACCGTAAGTTTTATAAATCCACCAATTACATTATCTATAAAAACCACCTCTCCGGATTCGACACTTTAACCTTCCGTGGCGAAACACTCCAAAAGCTGGACTATGCAAGAGAGGATAACCTCATCACCGGCATATCCACGTCATTTTCAAGGAACGTGCTCGCGACATCATCTGTAGAAGAAACAGAAACTTTCAGGTTCAATACATCCTTCATGGGTTACGAAGAAATACAGGAGCTGCGCCACGTGCTCCTCTCCGAAAGAATATATATTCCGTTGAATACAGCATCATATTACCCGAAGATGCTCTTCATCACTCCGGTAACCAAATCTATAGAGCTTACCGATACTTCCAAGTTTATGCAACAAAACTTTGTTGAATTCAGGCGAAGCTATAACAATGAATCGTTTATGCGCACCAACAATTACAGCTAATGATTTCCATTAAAGACAAAACCACCGGGCAAACCGTACAGCTCAAGCCAGATACACACCTGAGCTTCGAAACCAACAATCCCTGCTTTGATGATGGCTACATGCAGGGCGAATATGTGCTGCCCTTCGATCTGCCTTACAAATCCAACGCGCCTTTCTTCAATTTCATACACTTCGCGTCCATAGTGGCACGCAAGCGTATATGGCAAGGGTTACGATTCCTCTTTGGAGGCCTCGAACTGGCTGATGCTACCCTCGACATCAACTCCGTGACGGACGATACGATTAACGTTTCCATGCGCGTAAATTTCAGTTCCTTGCGAAGCATCAATACCAAAATCCGCGAATTCGACTATGGCAATGACGTAGATCTCGGCCCCGATGTGATAGCCACTGTTATTGCCAACACTGCACTCAATTATCCCGATACTAAATTTCAGTTTCCGCCCATCTACAACCCTGCCTTCTATGGCGAGGGTGACGACTGCGTGAATACTGACTATCAGGGCGTGGTGAATGATGTGGATGCCGGATACACCTCATGGACTTATTTCGATAACCTGAGCACCAACCGCAACACACTCTCTCCGCAGATATACCTCCATCACATCCTTATGTGCGGCTTCGCCTATGATGGATATACGCTTGATAATACCGTTGGATTTATGGCGAATCCCTACCACAAAAAAATACTGGTGTATAACAACCGCGCCATTGATAAGCTCGAAAATATTTCGCCACAAGGCATGAAGGCTTCTGCCACCAACTCACCGCTGTGGCACCTTTCCGATGGCGAAAAAACAGTATTCTGGAATAATGACAGCACAGGAGGCAACTATGATGCCCTCTCTGCTTATAATCCGCTTACGGGTAAATATACCATACAGTCAGCAGGCACACATGTAATAGTGGTAAAGGTGAGTGCGGCAGTGCTTAAGAATACCAACCCCGCCAGTGCCGATAACATAAAGGTGAAACTTTATATGGATACCGTACTGCTTCATGAGGAAGACCTCGACTTTTACGGTGTGTCCAACCCCATTATTAATATCGCTAAAACAATAACGGCCGGGGCAGGCGATGCAGGTAAGAACCTGTACGTAACCATACAGTATGCCAACAGCCTCAGCGCAACACCGTATATCAGGCTGCTCGGAAGCTCTTTCTTCAGCGTGAACGACCTCCCGGCAGGTAACAGGAACGTGTTCAATACCGTATTCAACATGCGCGACCATCTGCCCGATATTACTTTCGGCAAGTTGCTCAACGAAATAAAAAAAGCATTCTGCCTCGCTTATAAATTCGACCACGTGAACCGCACCGTTCAGATTCTCTATTTTGACGACCTTCTGAATCAGACCCCGAAACTTATTGACGACAAAGCGCTGTACGGTCACGAGGTAAAATTCGACTCCTCTGCCATCTATCGCTCCCTTAACTATTCGTTTACGGATAATGACGACTTCAGCTCCAATGCTGCCAAAGATTATGAGGAAGGAAAATCGGTAGGCGATGGATTCACCGTTTCTGGACTGCCTGCCGTATCAACCGGGCACTTCGCTTACATACCTAACCTGCATCAGATATGGGCATCCGTTTCCGCTGGCGGAGTAAACACATGGACATACTTCTCGGATGCGTATTACGATGTTACCGTGAACCCCGAAGGCAGCATTGATAACCGTGCCGACTGCGCTCCGCTGCTCACAAAATATACCTCGCTGTTTCGTGGTGCAGTAAACAATATCATCATTTATCCATGCATATCGCATAAGGGCAGCAGCACCGAGTACGGACTGGGATATAACCCCTGCGGACTTCGCCTGATGATGTGGGCAGGTGTTACCGATCACTTCAGCTCACAGATAATGCCTATGGCAACCAGCACCAACATAGCCAAAGACGGCTCAGTGCTCGGCATAGGGCTGCAATGGACAAAAGCTCATAACATGACTTTCTGGAACAACTTCATTGCCGTAACCAATAATGGCGAAACCATCATTAAAATGGTGGCAATGGATACTCCAACGTTCCTCACTATGAGGCCTACCGATATATTTCAGTGGGAAGGCATACCCTATATGCCTAAGAAAATAAGCGTTCCCATGGACACCAAAATAGGTGTTGCCGAATTTGAAGTTTACAAAGCTGTATTACCTCTGAGCGATGGCGGATAAAACACTTTCACAACTTGAGATGATAACAGCGTGGCTCGACTATGTTATATCGAATGAAAAGGAGCTGCTGGATAAATTCACCAAAAGCAACCGGCACAAGCTCCGCGACTCTTTTGAGAAAGCCATACAGAGCGATAATCCCGATAAGGTTATATCCGTTACCCTGCGCTTCAACCGCTACTTGCGCTACCTGGATATGGGTGTGGGCAGAGGGGTCCCCATAGGCAGCAAAAAAAATAAAACAGACTTTTACCTGTTCCGCAACAGCAAAGGGCAGTTGCATAAGTATAAACGAAAAAAAATACCGGTGTATAACAAACCCATTACCCGACAATTGAAGAAGCTTACCGAACTGCTTACCGATCATTACGGCATTCAGACCATGGCTGCCATAGAAAACATGACGGAGCGAAGCGGCAAAATTGATATTAAACTCTAAATAAAACTAAATCCCGATGGCAAAAACAGAAGTAGGTAACATAGAGATAAGGCTCAATACAGAGCAGACCATAGCCAAGCTTAAAGAAACCGAGAAGGAAATAAAGAGTCTGGAAAAATCGCTGGACGATGTGGGCACAGGAGATCCTGAGAAAAGAAAGCAACTCTACCAGCAACTGCAAGAGGCAAAGAGTGAAGCACTGAAGCTGCGCGACTCGCTCAAAACCGATATGCGCGTAATCATCAATGGCGAGGTGGCGGGCAGGAACCTCAGGGAGCTGCAGGCTGCTCTGGCAGTGGCCAAGCGTGAATACCGCTCCTTTGCTGCCGAAGGCGACAGCGAAGGCACTAAGAAGCTGGCTCAGGGCATTGCCGCCATTGAAGCTCAGATAAAAAAGCTGGAGCAGCCACTCAAAGATGCACGCAGAGAGGTGGCCGACCTCGGCTCTGATAATTCACTACTCAGCCTGCGCCAGAAAGCGCAGATGCTCAGGCAAGAAGTGGAGAAGCTTACTCCCGGCACAGCAGCCTTTGTGAGCAAAACTAAAGAACTGCAACAGGTGGATAAGGAGATGAACAAGCTCAACGAAACCATCTCCGGACAAACGGGATTGTGGCACAACATAACCGCCTCCGTAAAACAGTTTGGCCTCTTGGCAGCAGGCTACCTCGGACTGCAGACACTAAGCAACCAGGTGAGCAACATCATCAACAAGAACGCAGAGCTTTCCGATAGCCTTACCGGAGTGATGCAGACCACCGGAATGACCAAGCAGGAAGTGGAAGAACTGAACTCCTCTTTCAAGAAGTTGGATACACGTACCTCTACTGCCGACCTCAGAGAGATAGCTACCGTGGGCGGACAGTTTGGTGTGGCAAAGGAGGAGATACTTGGATTTACCGAAGCCATTAACAAAGCCACCGTAGTGCTGAAGAAAGAATTCAAGGGCGGAGCAGAAGAAATAACTACTACCCTCTCCGGCCTGCGTAATGTGTTGATGGATTCCAAGACATCCGACATCAGCAAAGACATTACGCAGCTCGGCAATGCCCTCGTAGTGCTGGCACAGGAAGGTAATGCTACCGCTCCCGTAGTAGCACAGTTTGCAAACCGCATTGGCGGACTCGGTATTCCGTTAGGACTTACCAGCGGTCAGGTGCTCGGACTCTCTGCCACCCTTCAGGAACTTAATGTAAGCTCTGAGCGTGGCGGTACTGCCGTAGGTAAGATATTGCAGAAGATGACCACCAACACCGAGGAGTTTGCCAAGGTTGCCGGAGTGCCCATAGAAGACTTTAAGAACATGGTCAATAGCGATCTGATGGGAGCATTTGAAAAATTCCTTGAAGGTACCAAGAAATTCAAAGGAGATGCATTGGCCATGGGCGGCTCGCTCAAAGACCTCGAAACCAGCGGGGCAGGCGTTAGCGAAGTGCTTGCTAAGTTAGGACAGAACACTGATCTTCTTTCGAAGAAAATAGTAACATCTTCGCAATCGCTCAAAAATTCAGGGGCCATCACCTATCAGTACGACCTTGCCAACAACAACCTGGCCGGTCAGATAGAACGCTTGCAAAAAAAACTTTATGCCTTTGCCACCAACCAGACCTTCAAGCAGTGGATACTCTCAGCCGTAACCGGACTCAACAGTTTCCTCGATGCCATGAAAAGTTTGCCCGAATTCATTAAGCGCAACTCCGCTGCACTGATAGCGATGGCAGGAGCTATTGCAATGTATCATGCCGCGGTGATTAGAGCTACTGTTGCTGTTATAGCCGACACTACTGCACAAATAGCAAATAAAATTGCCCATGAAGCAGGCCTTAAACTGTTGGTACTGCAAGAGTCTGCTTCCAAAGCATACGCTTACGCAAAGAGGCTGCTTACCGGAGAGATAAAACTTGCAGCCGCAGCACTGAAAGCATGGAACCTTATCGCAAGCCTCAACCCTATTACACTTCTCATTGCAGGAATAACTGCGCTGGGAACTATGTTTGCACTCTATGCAAATAATACCAAAGAAGCAATCGAGGCTGAACGGTTGAAGCACAAAATGAATGTAGAACTCGAAGCCTCTACCAGGGCACTTACACAAATCAACGATAAGTTTAACAAATCAATAGACGATTTCAACAAACTATCTCCTGAGCAGCAACGTAACCTGAGAGAAAATATTAATCTGATGAAGGAATCTGCCCTTGCTACACTTGCGAAACTGGAAGCAGAGCAAAAAACCATTGGCGACAATTCAAGATCTACTACCTTATGGCAAACCGTAAAAAACATATGGGGAACAAATTGGGGAGAAGAATTTACCGCCAAACAAAAATCAGATGCTGATGCCAATGCTTCTGAAGCAATGAGTGAATATTCCGATAAAATCAACGAGTTAAAAAACCAAATCAAAGGCCTTACCGATAAAATGACTGCTGTGGATGATGTGCTGAATGCAGAAGCCAACGCCATGAAAATAAACGTGGAGACTACAGTGCAGTATGAAGAGAAATTGTCGTTGCTACAGAAAGCTCTGCGCAATACCATCAAAGACAGCGATGACTACAAACGTATTCTGAAAGAGATAAACGATACGAAGGCTAAATTCAAGGTAGGCGACAAAGATACTACGACCCTTACCCTGGATACATCTACTGCCGAAGAAAAAGCAGAAGCTTTCAGGCGCAAGATAAAGCAGATTATAGATGAGGTAACCAAGACACAGGCCGATATGATAACGGAGTCAGCACAGCGCGAGTCGGAGCAGCTTGCTGCCAACTATGTGAAAGCACGCGAAGCGGCCATCAGTAACCAGAACGATATTATTGCCGACCAGAAAAAGCTGCTTGCTAAGAAAGAACTTTCACAGGCGGAATATAACAGTCGTGTGCAGGCTACCACCGCCCAAACCAACAACCTGCTGCTGGCTCTCGATGAGAAATACGAGGTAGAACGCGCCAGCCTCGCCAAGAAATATCACGACCAGCTATTGGAAGCGGAATATAAACAAGATATCGACAATCTGGCGCAATGGTCGGCAGAGGAGAATCTTGCCCTCTCAAAGCAGTATGCGGAAGGGAAAATCACCAAGGAGCAATACGAACGGCAGAAGGCAGCCATAGAAGCTACGGTACTTGACCTGCGGCTGCAGTATGCCAAAGACTACGGCAAAGATGTAACCAAGGAAGAACAAGCCATAGTAAACGAAAAGATACGTATAGCGGAAGAAGAAGCTAAGCGCAGGGATGACATAACCAAGCGCAATGCAGAAGAAGAATTTAAGAAAAACGTAGGCGCGCAACTGGAACATCTGAAAGAACAGGAGGCCGCAGAGCTTGCACTGTTTGAAGGGAATGAAAAAGCAAAGCTTGATATAGCCGCACATTATTCTGATCTGCGAATGGAAATCATTCGCAATGAAATGAAGAAGTATCTGGATATTACACAGCAAGCATTAAGCATCGGAACAACCTTGATGAATAGTTCCATTACGCGACAAAACAATGCCGAGAATGCAGAACTTGCCAGAGATAAAAAGAACCTCGACAAGAAGAAAGACATGCTCAAGCAACAGTTGGACCAGAAGCTGATATCGCAGCAGGTGTATAATGATAAGATTGCGAAACTGGATTCTGACTATGATAAGAAGCGAGCCAAAATAAAACTCGACCAGTGGAAACGGAATAAAGATGCATCTATTAAAGCTGCTAAAATAGAAGCAACCATGGCTATACTCCGCGCTTTTGCAGATTATGAGTGGCCGTACTCGCTGATAATAGCAGCATTGGCAGGAGCTGCTGCTTATGCCAAGGTGGATGAGATTAAGAGCCAGCAACCACCGGAGTTCAAATATGGTAAGCCCGCAGGTGAGTACATACAGCCCGGCAAGGGTGGTATGGCTGTAGGCCAGAGTCACGATAACGGAGGCATAGACTTGATAGATACCGGCACAGGCAGGAAGGTGGGCAATATGGAAGGAGATGAGATGATAACCGGTAAAGCCGCTGTGCAGCAAAATCCTGAGCTGGCTGCGCTGCTGCTGGAGAGCAGCAAGAAGGGTGGCACCAAGATAGACAATACCAAACTGGTGGAACTGGTATTGCTCGACAGCCCTGAGCTGATACATCGAGAAGCTGCACGGGTGCCGCACATGGCCGAAGGCCGGGCCGCCCTTGACGATTTCGGAAACGAACTGCTCAAAAAAATAACGCCACATCACAGATCATATAATAATACTACTGCTTACGGCAATACCAGCGTAGGCGAGCGATATGCTAACGGTGGCGGCATTGCCGAAGATGTCATTGCCGTAACATCAGAATATTTGCAAAACTTTATGCAGGCACTCAGCGACCGATCTGCCTCCTTCACAGGCGTAACCATGTCGGCAGCGCGGCCGCAGTTCATAGAGCGCAACATACCTCAGATAAACACCTCGCGCATCATTGACAACATACGCATTGAGAGGATGGGCTACGAGGCAGCTTCTCGCCTCTCGGACGAGATTCGTTTGCCGCAGGCAGATAGCAGCATTAAAGATCGCGACAACGAGATGGCTGCTATGATGAATGATATGAAGCAACTCATAGTGCAAAACACACGCGCCATGCAGGAGTTGCAACAAGCTTATACTCGCCCGATGAATGTGAAAACACAATTTGTGCTGAAAGATTATGACGAATTTCGCAGAAGAGAGCAACAAGCTAAGCAGAATGCACGTATAGGATAGAGAGTTTTCTTTTTTCGTATTGTTTGAGAGTCCCCGCATCGAGAGATGTGGGGATTTTTTTTAAAAATATTTGAGATGGAAATCTCTGAGGTAAAGTAATTCTGTTCATACCTGACAGCAAAAGCAACCGGCATCCAAAAACAATTTTGGATGTTATTCAAGAAAAGGAAGCTTTTCACCCGCTAACTGTGCTGTTCTGCATTGCAGCAACAGCGGCAAGAGATCAAGGCTCTATTGGTACAATATCTTCGTCTTTATATCCGGGTATATTAAATGAAGTATAATCACTCTGTGATTTAAACCATTTATAAATAACTTTCTTAAACCTAAAATCTTCAAATGATTGGTATAGTTGACTGTGTACAGCCTTTATATTCCCGTTGTCGGCAAATAATGTTCCAACAAACTGAATCGTTGTGTTTCTTTTACCCGAAATACTTACATCTATATTGTGCTCCCACAACATTTGTTTTGCTTCTTCTCCGAATTTACTACGCAGCTGAGGGAATTGTTTCTTTTGAACTTTAATTAATTTCTCTCTTACAATAACAGCATTAGAGTCAATTCCGGTCATCTGCGCATATAAAGCCTTCTCTTTAAAAAATTTTATCTCATCTTTTATATCATCTAAGGAGGTGTAATAATAATCTTCGTGCCTGTCTAACTCTTCTATGCTTCTGAAGATAC
>JAANMX010002312.1_pt1 | contig 19361 bp, 11 predicted proteins | sample 7279681 | NCBI WGS metagenome assembly JAANMX01 (sample SAMN14094542, study PRJNA606508) | bioreactor metagenome | isolation source: A lab-scale SPAN reactor treating ammonium-rich wastewater day 351 | place: Ireland: Galway | collected 2018-01-01
GGGGATGAAATTTTGTATACACGGATCGGAAGGAACACAGATTTTTATTAATCCGTGTTCTCTTTTATCCGTGTATACAAGCCTTTTTTCAGGGCAGTTGTACAAGAGGGAACACGCCCACACTCACTGAAGATCAAAACGCAGATACAGCGAAAAGCGCCAAAAAGAGAAAAATGATGTACTGGTCAACGAGATGGTAAAACGTAGGTGCGGTTTGCAACCGCACTTTCGCCCGGAGAAGTGCGGTTGCAAACCGCACCTACAGATTCCACGATGTTTTTGACCAGTACAAAAAGAGAGAAATGAGATGCCGAGACGCCAGGCTGTGCCCGCTGCGCCGGTCGGTCTGGGTGCAGCAGCGCGGAGCGGGTCCCCTTAAAACAGGTATGTCCGTGCATCCCAAATGAGATGCACGGACATACCTTCTCTTCTCAAAACCTTCCGAACACTACCTTCCTATCACAGACGCTTACTGGCCCTGCACCAGCGGCAGATAGAGGAACTCATGTAGAACAATCCCTGCCGGACCACCGGGATCGGTGATCGTTCCGTTCGCCTGGAGGTCGCTGTCACCCCGTGCGCCATCGACAAAGTAGAGTGTGATGGTGCGCCCGTTGATCTTTGCACCGGTATTGGTTGCCGGGTCGTAGGTGAACTCGTACCAGTGGTCAGCGCTATTGTCCAGTGTCGGCCCGTACTTCCAGTAGCTGGTGGCGACAGGACCCGTTCGCACGATAACTGTCATCGTCAAGCTACCGCCCACACCCAGCCCCTGGGCGTCGAACCCGATCAGGCCCTGGGGCACGGCGACGTTCGGGGGCGGCGCAACAGTCGGCGAAATCGCCTGCACGTTTGTCAGAGTCACGCCTGTGGAGGCGGCCAGTGTCACATAGTTCCCCGTGTTGCTGGTGATGGTCTCGACGTTGGCCTGCTGGTTGTCGGGAATGCCATCCCCGTTGCCATCTGCCGGCTTCGCGTCCACAAACTTCCAAAGCTGTCCCAGCACATCTTGACAATCATCCATGAAAGCTGCGCCGCTCAAAACCGAATTGGGGTCCAGCCGGTTGCCTTCCAAGCACTTGTTTTCTGCTTCCAGGAACTTCGTCTGCATGCGATGGTATCCCTCCCCGGCGTCCGCAACCTTCCAAAGCTGTCCCGTCACATCTTTACAGGTGTCCATAAAGGCTGCGCCACCCAAAACCGAATTGGGGTCCAGCCGGTTGCCTTCCAAACATCTGTTTTCTGCTTCCAAGAACTTCGTCTGCAGGCGATAGTATCCGTTTCCGGCGTCCACAAACTTCCAAAACTGCCCCGTTACATCTTGACAGGTGTCCATAAAGGCTGCGCCACTCAAAACCGAATTGGGGTCCAGCCGGTTGCCTTCCAAACATTTGTTTTCTGCTTCCAGAAACTTTGTCTGCAGGCGATAGTATTTACTCGTATCGATACTGCCACCGGAGGCGCAGTCGTCGTTGCGGTAGATACGGGTTGTAGGCCCCGGCCCCGGCACAAAGCCGGTGAGGAGAATGTCCAGGTCGCCGTCGTTGTCGTAGTCGCCCCAGGCCACCCCGGCATAGTTGACCCCCTGCAGACCGGCGTTGATGTTGGTGAAAGTACCGCCGCCGTCGTTGCGATGGACGCCTGCCAGCACATTGCTGCCCGCACCAGCCCACAGAACGTCCAGGTCGCCGTCGTTGTCGTAGTCGCCCCAATCCACACTGCTGTTGAGCACCCCTGTCAGACTGGCGTTGATGTCGCTGAAGCTGCTGCCGTTGACGTTGCGGTAAATCTTCGCCGTGTAGCCCGCGGCAAAGACGACCGTCTCGCCCGTGAGCAGAATGTCCACATAGCCGTCGTTGTCGTAGTCGCCCCAGCGGGCGTCGCCCCGCTTGACCCCCGTCAGACCGGCGTTGATGTCAGTAAACGCGCCGCTGTCGTTGCGGTAGACCCGGCTGATAAATGTGCCGGTGCCCGCCAGTTCGCCGGTGACCAGCAGGTCCAGATCGCCGTCATTGTCGTAGTCGCCCCAGTCCAGGCTTGCCCCCCAGAAGGTCGGCAGACCGGCATTGATGTTGGTAAAGCTGTCGTTGCCGTCGTTGCGGTAGATGCGGGCTTCGCTGCCCCGGCCCGCCAGCACAATGTCCAGGTCGCCGTCGTTGTCGTAGTCGCCAAACTGGGCGTCGCTGTGCTGCCAGTAGTTGCCCAGCCCGCTGTTGACTTGGGTGAAGCTCCCCCCGTCGTTGCGGTAGAGCCGGGTGACAGGGGTGCTGTTGTTGGTGTTGGTCGCCCCTTCGCTGCCAGTCACCAGCACGTCCGGGTCGCCGTCGTTGTCGTAGTCGCCCCAGGCAACGCTGCCCCACTTGAGGCCGAGCAAACCCGCGCCGATATCGGTGAAGACGCCGCCGCCGTCGTTGCGGTAGATGAGCGTTGCATCTGAGTTGTCGGTCGCGGTGCGGCCACTGAGCAGGATGTCCAGATCGCCGTCGCCGTCGTAGTCGGCCCAGGCCACGCTGCCGAAGTCGATGTTGGTCAGCGCCGCTCCGATGTCCGTAAAGCCCGCCACACAGCGATTCGTCACTGGCCCCGCGGTAAAGCTCCATTGGGTCGGCGTGAGCGCCTGGCCTTCCGTGCCCAGGACGCCCGCGCTGCCCACTACGCTCACCTTTTCGCCGGTGAAGAAGTCCGGGCTGGGATTCAGTGTCACTGTGTTGCTAACCACCGTGGCGGCGTGGGTGTAGAGACCCCGCTGGCTGCTGCGCACGGTGAAGGTGCGGGTGGTCACGCTGCCGGCGTCGATGGGTGTGTCAAAGGTAGCGCTGATATTGGCGCTCGGTACCACGCCCACCCCGTTTGCCGCAGGGCCACGGCTGGTCAGAGCGACGGGTTCACTGCTGCCTGTCATATTCGCAAAGGCGATACCATACCCTCCCCCAGCGATAGTGTCTACAACCGTATAGGTGGCAGTGGAAATAACCTCCGTTTTGCTGGAGGTCTGCACAGCAACATAGGCAAATTGTCCGTCCGGCGTGATGCCCACATCGCGCAACCAGGTGCCACCCGATGTGGTAGGAATAGTAGCCACGACGGAATTGTCCGAGGTTTGAATGACAGAGACATCATTCGAGAAATAATTGGACACATAGGCAAAATTTCCATCCGGAGTGACGGCAATACCAAAGGGACTAGTGCCTGCCGTTACATTCGTAACAACGCTGTTGTCTGAAGTTTGGATGACCGCAACGCCACTGTTGAAATTGGTAACGTAGGCAAAAGCGCCATTCGGGGTGAAGGCAACCTGTGTCGGAGAATCGATGTCCGGTGAGGTGATGGTGCCGACCACTGAGTTGCTGGCAGTCGAAATGACAGACACGCTGTCGGTCTGTTCGTTCGTCACGTAGGCAAATTGTCCATTCGGTGTAATCGCAACACCAAATGGACTGCTGCCCACCGTCACCGTAGAGATAACGCTGTTGTTGGAGGTTTGGATGACCGAAACGCTGTTGCCGTGTCGGTTGGTAACGTAGGCATAGGCACCATCCGGCGTGATGGCGATATCAATGGGCTGAGTTCCCACGGAAACGGTTGCTACTTTGGTCTTCGTGGCGGTGTCAAAGACGCCCACAGTATTCGCACCGTTTTCGACAACATACAGAAAAGCACCATCTGGTGTTGTTGCCATGAAGATTGCATTGCTGGACACCAAGTACCCTTCGTTAGCTTTCGTATTAATGTCAATGATGCTCACACCGCCGTAGCTTAAATAAGCTAGGGTTTGAGTGGTTTGCGCTAACACCGACACGGAGGCAGAGGCGGCGTCGGTCGGGTCAATCCCTAGCTGGTTGATGGTTCTCACCTGGATAGGGCTGGACGTCATCGCGGCAGACACGGCCGATATGGGCGCAAATTTCAGGTCGGTGACAGTAGCGTCGGACTGACCGGTATCCATTGCGACAAAGAGCGCGCCGATCAACAAAACTGTCACAAGTGTGATATACGGAATAATTCGTTGCATTTGAGTCTCCCTTTGCAGCAGTAAAAAATATCCTGGGGTAACTGCTCACCCCCACCCAACCTCCCCCCACGGCGGGGGGAGGAGTCGCTCCACTTCCCTCCTTAAAATGGAGAGGGGTAGGGTAGGGTGGCTCAACAGGTACGTCGTGGATGTGTAGGGCAAGGGAAAAAACGAGCGGCACGAAAATACTTTGCTCCCGACCCACGAAACGGAAACAAAGACACCAATAGAGCAGAGGCCAAGGAGAATAAGGGAAGGCGTGGAAACGCCATTGCCACAGAGTTGCATCTCCTGGCTGCTGCTTTCCCTTGGATAACCTCTGGGGAATACATCTTCTATTTTGAGCAGTTACTGTAGAACAAAAAGTACCACAAAAAGTTCAGAGGTGTCAAGTTCCTTTTTTGTCCCACAAATGTTCGACACTGGCCTGAAAATAGGACGCTGATGACGCGGAAAGAGATGATTGCCGCTGATAAAATCTGTACAGATCAGTTGTTTCTGCGTAAATCTGCGTCCGCTTTTCATCCCCCGTGGCGCTACCCGTCGCCTGAGGAACTGGCCTGAAAATAGCCATTCGTACCGACCAGCGACGTTGCAGGCCCGTCGGACTAACAGTCCGACCTACATTTTCATCCCCCGTGGCCCAACCCGTCGCATGAGGAACTGGCCTGTAATGCGTCCGCCCTGGTTTTGACCCATCCCTAGCCCTGACGCAGATAGCGCTTGAGAAAACGTCGCTCGGACTCGACGGTGCCAATCAGAATCATCTCCGCATCCGCCGGAAGCGGTGTGCGGGGGTCCGGGTTGACGGTTGTCACACTCTGTTGGCGCAGCGCCACAACCGTACAGCCTGTCTGACGACGGATACCGCTGTCGGCAATCGTCCTGTGCGCCAGACGCGCCGGAACTTGCACTTCAAACACATCCAGCCCCTCGGCCACCATCAGTATATTGCTGCGATTGAGCAGGCTGATGATGGCACTGGAACCCATAGATGCGTAGGAGAGTACAAAGTCGGCTCCTGCCCGGTGCAGTGTGGCTACATTGCGCTCCAAGCGCGCCCGGCTGATAATCTGTACATTAGGCCGCAGTCGCCGACAGTAGATTGACAGATAAATGTTTGTGTCGTCGTCGTGGGTGGTCACCAGCACCGCGGGGGTCTCCCGGATGCCCGCTGCCACCAGCACCTCCAATTCGGCCGCATCCCCCTGCACATATTTCTGTGGGTCGCCTATCAGTTCGGGCAGCAGTTCAATGATGCGATAGTCCATCCCCCGGTCGGCCAGGGCCCTACCCGCGGCCCGGCCAACACGTCCCCCCCCAATAATAATGACCGGCATACCCGACGGTTCTTGCGCGCAGAGAAGGGCGTTGTACTGTCCCATCTGTTCTTCGGACCCGGCCAATACCAGAACGGTGCCGGCACCGACGCGGGTCTCTGGCTGCGCGGTCTCAAACAGCCCCCGTTCCCACGTGCCCAAAACAGTAATGCCAATCCTCTGCCGCAGGCGGCTTTGGGCCAATGTCTTGCCGACCAGGGGTGTGTTGCGCACCGTAGCTTCGGCGATCAGCAGGTCGCCAAAGCGGCCAATCGTATGGGCCATTGTGTCCCCGCCGGAAACTCGGCGGGCCAGGGCCTGCCCCATCATATCCCCTAATTGGAGTACGTGATTGCTCCCGGCCAGCTCCAGAATATCCACCGAAGCGGGCACATTGGCCGTGGCGATGATTGGCACCAACTCGCTTACCTCGCGCACAGTAAACGCCACATTTGTGTTGACCCGATCATTGGCGGTGGTAGCCACCAGAGCAGCCTCTTCCACCCGCACCCGCCGATAGGTTTGGGGGTTGTCCAAATCCCCGCGCACCACCCGAAAGCCCAGGTCGTGGAGTCGCAGAGCCTCTACAATCTCTGGCACGAGGAGTACATAGGGGTAGTTATATTGGGTAAGCTTCTCGATCAGTGCGCTGGTCACCGCGTCGTGCTGGGTAATAATGACGTGGCCTTTGATCCCTTCAGGCAAGCTACGGGGAGCGCGGGCCGCCTCCTGGGCTTTCATCCACGGCGCGTAGAAAAACTGGATAAAAGTAAAGGGAAGCAACACCAGCAAAAAAATGATGCCGCTCAACAGGACAAGCGTAGAAAAGAGTCGTCCCAAATCGGAGTGAAAGGTAATGTCACCGAAACCCAGGGTGGACATGACAGTCAGCGTCCAATAAAAGCCGGTGACCCAACTCTCTTGCCGCCCTTCATAGGCCATCAAATAGTGAAAAATGACGCTGTACAGTGTCACGATCCCTGTCAAAACAGCCAGAAAGCGCAACAGGGCGATGGCATTAATGCGGCTGGGCCGATCCCGCCAAAAGTGGAGCAATTGGGAAACGAGGAATTTCATTGGATCACATATAACCGATGGATGTCCGATATTTTCATAGGGGGACTCTATCACAGGCAGGACAAGCTGGTCAATGATTATCAGCAGCCCGCCATCACCAGTCCAGAGCCATAAGTCAGGCCCGACACCGTTGCGGTCTACCGACTATACCCAATGCAGACCGCCAGATACCCCAATTCCCCCTTCTGTGCTATCATTCCCTCGTTTGGATATCCACCCACCACCTGAACGAGGAGACCCCCAATGAACCGACTGGAAAACAAAAAAATCGTCGTCACCGGTGCCAGCAGCGGCTTTGGCGAGGCCATCGCCCTGGCCTGCGCCCAGGTCGGCGCGGATGTGGCCCTGGTGGCCCGCCGGGCCGACAAACTGGAAGCACTTGCCAACCGGATACGCTCGATGGGGCGCACGGCAATCGTCTGCCCCTGTGATGTGGGCGTGCAGGCCGAGATAGAAGCGACGGTAGCCGCAGCCCGCCAGGGGCTGGGCCGGATTGACGTGCTGGTCAACAACGCGGGGATGAATGTCTCTCACCGGCGTATCGACGCCACCACCGAAGAGGAGTGGCAACGCATCATCGACGTCAACCTGACCAGCGCCTGGCTCTTCACCAAAAATGTGCTGCCGGAGATGGTGGAGCGGCGGGAGGGCACAATCGTCAACATCGGCTCCAAAGCCGCCAACTACCCCAGCCTCCTGGCCGGGGTGGCCTACAGCGCCTCCAAACTGGGTATGCACGCCCTGACCCGCGTCACCAACGAAGAGGGCAACCCCCATATGGTGCGGGCCTGCACCATCAACCCCGGCGTGGGTGCGACACCGATTCTCGACCTGCGCCCTGTACCCCCTTCCGCCGAAGCCAGAGCCAAAATGATGCAGGCCGAAGATGTGGCCGCGGCCGTCGTCTTTGTGGCCGGTCTGCCCCAGCGGGCCAATGTGGAGCGGCTGGACCTCTACCCGACAGATGTAAGCGTGGGATAGGGAGAAGGGATTGGAGACTGGAGACAGGAGGCTGGAATTGGTTCCGTCACACAACCCGGGACTTCTCAATCGGCTCTCACGTTGCACGCTTCACGGCTTACCATTAATTTACACAAGGAACAGCGAATCGAATGTCTACCCTTCATCTGACCCACGACTACGACGACGCCCTGGAGCTGCGTCGGGGCGACACGACCCTCTTTCGCTACGTCTACCAACCGAAAATGGACCAAAGCGAATCGCCCAAGCCCTATTTCCACCCGGTGCATGATCTGGCGGGCAATCTGGTGACGATCTTCCGCCCCTACGATCACGTCTGGCACAAGGGCATTGCTATGACCATCGCCCATCTGGAAGATCAGAACTTCTGGGGTGGGGGCAGCTACCGTCACGGCCAGGGCTACATTCCCCTGCCCAACAACGGCAGCCAGCGCCACGACGCTTGGGACGCCATCGACTTTGACGGCGAGAGCTTTCAGGCCCGGGAGCGCCTCTCCTGGGTTACCCAGGGCGGCGAGCATTGGATGGCCGAGGAGCGGCAGATTGGAGTCCCCGCCATTCTGGGGGATGGAGAGTACTGGGCGCTGGATTTCAGCAGCAGCCTGACAAATGTGCGGGGCAAAGTCATCGAAATCGGTTCACCCACCACCGCGGGCCGCATCAAAGCGGGCTATGGCGGTCTCTTCTGGCGGGGTCCCCGTTCTTTTCTCAACGGAACGGTCATCGACAGCGCAGGTCGCCGGGATGACGAAATTATGGGCGAACGCGCGGCCTGGGTTGCCTACAGTGGCTGCCACGACGGCAGCGGCGACCGCTCTACCCTCGTCTTTATGGACCATCCGTCCAGTCTGCGCCACCCCACCCAGTGGTTTATGCGCCGGGACCCCTTTGCCTGCGCGGCCTTTTCCTGGATGTTCGACGAAATCTATCACCTCCAGCCCGGTGAAACCATTCAGCAGCGCTATCGGATTCTGATTGGCAATGGCTGGTGGGACGGGGAGCGGATCGCCCCCCTGGCAGAGAGTTGGGCAGGGGCATAGAAGAAGGGATAAGGTTGCCAGTACACGACGGCATAAATCCGCCTACACTTGCAAGCGCGCTCGCCGGGTCCGTGACCCGGCGAGCTTTTTGGTGTGTGCCTGCCGCCGGTCACGGACCGGCGGGGAGCAAAAATCCGAAATCCGCCTCTGTCACGGGGCTGTGACGGCTGTCTGGCCCTTACGCCAGACGTAGAACGTCCACAGCCCCGCAGGGATCAGACTCAGCCCGGCCATCCACCAGATGACGCCGGAGATGCCCAGAGATGTGTCCAGCCCCGCGCCCACCAGACTGGAGGCGGCCGCGCTGGCCAGGTAGAAGATGGCGAACTCCATAGCAAAGACCCGTCCCCGCACCTGGCCCGGCACGGTTTGGAGCAGCAGTTGGGTGGAGAAGACCCAAATCATTCCGCCGCCGATGCCCCGCAGCGCTGTGCCCAGCAGGACAACGCCAAAGCTCGTCAGGGGCGCGGTCAGCACCATTCCTGCGCCGCCGATAAGATAGCCCAGGGCAATCGCCCAGCGCAGTGCCCGGTTGCGGTCCCCCGTATATCGGCGGGCCAGAATAGGCCCCAGCCCTGTCCCCACTCCGGCCAGGGCAAACATCAACCCCAGACTGACGCCGCCCCCTTCCCCGATGACAAAGACGTCCTGGGCAATCGCCACCTGAAGCACCTGAAAGCCCGACGAGAGAAAGAAAGAGTTGACCCCCTTCTGCACAGCCACAGCCAACACATCCAAATTCTGGCGCAGATAGCGCAGCCCCTCCACATACTGGCCCACCGCCGCGGCCACGCTCTTGTCAGAGGCGGCCAGACTGGGCACGCTGTGTACCCGCACCTGCCAGATGAAAAAGGCCGAGAGCAGAAAAGTCAGCCCGTCGATGACAAAGGCGGGATAGATACCCCACGTCCCGGATACCAGCCCGCCCAGGGCCGCGCCTACCGCCAACATCACCGACCAGGTGGCAGAGCTGAGGGCATTGGCCGCGCCCAGCTCTTCTGGGGTGGTCACGTCGGGCAAAATGGCATTGCGGGCCGGGAAGAAGAAGCCACTCAGGGCCAGTTGCACAGCGGTCAGCGTATAGAGAATCCAGACGTGGCCTGGCTCCCGCACAAACAGGAAGCCGAAGACCGTCACTGCCCGCACCAGATCCGCGGCAATGAGGATGTGCTTGCGGTTGTAGCGGTCCGCCACCACCCCGGCAATCGGGCTGATGAGGAAGGGGGCCAGCATCCGCACGACGAAGAGGGAACCGATCGCCAGCCCGGATTGGGTCAGCGCGCCCACCAGCGCGGCCGAGGCGATGAGGTTGAACCAGTCGCCCAGGAGGCTGACGATCTGGCCCAGCCAGAGATTGCGAAAGTTGGGGTTGCCCCGCACCAGCGCGGCATAGCCGACCGCGGGGGTGTTGGCCTGGGTATGGGTTGTCATGTGCGTAAACCGGTTTTGTGGATGGAGAAAGAAAGTCGATGGGGGGAGTATACCGCGGATTCAATGGGTGCGCCAGTGGGCGAGAAAATGTAGCGTCAGGATGTACGCCGCTACGCAGAAGTCGGATCGCCTGATAGACCCCCTCACCCCTTCACATACGACAACTTCTCCCGGATCAGCCCGCCCGTCACCCGGAAGACGTCCACGCCGCGCACGTAACCCGCGGCTGCGTTCCCGTGGCCCCAACTGTATTTCCAGCGCATAACGCAGCGCTCCCCCATCCCGAATATCTCTTCGATGTCGATACGGGCCTGGGGCGCCGCCTGGAAGAAGGAGTCCCAAAAAGCTGTGACCGCCACCCTCCCCGCATAGACCGTCCCATCCGGTGCGGGGCTGGTATTCTCAAAGAGACAATCTTCGGTCATCAGCGCCATCATCCCGGCCACGTCGTGGCGGTTGAAGGCGTCGTTAAAGGCCAGGACCGTGCGCATGGCCGCTTCCAGCTTTGACATTCGTACAGGACTCATTGCAACCTCCAGTGGAATCGTTTCAATCACAACCCAATGTATGGCACGAAAAACCGGAATCAGTGAGCGCTGGTTGAGTAGCCGAGTCTTCGAGGCGTATCGAAACCCAGCGAACGGGTGTGGAATTGTCAAACTAAATTTTGCGCCTACCACCCCACATCCACCTGTCCCAGCTCCACCCGGTTGTCCGGTGTGGGGGGAGAGACGGGCAAGTTCGTCACCGTCGCCGGGTCGTACAGCCCCGCCTTCAGCCCGTAGACCCCCGGCCCGATCTCCGGCGGCAGAGGAATCCGGTGGGTATCGGCGATGATCTCCCCGGCCCGCCAGCGGCTGGTGGGGGTGAAGCCCCCCACAGGCGCGCCGTCGTGCTGCCCTGCCACCCCGCCATCTCCGCCCAACAGATGGACAAAGACATTCAGGTTGGCGCTGGTATCCCGCAGAGCAAACCAGTAGAGGGTCACATCCAGCGCCCGTTCGCCCCGGGCCGGGCTGCTCTCGTAGCCGATGAGCAGCGCCGTATCCCCAAGCCGGGCCTGGGCAGGAATGGGGGTTCGCGCCTGTGCGCCAATGCCCAGCCCGTTCAGCGCCAGGAGCAGAGCAAGGGCCGCCAGCAGCCCCGCCGCCCCGGACCTTCCCGCCCGCCAGACCAGCAGAACCCAGAGAGCCACGGCCAGCAACCCCAGAGCAGCGCCCAGCCGTCGGGCCAGAGTCGGCCCAAAGGCAAAAGTGATCTGATGGCTGCCTGCGGGCACAGAGGCGGTCACCAGCCCCATCTCTCCCGTAGCGGCGACAGCCACCGGCGCGCCGTCAAGCGCCGCATTCCAGCCCGGCGGGGTGAACTGATGCAGACGCAGATCGAAGGGGATGGCGCTCTCGACAGCTACCTCCATCCGGCTGTGGCCCAGGGATGAAATCTGCACAGTGGGCCCAGGTGTCAGCGCTGGTCCATCGGCTGCGCCGTCCCGGGGTCGGCCCAGTGCCCAGCGTTGCTCTGTCACCGTCACCGGCACAAACTCGCCGGTCCACGTAGCGCCCACCTGCCCGGTCTCTGCGTCCTCTTGCCACATACGCTGGGGCGACCAGAGATCGTCTGCGGGCAGATGCAAAGGCAGATCAGGCAGGCCAGGCAGGGAGAAGATAGCCAGCAGCCCGGTCAGCCCCAGGGCCCACAGCCAGCCGGGGAGACGGGGCAGCAGCCGGGGCAGCCACGCGGCACAGATCATCAATCCCAGGGCTTCCAACACCAGAAAACGCCAGGGATATTGAAGATGGCCGAGAAGTGGGGTCAGGGGCAGCCAGAGAAAGAGGGTGGCGGTTGTGGTCATTGCGATGGCCCCGAGCGCCAGGGCCAGATGATAGGCCAGCGCCGCCCGCTCCACCCCCTGGGTTCGCTGGGCGAAAAAGGCGGCCAGCCCCCCGATCAGAAGCAGGGGGGTCAGCCAACTCAGGGGATAGACCAGCCCCAGCCCGTTGGCATCCCGGTAGGGATAGAGAATCCCACGGGCCAGCAGATCGGGGAGGGCCAGCAGGTGGTTGACAAAGCCCTGGGATGGCCCGCCGCCAATGCCCACCGCACCGCTTTCAGCCAGTACGGGCAGCCAATAGCCCGCGCTTATCCCCATAGCCAGGAGCAGAGAGAGCGCGGCCCAGAGCAGCCGATCCCAGCGACGGCTCCAGAGAGTCAGCAGCAGCAGATGGGGAATAGCGGCCAAGGCCATCAGCAGCGTCGTCAGGTTGTGGGTGAGTACCAGTCCGGCCCAGGCCAGGCTGCCCCAGAGCAGGGGGAGCAGAATGCCCGGTGCAAACCGCTCTCCGGTCCGGTCACTGTTCACCCCCTCCCAACCTCCCCCATCTTGGGGGAGGAGTCGATCCAGTTTCCTCCCTGGAATGGGGAGGGGTAGGGTGGGGTAGCTGAACAGGTACCCGGCCCGACTGTCGGCCCGGAAGAGGGCAGTGTAGGCCCACAGAATCAGCGGCGGGAAGATGAAGGCGAAATGTTCGGGCAGCGCGCCCCGGGTGTAGGCGTCGGCCAGGTGATAGGGCAGATAGCTGTAGACCAGCGCGGCCAACACCCCGGCCGTCTGCCCCCACAACGAGCGCGCATAGGCATAGGCGGCCAGGGCAGCCAGCACAAAACCCAGGCCAACCGTCCACTGAAAGGCCACTGTCGGACTCATCCCCAACAGAGAGAGCAGCGCGCCCGGCCAATAGCTGAGGGGGGAATAGTAGTTCAGCACGGCCTGGCCGTAGCCAAAGCCGAAATCGGGGAAGAGACGGGGATGCAACACCCCTTCCCGCCAGGCGTCGGCCAGGGCGGCTATGCGATAGACGTGAAAGCGCCCGTCGTCGGAGATGAAGAAGCCGGGACGCAGGAGCGGTGTCAGCACAGGCAAGAGGAGCAACAGCCATCCCAGGGATAGCAGCCGGGGGGAAAGCCAGAGTTTGGTTCGATTCATAGGCTTTTTGTCGATTGGGAAAGGCTGAATTATAGTGCGATGATTGTTCACTATAGCGCATCAGACGGCAGGGGCAAAGCGCAAAGGGGATGGGTTTGCATACGATAGCCGGAGAAGAGTTGAAACGGGAGGTATCTGTTCAGCCACCCCACCCTACCCCTCCCCATTCCAGGGAGGGAAGTGGAGCGACTCCTCCCCCACAGTGGGGGAGGTTGGGTGGGGGTGAGCAGCTACAACAGGAGAGATGGCTTCTCAGCGCCCTGCTTGTCTGTCACCTGCTGCTGGCCCTGGCCTATTCCTGGGCCAATCCCCTGGGCGAAGCGCCGGACGAAGCGGATCACTGGGCGTATATCGTCTATCTGGCCCAGGAACGCAGCCTGCCTGTCGGGCCGACGGTCACCCAGAGCAAACACCCGCCCTTCTATCACGCCAGCGCCGCGCTGCTTGCCGGCATCTTCGCCGAACCCTCCGCCGACTTTCTGCGGGCCAATCCAGACCTGCGGGTTCCCACCCCCCCGGAAGGACCCGTCAATTTCTTTATCCATACCAGCCAGGAAGTCTGGCCACTGGGCAGCGGCCCTTTGGCCTTTCATCTGGCCCGGCTCTGGTCCATCCTTCTCAGCCTGGGCACAATTGTGGCGGCGTATGGACTGGTGCGGGCTGCCTTTCCCAACGAAAAAAGATTGGCCCTGGCGGTGGCCGGTGTGCTGGCTTTTCTGCCCACCTTTGCCTTCATTGGCAGCGCGGCCAGCAACGACGGGCCGGCAGCTTTCTTCGCCGCGGCGGCCCTGTGGGGCGCTTTCGCTATCGCCCGCGCCAATGGCAGTCTGCGCGCCGGCTGGTGGACACCCCTGGCCCTGGGGCTGGGATTGCTCACAAAAGTCAGCACAGTCGCGGTCTGGCTGCCCGTAGCCCTCATCCTCTACTCCCTGCCGACGGCCACCCCAACCCGGCGGCGCTTTGTGGCCGGGCTGCCCAATCTCCTGGCCGTCTTTCTCCCGGCTGGGCTGATAGCCGGGCCCTGGTTCTGGCGCAACTGGCAACTCTACGGCGACCCAATGGGGCTGGAACTGGCCCGCCAGACGATTGATCAGCGGCTGACGCCCTGGGGCTGGGCCGATAGCTGGTGGCTGGTGAAGGGCTGGTTTCTCTCCTTCTGGGGGCGCTTTGGGGCCATCGGCCAGATCGCCCAGCCGAGGTGGATGGACTGGCTGCTGCTGGGCTTGACAGTGCTGGCGGGGCTGGGCCTTGCCCGCCTCTGGAGGAGCAGTCAGGCAAGAGCCACGCGCCCGGCCATTCTTTTGTTGCTGGTGGCAGTGTTGGCAACTGCCGGGGTGATGGGGCAATACTCCCTCATCGCGCTGGGAACCGATCAGGGACGGCTGCTCTATCCAGCGCTGGTGCCGATTGTGGCGCTCTGGGTGCTGGGGCTGCGGGTCTGGCTGGGCCGGGCAGGGGTGCTGGTGGCGGCCACTGCGCTGTGGGGTATCGCTATTCTGGCCGGTGTCATTCTGCCCGCCTACTCCCCCGGAGCAGTCATCCGGCAGCCGACGGCTGCGGCCAGGGCTGCCGCTCTTGACTTTGGCGAAATTCAACTGCGGGCTGTGGAGATGGGGGATGGACCCGTTCTCTACTGGACAGCCACCGCTAGACCCGTCGAGGATCTGCGGGTGGTTCTGCGGGTCACTGCTGAGGACGGTACACTGATCTGGGAGTGGCAGCGCTCGCCGGGCGAGGGTCGCTATGCCACCGACCGCTGGTCACCGGGCCAGACTGTGCGGGACAGCTACGCCATCGACTGGCCGGCGTGGGCGGGACCGGGCCGTTACCGGGCGGAGGTGGGCGTGCGTGCCTTTGCCGGCAGGTGGCTGATTCCGTCCCAGGCAGGAGAGGCCACGGCCAACGAAGAACACCCATTTGTCCAGATCGGGTGGATTGAGTACAAATAAGCACAGATCAGTCGTTTCTGTGTCAACCTGCGTCTGCTCTTTATCCTCTGTAAGGCCGCGTAAGTTCATCAAGCAACTTTGCGGCCTCCTGCAAATCTGGCGTAGCAAAACCTTCCGTAAACCAGCCATAGCATTCTGCCAGCCGCCGGCGTGCTTTCTCGTGCTGCCCCTGGCGTTGCCAGAGCCGGCAGAGGCTCACCGTTGCCCGCAGTTCCCACGATTTCGCTTGCTGGCGACGGGCAATCTCGACGGCTTTTTGAAAACAGGCATCGGCCTCGCTCTCTTCTGCATTCGATTGCAACAGGAGCTCGCCGCGCAGTCGGTATACTTCTGCCTCGTCAACGCAACCGCCCCTTTCATCGATTTCTGTCTGGGCCTCAGCCAGAAGATCCAGCCCCTCCGACACCAGACCCCGCCGGGCGCAGACTTCGGCGCCGGCCATCAGCCAGGTCGGCAGCGGCTGTTTCGCCCCGCTGGCCCGGGCAAAGGCGATAGCTTCGCGGATGGCGGACTGGCCTGCCTCGCCGCTCTTTTGGTGGGCCAACGCCCACCTGCGCATGACCATTCCCACAGATGCCCAGAAGGGAAAGCCATTGTGCGATGCAATGGCAATGGCGGCCTCCGCCTGCTGTTCGGTTTCCAACGGCTCCCGCCGGAAAAAATGAAAGGCAGCCGCCAGCCCCAGGGCAAAGGCCTGGGTGAAGGGATGGCCCAATTCCTGGGCCAGGGCCAGGGCTTCACGGCTGCGTTGCCGGGCCTGATCCGGGTAGCCCAACGCCCACAAAGCCCAACTCAACCAGACCAGACAGGAGACGCCGGGGTCTTGATAGTAGACGGAAGCGAGAGAGCGGTGCTGTGCGGGGTCATAGAAGGCAAGTGCCTGCTCCAAATGGGCACGACCGACCACGAACTCTCCCGTCACGACCAGCAGGTATCCGATGCCCCAATGGCCTATCGTCCGCAGTGCCGGATCGGTAGTGCGCTGAGCCACAGCCAAAATCTCCTCATACACCAAGCGCGCCGTCTGATTTTCCGCCCGCAGTGAATAGAATCCGCCCAGCCCGGTGAGGACGGGAAAGAGTTCCGGTGTGGTCCCTAGCTGCCTGCACAGTTCCCAGGCGCGCCCGTAGGCCCGGCCCATTTCCGGGTCCGCATAACCTCTGGATTCGGCGAGGGAGACGCCCAAGCTCATTTGCAGGGCCAGTTCCTGTTGCGCGCGTTCGGGGGAATCTGGCAGAGCTGGGAGCAACTCCAGCCCGCGGCGGTAGTGGGCAATGGCTTCCGCATGGGCAGAAAGTTGCGCAGCCTTGTGGCCCGCGGCCAGCAGATAGCCCACTGCCCTGGTGGGCAGTCGGGCAGATTCAAAGTGTCGCGCCAACTGTGCCGCGATCTCATTAGCCTGCCTCCCGTGTAGCGCTTCCAATGCGTTCCCCAACGCCTGGTGCCAGTGTCTCCGCTCCACTTCGTCCAGCCGGTTGTACAGATATTTCTGGAAGAGGAAGTGGCGAAAGCGATAGGTCGAGAGATAGCCCTCGGCCAGCTGCCGCCCCCCCGACGCAGCCACCAGCTGATGCTCTTTGCCCAACGGCCCGCTCAATCGCCGAAGTATCTCCCCTGCATCCACCGCCTGCGCCCGGGCCACAGCCTCCAGTGTGAAGTCTGCACCCTCCACGCTGGCGACGGTCAAAGTCGTTTGCAGTAGTGCGGACAGACGACCGATACGTTCGGCAATCACCGCTTCCAGCCGGGGTGGCAGTTTCTCCCATTGAATGCTGGCTGCTTCTGTCCAGCAACCCGCTTCGTCTTTCATCAAATCGCCCCGGGCTTGCAGACCGCGCAGAAGCTCGACGGTAAAGAGAGGGTGACCGCTCGTATGTCTGTGGAGTGTCGCCCGAAATGAGGCGGCCAGACGATTCGGCTCGGCGTCCAGCAACGTCTCTACAAAGCAATGTCCATCGGCCTGGGCCAGGTCCAGGGGCTCATCGCCGTATATCCGTTGCAGTTCATTGACGACCGGCTCGACTGGATGGCGTTCGCCGGCACGGCCCGCTGCCAGATCACTGGACCGATAGGCACAGAGCAGCAATATCCGCTCCCCGGCGAGACGCCGCCCCAAATGAAAGAGCAGGCTGACAGAGCCGATATCGGCCCATTGCAAATCGTCGATTGTCAGCAACAGCGGGCGCTTGCGCGCCAACGCATGTAGCACTTTTGTATACTGGGCGAAAAGATCGGTCTGCTGGAGATTGGCTGCGCCGGTGCTGGCCGCCCTGCGTTTTAGCAGTTCATTTAGGGGGTCTGCCTGGACCGGCGCGCCGATTTGGGCGCGGGCCAGCAGTCCGCCCCCCGCTACAAAGCGATCGATCAGCCCAGGGCCATCGCGCATCAGCGCAGAGAGCGTCTCCGGAAGTAGCGCCCACAAGCGCTGTGCGTGCTCCCCTGTGATTCCGCCTCCGGTCCACTGGGCTTCGACGTCACCGGTCAGCATTTCCAGCATTTCCAGAAAGGGCAAATAGGGATCCCCGATGCCGGTATACGCGTTGCAGTAGCCGCTGATGGCAATCAAATCCGGGTGGGCAACCAGCGCGCGCCGGGTGAACTCCTGAAGCAGCATCGTTTTGCCACTGCCCGGCTCTCCGCTGATGAAGGCCACCCGTCCATGACCGGCGCGGGCGCGGGTGAGCAACTGGTCGAGACGGTCGAGTTCCGGTTGCCTGGCTACGAAGAGAGGACGTTCGCTTTCCACCAGAGGTGTCTGTGGGCTAAGAAAGACTGGGAGCGTTGGATGACCGGTCCAGGCCGACAACAGACCGCCGCGGATGCGTTCGTAAAGGGCGGTGGTCTCGACGGACGGCTCGACGCCGAGTTCGTCGGCCAACAGGCGGCGGCAACTCTCGTATTGGGCCAGGGCTGCGCCCCGTTGCCCCCCAAGCGCCAGCAGGCGCATTAGCTGTTGATGGCCCTCCTCTTGCCACGGCTCCAGCTCCAGCAGCCGCCAGGTGTATTGCTGGGCGTACTCATACTCGCCGCGCACTTCGAAATGGTCGGCGAGACGACGCAGCGCGCTGATCATCTGCCGCCCCAACTGCTCCCGTTTGAGGACGAGCCACTCCTCAAAGGCCGCACTATCGCCCACCGCGAAGCCTTCCAGAAATGGGCCGCGATAAAGGGCGGCTGCCTGCTGCCAGCGTTCCACTGTGCCTGCCGCGACAGATTCGCTGAAGTCGTGCAGGTCTAAAGTATGAACGCTGGCGCGGTTGAATTGGAGGGCGTCGGTGGTGATGAGCAGGAAAGGAGGCTGGGCGTCCCGATCCCCGATCGCCTTACGCAGATTGGAGAGAGCGTAGCGCAGATTGGCAAGGGCGGTGCGTTGGGGAAAATCCGGCCACAGCAGTCCGGCCAGCACATCGCGGGGGCGCGGACGATCGGCCTCGGCGGCCAGGTATACGAGGAGTGCCCGCACTTTGGCGGAGTCGAAAGTGGTGACAGATTCCCCATTCAACGTCACGCGCAGAGGGCCGAGCAAGGAGAGCGACAGATGAGGCAGCACAGGCGCGATATCCACAGCGTGACCTCCTATAGCCGGAGCCGCTTTCGGTCTGACGAAGTGGCTTCGCATGGTGTTCAGGACTGCGGGAATCGACCAGAATTACAGCGACATTCGAGAGTGCGTGTGGCCCGGTTCCCACAATCAGTTCACCCCAATTATAGGCCGATTTCTATAAAATTCCAGACTGTTCACAATCTCCCTCACGAATTCCCCACGCCAGATGTATATGCTATGGATAGTTGTTCAGATGAATCCCTGCACTGCAAAGATTATCTGAACAACTATACGTCAATCGGTTCCAACAATTCAGCAGGAGGTGTGAGATGATAAAAATTTTATCCTTTTTGGGTATGGGGTTGATTCTGCTCTCCGCCTGTCAGAGTCTTCCACAGCCTCTGGCCATGGCGGTGATCAACTCATGGCAAGAAGCGCTGAACAAGGGCGATATTGAGAGGGCGCTCTCGTATGTGGCCGAGGATGCCAGCGTGACTATCAGTCCCGCCGGACCGGAAGGCGACGCGGTCTTTCACGGCCACGCGGAGATTCGCGGCTGGTACGATACGCTTGTCGGCGCGAAGGGGATCACAACCTTAAGCAACTGTCGAATTACCGGGGCACGGGTCACCTGCCTGGACAGCTACACCGACGACGGGTTGAAGGCAATGGGCATCGCCGCCCTCAAAGGGGAGTGGGCAGGCGCTATACGAGGGGGCAAGATTCAATCGTATACATTTACCACCAGTCAGGAATCGCTGGCCGAGCTGACGGCCGCGATGGCTGCGGCCACTCAACGATAGCCAGCCCCGCGAAAAGCCGGAGGGATATTCCCCTCCGGCTTTTCGGGTCGGCGTTCTATGCCAAAAATACACCGCTCCCCGTCCCTCAGCGTATTTGCTTGCGTTAATTGTGGCGAATCACAGCTTAGGACTCGTCAAGAAATAAGTTCCATCCGGTGCGTCGCACTGTCCACGAAATGACTCTAGTCCGCAACCTCATCTGGACAGTGCGACGCACCAAAA